>Ga0209507_1000273_pt1 | contig 63716 bp, 51 predicted proteins | sample AD_UKC028_MetaG_FD_184414 | JGI IMG/M metagenome (GOLD analysis project Ga0209507, IMG submission 184414) | Active sludge microbial communities of municipal wastewater-treating anaerobic digesters from USA - AD_UKC028_MetaG (SPAdes) (version 2) | ecosystem: Engineered > Bioreactor > Anaerobic >...
TACGAGCCGCCAGCACGGCCAGGGGCTCGGGCCAGGGTTTAGAAATCGGGGTTGGTCTTGAAGCTTCATGGCAGGTCGTTGTCATAGCTGCAGCATACACTGCCCTGCAAGAAACTGAGATGCGCCCGGGGTCGCACCTTCCCCAGAGCGAGTAGATGAGAATCTGCGCGACGGCGACGAGGATGGCCCAGGCGCGGACATTCCGCCAGAGCGGCAGCCGGCGTTCGGTTTCCCCGAGCATCTTTGCCGGCAGGCTGGCCAGGAGCATGATCAATGCGACAAACGCACCAATGAATGCCGCCTTGCCCATCCAATCGGCCCCGCTCGCCGCCGTGAGCGTGACGGAAAACCAAAAACTCCAGCCCAGCAGTCCCTCGTATAGGGGTCAATTCTGGGTGTGCGAGCACCAATGGTGTGGTCTAGTTCAACTCGTCAATAATGTGCCGGCCAATGCTGTTGCGAAAAAACGCAAAAGGGGTCAAACATCGACCATTGATTCTGACCAATGCCCTGATGCCGGGCGATGCATTGACAAACGGAGCAATCGGGAGAAGTTCAAGGCATGGCAATCATGAATACTCGATACTCGGGCCTCCCCATCTTCCTGATCTTGATCGGCTTTGCTGGATGGCTCCTGCTTCCACCGCCGTGCGCGGCGGCGGAAAAAGGGATCGTTATCCTGGTCGAGTTTCCCGACGTGGAGCATTCCGTGGCCCGGAGCACCGTGGAAACGCGTTTTGGCCAGCAGCTCAACAGCTACATTCGAGAGATGTCCTATCAACGGGTCTCGCTCGAGTTCGATGTGACGCGCAAATGGTATACGCTGCCGCGTCCGGTCAGCCATTACCGGATCTCGTCTCGGAACCTCGAGGTCGACCGGTCCAAGGTGAAGGGGTTGATCGAGGATGCTCTCGACTTGGCGGGGCGGGACGCGGATTTGTCCGCATACTCGTTCGCGGTTCTATTGCTGGGGGCGCGAATGCAGGATTATGGCATGATCGGCTTGTGCGGGTATCCGGGGATGCTGGGCTGGACGTCGGAGGGGGTGTTGCGGACCCGAGGCGGCCAGGTGGTCAGGGGTGGCGTGGCGATCTTCTGTTTTTCAGCGCATCTGGGGACGCTTTTTCATGACATCGCCCACATCCTGGGCGGCGTCCAGGGCGGCAAGCGAATGGTTCCCTGCCTCTACGATCACGACCTGCAGGCCAAGCCGGGGCCGATGCGCGAGACTGCCGTGGATGCCATGATTCACATGGGATTCTGGGATCCGATGTCGTGCCACTACTACCAGCGCATGTCGCCGCCTCCCGGCATTTCCTCGTGGACGAAGCTGCGGCTCGGCTGGATCCCCGCTTCCAAGATCCAGGTGGTCCGGCCGGGGGAGAGGCGGGAAGTGGTGCTCGGGCCGCTGGAGGATGGCTCCACGGACACCCTGGTGGTGAAAATCCCGATCGCCCAGGGCCGCTACTACCTCGTCGAGAATCGACAGCCGATCGGGTTTGACCGGTTTCTGCCGGGGGCTGGGGTCTTGATCCTTTACGCGGACGACAGCATTGCCGAATGCCGGCAGGGCAAAGGGCCCGTCAAGCTCATGAACGCCGATCCTGCCGTTCCCCACCTGGAAGGTGCGGCGTTTGACATCGGCAAGAAGGACCTGTTTCAGGATGGCCCGAACCGGATCGGCATTCGGCTTCTGGAGAAGGTGGGCCGGTCCTACCGGCTGCAGGTCTTCACCCCCTGAACGGGGATGGACTGGGCTGCGAGAAGTCATCAGGATTTCCACATTTCGATGCGATCCTCAGCAGCGATGAGATGGGAGGCAGGCCGTCCCTGAACAGGCACCGTTGACAAACGACGCTGACGGGATGAAATGGAGGCACAGCGCGATCGCTATGCGTGAGATGCCCCATTGCTTGACGAAGCCATCCTGGGTGGACCGGGCCATGGCCCGGGTTTGCGTCGGTTGCCTGGTCTGCCGGCGTGCCCGGCAACGCCAGCGCGGCATGGCTTTCCGGCTGGTGCAGCGGCTCGAGGCCAAGCTCTGCCCGTTCTGCCTGGCCTACGATCGAGTCTATGGACGAAAGGCGCACGAGGCCGCTCCCGGCGCCGAGCCGCCTCCTGAAAGCTCGGAATAGGAGGCGGCCGTTTGGCCGATCTTTCTATGGCAGGAGGCGGCCGCGATGGAACTCGCGCGGCAATCCGGCGACCGCCTCCTGGATCAGGAGCAGGGTGCCGGTTCCATCGGTGAATTCGAGCTCGAGCGAGGGGAGCCAGCCGGAGAGATCCGGGCTTTGTTCCAGCAGGAATTTCTGGTCGGGCTGGCCGCCGAACAGGAACACATGGTGGGCCTCGGTGCGGGCATAGCTCACGAACTGGATCGGGGTTGTGTCGGGCACGACCTGGGCGCGCAGGATCATCCCCTCGACTCCGACCGTGACGAGCTGGCCGCCGGCGGCGGCCGCGCCGAACAGCGATTTGCGGGTGAGCGTGCCGGGGTTGGACCAGTCGGCCAGGTTGGTGCTGGCGAGGACGGCGCCGCCGGTGCCCACAACAAACCACGTGCCCTCGACGAATGCGGCGTCGGTGAGCCACTCGGTGGTGCCGCTGGATCGGGCAGTCCAGTTGGTGGCGTCGGGGCTGGTCCAGAGCGCGCCGTTTTCTCCGACGGCGAGCAGCACGTCATTGAGGCGGCGCACCTGCCAGAGCCAATCGGTCGTTGGCAGAGTGCGCGATGTCCAGTTAGTCCCGTCGGGGCTTGCCAGCATCGCGCCGCGATCCCCCACCGCCACGAGCCCGGCCAGGCACGTCTCCATCGAAGATAGAAAGCCGGCGGCCGGTGCGGCCTGCCGGCTCCATTGGACGCCGTCGCGGCTGGTGAGGATCGTTCCGTTGGCGCCGGACGCCAGGAGCAGGCCGCCGAAGGCGGCGCAACCCTGGAGATCGTTGGTGGTGGGCCGCGGCTCGACGGCTTCCCAGGTGACGCCGTTGGCGCTCCGGATGATCGCCCCGGCGTTGCCCACCGCGAAGAGAAGGTTCGTCGTGCCGCCCACCCCCAAGAACACGGTGTTGGTCACCGAATCGGGGACGAGATCCATGTCCCAATCCACCCCGTTGTCGCTGGTCATCACGGCGCCGCGGTCTCCGGCGGCGATGTAGTAGTGCGGGGTGCGGCGCAGGGCCCAAAGCCATGTGCGAGGCGAATCGCTGGGAACATAGTAGACGAATGGGCTGGTCTCGTTGGTGCGATAGCCCTGGACCCAGAGACCGGCCGCTCCGCCGAGCCAGACGGACGCGCCATCCCAGAGCGCGCTGTAATAGCTCCAGGCGGGGGGCGGATAGGGCTTCGCGACGTCCAGTTCGTCCACCCAGGCGGCGCCATCTTTTCTGCGCACCTCGGCCTCGCCTGCGAGCCAGGCGGCATGGCTGCTGCCGGCGGCGGCGTAGAGATGATTGGTGGCGCCGGCGGCCTGCGTCGACCACGAGTTGCCGTTGGCGCTGGTGAGGGCCAAGCCGCCGTCGCCGGCAACCCAATATCGGTCTTCGAGCCATGCCACGCGGTTGAGGTGCCCGGTGACGCCGCTGTTGCGCTTGGTCCACGTGGCGCCGGTCGAGCTGCTCATGATGAACCCGTTCTCTCCCACCGCCACGAAGCCGGGCGATCCCCAGGCTACGCTCCGCAGCCAGGTCGTGTATCCCGTGTTCTTCCGGGTCCAGGCGACGGCGTTGGTGCTGGTATAGACGGCGCCATTGTCGCCCGCGGCCACGACCAGGCTTGCCGATGCCGCCACGCTCTCGAGCCAGTCGGCCGTGCCGAGGTCGTTCAGGAAAAACTCCGACGGGTTGTCGGAAAACAGGATGGTGCCGCGCTCGCCGCAGATCACGATGCGCCCGCCCAGAAACGTCACGCCGCGCAGGGATCGATCGGTGTGGCTGTCGCGGGGGGTCCATGAATCGAGGTCGGTACTGGTGAAGATCTGGCCTCGCTCGCCCACCTGGACGGCCAGGCCGCCGGCCCAGGCGAGGTCGACGATGTTCGCCCCGTGCGGCGTCGGGTTGGACCATCGCCACGACAACGGGTATGCGGCGGAGGAAAGCGCCCAGGCCGTGCTGGCTGCCAGCACGAGCGCGCGGGCGGCCTGGCATTGCTCGCTGCGGGGGACCATGCGTCTCATAGGATTTTTCGGGGATGGCATCCGATGGCTTGGCTGTCTCAGGAATGGCCTGCTGCTGCCTGCTCCACCGCTGCCGGGGAAGCTGCCTGGCGTCCGTCCCCCAGCAATGACTGAGGCAGGATCAGCGCGAACGAGCAGCCGGCCTCGGTGCTGCGCGCCAGCTCGAGCTCGGCGCCGAGGTGCCGAGCCAGTTGCTGGCTGAGCGCAAGGCCCAGCCCGTTGCCGCCGGGCTTGGTCGAGCGGCACGGCATGAACAAGTTCTCGCGGACCGATGCCGGCAGGCCCGGCCCTTCGTCCCCCACCTCGCACACCACGCCGCGGCCGGTCGGGCGGATGTCGAGCCGCACGGCTCGGCCGGGTGGAGTGGCCTGGACGGCATTGCGCAACAGGTTCTCCAAAATGAGCAAGGCCAGGTTCGCGTCGCGGTTGGTGAGCGCGCCATCGGCCGACAGGCTGGATTCGAGCCGGAGGCCAGCTGCGGCCGCAACGGGCTGGATCTTCTCCCGGATGATCTGGGCCAGCTCGGCCAGCGACAGCTCGTAGGCCGTCCCTTCGCTCTGCTCTCCGAGGACGCGGACAATCTCGCCGACCAGCGCCTGCATCCTCTCCGTGCCGCGGAGGGCGTCTTTCCATTCGGCATCCTCGCCGGCCCGGGTTGCGACGAAATTCTGGAGGCCGGCCAGGGGGCTGGTCAGGCCATGGAGGATGTGGGCGGTGACGGCGCCCAGGGCGGAGGTTTTGGCGGCGAGAGCCAGCTCCTGGTTGGCCCGGCGCAGGTCCGCGGCGTGCTCCTGAAGCCGGGTGTTGATGAGCTGGAGCTTCCAGAAAGCCCAGCTCAAGGCGAGGGCCATCATGGATCCGCTCAGGATGAAGGCCAGGAGCGCCTTCTGGGCCAGATGGCGGTTGAGGAGTGTCAGTTCGCGGGCGATGCTCCGGCCGTCCTGGATGAGCTCGGCTGTTGCCAGCAGGTTGGTCTGGCCCGGCGCATGGAGGGGGATGAGCACCGACAACAGCGGCACTCCGGCTGCCTCCGTTTCCTCCGGCTGCGGGGGCACCAGGAAATGATCGGTGAGCCGGGCCGCGGGCTCGAAGCGGCTCGATGGTTCCAGACGGACCATCGCCTCGGCCTCCACCCGGGTCAAATCCCTCTCCTTGACCAGCACGGGCATCGCAGCCACGAATCGCCCCCGGGCGTCGAACAGCCGTGTCGCTAGCACCCCCGGGCGCACCCTCGAGAGACGAAGGACCAGCGCCATCTGGCCCGAGGCATCCTCGAGCTGCTGGGCCAGCGAGCCGGCCGCGTCGGCCCCAATCTGCTCGAGCGTGGCGACCTCGCCCAGCAGCTCGGCGTCCCGGTGGACGATCTGGTGGCCGACGGCATCCCGCAGCTGCCGGGCGCCAAAGAAGATCATGCCGCCCAGGATGCAGAGCGCGATGACGATCACCGCCGGCGACAGCCACCGCGACCGGCTCAGTTGTCGTGCCAAAGGCAGTATTTTGTCCATGCCCGCCTCCGTCGGCTTTCCATCAAAACTCGAAATCGACCCCCGCGCTCGCAGTGTTGGCCCGGTACTGTTCGACCGTCTGGTTGGAGAGGGACCGCTCGTAATCGTAGGCCGCGCAGATCCGCCAATGTTTCGACAGGCTTTTCTCGCCGCGAACGGTGAGGTGGATGCTGGTTCGATGCCGCAGGCGGGGATCAGTGAGGCTGAGGGCCTGGCGGGGGAAATCGTAGTAGGCGAGTGCGCCCTGGACGCTGAAGTCCCATCCCGCGGCCCGGTAGCGCAGTTGCTCGGCGATCCGGTATTGCAGGTAATCGTAATAGCCGGACCCGTTGTCCTGGTTGTGCTCGAAGCCGCATCGGGTGATGCTGCGCCAGCGGCGTTGCTCGTCCCAGTTGTGCTGCCAGGAGAGTTCGGCCTGCTGGCTCCAGTACCGCAGGCGTGTCCCGGGAACGGGAGCGCCCGTTGGATCGGTCTGCTCGCGCGAGTCGTAGGCCTGGGGAAAGGCCTGATAGCTCAAGCCGATTTCCGATCCGTGGCCGTAGTAGCAGCCGAGCGAGATCCGCGGGCCGGCCTGCCAGTAGTCGTCCAGCGGCTGGCGAAAATAGTACAGCGAGCCCAAGAGGCTCAGCTCGGCCCACCAGGGCGCCGCATCCCGCCGCACCCCTTCGGTCAGGGTGATGCCATGCCCGTGGACTTGCTCGCGAACCGCCGCGCCATAAACGGCGGAGACATCCATCACCTGGTTGATGAACACGTATTGCAGGGCCGTGGTGCTCTTCCATCCCTCGCTCATGAACCATCCCAGCTGGCTCGACACTGCGGCATTCTGCTCCGCGTCCACCCCGATCGACTCCCGGAAATAGCGCACGTCGCTGGCGACCCCCATCAGGCTGAAATCCCAGTTGTTCCACGGGAGGCGGAACAGCATGACGTCGGCGCTGGCCATCTCGAACGCGCTGCTTGGGGGATCGAAGTGGCTGAGCGTGACATTGTCCTTGTAGCCCGCGCCCACGCGCAGATGTGCCGACCGCTGCCAGAGGGAGAATCCTTCCGGCAGCTCGAGCTTCTCGGCGGACATCGAGGCGGCGGCGCCCAGGACAAAAAAGAGCGAGAGCGCTCCCAGCGCGCTCTTTTGTCTGCAACGCCTGAGGTCCATGCCAAGAATGCCGCGCCAGCCGGTCTTCGCCGGCCGGCGCGTGACGGACCTGGAGCGGCCCGGATTCATGCTGGTCACTGGCGCCCGCGCGGCCCGCCTGTCCCCGATCCGCCCGAGCCTGTGCCAGGGTTGGAGACCCGATCCATGAGGCGCGTGTGATCGCGCAGCTGCTCGCCCAGCCGGGCGCACTGCTCGGCCAGCTGCTCGCGCAGCCGGGCCTGCTGCTGCTTCCATTGCTCCATCTGCTCCTTCAACTGATCGCGCAGGCGCTGGCGCTCCTGCTCGCCCGCGCTGCTCATCTGTTGCTCGATCGTGCGCTGGCGGGTCATGAACGCCTCGCGGTCCTTCTGGAATTGCCGCACCAGCCCCTCGACGTCCGCCGGCGTCAGCGGCCCATGCGGTCGCGGCCCAGGCGGATCAACGCGGGGTCCCGACGACGGAGCCACTACGCTGTGTCGATTCGTGAACGCCTGCGGGACGGGAGCGTTGGACCATCGCGCCATGTTCGTATACCAGCCAGCCCCAGCTCCATTGGGATCCAGATAATGGTTCTGGTAGTTGGTCGAGTAGGCATGCTGGGTGGTGTTAGTGCTGTCGTTGGAGCCGTTTCCCGGGCCGGGACCTGCCGCGCTTGCCGCTGCCGCACCGGCAATGACCACGACTCCAATGGCCCCCAGGAAAGTGAGACTTTTTTTCGGTTTCATCAGATTTTCCTTTCGTTTTGCGGGAACCACTCCCGCGTCTTGATTTCCTATAGGCAGGACGCATGCCAGGTTCTTCAACAATCGTTAACTAGTTCGCCATCAATTGGATAAGCTTGCGCATCCGCCCGTGGCCACCGCGGAGCGCCTGTCGAGTTCGGGTAATATTCGCCATAAACGACCGCAGGTTGGGTTCTACGATGGGGAATAGTTCCCAGCGTGGCATGTGCGCCTGTGTGCTGGCGGCTTCGAGCCCCTGGTTTCGAGAGCTTTTGCAGAGTGTCAGCCGGCCAGGAACGGGCGCGATCATTGGCGATCGATCTCCTTTTTTTCGAGCCGGTAGCGGAGGTAATCGCGGGGCACGCTCAGGAGCCGCGCGGCCGCTGACAGGTTGCCCCCGCTCTGCCTCAGCGCGTGCCGAATGATGCGGAGCACGGCCTCTTCGACGGAAAACCCCGATGCCGGAATCACGAATTCATCGTTGAACCAATCGTCGGATTTCAGGGGGAGCGCCGTCTGGGAGGCGTTCTGCCCGCCGAGGTGCCGGAAATCGAAATCCGGTCCCGATTCGAACACGACGGCCCGTTCGAGTTCATGGGCCAACTCGCGGACGTTGCCGGGCCAGGGATGGCCCAGGAGGCGCTGGGCGCCCATCGGCGAGATCGATCGCTTGGGCGTTCGATGCCGCCGGGAGATCTGTTCCAGAAGCAGCTCGGCCAGCCGCAGGATATCCATGCCGCGCTCGCGCAGCGGGGGGAGTCGGACCCGGAACAGATCCAAGCGATGGTAGAGATCCTCGCGAAACTGGCGGGCAGCGACCAGCTCGGTCAGGCTCTGGCTGGCGGCGGCGATGAGGCGCACGTCCACCTGGATGGCCGCGTTGCCGCCGACGCGCCGTATCTTGCGGTCTTCGAGTGCGGTCAGCACCTTCGCCTGCAAGGCCAGAGAGAGGCTCGGCAGCTCGTCCAGGAAGAGCGTCCCGCCGGCGGCCGCCTCGAACAGGCCCATCCGCGCCGTCTTGGCGTCGGTGAACGCGCCGCGCTCGTGGCCGAACAGCTCCGACTCAGCCAGCGTTTCGGGCAAAGCGGAGCAGTTGACCTCGACGAGGGGCTGCGCCGAACGCGGTCCCTGCTGGTGGATCCATCGCGCGATTGTCGTCTTGCCCGTGCCGGTCTCGCCTTGGATGAGCACCGGGGGCGGCGTGCCTTCGACCCGCTGGTCGGCGGCGAGGATTTTCTCCAGCTGGGTCTTCACCTCCGCCAAGGCATCGCCGAAGAAGAATCCCGCCAGGCCGGACTCCTCGCGGAGGTGCTCCTCGCGCCGGGCCGACTGCCGCGCCCGGCGCGCCCGCTCGAGCACCAGCGGCAGCTCCGCCGGATTGAACGGCTTGACCAGGTAATCGAGCGCGCCCAGCTTCATCGCCTCCACGACGCTGGGCACGTTGCTGTTGGCGGTCATGATGACGATGCCGACCGATTTCGAGAAGGCCTTCTCGCGGAGCAGGTCCATCCCCATCCCATCGGGCAGGTTCAGATCGAGCAGGGCGAAATCGAAATCGAGCTCCCTGGCGAGCCGCCGGGCCGCCCCCAGCTCGCCGGCGCTGGTGACGTCCGCGCCGAGCCGTTCCAGCGCCGCCGCAATCTGCCGCCGCAGCAGCGGATCGTCTTCGAGGACCATCACGCTCAATCCCGTCAAGCTCGGTGGCTGCATCGGTTCAATGCTCCTAAAAAAACCGATCCCGGAAAAGCCAAAAGGACAGCACGGCTCCCGCCGCGGCTGTCCTTGCACGATCGAGGTTTTGTTCGCGTTTCAACCTGCCCGCGCAATCGCCCGCCTATTTCCCGGCGCGCACTGCAACCGTGTCCGATCCGGCGAACGCAACACCGGCAACACCGTCAACGTCCTTGGTCAATCCTGTCAGGGTCAGCGTGGCCGAAGGCGGCGACACCAAGCCCTTGAGCTCGGTGAGGCTGAACTTGGCGACCAGGTTGCCGCAGTCGTCAGCCTTGGTCGCGACCACATCGAGGATCTCCGCTCCGTCGACAACGAGTTTGACTGAGGCCGTGTCAACCGAGCTGTAAGCCAGGTCGGTATGGACGGTCATCCAATCGCCGTTGGCGGCCGATTTCATGACGACAGCCGAAGGCGAGCACATGATCTCGACCGATAATATGTCAGCCTGCGCCTTGAATGGCGCCAGCGCCAGCAGAAGGGCCGCACACAGCATACCCGCCCAGCGGAGGGGGTGGAGGAAAGTTGAATAGTTATTCATAGGAGAGAGTTGATTTTGTTGTTTGAGGCCATTCGTTGGCCGAGATATCCATGAGCAAGTCGCATGCCCGGCTCCCAAGCGATGCCGTAAACCGGCAACTCCCGCAGCATGGGTCCCTTGCAGAAGTCCAGCGATTCCCTTGATATTTGGGGGCGAATTGCGTGTTCGAGGTCCGAAATGGAACAAGTTCAGGCCGCATGCGTATCGAGAGGCCACTGGGCCAAAGGAGAACAGCGCTGGGGATTATTTCCCACCCTTCCCAAACGTGCTGGGGAAAATTTCCCAAAGGAAATTATGTCGGGGCCGCTCAGGAGCCGACAATGGGGTTCACCACGAAGGGCTCGGGGAACACGAAGAGATGCGGGGCGGAATGCGGTAGGGAGGCTGGTCCTCGACCCCAGCAGTCTCCATTGGGCCGGAGCCGTTCCTTGCGGGGGTAGGAGGTGATCACGGGGGGCGGAAGAGCACGCGAAGGAGCGCCGACGTCCTTGTCGGCTTGGCAGCCCTCTGGCGCGCAATTTGCTTCAGTCTGCCCTGAATGAACAATCATCCACCGCTGAGGCGATGGTGCGTCTTGATCTTGCTCGTGGCGTCGGCCCCGCTCGTTAGCGCCGACGGTTTGCCTCTGCCCTCCTATCAGTGGCCGGATTTCGTCGGTTCGGCCAACTGTGCCGCTTGTCACACGGGACTGCAGGACGCCGCGCGGAACGACGTGTCGATCGACACGCACTGGCGGTCGACGATGATGGCCAACAGCGCCCGGGATCCATTCTGGCAAGCCAAGGTTGCCTCCGAAGTGTCGCGCAACCCGCACCTGCAAAGCGTTATCGAGGCCAAGTGCGCCACCTGCCACATGCCTTCGGCGAGGACTCAAGCCTTGGGGTTGAGCCTGCCTGTGGCCATCTCCGGCAGCGGCTTCCTCGATCCGGCCAACGCGTTGCATTCCGTTGCGATGGACGGCGTTTCGTGCGCCTTGTGCCATCAGATCGCCGACCAGGCCCTGGGCCAATCCGAATCCTTCAGCGGCGGGTACACCGTGGACACCACGACCGCATCGCCTGACCGGCTGATCTACGGCCCGTTCCCTTCGCCATTCACGGCGCAGATGCGCAATAACGTCGGGTTCACGCCTGTCCAGGGAATGCATGCCACCAACTCCGCCCTGTGTGGGGTCTGCCATAATTTGTGGACGCCCTACGTGGATGCCGAGGGGATTGTGCGGGGCGAGTTCCCGGAACAGATGATCTATAGCGAGTGGGAACAGAGCCAATACCGGCGGGCGCCCAATGCACGCCAATGCCAGGATTGCCACATGCCGCCGGCCGTCGGGGGCGTGAAGCTCTCGAATCGGGGCGGCCCCGGGCTGAACATGCCCGCCCGCAGCCCCTTCGGCCAGCACTTCTTCGTGGGGGCCAACACGCTGTTGCTCGACCTGTTCACCAACCAGATCGCACCGCTGGCCCTCACGGCTTCCTCAGCCCACTTCAGCGCCACCCGGCAGCGCGCCATTGCCCAGCTCGAACAGCAGACGGCCCGGCTCATGGTGGCCGAGATCGGTGTTGGTTCGAATGAGCTGGCCGTCGCTCTGGTCGTGTCGAACCTCGCCGGGCACAAGCTCCCGAGCGGTTTTCCATCCCGTCGAGCCTGGCTTCACGTCTGGATTTCGGACGGGCAGGGGGCCGTGTTTTTCGAATCCGGCCGGCCTGCCCCGGACGGATCGATCGCCGGCAACGATGCCGATGTTGACCCCGCGCGATGCGAACCGCACCGGCAAGTCATCGATCAGCCCGGCCAGGTGCAGATCTACGAAGCGATCATGCAGGACACCGGCGCTGCCATCACCCATACCTTGCTCCGCGCGGCCAGCTACCGAAAAGACAACCGGCTGCTGCCCGCTGGATTCGACAAAACGACCGCCGGCCCCGAGATCGTCCCCACCGCGGATCCCGCCGCGGACGCCGACTTTCAAGGCGGTTCGGACCGGCTGACATACCGCGTGAAGACAGCAGGTCATCCTGGCCCGTTCGTGGTGCGCGCCGAATTGCTCTACCAAACCCTCGCCCGCGGTTTCGCTGACGATTTGTTCCGCGACACCGGCAGCGCCGCCGCCTCGTTTCAGGCCATGTTCGACGCTGCGGATCGCACGCCAGTCGCCATTGCCCAGGCCGCAGCGAATGTGGATCCCGCAGCCGCCGCCCGGATCGGGTCTCCCGAGCCATTGGCGGACGGCTCGGTCCGGCTGCCCGTGTTCGCCCCGATCTCGAGCACGAACCGTGTCGAGACGGCTGCCGACTTCACCCGCTGGACCACCCTGGCCACGCTTGTGCAAACAAGCAATCCAAGCTATTTCCTCGATCCATCGAGCAGCAATGCTGCTGCCAGGTTCTATCGCCTGCGCGCCCCGTAGCCCTCCTCGGCTGCGGGCTCGCGCGCTGTCCCGGTGCGCATCGTAGGGGCATGCGGCGGGACGCCGCCCGCACCCGCACGCGAGACGCCTGCGCCCCAAACGCCGGGAGCCGGCACTTGGCCTCCCGCCGCTCGGCAGCGGCGGCTATTGCATATATCCATATTCTTCAACATCCTCATGGCTGGCGGACATGAGCAGCGATTTACTCGATTACATACCCGATGGGGTGTTCACCGTGGATGCCGACTGGCGCATCACGCGGTTCAACCGCGCCGCAGAGCAGATCACAGGTATTCGCCAGGAGGAAGCGATCGGGCGGCGCTGCTGCGACGTGTTCCATGCGAGCATCTGCGAGAGCGCCTGCACGCTGAGGCGGACCCTGGCGACCGGCAGGCCGGTTGTGAACCAGGTGGTGTATATCGTCGATGCGGACGGGCGGCGGATTCCCATCAGCATCTCGACCGCGGTCCTCCGCGACGCCGCGGGCAAGGTGGCGGGGGGGATCGAGTGTTTCCGGGACTTGCGGATAGTCGAGGAGCTCCGCCGCCAGGCCGAGGCGCAGGATCAGTTCGCCGACATCATCGGCCGCAGCGCCGCGATGCAGCGCCTCTTCGAGCTTCTCCCGGCGATTGCCCATAGCGACAGCACGGTCCTCATCGAAGGGGCCAGCGGCACGGGCAAAGAGCTCTTCGCACGCGCCATCCACAACCTGTCCCGGCGCCGCAGAAAGAACTTCGTGGCGGTCAACTGCGGCGCGCTGCCTGACACGCTGCTCGAGTCCGAGCTCTTCGGCTACAAGGCCGGTGCGTTTACCGACGCCCGTCGCGACAAGCCCGGCCGGTTCGCCAGGGCCGAAGGCGGCACTCTGTTCCTGGACGAGATCGGAGACGTCTCGCCCGCCATGCAGGTGCGCCTGCTGCGGGTTTTGCAGGAGCGATCCTACGAGCCGCTCGGATCCATCAAGCCGGTCCCGGCGGATGTGCGGATCGTTGCCGCCACCCACCGGTCGCTCAGCCAATGGGTTCGCGAAGGCAAGTTCCGCGAGGATCTGTTCTATCGGATCCACGTCATCCGATTGGAGCTGCCCTCCCTTCGGGATCGCCGGGAGGACATCCCCCTGCTGATCGATCGGTTCATCGCGCTCTTCAATCGCCGCCAGGGCAAGGACATCCACGGCGTCTCCGACGATGTCTTGGCCCGGCTCATGGAACACGATTTCCCCGGCAACGTGCGCGAGCTCGAGAACACCGTCGAACACGCCTTCGCGCTCTGCAGGGGCGGCTTGATCAAGATGGCGCATCTGCCCGTCCATTTGCGGCCGGCAAGCCCCGCCCAGCGGGCCGATAAATCCCATCGGATGACGCTCCGGGCGATGGAGGAGGTGATGATTCGAGATGCCCTCCGCCGGAACGATGGCAGCCGTGCCAAGACGGCCCGCGAGCTGGGGATCGACCCCAGCACCTTGTTCCGTAAGATCCGGTCGATGCGATCGTCCACACACGCCCCCGATGGGCCCGCGTCCACCGCCGGATAGGGCTGTTGCCGGTCGAGATGGCTAAGGCCAGCCTTTGGCCAACCTTCATCCTTGTTCCGGACGAGGATCTGCTCGCCGCAGCGCAGGCATGCGTCCGCGGTCCGAAGGGTTCGGAGCGCGGACCTACCAGCCTTGTCGCCCCCAATATTGTGAGTGCATCGAATAGAATCTCGGTCGAATTCATTGCAAAAGGCAATGATCTTGCCGGCTTAAATCGTGCATAATGCACTTCAAGGTACAATGATAAGCATAGGAAAATAATTTACATTATGTTAATAATCAACATATTATATTACATAATATTGATGGCAATCAATTGGCATGTCGAATGCTAAATAAGTAGCGATGACGATTGCCTTGCCAATCTGCGAAGGCCGGATCTCGCCGGTCCTGGATGTGGCATGCCGGTTCATGGTCGTCGAGATCGCTGGCGGGCGGGAGATCAGCCGGCGGGAAGTGTTGATGGGCGAGACGCAGCCGGCGCTGCTGGTCAAGGGCATCAAGGAAATGGGCGCCCAGGTATTGCTCTGTGGCGCGATGTCCCAGCCGATTGCCCATTGGCTGGAAAGCGCCGGAGTGCGCGTCTGGCCCCATCTCTGCGGCGACGCCGATGCGGTGCTGCAGGCCTTTTTGTCGGATACGCTGGGGCGATCGGAATTCCGCATGCCCGGCTGTTGCGCGGGGCACTGCGGATGGCATCGCAACCGCTTTCGCCATCGCGGCCGTCTCCGGCGCAGCCCCCATCCAACACCCAATCCAACACCCAAACCATCCCTATGAAATTTGCCGTGACATCGCAGGGGCCCGACCGGGAATCGCTCGTCGATCCGCGGTTCGGCCGGGCGCGTTTTTTTCGGGTCATTGACAGCGAAACCGGCCAGCAGACGGTCGTGGACAACGCATCGCGGGTGGATGCGGTCCAGGGGGCAGGGATTCAGGCGGCCCAGGCATTGGCGAGCCTGGGCGTTCAGGCGCTGGTGACGGGCCATGTCGGTCCCAAGGCCTGGGCGACTCTTCAGGCGGCGCGCATCGAGGTGTATGGAGTCGATGGCGGCACCGTTGCGCAGGCCATGGAGGCGTTTATGGCGCGAAAGCTTGCCCCGCTGTCGGGCGCGAATGTGGAAGGGCACTGGTGATCCAAACCAGCGTTGAAAATGAGCGAAAGGAAATTCATATGACACCCATGGGAGACGGAACGGGGCCATTAGGCCAAGGACCGGGTAGCGGCAGAGGAATGGGACGGTGCGGCGGCGGCCAGGGCCGAGGATGGGGCGGTGGCAGGGGCCAGGGCGGACGGCAGGGAGGCGGCGGACGCGGGCGCGGGCGCGGCCAGCAAGGCGGCTTTCGTCCAGGGGCGGTCCCCGGGCCGGGGCCCAACCCCATCAACCCACCAACCGAAGAGCAACCGAACCAATAAGCGAAAGGAGTTCATTATGCCAGGTGGAGATCGAACAGGGCCGATGGGCCAGGGACCGATGACCGGCTGGGGGGCCGGGTATTGCGGGGGTTCGGGCCAGCCGGGCTGGCTCAGCCAGAGGCAGGGCCGATGGGCGGGCCGAGGCCAAGGCGCAGGACGCGGCGGGGGTGGCGGCTGGCGAGGCGGGGGTGGGGGATGGGGCTTTCGCCACTGGTTTCACGCGACCGGATTGACCGGTTGGCAGCGAGCCGCGGCGAACAGACCGGCGTGGGGCGGGGCAGGGGCTGCGCCTGCCGGAACAGCCGATCTTCCGGGCGCGTCTCCGGACCAGGAACTGGCGTGGCTCAAGCAGCAGGCCAGCCAGTTGGAAACGGGGCTCGAACAAATCCGCAAACGGATTGCCGAACTCGATCCAGGATGAGGATCGCGATTGCGAGCGGCAAGGGGGGGACCGGCAAAACGACCGTGGCCACCAACCTGGCATGGCTGGCCTCGCAGAACGGCCTGGCGGCCGCGTATCTGGATTGCGACACGGAGGAGCCCAACGGCCATCTGTTCCTCCGGCCCGCCATCGACCAGCGGCGGGAGATTGTGCGGATGATCCCGCAAGTCGATCCGGCCCGGTGCACCCTCTGCGGCCAATGCGGCGAGATCTGCCAGTACAGCGCCATCGTTTGTCTGGAACAGAAGGTCCTGGTGTTTCCCGAGCTGTGCCATAGCTGCGGCGGATGCGCGTTGGTTTGCCCGGCGGGGGCGATCACCGAAACGCCCCGCGCATTGGGGGTTGTCGAGACGGGACGCTGCGGCGGGCTCGGGTTTGTCCAGGGCCGTCTGAATATCGGGGAAGTCTCGAGCCCGCCCTTGATCCGGGCCGTCCGGCAAGCAGCGCCGCCGGCCGATCTGCTGTTGTATGACGCCCCGCCGGGCACGGCATGTCCGATGATCGAAACGGTGCGGGGCGCCGACTATGTGGTGCTGGTCACCGAGCCCACTCCATTTGGGCTGCACGATCTGCGGCTGGCGTGGCAGGTGATCAAGTCGCTCCAGATGGAGTGCGGCGTGGTGGTGAATCGCGCCCTGGTGGGCGAGACGGAAGCGCGACAGTTCTGTGAGCAGGCTCGGATTCCCATCCTGGCGGAGATACCGGACATCCTGGCCATAGCCGAGGCCTACTCGGAGGGGAAGCTGGCGATCGAAGCCGTGCCAGGATTGCAGCGCATCTTCGCCCGTCTTCTGTTGGATGTGACGTCCGCCGCGGGAACCAACGCCCTTCCCGAGGCTGCGCGGCGGCGCCTGCGCTCGATCGCCGATCTTCGGGCGGATCCCCCCGGGTGCGGCCGCCCGGCGCCCGGCGCTCCCTCGTGCCTTTTGGCATTGCGAGGGAATCCGCGAGCGCCCAACCGCGCTCGCGCCATCTCCTCTCCCGATCCTTGACCATGCCCGAGCTCGTCGTCATCAGCGGCAAAGGCGGAACGGGGAAGACCTCGATGGTGGCATCGCTGGCCGTGCTGGCGCGCCAGGCGGTGCTGGCCGACTGCGATGTGGATGCGGCGGATTTGCACCTGGTGCTCGAGCCGCAGATCCGGCGCCGGCAGACCTTTACTGGCGGGAACAAGGCGCGGATCAAACCGGGCCACTGCACGGCCTGCGGCAAGTGCGAGGAGCTCTGCCGCTTCGAGGCCGTCTATTTTGACGGTCCCGGCAACGGGCAGGCCCCGCGGACGTTCCGGATCGATCCGGCCGCCTGCGATGGATGCGGCGTGTGCGTCCGCTTTTGCGCTGACAATGCCATCGAGTTCGGCCCCGCGGTCGATGGCGAGTGGTTTGTGTCCGACACCCGCTGCGGTCCGATGGTCCACGCGCAGCTGCGGCCCGGGGCCGGCAACTCCGGCAAGCTGGTCTCGATCGTTCGAAGCCAGGCGCAGCAGATCGCCCGGGAGCGCGGAGGCGGTTTGATACTGATCGACGGATCGCCGGGAATCGGCTGCCCGGTCATCGCCTCGATCACGGGCGCCTCGCGAGTTCTGGCGGTCACCGAGCCGACGCTTTCCGGCGAGCACGATCTCGATCGGGTGTTTCTCCTGGTGCGGCACTTCGGCATTCCGGTGACGGTCTGCGTGAACAAGTGCAATCTGAATGCCGAAATCGCTCAGCGCATCGAGCGAAAGGCGCAAGCCGCCGGGGCGGCGATTCTGCCGCCCATCCCGTACGATTCCGCCGTCACCGATGCGCAGCGGAAAGGCATGGCGGTCGTCGAATTGGGCGACAGCCCCGCGGCTCGGGCCATCCGGCAAGGATGGTCCGCCTTATGTCAGCAGATCTCATGAATTTATGGAAGAACCCAAAACCAATCCCATCATGAAAATCGCCATTCCCCTCGAGGGCGGCTGCCTCGCTGATCACTTTGGACACTGCGAGCAATTCGCGCTGATCGATGCCAATCCTGACACGAAAGCCATTCTTCAAATCACCCGGGTCACGCCGCCGCCGCACGAGCCGGGATTGCTGCCCCGCTGGCTCCATGAGCAAGGCGTCCAGATCATCATCGCCGGGGGGATGGGCCAGCGGGCATTGAGCCTGTTCGCCGAGAACGGCATCACGGTCCGAAGCGGGCTGCCCGGCAGGACCGCAGAAGAACTGGCCAAGGCTTTCCTGGAGGGGGGGCTGAATTCCGGACCCGCTGCCTGCGAACGCCACGAACGCGGATGCCACGGATGAATCCTGGCGCTGGGCTGTGAATGTTGCATCCGAAACCCGGCATCCGGAAGCGCCTTCCGACGACAGCGCTCGCGCGGGCGCCGAATATCGTTCGCGCGTTCGGATTCAGTTCGGGCAGATGTTCGTCGGGCTGATCTTCGTCAGCAACTCGTATCTGATCGAGTGGGCGATGCAGCGGAGCAGCTCGATTGCGGGCCTGAGCGCGATGCTGGGCGCCCTTCTCTTGGGCGTGCCGATTCTCTGGACGGCATGCAAGCATTTGCGGCGAGGGGCCCTGAACACCAGCGTGCTGGTCGCGCTGGCCGTGATGGCCCTGTTCGCCTCCCAGCACTATCAGGAGGCCGGCATCGTCTCCTTCTTCATGCTGCTGGGCCAGATCATCGAGAAGCGCACCGCCGAAGGCGCTCTGGTCTCGATCCGATCGCTCATCCAGCTCACCCCGAACAAAGCGCGGCGCCTCCGCCAGGGACAGGAGGAGGAGGTCGCCGTCCATGAGCTGGCGGTCGGCGATATCATCCGCGTCCGGCCGGGCGACAGCGTGGCGGCCGATGGCGTCATCGTTCACGGACAGGGTCTCATTAACGAAGCCAATATTACAGGCGAATCGCTGCCCGCAGACAAGAGAGGCGGCAACGAGGTCTTCGCCAGCACGATGAACCTGACGGGTCTCCTCGAAGTGCGCGTCACGCACGTTGGCCGAGACACCACGCTGGGGCGGGTGCGCGACCTCATTTTGGCTGCCGAGAAGACCAAGCTCCCCATCACCCGCATTATCGATCAATACATGGGCTTTTACACCCCGCTGGTATTGGTCATGGGCGCGTTAGTGTGGGCATTTACCCACGACCTGAGTCGTGTGATCACGATTTTCATCGTCTCCTGCCCGTGCGCCTTTGTCCTGGCCACCCCCACGGCGATCGTCGCCGCGCTCTCCGCATCGGCGCGGCTGGGCATTTTGATCAAAAACGTGAGCGACATCGAACTGGCGGCTCGAATCAACGCCTTTGTCTTCGACAAGACCGGCACGTTGACCATCGGGAAGCTGGCGGTCAGCCGGCTGGCGCCGCTGAACGGAGTCACTCCCGCCGAATTGCTCCGCCTGGCGGCGTCAGCGGAGCGGTTCAGCAATCATCCCGCCGCCAAAGCCCTGCTCCAGCTGGCCGAGGAAGCCGGCGTTCCGCTGCTGGAGCCCGTCGGCTTCAGCGAGACGGCGGGGCTCGGGATCCAGGCGGAGGTGGGAGGCGCGCGCGTGTGGGTGGGCCGCGCGCAATGGCTGCAGCAGCAGGGGGTGCCCAGCGATTTCCTCAATGCGGTCGACCTCAACGAGACCGAAGGCTGGAGCCTGATTTTTGTGGCCCGCGACCGGCAGTGCATCGGCTGGGTGGGGCTGCAGGATCAGATCCGCAGCGAAGCCGGGACGTCTCTGTCCGCCCTCCGGCAGGCCGGCGTGCGCCGGATCGCGATGATCAGCGGCGACCGGCAGCCGGTGGCCGCACGGGTGGCCCGCGAGATGGGCTGCGACGAGTTCCAGGGAGACTGCCTGCCTCACCACAAAGTCGATCTCGTCCGCCAGATGCGGGCCAAGGGCTACCACGTCGCCGTCGTGGGCGACGGCGTCAACGACGCGCCCGCCCTCGCGGCCGGCGACCTGGGCATCGCCATGGGGGCGGCCGGCAGCGAGGTCGCCATCCACAGCGCCACCATCGCGCTCATGAACAACGACCTGCGCCGTTTGCCATTCCTGCTTCAGCTCTCACGCGAAACCCGCAAGGTCATCAACCAAAACTTTCTGGTCGGGATTGGCTTTGTGCTGGGCGGGCTTGCGTTGGGAACGTTGAATTACATCAACCCCGTGGTGGCGGCGGTCCTGCACGTGGCTGGTTCTCTGCTGGTGGTTTTGAATAGCTTCCGCCTGGTCCGCCAGGGCGAGGACCTCGAGTCGCACGCCCGGAGACCTGCCACCGCCACAACCCACCCATCGGCCGCGATTGGAAAACCGTGCGCGGAAACAGCATGAATGAACGCAGTCCCAAGAGCCTCGCTCCGCGGCAGCGCTCGGTCTACAGTCTCTGTCGGCCGGATTCCCTGCCCGGCGCGGCGGCGCAGGCAGACCCGACCTGGCGATTCGGGCGTATGACGCTGCGTTCAGCCCTGCGATCTGCACTGCGATGAACAACTCGACTTTGGCACCGGTCATGTTGCTGGCGATCTATTGCGCCTTGGTATTCCTGGCCGCGCTGGCGGGGGGCTGGCTCATCCTGGCGCTCCGGCTCAACCACACCCGGCTCCAGATTGCCGTCAGCGCCGTGGCGGGTTTGATGCTGGGCATCGCGCTGCTCCATTTCATTCCTCACGCGGTTCACCAGAATCAATCGGTGGATCAGACCATGAAATGGGCTCTGGGGGGATTTCTCGCCATGTTCTTTCTGCAGCGCCTTTTTCGCTATCACCACCACCACACTGCCGAGAGCCCGGCCCGCCCGGGCGGTGATCGCCCCGCAGAACAGGCGCCGGCCAATCCAGACGTCGCGCCGATGATCCCGGGGACGGACCCCGGAGAGGTTGCCCATGCGCTTTCGTGGGCGGGGACAACCATTGGCTTGTCGCTGCACTCGTTGGTGGATGGGGTGGCATTGGCCACCGCTGCGTTCGTGGGGGTCCACCACGCAAATCCAGGGGCCGGTCTCGGGGTGGCGCTGGCGGTGATTCTGCATAAGCCATTTGGGGCTATGGCCATCTCGACATTGATGACCGCGGAAGGCTGCTCCCGTTTCCTGCGTCAACTCGTGAACCTGCTTTTCGCCCTGGTGACGCCTCTGTCCGCGCTGCTGTTCTATTTCGGCATCGATTACCTTGCCGGAACCAACCAGGCCTTTCAGGGGAACGCCCTGGCATTCTGTGCCGGCACATTTCTGTGCATCGCCTGCGCCGATCTGCTCCCCGAGCTGCAATTTCACGCTCATGATCGCCTGGGGCTTTCGCTGGCGCTGCTCGCGGGCTTGGCGCTGGCTCTGCTGCTGAGACAGTTCGGACATGCCCATTCGGATCTGCATCCGCATGAAGCTGTGCCGGAGCCGCGGGCCTGCATCCAATCCACCCCCGTCTCGGTAAATTCACCATGCGTCCGACACCGCTCCAATCGAAAACCCAGCGCGCAGCCCTCAGCGGCAATGCGCTGAAACCCCACGCCGACGTCCCATGGGAGGAGATCGCAGCCAACCACGCCCGATTGCGCCAGCGCGCCGCCTTGCATGCGCGGTTCGGTTTCGATTCCGATGCCAGCGTGCGGTTCGTGGTGGATCGAGCCTTGCCGTTGTCCGGGCAGGTATTGGATATCGGCACGGGCAAAGGCCGGTTCGCGGTTGTGCTGGCGCAGCATGCCGCCAACGTCACGACGGTCGATGTGAGCGCCGAGGAGCAAGCCGCCGCCCGATTGGAGGCCCTGTTTCTGGATGTTGCCAGCCGCATCGATTTCGTTCTGGCGGATGCGCGGTCATTGCCTTGGCGCGCGGCATCGTTCGACGCGGTGGTTTCGTGGAATGTCATCCACCATCTCGAGGATCCGGAGGGCGTGTTCGGTGAGATGCTTCGCGTTTTGAAACCCGGAGGCAAGCTTGTGCTGGTCGATTTCTCGCCCAGCGGGTTCCAGTTGATGGACAGGATCCATGCCGCCGAGGGCCGGCGCCACCCCCATCCGCCCAGCCCATTTCCTGGCTGGCGCGCTCGCCTCAAGGCTCGAGGATTTCAGGTGCGGCGGTTTGTGGGGTGCCATGAAGAAGTGTTGGTCGCCATTCCACTCCAGCCAAGGGCAGACGCCAGCCCGCCAGCCGGAGGTCTCGTTGGCAAACAGTAGCCTCACGAATCACACCCTTGCGCACATGAATACACCCGAGTTGCCCAGTCAATCGAAACAGGGTCAAAACCCAACTGCGGACCCGCGATCCTCTTTCCAGTGGCGCGCGCTGACGTCCGTCATCGTGACGTTGTCATTTCTGACGCTGGCGGTGAGCGGAGCTGTGCTCTGGGCTTCCCCGCCCGGGCGCATCGCCAATTGGACCGATTGGGCCATGCTCGGCCTGCGCAAAAGCCAGTGGATCGATTTGCACATCTGGTTCAGCATGCTGTTCCTCGCCGCCTCGGTCTTCCACATCGTCCTCAATTGGCGGCCCTTGATGAATTACTTCAAGAACCGATGGACCCGCCAGTTCGGCTTGCGCAGGGAATGGATTGCCGCGGTCGTTGTTTGTGGCGGCCTCTTTGCCGCGGTCCGCATCGAGCTCCCACCCTTCTCATCGTTTTTGGCCTTCACCGATGACTTTCGAGAGAGCTGGGGGATGCAGGCGGAACGGCCCCCCATTCCACATGCCGAGCTGCTGACCGTGCGCGAGCTGGCTGAAAAAGCGGGCGTGGATGTCGCCAACGCCCTGGCGCGCCTCCAGGCGCATGGCATTCAGGGGGCCGATCCCGATGTTCGCATGGCCGAGCTGGCCAGGCAGAACCGCATGCCTGCCCAGCGGATCTACGATCTCATGCTCTCCCCTGCGGCCGGCGGAGGCCAGCAGCCCGGCCAGCGAATGGGAGGGCAGGGGAGGCAAGGCGGCCAGGGCGCAGGCGGCGCAGGATGGAAATCGCTGAGCGCGTTCTGTGCGGAAGAAGGCATTGACCTGGCCGCGGCAATGGCTCGCATCGAGGCCAAAGGCATCCGAGCATCGGCGGACCAGACCTTGCGCGAGATCGCCATCAACAACGGATATCAGCGGCCAGGCGATCTGATGCAGATCATTCGCGGTCGATAGCCCAACAGGATGAGAACCCCGACTTCACACGCCGCCAGCGCCGCCCCGGCGCCATCCCTTCGATGAACACCACTGCTCGGTCTCTCCAACATGTGTTCGGGCCGGTGCCTTCGCGCCGCCTCGGCCGCTCTCTGGGTGTGGATCTCGTTCCGTTCAAAACCTGCACCTACGATTGCATCTATTGCCAATTGGGCCGCACGACCTGCAAAACGGTCGAGCGGAAGGAATGGGTCCCGCTGAGAAGCGTGCTTCGCGAAATCCAGCAGCGGCTCGAGAGCCGGCCGGATTACATCACTTTAAGCGGTTCGGGCGAGCCCACCCTCTATTCGCGGCTCGACGAGCTGATCGATGCCATCCATCGGATGACGGACATCCCCGTGGCGGTTTTGACCAACGGATCTCTCCTCTGGCAGCCGGAAGTCCGCGCCCAGCTGCGCCGCGCCGATCTCGTCCTGCCCTCTCTCGATGCGCCCGATTCGGAGCGGTTCGAGTTTATCAACCGCCCGCATCCGGCGATCGGTTACGAGCGGATGTTGGCTGGGCTGGAGGCGCTCCGGCGTGACTTGGCCGGAAAATACTGGCTCGAGGTGATGCTGCTCGGCGGGTACACCGCGTTGAACGTCCCGGTGCGGCAGATCGCCGAAAAGGTCGAGCGCATCCGGCCGGACAAGGTCCAGGTCAATACCGCCGTGCGTCCGCCGGCCGAAGAGTACGCGATGGCAGTGCCTCCTGATCGTTTGAGACGCCTCGCCCGGTTGTTTCGGCCTCCAGCCGATGTCATCGCCGACTTCCGAGGGCGTCGAGCATCCACGGGGCTTCCGCCATCGGCCCGCGAGATCCTCCAGCTCCTGCGCCGACGCCCCTGCACGGTCGAGGATGTCGCTCGAGGGCTGACCATGAAACCGGCGGAGGCCGTCAAGCTCCTGGCTGAATTGGAGGATCGGGGGCGTGTGCGAAGCAGCCGCCATGGCGCCAGCTGCTTTTATCAGGCTGCGGCATCGAGCCAGCCAGGCGAGTCTGCGCCCACCCCCATCCTCGCGCAACGGAAGAAAGATGGCCTCAATAAAGCCTCTGACTCGCACAAGAATTTCAGGCTGTCCGTATCAAATCTTAACAACAAACCGAAAGAGAAACCATGAGCAGCACCATCAAAAACGAATCCAACACCTGTTGCGCGGCGCCCTCGGTGAGCGTGCCCTTGATTGGCGACGATGCGCCCGCATTCGAAGCCCTCACCACCCAGGGCAACATCAAGTTCCCCGACAATTACCGGGGCAAATGGGTGATCCTGTTCAGCCATCCGGCTGATTTCACGCCCGTCTGCACCACCGAGTTCATGACCTTCGCTGCGATGCAGTCGGAATTCAAGGCATTGAACTGCGAGCTGATCGGGCTCTCGATCGACAGCCACTTTGCTCACATCGCCTGGCTCCGCACGATCAAGGAGAAGATCAAGTTCCAGAACATGGCCAACGTCGAGGTGACGTTCCCCGTCATCGCCGACATCAAGATGGATGTGGCCCGGCTCTATGGCATGGTCCAGCCCAACAGCAGCGACTCGCAGGCCGTGCGGGCCGTCTTCTTCATCGATCCCAAGGCCAAGATCCGATCGGTGCTCTTCTACCCCTCGAGCACGGGCCGGAATTTCCACGAGCTCAAACGCCTGCTGATCGCCATGCAGACCAGCGATGCACACGGGTGCGCCACTCCGGCCGATTGGCAGCCGGGCCAGGACGTGATCGTGCCGCCGCCCGGCTCGTGCGGCGTCGCCAAGGAACGCGTCGAGAAACCCACCGCCGACTGTTACGCGCTGGACTGGTTCATGACGTTCAAAAAGCTGCCCAAAGAAAAACTGAACCTGCCGGCGGCGGCCAAAGGGTAAATTCCGCGGTCTGCAGAAAGCCCAGAACCAAGTCCTCCAACTGTAGCCGCCGAGGTGAGGAGGCGAATACCAATGGCTGCCAGCCATCCGCCTCGCACCCTCGGCGGCTGCCCCGGGGCAGCGCCTTAAGGGTCTGTGCAAAAATTAATTCCGATTTTGCTGGGTGGGATTGGGCGGGCTGGCAAGGCGCTACGAGCGAGCATACCCGCGCGGTCTGTGAGCGAGGAGCAACACAGCCAGCGCGCCCAAGGCCCCCAGCCCTGCGGGGCGGGGCGGCGCCGGGCCATCTGCTTCGTTGCTCGGTCGGTCGAGTATCGCGGGGGGATACACTCCCTCCCTTGCGCCTCGCATCTGGCCCGGCGGCGCTCCCGCCAAAATCGGAAGTAATTTTTGCACAGACCCTAAAGGCAACTGCACTGGGCAAATTCATCGAAAAATATGAGAGATCCAGTTGTTGTGACGGTTCTGGTCGAGAACACGGTTCACAGTGTCAAGCTGATGGGCGAGCACGGGCTCGCCTTCCATGTTCAAATCGGGGAGAAGAGCCTGTTGTTCGACACGGGCCAAAGCCGGCTGCTGATCCGCAACGCCAAGCGGTTGGGGGTGGACCTGTCGAGGATTGATGCCGTGGCGCTCAGCCACGGCCATTATGACCACACGGGCGGATTGCGCGCCGTGTGGGCCTTGGCGCCCCAGGCGCGGCTCCATGCGCATCCGTGCGTGCGCGTCGAGCATTGGGCCCGAAATCCGGACGGCACAGCCCGCGCGATCGGCATCAGCAGCTCCCAACGGTCCGCGATCCTGGCCCATGATTCCCGCGTCCATTTCAACACCTCGTCCGCTGAGCCGCTCCCGGGCATCCATCTCACCGGCGAGATACCGCGTTCGACCGATTTCGAGGATGTCGGCGGCCCGTTCTTTCTCGACAAGGCCGTGACGAGGCCGGACCCGATCCCGGATGACCAGGCCCTGTTCTTCGACACCCGCGAGGGGTTGGTCGTGCTCTTGGGCTGCGCGCATGCAGGCGTTGTGAACACGGTGCGCCAGATCCGCAGCCTCACCCATGACCGCCCCATTCACGCGCTCATGGGCGGGATGCACCTGGTGGCCGCTGGCCCCAGGCGGATCAACTCCACGGTGGAAGCGCTGCGGGAGCTCAACGTCCAGCGGTTGGGCCCAGCCCACTGCACCGGCCTGGCAGCCACTGCGCGCCTGTGGCACGAGTTCCCAGAGGCCTGTATTCCCTGCATCACAGGGAGCCAATTCACGTTCCACCGCTGAAGCGCTCCCAAAGCCCCCCAGCAAATTGAGAATGGTTTTCCGATACGGCCGCCAGGCGCGGGCTGCCCCAGATTGTGCCGGTTCTCGGGCAGAGCAGAGATCCTCACTTGCCGGACGGCTGCGCGGACTTGGTGTTCATGAATCGCGTCTTTCACCACCTCAGCCACCCCCAATCGATCGTCGAGCAACTGCTGGCCGCGTATACAAAAGCGGCCGGGAATCGCTTCCCGGCCGCTCGGAACCGCTCGAATATAGCTGCCTGTTACTCGGCCATCACCGCACGGAAGAACTGCGTGTCGCCGGATGGGATATGCAGGCAGGGGCTGGACCCCAGCGGAGCATAACCGGTGTTCACCTGGGTCGAGGCCTCGATAATGCACGGGCTGAGCGAGGTGGACAATCGATAGCCGTCTACGGGCGCCGTATCGAAGTCCAGCCGGAGCGCCAGCGCGGCGGCATCCACCACAGCGCCCGAGGCCATCACCTGGCCGATCTCGGCCGCGTTCAGGATCCGGCTGTAGAAACGGACGTCATCCAGAGAGCCATTGAGCCTCTTCCAATAGCTGTCACGCGATTTGCCAAGGAGGACCGACATGTTGGCCGGCCACCACCATTCCTTGGCATTGTAGGAGGTGTTGTCGAGCACGCCATCGATGAAGATGGATACCGCGCCCGAGATCGCCTGCTCATACACCACCGCGACATGATGCCACTTGTCGTCGTTGATTGTCCCGAACGACGAGAACGGATTCGCCCCGGTCGGATTGGCCTGGAAGAACAGCGTGCCATCGTCCTTGATGCTGATGATGGTGCCGCTGCCGCTGCCGCCCGTGTCCCGGCGGTCCATGATCATCGACGCTTCGCTGCCGCCGCCTGTGTTCGGACCCGACCGAACCCAGAAGCAGATGGTGCCGGTCGTCGAGTTGAGCGCCGGATAGCCGCTGACGGCGATCTGATCTTCCTCGGAGGCAGCGAACTGCATGACGCCCGTTCGAGTGCGCGCGCCGTCGCTGTTGGACTCGGCCCAGGCGGCGCCGTTGTTCTGCCCGTGGACCGGAGCGGCATCGGGCTTGGCATTGACCACGATGCCGGAGGCGGGCGCCATCGTGACTCGCAAAGGCGAGCCGGCCCAGGCATGCTCGAATACCTGCGTGTCGCTCAACGCGTAGTCGTAGACCGCCACATCGTCGATCACGCCGTTGTAGCCCCAAGCGTCGCCGGCATTCCGGGCGCCGATCTGGAACGGCGAATCGGGGTTGGGTTCGAACCCGCCGGCGCCGAAGGCCAGCGCCGTCGATCCATCCAGCTTGCCGTTGAGATAGATCTTGCCGGTCGAGCCGTCGTATGTCAGCACGACGTGATACTTCATCCCCGGTTGGATCGCAGTGCCGCCGTGAACATAAGCCGTGGCGCCCGCATTGTTGCCCATCAGCGCGCTGAATCCCGATCCGCCATTGTTGTGGAAGATGGTCAGGCCGGCGCGGCCGGAATCGCGTTTCTGCGTGCTGATGGCGCACTCGGTTGCCGTGTTGTCCGGGACGGTCCAGAACTCGATCGAGAACGGCCCCGCCGGGTTGTTCAGGCTGGGGTTAAACGGCGCCATGGCCTTGCTGGTTGCTGCGAACTGGACGGCCGTGTTGGCATCATCGACGATCAAGCCATGGGTGCCCAACGTGTAGGACCCGCTGTAGACGGCATGGTTCTGGCCCCAGCTGTCGACGGCATTCGTTCCGGAGGTCTCGCCCAGCCGCCAGAAGGCCGCCGGGTTGTCACCCAAAACCGTTCCCAGATAACCCTCGGTGGGCACCGGCATCACGGTGAGGCGGGCAGGATCGCTTGTGATATTCCCAGCCGGATTGCTGACGGTGACGGTGTAGTCCGCCTCATCCTCGGTGGTCAGGCCAGTCAGCGTGAGGGTCGTATTGGTCTGGCCGGCGATGGGCGCGGCGTTCTTGTTCCATTGGTAGCTGAGCTGGCCGCCGTAGCCGAGGGCCGCGAACGTGACAGCCCGGCCCAGATACGCGCTTCGGGCAACCGGTTGCTCGATGACGGTCGGCTGGATGAACGCCACCACCTTCACGTCGGCGGGCGTCGTCGTCACGGCGCCGAACTCGTTCGTGATCGCCAGGGTGTAGACGCCGCTGTCCGCCACCGTCGCGGTGGGCCGCGAAAGAGTGGGCGTGGTGGCGCCAGAAATGGCCTGCCCATCCTTATACCACTGGAGGGCCAAGGGCGGCACCCCAAAGACCTCGGCGGTCAGCGTCAAGGCCTCGCCATTGAATAGGTTCCCTTCCGGCGCCTCCGGCTGCGTCGCGATCGCCGGCTTGTCGGTGACCACAAATCCGGCCAGACAGCCGCGGGTCAGCGTGGTGCCTTCGCGGATCGAGGCCAGGGTGATCGAGTCGGCGCTCAAGACCGGGCTCACAGTGCTGAACGCGGCTTTGCCGCCGCTCGGATTGGCCGGCCCCACCGCCGGATAGGTCAGGGTGTAATTGGTGAAGTTGACGTTGTCGCTCAGGGTGACCGGCGCGAAGTTCGTCGCGTTGTCCGAGGCGGCGATCGTGCGCACGACGTAGCGGCTGTAGCCCAGGCCGTTGACCAATCCGTAGACCAGAACGCTGTAACCGCTCCCTCCATCGTCCAGATAACCGTAATTGACCTGCGCCTCGCCCGTCGGCAGCGTGTCCGGATCTCCCGGCACGCTGTAGGTGTTGTTGGCGCTCCACATCAGGTCGATCTGGCCTGCGCCAAACGGAAACGACTGCATTCCATTGATCGGCCCGGTCTCGTCTCCCGGGACTGTCTCCTGCCAGCGGCTGGGATGCACGCCGTAGGCCGGCATGGTCACCGCGGGATTCCATGGCTCCTCGTCTCCAAAATTGACGCCAAACGACATGCTCGCCCCGCCGCCGACCTTCGGAACCACCGCCAGAAGGGCCGCGTCGCTGACATTCGTGCCGTAAGTGTTCCAGACCACGCAGCGGTATTCGCCCGACTGCCCCGCAGTCACCGCCGCATAATCGAGCGTAGCCAAGTTGGCGCCCGGCAGGGCCTGCCCGTCCTTCTGCCATTGATAATGCAGGCCGCAACCCAGCAGCTCGATCGAAAAGCTCGCCGCTTCGCCCTCGTTGCGCTCGAGGCTCTTCGGCTGCACCGTGAACTCCGGCGCCGTCACCGGCGTGATGCTGAACGTGACGTCGGCGGTATCGCCCCATCCCGAGAAGTGGCCATACCGGAAGATGATGCGCTTGCCGGCGTCCGCTTCCGTGGCGTGATAGGTCACCGTGGCAATCGGATTCTTGACCGGAGGGAACCACCAGGTCTGGTAGTTGCCCAACGCAACGGCGCGCGACGTGTCCAGAGCCACGCTCACCCGGCTGGCTTCGTTGACCCCGTCCCACAGCACGATCTCGCGCAGGTAATTATACCCCTCGAACCGCATGCAGTTTGCGTCGATCGAAATGATGTCCCCACAACTGACAATGTTGGGGGCGTAGTACTCGAGAGAACACGCACTCCCCCACATGCAGCTTTCGGGAACCGTTTGGCCCGACCCGCCCATGTATTCTTCCGTGCCGATGCCCTGGCCCGCCACTATGTTGGTCCAACCCGCGGCTTCGAACCCCGCAATCGAGCCTTCGTGATCGAACGTGTCCGTGAAAACGACCGCGCCCTGGGTCCCGGCGCATGCCGCCAGTCCGGCGAGCAATCCCAACCAACGCGTGCATTTTGTGTTCATAGGAAACTCCGCAGCATATCTGTTTCCAGTCAGTCTGCCTCACTCCCCGCGTGCGTCAAACGGGAAGAACATGTAATAATTTAGAACATGTCAACCTGGTGCGGTTTGGCCCTGCGGATGATCGAGAACGCCATCAGTCTCGACGCGCATGAGGGGAACGCGTGTGTAGGCCCGGTGCCGTGACCGGGCGTTTGTGAACCTGTGACGCTCTGTATAGAAAAAGGCGGGCTCGATCCCGGATCGAGCGCCCGGTCAATGGGGCTTCCGATCCGCCTGGGGCCTCGGCCGGGGCCGGCGACGGAGCCCGTTTTGCCACAGCAGTCGCCAGGTCATCCCGATCGCTTCCCATACGATCGCACGCGACATCTTCGACGCCCCCTGAAACCGGTCCGTAAACACGATGGGCACCTCAACCACCCGGAGCCCCTGCCGCCACACCCGATGCGTCATCTCGATCTGGAAGCTGTAGCCGTTGGATTGGACCGAATCCAGATCGATGGCTTCGAGGGCGCGCCGCCGGAAGCATTTGTATCCGCCCGTCGGATCCGTAAACGGCATGCCGGTGATCCACTGCACGTAATGAGCCGCCGTCAGGCTGAGCATCAGCCGCCGGAGCGGCCAGTTGATGACGCGAATCCCATCCCGGTATCGCGTCCCCAGCGCCAGATCCGCCTCCCGCATCGCCTCGAGGAACGCAGGAATATCGGCAGGGTTGTGCGAGAAATCGCCGTCCATCTCGAAGACGAACTCGTAGGAGCGCTCCAGGGCCCATCGGAACCCGGCGCAGTAAGCCCTTCCGAGCCCGCTCTTCTGAGGCCGATGGAGGACGTGCATGCCCGGTTTTTGGGCGGCCAGCTCGTCCGCCAGCCGGCCCGTGCCGTCGGGAGAGTTGTCGTCGACGATCAGCAGATCCACCCGCACCGGCAGGTTCATCACCCGGTCGGCCAGGACCGGCAGGTTCTCCCGCTCGTTGTAGGTGGGTATGACCACCAGGGCTTCCGGATTCACGTGTCCAGCATGTCAATAATCACCCTCCGGCGTCGAGTTTTTTGCGGCGCCCGCGCTTTCCGGACCGCGGACGCCTGCCTGCCAGCGCCGCGGCGGCGCAGGCTGGTCATCAACCGAAGGAACTCAAAGCAGAGGTTCGAGGGGGCACCCGGCACAGCGCGGGGCGCGCGGCCGGCAGTAATCCTTTCCGACCCGGACCAGCTGGGCATGGTAATCGCGCCAGTAATCGAGGAGGATCGCCCCGGGCCGATCCCTCAGCGCGGTGGCGCACAGCGCCTGCAAATCGTCATAGGCCGCCTCCGGCGGCGCCCACCCGTGTCGGGCGAAGATGCGCCGCGTATATGCGTCGACGACGAAGCTCAGATGCTCGCCCGCGTAAAGCAGAATGCTGTCCGCCGTCTCGGGGCCGATCCCCGGCACGTCGAGCAAGCGCCGGCGCACTTCGATCGTTGGCCCTTCGAGCCACCGATCGACGCGCCCGCCGTGGCTCTCGACCAGCCCCCCCAGGAAAGCCCGCAAGCGCCGTGCCTTCACCCGGTAATAGCCGGCCGGGCGCACATGCTCGGCCAGTTGATCCTCGGCCAGCGCATGCATGCGGACTGGATCGAGCACGCCGGCCGCCTTCAAACGCGCGATCGCACGCTCGACATTGCGCCAGCTGGTGTTCTGCGTCAGGATCGCCCCCACGCACACCTCGAACGGCGTATCGCCGGGCCACCAGTTCTGATGCCCATGCCGCCGGCGCATCAGGCGATATGCGCGGCGCAAGGCCAGGGTCGTGGATCGCTTCATCGTCATTCGCATCGAGGATTGCCTCCCGCCCGACGCTGCTCGACCGGCGTTTCCCCTCGGCCCGCCTTGCGCATACCCGCCACGCCGCATGCGATCATGACGTGCCGATCCACAATGGCCGCTGCCATTGCCGGAATCTTGCACTCGTGTCGCACCCTTTTCAGGATTCCCGTCAAGGCGGCATCGCCTGATGCGGGGCACTTCGATATCCAACGGTGCATTCCATGGCAAGGATACCAACTGCGTGCGACCGTGGAAGCCTGCGATTCCAGCGCAAGCCGCTCTCGGTCCTTTCGACCTGACCGCCTCCGCCCCATTCGTGCCTCGCGAGGGGCAAGGGATCGCGGCGGAGACGCACGAGATGGTAGCGCCGACATTCTTGTCGGCTCGATCGCCCTGGCATTTTTCACGCCGTCTGAAGGCTTCATGATTGCAGCCCGGCGCGCGACGGAACGCACGTCCTACCTGGCAAGCCGATTGCCGAAAGGTAGGGCGGCCACTCCGTGGACGCCGCCTTGATGGCTGCAAGCTCTCAGACCGGGGATGCAGACTACGAACCTGTCACCCTATTCGAACTCAACGGTACCCCGCACAGCGATAGACGGAGTTTGATCCCGGGGGGATGCGAACTACGAACCTGTCACCCTATTCGAACTCAACGGTACCCCGCACCGCGATAGACGGAGTTTGACCCCGGGCGGCGAAGGCATACACTCGCGGGCAGTGAATCCAATCTCGATCCAGGCATCGACTATGAACACAACTGTCTCCTCTCGCCGCGCTTTTCTGAAAACCGCCACGGCTGCCGCGGCTGCTGTCACCGTCATCCCGCGCCACGCGATCGGGCTGGGCCAAACCCCGCCCTCGCAGAGGCTCAACATCGCCGGGATCGGGGTTGGCGGGATGGGGTCCGGCGATGTGGCCTCGTGCGCCCAGGCAGGCGAGAATATTGTCGCCCTGTGCGATCCCGACCGCAACCACCTCGCGGCCGGCGCCCGCCAATACCCCGCGGCCAAGCTCTACACCGACTTCCGGAAAATGCTCGAGACGCAGAAGGACATCGACGCCGTGCTCATCGCGACGCCGGACCATGCGCATGCCGTTGCCACCGCCATGGCCATGAAGCTCGGCAAGCATGTCCATTGCCAGAAGCCGCTGACCCATAGCGTCTACGAGGCCCGCATGATCGGCCAGATCGCGCGGGAGACGAAAGTCGCCACGCAGATGGGCAACTTCGGCCAGGCCGGCGAGGAAGCCCGCCGGGTTGCCGAGATGATCTGGGCCGGGGCGATCGGCGCGCTCAAGGAGGTGCATGCGTGGTCGAACCGGAAGCCCGACATCTCCCCCCGGGGCGTGGCTCGGCCTAAGGAGAATCCGCCCTGCCCGGCGCACCTCGACTGGGACCTCTGGATCGGCCCGGCTCCCATGCGGCCCTACCATCCCTGCTATCACCCGTTCGCCTGGAGGGGCTGGTGGGATTTTGGCACCGGCGTGCTCGGAGACATCGGATGCCACGAGCTGTCGGCTGTATTCAAGGCGCTGAAGATCGGGGACCCGGTCAGCGTCGAGGCGTGCTCGACCAACTGGCAGCGGCCCAAGGAGATCAGCGACGAGACCGCCCCGCTGGCCTCGATCACGCATTACAGGTTCGCGGCCAGCAACACGCACGGGCCGCTGAGCATTTTCTGGTACGACGGCGGCATGCGCCCGCCCCGGCCCGACGGGCTCGACCCGGAGGCCGAGTTCGCCATCAACGATGGCACCATGTATGTCGGCGACAAGGGCATCATGCTGCGCGACCGCCTCGTCCCCGAGAGCCGGAGGAAGGAGTTCGGCCGGGCGCCGCAGAAGCTGCCGCGCTCACCCGGCCACTGGAAGGAGTTCCTCGATGCCTGCCGGGGCGGCAAACCCGCAGGATCCAATTTCGCCGATCACGCCGCCCATCTCGCCGAGGTCGTCCTGCTCGGGAACATCGCCATCCGCATGAACCGGAAGCTCGAGTGGGATCCGGTCCGGATGAAGTTTCCAAACTGTCCCGAGGCGGACCCGTTCGTGAACCCTCCCTACCGGACCGGATTCGCGCTGTAGCGGCAGAGCAGTCCAGGGTGCCGACGGATGTTCCGACCGGCTGCCAATCGGGTCTGTTTGCCCCCCAATGGTTGTCCGTTGACTTTGGCCGCGCTTGTGCACGGTCTGCGGCTGATCACCAACGACGCACAAATCCGCCGGTGGGGCGGCGTTCCGCTCCTGTGGACGTCGCTCCAGGATCCCCGGCGTTAATCCTTCACGCCAGACGCCTGCGCCGCACAGGCCGGCAGCCGGATGGCTTCGCGTCGCGCCCGGCATTGACAAACCGGCGCGGGCCATTCAAGAGTGTGTTATGATATCGAGTCCCAAACAATCTGACTCCGGATCCCGAACGGGCGGGCCTGCCATCGCCGCGCCTCTGGATCCGGGATTTCAGCCGGCCGTCGTGGCCGCGCGCGAATATGCGCGGCAGGCCAGCCAGGCCCCCCGCCCGGACCGGATCGACATCGCCCTGGAACGGGAGCGCGGACTGGTGGCGCGGCACACCATTCCGATACTGCCTCCCGGCCAGGCCGCGATGGATGATCGCACCTTCCGGCACGTCGAGCGGACGATCAAGTTCATGCTGTGGGCCTGGGGCGGCTGGCGCCTGTTCCTGGCGGGGCCGGCGTGGCTCTGCGAGCGGATCGCGCGCTGCTACCAGCCCGATGGGGCCCGCGCGTTCGATGCCGACCTGATGACCCGCGTCTACGAGAAACCGTTCACGGTCCAGCAGGTCGAGATGGCTGGGCTGCCGCCTGCCCGCGAATCCACGCTCGCCATCGGCGGGCATCTCGATGGCTGCCGCATCGGGTTCGACCTGGGGGCCAGCGATTACAAGCTCGCCGCCGTGGCCAATGGCGAGGCGGTCTTCAGCGCCGAGATCCCATGGAATCCGAAGGACCAATCCGATCCGCAATACCATTACCAGCGGATCCAGGAGGGGCTCAAACAGGCCGCCGCGCACCTGCCGCGCGTGGACGCCATCGGGGGCAGCTCGGCGGGCGTCTTCGTCGATAACCAGGTCATGGTCGCCTCTCTGTTCCGCTCGGTGCCCAAGGCCGAGTTCGACCGCGCGGTCAAGCCGATGTTCCGCCGGCTGGGCCGCGAGTGGAACGTCCCGCTGGTGGTGATCAACGACGGCGACGTCACCGCCCTGGCAGGGGCGATGTCGCTCCAGAAGACGGCCATGCTCGGCGTGGCCATGGGCTCGAGCCAGGCCGCCGGGTACCTGGACCGCCAGGGACGCATCACCGGGTGGCTCAACGAGCTGGCGTTTGCGCCGGTCGATTTCAATCCCAATGCCCCGCCGGACGAGTGGTCGGGCGACGGCGGTGTGGGCGCGCTCTATTTCTCCCAGCAGGCGGTCAACAAGCTCCTGCCGGCCGCGGGGATCGATGCGCCGGCCGAGGCGGCGCTGCCCGAGCGCCTCAAGATGGTCCAGGATCTCATGGCCAAAAACGATCCGCGCGCCCGCGCCGTCTTCGAGACGATCGGCGTATACCTGGGCTACGCGATCCCGTATTACCGCGAGTTTTATGACTTCGACAACCTGCTGATCCTGGGCCGGGTGACCTCCGGCCCCGGCGGCGACATCATCCTCGAGAGGGCGCGCGCCGTGCTGAACGGCTCGTTTGCGGAGCTGGCTGCGCGCATCGAGCTTCACGTGCCCGACGAGAAGAGCCGGCGGATCGGCCAAGCCGTGGCCGCTGCCAGCCTGCCCGAGATCCAGACCCCCTCGCATCAATCCCGTTAACCCATCCACCTCGATTGACTATGCAATTCCAAAACCCGACTGCGGATCTGTTCGTCCCGGACGACACAGCGCTGCCCCAGGCGATCGAGCGCACGACCCACCTGGGCGTGGGCGCCCACCAGGATGACCTCGAATTCATGGCCTACCACGGCATCGAGACGTGCTTCCAGCACCCCGATCTATGGTTCATGGGCGTCACCTGCACCAACGGCGCGGGCAGCTCGCGCGCCGGGATTTACTCCGATTACACCGACGAGCAGATGCGCGCCGTGCGCCGGATCGAGCAGCGCAAGGCGGCCACCATCGGCCAATATGCCGCCATGGCCCAGCTCGATTACTCGAGCTCCGCGGTGAAGGATCCGGCCAATCCCAACCTCAAGAACGACCTCCTGAAGATCCTTCACTCGGCCAAGCCCAAGGTGGTTTACACCCATAATCTGGCCGACAAGCACGACACTCACGTGGCGGTTGCCTGGGCCACGATCCGCGCGCTGCGCGAGCTGCCCGCCGCGATGCGCCCCCGCCAGGTGGTCGGCTGCGAGATCTGGCGCGACCTCGATTGGCTGCCCGACGATCGCAAGGTCGTCCTCGATGTCAGCCGCCGCGAGAACCTGGCCGCTGCTCTGTCGGGCGTCTACGATTCCCAGATCACCGGCGGCAAGCGCTACGACCTGGCCGTCATGGGCCGGCGGCGCGGGCATGCCACGTTCTTCGAATCGCATGCCGTCGACCAGGCCCAGTCTCTCACCTTTGCCATGGATCTGACCCCGCTGGTCCAGGATCCGTCCCGGGACGCCGTCGGTTACGTGCTCGAGTTGATCCACGCCTTCCAGCAGGACGTGGTCAAGAAGCTCGAGGCCCGCATCGGCGTCCGGAGTTGATCCCTCGGTTCAGGCGGCTCCCGGCGCCCGCCGCTCGAACCGGTCGAACTCCCACACCAGGCATCGAGCGGTTCGCGCAGTGATCCGCGCATTCTCGGCGATGCGCTGGTTCTCGATCCAGACGATGCGGCCGGCGGCGTTGAGCGCGACCACCAGGAGCCGCCGGTCCCGCGGGGGAACTTTCTGGCTCGAGAACCAGTCCTTGAGCTTGACGCTTTGCTTCCAGTGGATGGGCTGGAACCGGTCGCCGGGCTGCCAGTGACGCAGGATGAGCCGGGGGCCCATCTGCGCTGCGTCGAACCGCTCCATCCCGGCCGCTCCCCGGCGGACCGCGCGCCTGCCTCGCCGCCACGATTCCAGCCGCCAGCGGATCCTCAATCCGCCATACACCAGCGATCCGGTCCGCCCCTCCAGCCGCACGATGCGCCGCCGGTCCTGCGGTGCGGCCGCCCTCGGCCGGGCCGGCGCCTTCTCGATCCTGTCCTGCTCGTTGCGGCGGACGATCCATCCGGGCCGGATGGCGACCGGCCGGCTCTTCTCGAGCCGCAACGATTCGATCCACTGGAAATCGGGCTCGATTCCGAGGCCCGCCAACTGATGGCGGATCACTTGGCGCTGGATGGCCGGATGCAATCGATCGAATCGGGTCCGCCGCCCGCTCGCCAGCCAGCGCTCGGCAAGGTCCTCGACCAGATCGCTCTCGGATCCGACGATCTCCGCGGTGCGCCACAGCACCCGCGCCGCAGCCGGCTGGTAGCCCCGCTCGAGCAGCGGAATCAGCTTGTGCCGAACCCGGTTCCGCAACAGGTCCGTGTCCCGGTTGGTCGCGTCCTGGCGAAAGGCGAGCCCTTGGGCGCGGGCGTACCGGACCAGATCGCTGCGGGATTGGTTCAGCAGCGGGCGCACCAAGGTGATCCGCGGATCGGCGGGCGAAGCGCCTTGCCATCTCATCGCTCCGAGGCCATGCCCGCCGCTGCCCCGGAGCAGCCGTAGCAGGAACAGTTCGGCCTGGTCGTCGGCGTGATGGGCCAGCGCCACCACCCGCGCGCCGCGCTCGATGGCCGCCTGCGCCAGAAACGCGTGCCGCAATGTCCGCGCCCCCATCTCGATCGACACCTTGTGCGCCTGTGCATACGCCTGGACGTCCTGGGCGCCGGTGACAAACTCGAGCTCGAGGCGCCGCGCGGCGCGCTCGACGAACCGCTGGTCGGCGTCGCTGGCTCTGCCGCGGAGCCGGTGGTTGAAGTGGGCTACGACCAGCCGCCCGCCGTCCCGCTCGCGGCGCCGGCACAGCACATCGAGCATGACCATCGAGTCGATCCCGCCCGACACCGCCGCAACCACCGCCTCGCCCGGGCCGATCAGACCGTGCCTCTCAATCTGGTGCGCGACCTGCTCGACGAACACCCTCATCGCCTGCCTTCGATGATGCCCCTCCTTCGGCATGCTCGAATTCAGATCAGGATTTGTCTCTTCTCGAAATCGAACCGCGCGACCTTCTGCTCGAGGAAGCTGAGCATCGCCATGTTCAGCGCCGTCTGGACGTGCAGGCCGAACTCGACGTCGCTCACGGGCCGCTGGCGCGACCGGACGCATTGGATGAAATTGCGCCAGTGCGCAGGCGTCGCGTCCATCTTCTGCGAGGGCATCACCCGGCGCTCGCCCTTGAACGGAACGATGGTGAGGCTGTCGAACCCGACGTTCCATTCCCCCGGGTTTTGGAACGTGAGGGTGCCCTCGTCCCCGTGGATCGCGGGCTCGGTCACGTAATTGTTGGCCAGGGTGCAGACGATCACGATCGAGAGCTTCTCCGGGTAATCGAGGCACATGTTGAACGTGTCGGGCACCTCGCGGTCGTAGGTGGTGTATTTGAAAATGCCGCCCGAAGCCACGGCCCGCGCCGGGAACTTCACCCCGAGTGAGCTGACAAAAGGCGTGAAGGTGTGGGGGAACAGATCCGTGCAGGGGCCGCCTGCGTAATCGAGATACTTGCGCCAGCTGAAGAAGCGATCCACCGTGAACGGCACCTTCGGCGCGTCGCCCAGAAACGCTTCCCAGTCGAGGTCGGGACCCGGCTTGGCCTCCGGATCGATGATCGGCATCCGCTCGCCCCAGTCGCCGTTCCGGAAAAAGCCGACGTTGACCAGCTGGACGCGGCCGATGACGCCCTGGCCGATCAGCTCCTTGACCTGCTGCCAGGCGGGGCTCGAGTTGCCCTGGTTTCCGATCTGCACCACCCGTTTGCGCTCGATCGTCTCGGCGCAAAACTGCTTGGCGAGATCGAACTGCGACCAGTGGCCCATCGGTTTCTCGCAGTAGATGTCCTTGCCGGCGCGCAGCGCGTCGATGGCCTGGCTCAGGTGCAGCCGGTCCGGGGTCGCGATGCAGACCACGTCCACATCCGGGTCCGCCAGAAGCTCGTGGTGTTTGCGGTATGGCTTGACCCCGGCCGGTTTCGCGGCTTCATCGAGCCGGTGCCGAAACGCGTCGTTGACCGCCGCAATGCGCAGATTCTCGCCGCCCTGGATCAGCCGCTGGACCGTCGCCACGTGGCTCCTGCCACGGCCGCCCACGCCGATAAATCCCACCCCGATCCGGTCATTGGCGCCAATGACCCGGGCGCGCGACACAAAAGGGAATGCGGACGCTGCTGCGGCCAGCGCGGCTGTCCGCGTCGTGGCGCGGATGAATTGGCGCCGGGTGATCGGTTCCTGCGGGTTCTTCGTATTCATAGGCATGGGGATCACCTTCGAACCGGACGCCAAAAGGTGCAAGTCGAAAGCGCCTTTCCTCTTTTCATCTCCGCCCGTCCTGCTACGCTGCCCGAAAATTAATCAAGATCCACTATGGCAACGAAACCTGATTATCGATTCTCGTTCGGTCCCTGGAACATCAGCGAGGGCGCCGACCCTTACGGCCCCCCCACACGGCCGCCCCAGCCCTTCGATTGGAAGCTCGGCAAGCTTAAGGAGCTCGGATTCGACGCCATGATGTTCCACGACGACGATGCCGTGCCCGATATCGATGCCAAGTCGCCCGAGCAGGTCCGCAAGGAAGCCAAGGAGCTCAGGAAAAAGCTCGATGACGCCGGCCTGATCGCCGAGATCGTCGCGCCCCGTCTCTGGTTCAGCCCCATGACCATCGACGGCGCCTATACCAGCAACGATCCCAAAGCCCGCCGCTACGCCATCGACCGCTCCCTGCAGTGCGTCGACATCGCCCGGATCCTCAAGTGCGATTTGATCGTCCTCTGGCTGGCGCGCGAGGGGACCTATCTGCGCGAGTCCAAAAACTGCCGCCGCAGCCTCGAATACATGGTCAAAGCCATCGACCAGATGCTCGATCACGATCCCAAGATCCGGATCGCAGTCGAGCCCAAGCCGAACGAGCCGATGGATCACGCCTACCTGCCCACGATCGGCCACGCCCTTGCCGTCGCCCCGCTCACTCGAGATCCCAAGCGCGTCGGGTGCCTCGTCGAAACCGCCCACGCCATCCTCGCCGGGCTCGATCCGGCCGATGAGATGGAGTTTGCGATGGCGATGGGCAAGCTCTGGTCGGTCCACCTCAACGACCAGAACGGCCTCAAGTTCGATCAGGACAAGCCTTTCGGCAGCAACAATCTCCGCCAGGCGTTCAACCAGGTCCGCGTTCTCGAACGCAATCGCTACGGCAGCCGGGGCGAGTGCGTCGCCTTCGACGTCCACTCCTTCCGCTCGACCAAGATCGAGCATGCCGTCGATCACTTGGCCAACAGCAGATCGACGTTCCTGCGCCTGGTCCACAAGGTCCGGTCCTTCGACGAGGCCGCCGCGCAAAAGCTGATCGCCGACCGGAATTACCAGGCGCTCGATCAAATGGTCATCGAGCACCTGCTCGGGAAGTGATCCGGACATGAATCCGATCGATCGCCGCCAGTTCCTGCGCTCGGCGTCTCTGGCTGCCGGCGGGCTTGTCACGGCCGCTTCTCGATGGCCGATCCTGGCCCAGTCCGCCGGCGATCGCCCCCCTCGATCTCCCGAGACCGCCGTCTTGAACCCTCGAGGACGGGTGCCCGTCAGCCTCATCATCGACGATTCCACCTGCCTGGTGAACATGGCCCACTTCGCCATCCCGCAGTTCGCCGAGGTGTTCCCCGACCGCTACCGGCAGGACTGGCGCCGCATGCCCCGCGAGATCCCCGACGCCTTCGTCCGCCGCTTCGGCGAGTGGAGCCGGACCCAGGGCGTCAAAGGGAAATACAGCATGGTTCCGTATCCATCGTGCGTGGGCTGGCTGGACCGGGACCTGCCGGGCTGGTCGCGGCGCGAGCTGATCCAGAGCCTCGATCTGGTCCGATCACTCCTCGCCTCGCATTGGGATTTCCACCCCGAGATGATCAGCCATACCTGGGTCATCAACACCCGCACTGGCCGGCCGTACGAGGAGCGCACGGATCGGTTCATGGAAAACTGGCGGTGGACAGACGGCAAAAGCGCGGATGAGCTGGCCGATTACCTGGCCTATGCGCTCCGCATCCTCGAACGGGCGGGCATCCCTTGCGAGGGCATCACTACTCCCGGCGGGTTCGGCAACCGCGTGCTGCCCGAGCTGGCCCAGGCCACGCTCGAGTCCTGCCGCGCCGTGTTCCGAGCCGAAATCCCCCATTACTTCCGCCACGTCTTTACGGACAACCAGAGCGTGGCGCCCCGTGTCGAGTACGCATCCGGCCTCGACAGCAGCGACCCGCGCTGCGTGGTCTCGATCGTCGGTTGCACCGGCGATTGGTTCGGCGGCTGGGACGGGCTCGAGATCGGCTCCGCCGACCAGTTCCTAGCCTCCGACGCCCAGCGCGGCCGCATGGCGGACGTCATCCGCCGGGGCGAGCCGGCCATCATGGTGTGCCACTGGCCCGGCCTTTACTGCCACGGGGCCGAGACCGGGTTCCACATCCTCCAGGAAGTCGTCCGCCGAATGGAACCCCTTTCCAGCGGCGTCCTCTGGATGAAGCTCAGCGAGATCGCCCGCTATTGGACCGCCCGCGAGCTCACTCGAATCCAATGGCAAGGCCGCCAGCTCCGGCTCCGTGCGCCATTCGCCTGTCCCGGCTTCACCGTTCGTGTCAAGGCCGCCTCGCTGGCGCCTCCCGCCATCCAGACCGACGGTGCACTCTCGCCCATGCGCCAGGTCCAGCGGATCCGCGACCTCGCGCCGGGGACTTGGCTCGCCGAAGAAGATGCCACGATCCTTTGTTTCGACCTGCCGAAAGGGCCCTCCGCTGTCGTTTTCCCGGCCTGAAAACAACGGGGTCAAATATTTGGCCCCCATTGTTTTCTTGTCAGCCCCAGGCGAAAAGCGTTCTCTCGACAGCCTGATACATGACAGCATCGCCTGACGCGAACACATCATCCCCTGCGATGCCCCGGCGGATCCTCGGCGGGCTCATCGTCCGCCGCGAGGCATGGACGCTCTCGCGGGCTGGCAAGGTGGCGGTCCTGATGGCCCTTGCGTCCCTCCTCTGCGCGCTTGGATTGGGCATACATCCATTCCTGGCGGCCAACAACGGCGGCGACGGCGAGGTGCTGGTCGTCGAGGGCTGGATCTCGATGCGGCGGGTCGAGCGCGTAGTGGAAGCGTTCCGGCAGGGGCATTATCGATCCGTGGTGGTCGTCCGCGATGTCTACCGCGGCGCCAACAAGTGGACCACGGGGCGGTATACGGCCGATTACATGGCGGCGGACCTCGTCGAGCAAGGCGTGCCCAAGGAATCGATCAACCTGCTCTTCTGCTCCGCCGTCCGAAAAGACCGGACGTATCACTGTGCCCTGGCGGTCCGGGAATGGCTCGAGCAGAACCAGATGACAATCGCTTCCATCGATGTGGCGACGATGGCGGCCCACGCGCGGCGGTCGCGTCTGCTTTACCGGAAAGCGTTCGGCGACGGCGTCAAGGTCGGCGCGATCGCGATCGAGGATCCGAGCTACGATCCGGCCCGCTGGTGGCGCAGCAGCTCGGGCGTCCGCGATGTGGTCGGCGAAGCCATCGCCTACGCCTATGCGCGCCTGTTCTTCTGGCCGGGTGCGCCAGAAGCTTCTGACTGATAGCTGCAGGCTCGCAACCCGGCCCGCAGCGCTGTCGACCGACAGCGCTCCACGCTGCCGATTTGAGTAGGCCGAAAGGTAGGGACGCGACGCTGTCGCGTCCGCTTGTAGGCCGACGCTTGCACCCCCTTGATAGCGTAGCCGGGAAGGGGGTTATGGATTCAAGGCGCGAGCGCCGGCTTGGGGAGGAAGAGCTGGCAGGAACACGATGCAGACGGGCGATCCCACCTCGAGCGGTTGCCCGGTGGGCGTCAGCCGGCCGGTCGCGGGATCGACGCGGAACACGGTCACATTGTGAGTCTGCTGGTTCGCCGCCAACAGGAACCGGCCCGCGGGATCGAGATTGAAGCTGCGCGGGGTTTTGCCCTGGGTCGGCTGGTGTTCGAGATAGGTCAGCCGGCCGGTCTTGCCATCGATCGCATACGCCACGATGCTGTCGTGGCCGCGGTTGGATCCGTAGAGAAAGCGTCCGGACGGATGCACGAAAATCTCCGCCGTCGAGTTCTCGCCCGAGAAATCCTGCGGCAGCGTGGTGATCGACTGGATCTCGACCATCCGGCCAACACGTGCCTGATGCCGAAACACCGTCACCGTCGAGTCGAGCTCGTTGATGACATACGCGAATCGGCCGTCCGGACGGAACGCCATGTGCCGGGGGCCGGCGCCGGGCTTGACCGCCGCCGCCGGCGGGTCATGGGGGCGCAGCGCGCCGCGCTCGAGGTCGAGATTGTAGGCGAGCACCTTGTCGAGCCCGAGGTCGGGGACCCACACACGCCGGCCCGTGGCATCGAGGTAGACGCCGTGGGCGTGCGGCCCCGTCTGCCGCCGCGGGTTGACGCTCGAGCCTTCATGCTGGACAAAGGCAGCGGCTTTGCCCAGGCGGCCATCCGTGCCGACGGGCAGCATCGCGGTGCTGCCGCCGCCGTAGTTGGCCACCAGCACCCAACGGCCGGTCGGATCCACGGCCAGGTGGCATGGCCCGGCGCCGCCCGACGATTCCTGGTTCAGCAGGGCCAGCCGCCCCGTGCCGCGCTCGATCTCGAACGCGCTCACGCCGCCCTCGCCCCGTTTGCCCGCCGCGCCCCCCATCTCGGTCACCGCATAGAGATAACGCCCGTTGGGATGCAGCGCCAAAAAGCTCGGATTCACCGCCGCCGCCGCCAATTCCGGCGCCGTCAGCCTTCCTGAATCGGATTGCATCCGGGCAACATAAATGCCCTGGCTCTGCCGGCCGGTGTAGGTGCCGAAATAGACCAGGCACTCGGCCGGCGGCGGGGCGGCCGATCCGGCTTCCGCCCCTCGAGAGACACCGGGCTCGTCCACGCTCAGAAACAACGTGATCATCGCGATCCAGGAAAGGGTTTTCATGGCCTTATCCAAACCTCAAGCCTCGCCTCGCGCAAGCCGCCAGTTGAGGTTTCATGAGGTCAAGCCGTAATGCAATCCGCCCTTTTACCGTGAGCTGGCCGGCAGGAAGCGGTCGGCGATCTCGAGGGCGATCTGCGTCGCCAATCCCTGTCCATCGAGATTGCAGAGAACGATCACCCAGAGCCGGTCATCGGGGAACCACTGCAGGCTGGCAGAGAAGCCGGAGGTGGATCCGCTGTGCCCGATGTTCCGGCGGCCGCCGTGGGGATCCACGCCCCAGCCCAGCCCGTAAAGCTTCTCGCCGCCATCGTTGAGCCGGGTGGGCGCCCACATATCGTTCCGGCTCGATTCGGACAGGACGCTTCCCGTTTCGAGGGCGATGGCCCAGCGCGCCAGATCGAGCACGGTCGACGCGACCGCCCCGGCCGAGAAGATCTCCGTCAGATCGGAATCGCGGTTGATCCAGCGGTCGTCCTTGCGCTCGTAGCCATCGGCCCGGCGCGGGATGAGGGCGCGCAGGTCGCGGCTGCGCGTTTCGGCCATGCCATGGGGGCGGCAGATGCGCGATTCGAAGGCCTGCCAGTAGGGCGCGCCGCCGGCCTCCTCGATGATGTAGCCCAGCAGGTTGTAGCCGCTGTTGCAGTAGGCATAGCGGTCTCCGGGCCGGGCCTCGAGCGGATACGCACCCAGCGTCCGCACAAAATCCTCCCGGGTCAGGCCTCGAGTGACTTCGAATCCGGGCAGCCCCGTGTAGTTCCGGAGCCCGGACGTGTGGGTGAGGAGATGGCGGACCGTGATGCCTTCCCAGATCGGAGGCGCGTTGGTGAAGAAGCGTGTCACGGGATCGTCCAGTCGGACCCGGCCTTCCTCGGCTAGCATCATGACCAGGGCGGCGGTGAACTGTTTGGTGACCGATCCGATTTCGAACACGGTCTGTGCGGTGGCGGGGACCCGCCATTCGAGGTTGGCCCAGCCGTAGCCGCGGGCCTTGGCGATCCGCCCGTCGCGCACGACGGCCAGGGCCAGCCCCGGGATGTGCTTTTCCTCGAGCTGGGCCTGGACCAGCCGGTCGACCCGATCGGCCTGCATGGTGGCCGCCGCCGCCCATCCCATCCACGCGGCCGCGAGCCCGCAAAAAATCCTTCTCTTCATTCCAGGTCGATCCCGAGCAGCTTGAGCACGCGGGACAGGTCATCGTCGCTGTAGAACTGGATCGTGACGGATCCTTTGCCGCGCAGGTAGCGGAGCTGGACTTTGGTGCCGAGGCGTTCGCGCAGTCGGCCTTCGAGGTCGGCAACCTGCGCGTCGCGGGCCGGCATCGTTCGGTCCCGGCCAGCCCGGGCCGGCTCTCTGGCCTGGCGCGCTTGCCAGCATGCCACCAGCTCCTCGGTGGCCCGCACGCTCAGGCCGTCTCGAATCGCCTGCGTCGCGGCCAGGTTTTGATCCTCGGGATCCTCGAGCCCCAGGATCGCCTTGGCATGTCCAGCCGAGAGCTGGCCGTGCCGGATCCAGGCCTGGACCTGAGCCGGCAGCTTGAGCAGCCGCAGCGCGTTGGCCACGGTGGCCCGGTTCCGGCCCACCTGCTCGGCGATGTCCTCCTGCCGCAATTGGAACTGCAGAATCAACTGCTGGTAGCCGAGGGCTTCCTCGATCGGGTTGAGATCCTCGCGCTGGAGATTCTCGATGAGCATCCACTCGAGAACGGTGTGATCGTCGGCGTCGCGCACGATGGCCGGGATCTCGATGAGGCCCGACATCTGGGCGGCCCGCCAGCGGCGCTCGCCCGCGATCAGCTCGTACTGCTCACCCCGGGGCCGCACCAGCACCGGCTGCAGCACGCCCTTCGCGCGGATCGAATCGGCCAGCTCCTGGAGCGATTCCGGTGGGAAGTCACGACGCGGTTGGAGCGGGCTGGGCTGGATGCGGGTGAGGGGCAGCGTCTGCACCGGCTCCTGGGTCGCGCGTGCCAGCAGGGCGTCCATGCCAGCCCCCGCCGGCGCGGCTGGCGCAGGCGCAGGCGTCGAGCCGGGCGATCCGCCTCCCAGCAAGGCGCCCAAGCCCTTTCCAAGCGCTGATTTCGACATGCCCCGGAGAGTGTCCAACAACATCCGGATTGTCAATCACCCCGCCGGGTCACGAGGCCAGCCGCCAGATCTGGGCCACCAGCAGCGTTGCCAGAAAGCCCATCCCCAGCGGCAGGAGAGCCGCCAGCGCAGCCCACCTCCAGCTCCCGGACTCCTTGTAGATCGTGTAGAGCGTCGTGCTGCAAGGGTTGTGCAGCAGGCTGAAAAGCATCAGGTTGACGCCCGTCAGGACCGTCCACCCGCCCGCCTCGAGCACCGCCAGGGTGTTGGCCGGCGACTCGAGCTCGAACATCACGCCCGCACCCGCCCCCACGCCGGTCAGCCCCGACGTCAGGACCGTCAGCATCAGGACGGTGGGGATAACGATTTCGTTGGCGGGGATGGCGATGATATAGGCCAGCAGGATCACGCCGTTGAGGCCGATGAGATGCCCGATCGGGTCCAGGGCGCCGGCAATCCAGGCGGCCACGCTCTGGCCGCCCGCCTCCACGTTGGCCACCAGCCAGATCACCGCTCCCGCCGGCGCCGCGAAAACCACCGCCCGCCAGAGCACATACACCGTCCGGTCCACAAACGAGGTGTAGAGCGTCTGCCAAAGACGCGGCGGGCGGTAGGGCGGCAGCTCGAGGCTGAACGTGGACACCTGGCCTTCGAGAACGGTCCGGGAGAGCAGCCACGACGCCACCAGCGACAGGGCGACGCCCAGCAGCACCACCCCCACCACCGCCATCGACGAGACGGTGCCCGCCAGCCAGGCGGGCGCTTGCGTGCCCAGAAAGAGCGAGGCCACCAGGATCTGGGTTGGCCACCTCCCGTTGCAAAGCGCGAAATTGTTGGTCAGCATTGCGATCAAGCGCTCGCGCGGGCTGTCGATGATCCGTGTAGCTACCACGCCCGCCGCGTTGCACCCGAAGCCCATCATCATGCTCAGAGATTGCTTCCCGTGCGCGCCCGCCCTTCGAAACAATCCATCGAGATTGAACGCCACGCGCGGCAGATAGCCGAAGTCCTCGAGCAGGGTGAACATGGGGAAGAAGATGGCCATCGGGGGCAGCATGACGCTCACGACCCACGCCGTGGCCAGGTAGACGCCATCCACGGTCAGCCCCCGGATCCAGCCGGGCACGCCCCACTCGACCGCCACGGACCGCAGCCACCCCGCCCCCTGGTCCACCAGCAGCCAGCTCAGCCAGCCCGAAGGCACGTTCGCCCCGCTGATCGTGATCCAAAACACGACCGCAAATAATAGAACCATCAGCGGGAATCCCCACCGCCGGCTCGTGACGATCCTGTCCACGGCCCGATCCCAATCAAATCGAGGTTTCCGGCCCGGCCAGGCCACCGCGCGGTCCGCCAGTCGCGCCGACTCGGAATAGACGGCCTCGACCAGCCGGTCGTGGAAATCGCGGCCGATCCGCCAGCGCAGCCTTTGGGCCGATGCCAGCACCTCCTCCGGTGTGACCGGCGGAGGCGGCTCCGTGCTCGAAGGGCGAGGATCTGCGTTCAAGGCGCGTGGATTCAGGTTGCGAGCGGGGGCAAGCCTGGGCTGGCGGCAGCGTCCGAAAAGCCCCACTCGCCTGTTCGGACGGCTTGGATGATGCGCTCGTCTCCGTCGAGGAGGCGCACGGCCACCCAGCGGGCATTGGGGAGCCGCGGATAAGCCCGCTGGACGAGGCCGGCCAGGTGATCGACTGCCTCCTTGAACCCGGGCGGCTCGCTCGGCAGCCGGCGCTCGCGGCACGCCGCCCGGCCCGCGGCCACATCGTGGATCGCCGACAACAGCGCCTCGAGCCCGCGCCGGGCACGGGCTTCGGTCGGCACCACCGGCACCCCCAGATCCCGAGCCAGCCGGCGATCGTCGATCGCCAATCCGTGCCGCCGCGCCTCGTCCATCAGGTTCAGGCAGACCACCGCGCGGGGGGTAATCTCCATCACCTGGAGCGCCAGGTTCAGGTTTCGCTCGAGCCGGGTCGCGTCCAGCACGACCACGGCGACATCCGGCTGCCCGAACAGCAGAAAATCGCGGGCGACTTCCTCATCGGGGCTCGTCGCCAGGAGCGAGTAGGTCCCCGGCAAATCAACCAGCTTGAACCGCTTCCCTGCGTATTGGAAGCCGCCCTCGGCCCGCGTCACGGTCTTGCCCGGCCAATTGCCCGTGTGCTGCCTCAATCCGGTCAGCGCGTTGAACACGGTGCTCTTGCCGGTGTTGGGATTGCCGGCCAGCGCCACCACGTAATCCCCGTCCTCGACATGGATCCCGAGCCGCTCGAGCTGGGCGATCGGGCGGGCCGGGCAATCGGCGCAGCCCGCCGACGCTGCCTCGGACGAACGTGCGCTCATGCTGCGGCCGCCTCCGAGGCCCCGCGCGCGACCTGGATCAACCGCGCCTGCTCCCGCCGCAATGCGATCAATGCGCCCCGGATCCGATAGGCGATCGGATCGCCCCCCGGGCTCGCCAGCTCCGCGGCGATCACCGTGCCCGGCACGATCCCCAGATCCAGCAGCCGGCGGCGCTCCGGTCCCCGGCACCGCGGCGATACGCCCACCACCCGCGCCGACTCGCCCGGCTTCAGCAGATGAAGCCCGCTGCCGCTCGGCGCCTCGATCTCCTCCTCGACCATTTCCGGCACCACGGAGATGTTCGCGGCCGCCAGAGGCGTCAGGAGATGCTCGTCGCCCTCGGCCCAGAATCGGATCCCGCCCGGCCCCGCTTCGAGCAGGCGCACGCGCATGTTCGGATACAGCCCCAGCGCGGTCAGCTGCTCGTAGATCGCAGGCGGTTCGTCCTCGAGATGGACGATCCGGCCGGTCTGGAGGATGCCCAGCGCCGACAGCGGCTTGCCGCCGTGCGCCACCCATTCGCCCCCGGCCGTCGGGATCGGATCGCCATGCGGATCATGGGTGGGATGCCCGAGTCGAGCCGACAGCGCATCCGCTGCCTCCGGAGAGAGGAAATGCTCGTGGCGCTCGGCCAAACGATGCCAGTCCTTTTCCGCCACTCCAGTCTGCTCCGCCAAGTGCCGTTCCCAAAGCCGATGGGCCCGGATGACGCTCAGGGCATATGCCCGGCCCGTCGCCGCAAGCTGGATCTCCTCGCCCAGGACCGAGATCAGCCCGCGCCGCTCCATGTCGCCCAGCACCTCCGCCACGTGGTTCGGACTCACCTGCAGCGCGCCCGCCAGGCTCGGGATCGTCGCCCGGCATCGCTCCCGCTCGCATCGGTGCAGATGCTTCAGGGCGTCTTCGCTCAGAATCCGGTTGCGCAGGGTGCGGTATCGACGCCATCGATCCCACAGACCCCATCGGGGCCACACCGCCAGGCAGATCATGCCCAGGACCGCCACCCCGATCGCCAGCGCCCACCCGGGCGAGAGAAACGTGCTGGCCGCGCCAGCCATCATTGTCTGAGGCCCCGTCATATCCATCCCCACTATAGCGAATGCGCTTCTCCCGTCAAAGCGGCCGTTATGCTTGGATTTCAGGAAGGGATTCACGTCTCCCCGTTTCATCGAGCTGCACAGGCCTGCTGAAGGCGCAGATCCGAACTGGCCGTGGATTGTCTGCTCAGTGAGCCCGATGGCGAAACAACATTGTCGGCTCCTGGGTGGCCACCAATGAACAGGTGACCGGTATTCGTGCCACGAAGAAAGACAGGAAGAGGCAACCAGTCACCCGCGGCTGCGGACGGGTGCCCAGCCTGCGCCGCGGCGGCTTTGGCAGGCAGGCGTCCGCGGTCTGGAAGGTTCGGGGCGCGGGCCTTGGCCCGCAGCGCTGTCGGCTGGCTGGCTGCACGCTGCCGGCTCGGCCCGCCGTGGAGCGCGCGCATGGCAAATGTCAAATATTTAGATGCGACCCCATTGCCTTCATGGGGGATCCAAAATGTTCTCGCGTCCGGGCGCCGGGTTCTCCAACATCACGCCCGTGATGCGGACCGCGTCCGTTTCACGCATGAAAGCCAAGATCATCGTCATGCCCAAGAAGGCCGTGGTGGATCCCCAAGGCAAGGCGGTCCAGGCCGCCCTCGAGCAGATGGGGCACACGGGCGTCCGCGCCGTCCATGTCGGGAAATACCTCGAGATCGAGGTCGAGGGCGAGAGGGCCGTGGTGGAATCCCGGCTCCAGGATGCCTGCCACAAGCTTCTCAGCAACCCGGTGATCGAGGATTACCGCCTCGAGCTCGAATGAACTTCGCTGTTCTGCAGTTCCCCGGGTCCAACTGCGATCAGGACTGCGTCCATGTCTTGCGGCGCGTCCTGGGTCATTCGGCGCGGCTCCTGTGGCACAAGGAGACTGGGTTGGGCGGCGCGGACGCCGTGGTGGTTCCGGGCGGGTTCAGCTACGGCGATTACCTGCGGACGGGCGCCATTGCCCGGTTCAGCCCGGTGATGCAGGCGGTGCGGGAGCACGCGGCTGCGGGGGGGCTGGTGCTGGGGATCTGCAACGGCTTTCAGATCTTGTGCGAGGCGGGCCTGCTGCCCGGCGCCCTGGTCCGGAACCGGTCGCTTCAGTTCCGCTGCGAGCACGTCTATCTCGAGACGCTCGATTCGACATCGCCCTTCACGGGGCGGATTCCGGCCGGGCAGCTATTGCGGCTGCCGATCGCGCATGGCGAGGGCTGCTATTACGCCGCGGCGGAGACCCTGACCGAGCTGCAGCGCGGCCATCAAGTGCTCTGGCGATACGTGGACGCGCGGGGCGAGGCCACCTCGGCCGCCAACCCCAACGGATCGATCGACAATATCGCCGGCGTCTGCAACGAGCGCGGCAACGTGGCCGGCCTCATGCCCCATCCCGAGCGCGCCAGCGAGGCCATCCTCGATGGCGAAGACGGCCGCTGGATCTTTGCCAGCATGATCCACTGGCTCGAGGAGCGCGCGCGGGCTTCGGCCGCCCCCGAGCCAGGACACCCATGACCAACGAGCCGCCCATCACGCCGGAGCTGATCCGGCGTCATAACCTGACCTCCGACGAGCACCGCCGGATCGTCGAGATCCTCGGCCGCGAGCCGACCTACACCGAGCTGGGCATCTTCTCGGTCATGTGGAGCGAGCACTGCTCCTACAAGAGCACCAAGCCGCTCCTGAAGCGGTTCCCCACCCGATCGCGCCATGTCCTCGTCAGCGCCGGCGAGGAGAACGCCGGGATCATCGACATCGGCGATGGGCTGGCCGTCGCGTTCAAGATCGAGTCCCACAACCATCCGAGCGCCGTCGAGCCTTTCCAGGGCGCCGCCACCGGCGTCGGCGGCATCATCCGCGACATCTTCACCATGGGCGCCCGGCCGGTGGCGGCGATCAACTCGCTCCGGTTCGGCCCGATCGCGGCCGAGCCCGGGGAGGCGGACCCGGCGGACATCGCGAACAACCGGCGGCTGTTCCGGGGGGTGGTTGCGGGCATTGCGCATTACGGCAACTGCTTCGGCATACCGACCATTGCCGGCGAGGTCGCCTTCGATCCGAGCTACGAGGGCAATCCCCTGGTGAACGCCTTTTGCCTGGGCGTGCTGCGGCACGATCAGATCGCTCGAGGGTCGGCCTGCGGGATCGGCAACCCGGTGTTCTACGTGGGCCCGCCGACGGGGCGCGACGGCCTGGCCGGCGCCGCGTTTGCCTCGCAGGATCTCACCGACGAATCGGCCGAGCAGCAGCGCGGCGCGGTCCAGATCGGCGATCCGTTCATGGAGAAGCTCGTGCTCGAAGCCTGCCTCGAGCTGCTCGCCACCGGCGCCGTGGCCGGCATCCAGGACATGGGCGCCGCCGGGCTCACCTGCTCGACCTGCGAGACCGCCGCCCGCGCCGGCACCGGCATCGAGATCGAGCTCGACCGGGTCCCCCAGCGCGCCCCGAACATGACGCCTTACGAGATCATGCTCAGCGAGTCCCAGGAGCGGATGCTGATCATCGTCCATCGCGGCCGCGAAGCCGAGGTCCAGCGGGTCTTCGACAAGTGGGACCTGCCATGGGCCGAGATCGGCGCCGTTACCGACACCGGCCGGATGGTGGCAAAACACCACGGGCGCGTGGTGGCCAATATCCCGGCCCGGCTCATTGCCAGCGAATCGCCCGTGTACCAATGCCCCGCGACCGAGCCCGCATATCTGGCTGCGGTTCGCCAGTTCACGATCGAGGGCGTGCCCGATCTGGCGGATCCGATCCCGGTCCTTCCCCGGCTCCTGGCCTGGCCCACCATCGCCTCGAAAAACTGGGTCTATCGCCAATACGATCACATGGTCCGAGCCGGCTCCGTTGTCTGCCCCGGTTCCGATGCCGCCGTGGTTCGGATCAAGGCGGATTCGCTGCCCGAGGGAGGTGCGGCGGATGCGCCCACGTTCGAGAAATTCGTGGCGCTGACCGTGGACGGCAACGCGGCCTATGTGTATCTGGATCCTTTCGAGGGGGCCAAGATTGCAGTGGCCGAGGCTGCGCGGAACCTGGCCTGCAGCGGCGCATCGCCCTTGGGCGTCACGGACAATCTCAACTTTGGCAACCCGAGCCATCCGGAGATCTTTTATCAGCTCGAGCGTGCCGTGGCGGGGCTCGCCGAGGCATGCCGGTCCTTCGGCGCACCTGTTACCGGCGGCAATGTCAGCCTCTACAACCAGAATCCCACCGGCGCCATCGATCCCACCCCGACGGTCGCCATGGTCGGGATCATCGACAAGCCCGAACACATCACCACCCAATGGTTTCGGCGCGAAGGGGATGCCGTTCTGCTCCTGGGCGACCCTGCCGATCGGAACGATCCGCTCCAGGGACTCGGTGGATCGGCCTATCTCCAGGTGTGCCGCCGGCTCAAGACCGGCACGCCCCCGCGGTGCGACCTCGACATCGAGAAGGGGGTGCACCAGTCGGTGCTGAGCCTGATCCGTGCTGGCCTGGTCCGCAGCGCACACGATTGCAGCGAAGGCGGTCTTGCGGTTGCCTTGGCCGAAGCGTGCATCTCGAGGCAGACGGCACGCAACACCCCCCAGTTGATCGGCGCCGAGGTCGAGATCCGCTCGTTGTCGGGCGTCCGTCTCGATGCCCTCCTGTTCGGAGAAAGCCAGGGCCGGATCATTGTCAGCGTCGATCCCGAGAGGCTCGACCAGGCCCTGGCCATCGCGATCGATCTCGGTGTCGCTGCCCTCCCGCTCGGCCGCGTCGGCGGCGACAGCCTCGTCATTCGCGCCCAAGGCCGCTCATGGTCATGGCCGCTTGTCGCCCTCCACGATGCCTGGTGGAACAGCATCGGCCGCGCTATGCGCTGACACGATCCCAATCGGCAGATTCCGCAGATTCATGGCCCGTTCAGAGCTTTGGATTCTTGCTGGAGGATTTGGCGAGGATCATGCACAATTGGATGCGTCCCAAGGCGGCGGATCCCGACAAGGCCGGGTTTCCGGAGTTCACGATGGAGACTGAGCCTGCGGTGCTGCAACAACGCGCCCTTAGACAAGGGGTCGGTCATAACTTATGACACAAGCAGCGGTTTTCCGCACTCTGCCCCCATGCCACGCAAACTCCGCGTCCAATATCCTGGCGCCATTGACCACCTGATGAATCGGGGCGACCGCCGCGAGTGTATCTTCCAGGACGATGAGGTCCGTCACCGTTTTTCTCACAAGGACCAACTGCGGCAGCGAGGCTGGACGGAAGCCGAACTGGGCCGCCGGCGCAAAGGGGACCCGGAGAAAGTGGAGATCGCCAGCCCGTTGCGCGCGCACACGACGATGACGTTGCAGCGGATCGCCTAACGTCTTGCGATGGGAACCTGGACATACGTTTCCAACTGCTTGGTGCAGAAGCGCAAGAACGAGCGTAAGTGTCAATAGTTATGACCGACCCCTAAGCAGTTCCCGACGATGACGTTGCAGCGGATCGCCCAGCGCCTTGCGATGGGAACCTGGACATACGTTTCCAACTGCTTGGTGCAGAAGCGCAAGAACGAGCGTAAGTGTCAATAGTTATGACCGACCCCTAAGCAGTTCCCCGCAACTGCTGTCCTCTGCCACAATGAAATGAGCTTTCAGATCTTCGACTCCTGGCAGGCGATACCGGACATCAACCTTTTCCCGGCTGTCGGTTTTTCTGGCAAACCTTTTCATGCATAAAATGCTTATAATCAGGATGTTAATCGTAGGCACAACCAACAGGAGTCTTCTGGGCGTCGGAGGATCTTACAAATCAAGGGCAAACTGATATGCCAAAACTTTTCGGTGAGGCTAATTATCTAACTAAAAGTGCTTTATTATCAAATCGTTGCACATTATATGTCCGATTTGTTACAGGCTTGGCACGGCATAAGCTACCTCCTGCTGCCATGAAGTATATGAGCATTAGAATGATCATGGTGGCGGCAGCGGTTGGTGCGATGAACCTTGTCGCCATGGCGAATACAATCGATTTTGGCGAAGATTGGGACCGTTACAACGACGAAACGGGCGCAGAGCAGTCCCTTCCCCCCGAAGTGAAAGCTGTTGTTGCTGGAGCACCCCCGTCGAGTGAAGCAGAAATCGCAACCTTCTTCAACAATCACGTCTCTACGGAGTTTGCGGCAAGTGCAATAACAAAGTACGATCAGGAGGAAATCCCAGGGCGATTAGATGTTCCTCCCAGTACGCAGTTCTTGGTAGCAACCGGATGGCAGTGGCTCTTGGTGGGGTACGATGGCAAACAAGCTGGTACTGTAATAATCCAACTCGCTGGCGATGGTGCCCTCGTGCCCATGGCCAGTTATGATCTTTTCCTAGAAAACGATACTGACAAGTTCCTTGTCACGCACTACGCGGTGGCCGGTCCTGTTGAAATCCCTCCTGTTCCCGACGGTGGCGCCACGTTGGCTCTCTTGGGTATAGCCGTGGCGGGTCTTGCTTTGGTCCGCCGGATGGCTTAAGGGCTTCTGGTTGTATCATTCACCTCTTGGAAGGGCCGAGAAATCGGCCCTCTTTTTTTTCGTGCGCCCGGCAGGGCGCACACACTATCTGTAATGGGCGCGGCGCGTGGTGGAACGTCGGTTCCTCGCACATGAATGCGGCCTCCATGCCACCACGTTCCAGCGGATGGGACTGGTCTCCCTGCTGGCGACCATCAAAGCCTATGCCTGAGCACCCACGTTTCATTCCAAACCGCCGTTATACGGAACCGTACGTGCGGTGGTGTGGGGGCGGGAGTAATCCCGCCTACCACCTGATCCCGGAACTCCCTTTTCCGGCTGGCAACGGGCGGCGTCCTGTCAGGATGCACTCCCAGCCAACGGACATGCCCCATAATCTCGTCAGAACAGCGGGCTCGGGGTGATCGAGTTCACCATCCGAAGGAGCCCGCGACAATGGACGAAGCGAGAGAAAGAGGACGTCCAGCCTCTCGCCTGCGACCTTGCGGACCACGTTGGTCCAACCCTTATTGGTTGGCTATGCTGGCGGTGGTTACGTCGTTTTGGTTGGGATCGTACGTGTAACCGATGGCCGACACTCGAGTGACCGTGAACGTGAAGGTGCCGACCTTCTTACTCTTTTTAGAGGTGAAGACGACTTCTCCATCGGCATCGGTGGTTGCGGTGGCCGTGCCCGTAGTCAGACCGGACCAGACGCCTGTCACGATGGCGTTCGGCAGGGGAACGGGCATGGTGGTAGCGCCGAAAACGAGGACTCGAGCCTGTGCTGTGCTGCCGGCGACGCTCTTGAGAAGCGACATCTGGATCTGTCCCACGAAGGCAATGTTATTGGATGTCAGGGTGTCCTGGACGGTGATGATCACGGACGCGTTGGCGCTCAGGCCGGAATTGTCGGTGACGATGAGCACGGCCTGGTAACTCCCCGCCGCGCTGTAGACATGGGTTGGGTTGGGTTCAAGAGAGCTTGCGCCGTCGCCAAAACTCCATTCGAACCGGGCAATGGCGCCGTCGGGATCGTCTGAGCCGGCGCTGGAGAAGGCGACCGTGAGCGGGGCGGCGCCGGCCGTGGGGGTGGCAAAGGCCGATGCGACTGGCGGCTGCAGGGTGCCGATCGGGACGATGGTCCCAGTCAATGTGTATTGGCCGAGGCTGGCGTAATCGGAGTACCCCGTGGCGAGGTCACCCGCGCCGACCCCTTCGACCGAGAGGTGGTAAGTGCCGGCGGCGACGGTGGCCGAAAGAGTGGCGTCGAGGGTGGTGAGATCGTTCGCGGCGACCAGGTATCCGCTGCCGTCATACAGGCCGAGACGGATATCGAGATTCGGCCCGCGGGATCCGGGTGTGGCGGTGAACTGGATGGCGCCTGCGCCGGTCTGGAACGAGAAAACGTCCAGATCCGTGTTCCGCTCGATCAGGCCCAGCGCGAAGATGCTGGGTCCAGGGAGAAAGGTCGCGGAAGCGATCGTGCTCAGGTGATCGTCGGCGCGGTATGCGATCCCGTAATTTTGCATGACGGCCAGGTCGTCTTCCTTGTTATTGGCGAGAGGGTATTCGCCCTTGCTCCATTGGGTGATGGTTTTGTAGTAGCCGACGCCCATAATGGGGGCCCAGGAGCCGTGGCCGGCGTAGTAGACGGTGCCATCGGTCGTGCCGTCGTGGTGCAGGCCGAGCGTGTGGCCGGCCTCGTGGCTGGCCGCCTCCGCGGTATACTTCTCGTTGCCATTGCCCAGTTGGGCCGGGAAGGCAAAGCAGGGCGTGTCCGAACTCCAGTTGAAAGAGCCGACGTAAGCGACGCCGCCCGCACTGGCGCCATACCAGTCGAGGCTGCTTCCGCCGATGCAAACGCGGATTCCGTAGCTCGGATCGCTCGAACTGGTCTTGCTGAGGCCCTCGACGCCAGGGTCCTCGGTCGTGACATCCACATCATAGGGTGCGTAGTCCTCAGCGATGCGCTGCCAGATGTATTGGATGTTGGTGAGTTCGGCCGCGCTGAACGTCGTTCGGTCGCCATCGATGTCGTAAGGGGGTGTCACGATGTCCCCGCCCCCGACGCGGGAGTTCCATGCAGTGCCCGAGGTGGTATGGCCATCGAAATCGAGGTGGATGACCTTGGTGGCGCCCGGCCGGCTGTGAAGGAAGAACGTCTGGTCGGCTGGCAGAAGGCTGAATGCGGCGGCTTCGTCGGGGCTTGTCGAGGCTGGATCTGCAGGGAGCGGTTCCGTTTCGCAGACGTAGAGCAAGCGCCCGTCAGGCTCGATCCAGAGGGTCTGGTCGCGGAGAAAGATGCCGCGGAGTTCGGCTGGACTTTTGCCGTGGGCGGCGGCCACGGAAGGGAGGTGGTTGCCCAGCAGATGGATCGCCGCCACACCGCGCGCCCTGGCCCCCAAGGCCATCGGCGGCAGATCGGGCAGGGCCGCCGCAGATGCGGCTGCAGCGCAGAGCACGCAGGCGGCCAGGAGCCCCCAGCGGATCATCCGCGATGCGATTCGGCGGGGATCGCTGCCTTGTGATGCGCAGGATGGCAGGTGGTTGGGGGATGGCTGGCGCGGATCACTGTGTCCAAGAAAATGCTTCAAATATCGCATGGCAAGGTGTGTTCTGAAATTGACAGCATGTCAAGTCATATTCGACGCGCGGCAACAAACAATCCTTTCCCCTTTCATCCGAAGGCATTGCTAGCTTGCCGTAGATCATGATACGACGTAACTTATCTATCTCAAATCTACAAAGTATTGTCCATGTCATTTTGCAGCATGCGGAAATCGAGAGGTTGTTCCCGGGGACGCGCAGGCAGCGAGAGCGGATCTTATGAGCCTGCCGAGTTAGGAGATTCACGTATCGTTCCGACACCGTTGGAAGACAGCAACCCCGACAACCATGGGCGACACTCTACGGCTGAAATGTCGAAATATTTAACACTTCTCATCGAGAACGACGTTTCTATCATCTGGCATCTTATGCATCATTCGTGCCTGCGACCAGCCTGTGCCGGGCTCTGGCAGGCAGGCGTCCGCGGTCCGGAAGGATCGGGGCGCGGGCCTTGGCCCGCAGCGCGGTCGGCTGACCGGCTGCACGCTGCGGATTTGTGCCCGCAGAATGACGCAGAATGACGCGGAGATTGTGATGCCCTTGGCAAGGTAGGGACGCGTCGCTGACGCGTCCGCTTGTCGGCCAACATTTGCACACCCTTCATCGCGTGGCTGCGGCTTTCAAGCTGCGGTAAAATCCTCCCTGCGTCTCAGCGTCTCAGCGGGAGAAGAGTCTTGGCTATAAACCCTTCTTCCGCAGAGGCGCAGAGGCGCTGAGACAGGAAGGGATTCACGTCGTCTCTCAGTTTCATCAAGGCCGGGTCACCTGCCTGGCGCGACGGCGCAGGCAGGTCACACGGCCTACATCGCCAGCGTCCGCCCGCCGTGTAGGCCGGGTCACCTGACCCGGCGTTTGGAGCCGGGCTATCCAGCGCCGTGTGAGGTCACACGGCCTACATCGCCAGCGTCCGCCCGCCGTGTAGGCCGGGTCACCTGACCCGGCGTTTGGAGCTATCCAGCGCCGTGTGAGGTCACACGGCCTGCTATCGCCAGCGCTCGCCCGCCGTGTAGGCCGGGTCACCCGACCCGGCGTTCGGGAGCTATGGGTGTTGGCGGATGAGGAGGAGTCCGCCCAGGGCGATCCCGAGGAGCGCAAATGTCGCGCCGCCATCCGGCACGGTGAGAATGCCTTTGAGCATGTCGTTCCCGCACCCCATCGTGTAGCTGAAATAGATTGGGGTTCCGGGCTCGATGGCCAGGAAATCCAGGTCGATCGACAGTTCATTGTGCCGATCAGTCTTCTCCCAGGCGGCCAGGAATTGGGGCGAGCTGTTGCCGTCACCTAAAAGACCGCGATACCCGGCGCCGTATGTCGCATAGGCAACTGCCGTGGACAGAATCGCTTCCGGGGTCGAATAGAACTTCCACGGATTCGATCCGAAGAAATCGTTCTCGGCCGTTTGCAGCACCGAGCTGGGACCGAGATCGTAGACGTTCACTTTTCCGGTGGAGAATCCATGGCTGAGATCGACAGCATAGTCATAGCCGTAATACGGGCCATTGATAATCCTGCTCGAGTAATTCAGGGGTTCATGCGAAGGAGGCGCGCCCCCCACCTTGATGAACAGATCGCCCGGCGTGGCTCCCGTGACGCCTTTGATAAAGTCATAACCGCCAACGATCTTGAGGCTCCCGCTCTCGATGGCGAACATCTCGAGGTCCCACTTCTGTCCCTGGGGCGTTCGAACTCCGACGGTGGCCTCGGTCTCGTTATCCTCGTTGGCTGCGCCACCAGGGCCGCCGTTCCAGACCCATAATGGACCCGAAACTGGCTGATTCACGCCAGGCCCGGTGAAATCCGTTACCGTAATGTTGACTGCCTGGACATGGATCACCATCAGGACCAGCGCAACTGCCCATGCAATCGCCACTGCCCAACAACGATGAACACCACTTCGCATGTAACAACCCAAAATACCGGGTCCTCACCCGGCCCATTTCACGTCTCCAAAGCCCCTCCATCCCAATCCCAAACGATCACCCCATCCGGAGTGATTCAAAAATGAGCATTTACCATACCAAAAAAGAGGCATCCATTTTCAGAAAACCCTTTGCATTGGTAACAAACAGCTTGCGTCGATACATTAAGTAAAATCAGCTGAATTATTAGGAGATATATGTAAGTATTGCCGACATTAGTAAGAAATAAATACATTATGTCCGATTTCAACAGGTCATGGATTCAGCCTGCCGAGTGGGCTGGGTGTGTGTCGTTGGCTCTGAACCGGTCCCGTTGTTCGGGATTCCCCGGATCAGGACCTGATTTTCTTCGCGTGCCGGGCGACGGCCATCTCGCTGAGCTGTTCCCCCAGAATCACCAGCTCGGCAACCACACGCTCGAATTCGCGCATCGACCGTATCTGCTGGCGATAGAGCGGGACGAGGTCCGGATCGGTCAGCCGCTTGGACACGGTTCGTTTCCCCTGCTTGCGGGTGAGCAGCGGGTAGGGTCCCCTCTTGTGGATCGATCCATCCCGGCGTCTGGACACAACATACTGATCGACGATTGTGCCGCGCCGGATCTGATCCAGAGCGGCAAGCCGCCTGAGGAGGGCCCGGCGCCGAGCATGGATCGACTGGGAACTGGATGGCCCGGTTTTCATTTTGGCTGGGTTCGAGGCGGATCGGATCGGTGCGGCAGGCTGGGGGGCGGAGCAGATGGCGCTGGGGATTCGGCGTTTCTGGCACCGGATGGAGGAAGGCCTGGCATTGCTATACACAACGGCATAAGTCACACCGCGTGAGGGCACGCGGCCTACATCGCCAGCGTCCGCCCTCATGTAGGCCGGGTCACCTGACCCGGCGTTGTCGACTTCTGACGCTCTGTATAGCTGACAGCTCGGACGACAATAGCCAATGCGCCCTGATCGTCCCTGCTCCCTCACTGCCAGAGGAACGATTTCTGCTCGGCCCAGACACGATCGCCGCTTACCAGAGTGACGCGCCATGCCATGATCTTGCCCAGGCGCCGGTAATCTTCCCCGTCGATCGTGACTTGCGACCAGCGGCTGGATCGGGTTCGGGCCAAGGCAGGCTTTTCAAACACACGCGGGTTTGGGGCGCTGTCGGTGCGCAGCTCGATCCGCCAATAGATCGGGGCGCGCGTATCGGGCCGGCCTTTCGACTGGATATCGAACCGGATGCCGCCGCATTGGGCCGGATTCTGGCGCAGATGGGCCTGATAAGCGTCGCGTTCGTAGAGGCTTGGATGCAGGGCATGGCGGCCCTGGAGATCGAGGTAATGGGGCAGGACCTTCCGGATGGCGACGGCATCGGCGCCGGCGACAGCCGCGCCCATCGCGATCCACAAGCACACACTCCATATCCATGCCCGTGTCATGCGATCATACTAGACGCGATCCACCCGGCTGCGCAACAGTTCTGTGACGTCCTGCGGGGAAAGAGTGGCGGCCTCGATCCATCGGCTTTGCCGCCTGGGCGCATCCGGAGCTGGTTGGGCGGGCGCAAGCGCCGGCGGGGCGGGATTGGGGGATGCAGCGGCTCAGACGGCCGTGCACTTCACGACCTCCTCGGGCGTGGTGGCGCCGCGCCGGACCTTTATCCAGCCGTCCTCGCGCAGGAGCCGGAGACCGTATGATCGCGCGATGCGGATCATCTCCGGCGCCGTTGCGCGCGCGACGATCTTTTCGGCCAGGGCGTCGTTGATGAGCATCATCTCGAACAAGCCGGACCGGCCGCGATATCCGGTCTGCCGGCACGCGGGGCAGCCGGCGCCCCGATACACGGGGGTGTCGGGATCGGGCTCGAAATCTGTGGGCCAGTGCTTGCGCTCGTCGGGGCCGCACGCGGTTTTGCACTGGGGACAGATCTTGCGGACGAGGCGCTGGGCCATCGCGCCGATCAGCGTGCTGGCGACCAGGTAGGGCTCGATGCCCATGTCGATCAGCCGGGTCGGTGCGGATGCGGCATCGTTGGTGTGGAGGGTGGAGAGCACGAGATGGCCGGTCAGCGAGGCCTGGATCGCCGCCCGCGCGGTCTCGAGATCGCGGATCTCGCCGATCATGATCACATCCGGGTCATGGCGGAGGATGGATCGAAGCCCGCGCTCGAACGTCATGCCGGTGCGCGCGTCGACGGGGATCTGGTTCACACCGTGCAGGTGGTATTCGACGGGGTCCTCGACCGTGAGGACCTTGAGCTCGGGGCCCACGATGGCGTTGAGCGCGGCGTAGAGGGTGGTGGTCTTGCCGCTGCCGGTCGGGCCGGTCACCAGGATGATCCCGTGCGGGCGCTCGATCAGCTGCTGGAAGATCGCGAACGTGTCGTCGTCCATGCCGAGCTCCGTGAGGCTGAACAGGACGCTGGCCTTGTCGAGCAACCGCATCACGATGCCCTCGCCGAAGAGCATGGGGATGACGCTGACGCGGACATCGATCTGGCGCCCGCCGATCTGGAACTTGATCCGGCCGTCCTGGGGCACGCGGCGCTCGGCGATGTTGAGGCTGGCCATGATCTTGATGCGGCTGATGATGGCGGCCTGGAACCGGTGGATCTGGGGCGGCAAGGACGCCAGCTGCAGGACGCCGTCGATTCGATACCGGATGGACAGCTCGTGTTCGTAGGGCTCGATATGGATGTCGCTGGCCCGCTCGTTGACGGCTTCGATAATGATCTCGTTGACGAGCTTGATGACGCTGGCCTCCTGGGCCATGTCGAGCAAATCCTCGCTCGACTCGGCGCCCTCACTCTTGCCTTCCGGCCCGGCCGTTCCGACCATCTCGTCGAGGGTGTCGCCGCCGACGCCGTAGTAGGCCTTGATGAGCTTCTCGATCTCGGCCTTGGGCGCCAGGACCGGCTCGATGGGCATGCCGGTCGCCACCCGCAGGTCATCGAGGGAATGGATGCCCAGCGGATCGCATGTCGCCACCACCAGGCATCCGTTCTCCTGGCGGAGCGGCAGCAGCCTCCTCCGATACACCACCTTCGACGGCAATATCTTGAGCACCTCGGGATCGATGACGGCATCCTCGAGGTCGGCAACCGGCAGGTTGAATTGCTCGCCCCAAACCTCGAGCACCTGCCGCTCGGTGAGGTAGCCGAACTCGACCACCGCGCGATCGAATCGCAGCCGTTTGGCCTGCTGCATCCGGGCGGCTTCGTCCGCCTGGGCCCGCGTCAGCAAGCCTTTCTGGATCAGGATCTCGGCAATCTGCATATCCGGCTTGAGCCGGCGCCTTGGATGGTTGGTACCCCTACCCTGAATTGAACAGGGATCAACGGTTTAGGAAACCGCCGCTCTATCCATTTGAGCTATAGGGGCGCCCCGGTCGCAGAGCGCGCGCTCCGATCCCCATTATGCCCGCTGCTCCCCAAACGGCAAACCATATTCCGCCTTTCAGGGTTTGTGCAAAAATTACTTCCGATTTTGGCGGGAGCGCCGCCGGCGGCGACCGCGGCCAGCCACAATCCAAGCGCGATTTTCATGGCAGTTGTGCAGGCGAGCTGGAGGGGCTGGCGCTCAGTTGGCGGACGCCATCCCGAATGTAGATGAGGGCGGAGATGACGGTGGCCAGCGTGGCCGCCGCCGCCCACCACTGCAGCCACGGAGCCGGCCATCGCAGCAGCACCCAGGAGATACAGATCATCTGCAGGACAGTCGCCACTTTCCCGACCGGATGCGGCACGACTCGGATATGGCCGCAGGTGTACTGGATGATCACCCAGCCCAGGAACTGGATCAGATCGCGGCTGAAGACCGTCACCGTCAGCCAGAGCGGGATCCGGATCAGATGCGGCTCGAGGTTGAAGCTCAGCAGCACCAGGCCCGACACCAGCAAGAGCTTGTCCGCCACCGGATCCAGCAGCGCGCCCAGCTCGCTCCGCTGGTTGTAACGGCGGGCAATGTAGCCGTCGATCCCGTCGCTCAACGCCGCCAGGCCGAACGCGCTCAGTGCCAGGATATGGTAAACGGCCTGGCCGGTCTGGCTGTAATACAGCAACAGCCCCACAAAGACCGGCACCAGCAAGATCCGCAGAATCGTGATCTGGTTCGCGGTGGTCACAGCCTGTGACCCAGTGTGGACGGATCGCCATAACCCGTCAATCTTCGACCCGAGGGCGGTCCCGCGGATGCAGGACAAACAAGGTGCGTGATTTTATCACCACGAAAATTTCGAAGGACGCGAAGAAAGATGTACTCAGTTTGGAAATCAGGAACTCAGGAAAGGCGCATGCAGTGCCTGATTTCATGAGATTCAAAAATTTCGAAGAGCGGATTTTTGGCCGCAATAAACGCAAGGACACGCAAAAAGGATTTACAGCCCCTCCCTGTCCCTCTCTCCATTGGAATACAGCCCCCACGGCAAGCTGGGGCAGCCCAGTTCTGAAACGCAAGCTTCTAATAAGGGTCTGTGCAAAAATTACTTCCGATTTTGGCGGGAGCGCCGCCGGGCCCGATGCGAGGCGCAAGGGAGGGAGTGTATCCCCCCGCGATACTCGACCGACCGAGCCACGAAGCAGATGGCCCGGCGCCGCCCCGCCCCTGCGGGCTGGGGGCCTTGGGCGCGCTGGCTGTGTTGCTCCTCGCTCACAGACCGCGCGGGTATGCTCGCTCGTCGCGCCTTGCCAGCCCGCCCAATCCCCTCCAGCAAAATCGGAATTAATTTTTGCACAGACCCTAA
>Ga0209507_1000275_pt1 | contig 63406 bp, 59 predicted proteins | sample AD_UKC028_MetaG_FD_184414 | JGI IMG/M metagenome (GOLD analysis project Ga0209507, IMG submission 184414) | Active sludge microbial communities of municipal wastewater-treating anaerobic digesters from USA - AD_UKC028_MetaG (SPAdes) (version 2) | ecosystem: Engineered > Bioreactor > Anaerobic >...
CGCCCCCCAGCCCGGCTCGGCGAGGATGGCCTTCATGTCCTCGTTGAAGAGGTCCCGGTTCCCCAGGCCCGTGAGCTTGTCGTGGTAGGCGAGGTGCCGGAGGCGCCGCTCCATGGTCTTGCGCTGCGAGATCTCCCGCACGATGCAGGTCAGGGTGCGGCCGCGGAATTCCTTCGAGTTGCCGAAGGATATCTCCATGGGCGCCACGCCCCGGTACTTCGTGACGCCGAGGAGCTCGATGGTCCGCTTGAGCCCCATGCCGACCCGGTCCTGGTCGTCGATGTAGAAGTACTTGCGGAACTCCGGCTCGTGCTTGCGGAAGACCTCCTCGGGGAAGAGCCGGATCATGTTGCGGCCGACCAGCTCCTCCTTGTCGTAGCCGAAGGTGTTCTTGACGCCCGAGTTGGCGAAGAGGATGCGGAAGTCCTCGTCGATGCGGAAGATGGCCTCGGTGATGGTCTCGGAGAGGGCGACGTAGTGGTCCTTGCTCTCCTTGAGCTGGTCGAGGAGCTCCTGGTCGAGGGAGAGGTCGCGGATCACCGCGAGGACCCGGCGGTTGCCGTTTTCCTCGACCGGGGCGAGGAGGCAGTCCATCGTGACGCTCGTGCCGTCGCGCTTGGCGCCGCGGAAGGCCAGGACGTCGTCGGGGGCGCGGGACTCGGGGCCCTCCGCGTCGAGCCGGGCCAGGGCCTCGGCGAAGCCCGGCCGGTAGCCCTCGGGGATGAGGGCGAGGACCGAGGAGCCGACGAGCTCGCCGCGGGAGTAGCCGAAGGAGGAGAGGAAGGCCGGGTTGGCGTCGCAGATCACGCCCGCGGTCGACAGGGAGAGGAGGGAGTCGGGGCAGTTCTCGAGGAGGATCTCGAGGCTGACCTCGCCCTCGGGCCCCGAGCCGAGCTTGACGCCCCGGCCCTGGACGATCCGCTCGAGGAGCTGCGAGAAGATGGACTTCGATGTCTTAGCTTCCGCGACGGGAACGCCCGCGCCTTTATCCATGTATTCCATCCGCCGCGCGGCGTCGGGCCGCGCGTATTTCGGCCATCATACACCATGGTCGGCTCGGACGGAAGCGGCATAAAGCGCGAAGCGCCGGCGCGAGCGGCCTTCGTTCCTCTCCCGCGCCGAATCGTGCTATAGTCACCCCCGATGAAGAGGCTGGCTTGGATCCTCGCCGCGTTCTTCGGGCTCGTCTTCCTCGGCGCCGCCCTCCTCAACGCCGATCTGGTGCGCAAGGGCCGCGAGGCCCTCGCGGCCGCGGGAATAGCGGGCTCGGCGAGCTCCCACCGGGCCCGGCTCCATCTCCTGGTCATCCTGCCGGCCTCCGACGACACCTACTTCTCCCGCCTCCTCGAGGGCCTCTCCTCCGCGGCGCCCGGCGTCGACGCGGCGCTGCAGGTGGAGCGCTACCTTCCCTCCTCCCCGGAGGAGGCCGAGCGCTGGTTCGATATCGGCCTCCGCTCGGGCGCCGACGGGATCGTCATGTACGCGGCCCGCGACGAGGACGTCCAGGGCCGCGCCGCCCGGGCCGAGGCCGCCGGGGTGGTCTTCGTCGCCGTCGGCAAGGAGGCGCCCTCCGGGGTCCTGCCCTGCTTCATCGGCTCGGCCCCCCTCTTCCAGGGCTTCGGCGGGGGGCGCCTCATCACCGGCGCCCTCGCCCAGCGGGCCCGCATCGGAATCATCCTCCCCGCCGGCGGGGGCTCGGCCCTGCCCGAGGAGGACTCCCTGTACAAGGGCGTCGCCGCCGCCGCGGCCACCTACCCGGGGGCGAAGATCCTCGGCACCATCCGCGCCGGCCCGGGCTCCTTCTCGGGCGAGGTGGCCGCCGCGACCCTCCTCGCCGCCGCGCCGGAGATCAACGCCATCTTCTGCGCCACCTCCCGCGACACCCTCGGCGCGGCCCAGGTCGTCATGGACCGGGGCCTCGAGGGGAGGGTGATGATCGTCGGCGCCGACGACACGCCCGAGCTCTCGCGCCACCTCCGCAGCGGGGTCGTCGCGGCCAGCCTCGTCCGGGACTCGCGGCGGATCGGGGAGGAGGCGGCGCGCGCCTTCGCCGACATGGAGGAAGGGCTCTTCCCCCCCGGGGTGCGGGAGGTCGACTTCGACGTGAAGACGGGGAACTCGCCCGAATGAGGCGGCCCGCCAGCCTCCGCGGCAAGATGGTCGCGGTCACGCTCTCGATGCTCGCGATCGTCGGGGCCGCCACCCTCTACACGGGCTTCGCCACCGCCGCCCTCGCCCGGAGCCTGGGGCTCCTGTTCGAGCGCAACCAGCTCATCGAGGAGATCCGCTCCGGGCTCTCCCTCTCGGCCCAGGCCCTCTCCGGCTACCTGACCTCGCGGAGCCCCGACTACCTCGCGGCCTACGAGGGCGCCGCGGAGCTCCTCGCCCAGCGCTCCGCCGCGCTCAACCGCGAGGTCAGGGCCGACGAGGCCCTCCTCCTCCAGCGCGAGCTGGCGGGCCTCGTGGACCGCTACCTCCTCGACGCCGGGGCCGCCGCCTCCGCCAAGGCCGAGGGCCGGATCGCCGTCTACTCCGACCGCTTCGAGAGCACCCTGCGCGGCGCCGAGCTGGCCAACCTCATCGTCGAGCGGATCGAGCGCCGCAACCTCGCCGCCTCGATCGAGGCCTACACGGGGCTCGAGCCCCGGATCGGCGCCATAGTGGCGACCAACGCGGCCCTCGTCCTCGCGGCGCTCATCATGGCCTTCACGGTCTTCGTCCGCTACGCCTGGGCCATCACCGAGCCCCTCTCCGCCCTCGCCGAGTCGGCCCGCGCCATCGGCCGCGGCGACTACGACCGCGAGCTCCCCCCGATCGAGGCCGCCGAGGAGATCGCGACCGTGGCCTCGGCCTTCGAGAACATGCGCCGGAGCGTGCGCGCGGCCTTCGACGAGCTCAAGTCCAAGGCCGAGATCGAGCGGAGGCTCATGGAGGAGGACCTGCGCCTGGTCGAGATGGACCGCAGGCTCAAGGACGCCGAGCTCCTGGCGCTGCAGGCCCAGATCAATCCCCACTTCCTCTTCAACACCCTGGCGGCGGGCATGCAGCTCGCCATGGCCGAGGGGGCGGAGCGGAGCGGGAATTTCATGGAGAAGCTCTCGGGCTTCATCCGCTACGCCCTCAAGTCGCCCTCCCGCTCGGTCCTCGTCTCGGACGAGCTCGAGTGCGTGGAGCGCTACGTCTGGCTCCTCCGGCTCCGCTTCGGCGAGCGCTACTCCTTCTCCGTCGAGGCCGACCCCGAAGCCCTCTCCGCGGAGACCCCGGCCCTCGTCCTCCAGCCCCTCGTCGAGAACGCGGTGACCCACGGCCTCCACGACCTCGAGGAGGGCGGCGCGGTGCGCGTCCGCGTCGCCTGCGCGGGCTCCGAGGTCCTCCTCGAGGTCTCGGACACGGGGGTCGGCATCGCTAGGGCCGAGCTCGAGGCCCTCCGGGCCGGGGGCGGCGAGGCCGCGCGGGGCGAGCGCGAGGGGGGCATCGGGCTGCGGAACGTCATGCGCCGCGTGGCCCTGGCGACCGGCGGCCTGGGGCGGGTCGAGATCGAGAGCGCGCCGGGGGAGGGGACCACCGTCCGCGTCCGCCTGCCGGCGGCGGGAGGCTGGGCATGAAGCGGATCCTCGTCGTGGACGACGAGCGGCCCCTCGTCGAGAGCATCGTCATGATGACCTCGCGCGACCTCGCCGCCGAATTCGAGGTCGTGGGCACGGCTTCCTCGGGCCGGGAGGCCATCGAGCGGGCCCCCGCCCTCGCCCCCGACATCGTCCTCATGGACGTGCGGATGCCGGGCATCTCGGGCCTGGACGCGATACGCGAGCTCCGCCGCCGCTCCTCGGGCGCCGTCTTCATCCTCGTCACGGCCTACGAGCGCTTCGACATAGCCCGCGAGGCCGTGGAGCTCGGGGTCCTGGGCTACCTCCTCAAGCCCGTCGGCCGCGAGGAGCTCGCGCGGGCCCTCCGCTCGGCCGCGGCCCACCTCGACCGGCAGCGCGAGCTCGAGACGAGGGAGGTGGAGCACCGCGAGGGCGAGGAGCGGCTCCGCCCCCTCGCCGAGGCGGCCTACCTGGCCGGGATCATGCTCGGCGCCGAGGAGGGGGGCCAGAAGGCCGCGCGGGATGCCCTCGGCATCGTGGAGAGCTGGGCGGGCATCCTCGCGGCGGCCTTCCCCGCGGGGGGGCCCGGACAGGCGGCCGAGGCCTACCGCCGCTTCCGCGAGATCCTGCGCTACCGCAGCCCGGCCCTCGTCGGGCCCCTGGTGGCGGGCACCTGCCTCGCCTTCGTGGCCGGCCGCGACGAGGCCGCAGCGGCCGAGCGCCTGGCCGAGCTGGCCGAGGCGGCCCGCGCGGGCCTCGGCGCCGAGCTCGAGCGGGGCGAGCTCCGCCTCGGCTCGGGCCGGCCCCGGCCGGCGGCCGAGGCCAGCCTCGCCTGGTCGGAGGCCCTCGCCGGCCTCGGCGCCGGGGGACAGTCCCCCCCGGCCCCCGCGCCCGGCAACGGGACCCCGGGCTCCTCCTCCGTCGAGGGCCCGGGCGGCCGCCTCTTCGAGGAGGACGAGGACTTCCTCGCGGCCCTCCGCGAGTCCTCGCCCGCCCGGGCCTCCCTCGCCTTCGAGAAGCTCCTCGGTCCCCTGGCCCGGGCCCCCCGGGTGGGCGGGCCCGAGGCGGGGAGGATAGCCTCCCTCCTCGCCGCCGCGGCCCGTTCCCAGGCCAGGCGGGGCGCGCTCGACCCTGCCGAGGCGAGGGCCCTCTTCGACCCGGGGGAGCTCCGCGCCGGGGCCGAGGGCCCGGCCTTCGCCCTGGCCGCCCGCTCCCGGCTTTCGCGCCTGGTCGCCTCGATCGGGGCCGAGCCCCGCTACTCCCCCCCCGTCGCCCGGGCCTTCACCTGGGTGGAGGCGAACTACGGGAAGGCGGCGGGCCTCGAGACCTGCGCGGACGCCGCGGGGGTCTCGCCGGGCCGGCTCTCGCGGCTCTTCGTCGAGGAGACGGGCCGGGGCTTCTCGGACTATCTGATCGAGTACCGGATCGCCCGGGCCCGCGAGATGCTCTCCCTCCCCGGCTGCTCCGTCAAGGAGGTCAGCGCCGCCTGCGGCTATCCCGATCCCAACTACTTCTCCCGCCTCTTCAAGAAGATGACTGGCCTCACCCCGACCGCCTTCGCCGCGGGGGAGCGTCCCCCGGCCGACTCCCTCCAGTAAGGGCGTCTGGACTTTTCCGCCCCCCTCCCGCGCGGCATCGTGCTAGTCCCGGTCCCCGCCCCGCGCCGGTCGGGGCCTCCGGTGCGCGTGCTCGCGCGCAAAATCCTGCTGACCGATTCGGGAAAAGGGCGAATACTGGTAGGGTCGCGGCCCCCGTCTACGGGAACCGGCCGACGAAGTAATCAAGGAGGTCTCCGGATGAAGCGTTTCCTCTTCGCTCTCCTCGTGCTCGCTGCCCTCGGCTCGAGCGTCTTCGCCCAGCCCAAGATCGGCGTGTGCATCTACAAGTTCGACGACACCTTCATGTCCTACGTCCGCAACACCATCGAGACCGCGGCCAAGGGCAAGGCCACCCTCTCCGTCCAGGACAGCCAGTACGACCAGCCGAAGCAGAACGACCAGGTCGACCAGTTCATCGTCCAGGGCATGAAGAGCCTCGCCATCAACATGGTCGACCCCTCCGCCGTGTCCGTCCTCATCGGCAAGGCCAAGGCCAAGAACCTGCCGCTGGTCCTCTTCAACCGCGAGCCCGTCGCCGCCGACATGGCCAAGTACGACAAGGCCTACTACGTCGGCGCCAAGGCCCAGGACTCCGGCACCATGGAAGGCGAGATCGTCGCCGACTACTGGAAGAAGAACCCCTCCGCCGACCTCAACAAGGACGGGGTCCTCCAGTACGTCATGCTCATCGGCGATCCCTCCAACACCGACGCGAAGTTCCGCACCCAGTACTCCATCGAGGCCGTCGTGAAGGCCGGCATCAAGGTGCAGAAGCTCGCCGAGGACACCGCCATGTGGGACCGCCCGAAGGCCCAGGAGAAGATGGCCGCCTGGCTCACCGCCTACGCGGGCAAGATCGAGGTCGTGTTCGCCAACAACGACGACATGGCCCTCGGCGCCATCGAGGCCCTCAAGGCCGCCGGCTACTTCAAGGGCGGCAAGTTCATGCCCGTCGTCGGCGTCGACGCCACTCCCCCCGCCCTGGACGCCCTCGAGCAGGGCTTCCTCCTCGGCACCGTCCTGAACGACGCCACGAACCAGGGCCTCGCCACCTGGGAGCTCGCCTACAGCCTGGCCCAGGGCAAGAGCGCCGCCACCGCGGTCGCCCCCCTCGCCAACGCCGAGGGCAAGCCCGATCCCAAGGGCAAGTACGTCTGGGTCCCCTACCAGAAGGTGACCAAGGACAACTACAAGCAGTTCAAGAAGTAAGCCCGGGGCGGCCTCGCTCGAGGCCACCGCGATCTCACGAGCACGGGGGCGCGCGAGCGCCCCCGTGCTCGGCTATAACGATACCCGGCGATACTGTGCTACAATGCGGGCGTGCGTCGCCCGACCCGGGCTTGCAGGAGGTACGGACCCGATGAGCGAAAACGGCTTCGCCGTAGAGATGCGCGCTATCACCAAGGTCTTCCCCGGCGTGAAGGCGCTCGACGACGTCTCGATCCAGGTCAGGCCCGGCAGCGTCCACGCCCTCATGGGCGAGAACGGAGCGGGGAAGTCGACCCTCATGAAGTGCCTCTTCGGGATCTACGAGCCCGACGAGGGCCAGATAGTCCTCGGGGGCAGGCCCGTGGCCTTCGCCGGGGCCCGGCAGGCCCTCGACGCCGGCATCGCCATGATCCACCAGGAGCTCCACCCCATCCCCTTCATGAGCGTGGCGGAGAACATCTGGCTCGGCCGCTACCCCACGCGCAACTTCGGGCTGTTCAAGCTCGTCAACAAGGCGAAGATGCTCCGCGACACGCGCAAGCTCTTCGAGGACCTCCGGATGGAGATCGACCCCAAGACCTGGGTCCAGAACCTCTCCGTCTCCAAGATCCAGTCGATGGAGATCGCGAAAGCGGTTTCGTACAACGCGAAGGTCATCATCATGGACGAGCCGACCTCGTCCCTGACCGAGAACGAGGTCAAGCACCTCTTCGGGATCATCCGCAAGCTCCGGTCCGAGGGGATCGCCATCCTCTACATCTCCCACAAGATGGAGGAGATCCTCGAGATCTCCGACGAGGTGACGATCATGCGCGACGGCAGGCGGGTCGGCACCTACCCCGCCAAGGAGCTGACGACCGACCTCATCATCAACCGCATGGTCGGCCGCGACCTCGTGCACCGCTTCCCGCCCCGCGAGAACGTCCCCGGAGAGGTGGTCATGCAGGTCGAGGGCCTGACCTCGACCAACCCCCGCTCCTTCCGCGACGTCAGCTTCGACCTGCGCCGCGGCGAGATCCTCGGCCTCGGGGGCCTGGTCGGCGCCCAGCGCACCGAGCTCGTCGAGGCCATCTTCGGCCTCAGGGGGATCAAGTCCGGCGAGATCAGGATCGGCGGGAAGCGCGTCGCGATACAGAACGCCATCCAGGCCAAGCGCCACAAGATAGCCCTGCTCACCGAGGACCGGCGGACGACGGGCATCTTCCCCGTCCTCTCCGTCCTCGACAACACCCTCATCGCCAACATCTCGACCTACATAGGCAGGCTCCTCCTCCTCGACCGGAGGCGGGGCGAGGGCGACGTGCGGCGGAGCGTGGAGATGCTCAGGGTCAAGACCCCCTCGGCCGCCACACTCATCCAGAGCCTCTCGGGAGGGAACCAGCAGAAGGTCATCTTCGCGCGCTGGCTCCTCACCGAGCCCGAGATCCTCATCCTCGACGAGCCCACCCGGGGCATCGACGTCGGGGCCAAGTACGAGATCTACACGATCATCGCGGACCTCGCGAAGCGGGGCAAGAGCGTCATCATGATCTCCTCGGAGATGCCCGAGCTCCTCGGCATGTCGGACCGGATCATGGTGATGTGCGAGGGCCGGGCCACCGGCATATTGGACGGCAAAGCGGCGACCCAGGAACGCATCATGGAACTGGCGACCCAGTTCATGTCATGACAAGGAGAGCGGAATGAGCAACGGAGCAACGGGCGCGCTGAAGCCCAGGTCCCAGGTCGCGAGGGAATTCGCGAGCAAGAACGCCATCGTCCTGGTCCTCCTCGGACTCGTCGTCGCGATCGGGATCGCCAGGCCGAGCTTCCTGAACCCCGCCAACCTCGTCAACATCCTCAGGATCTCCTCGGTCAGGGCCGTCATAGCCCTGGGCTGCGGCGGCATCCTCATCACACGGGGCACCGACCTCTCGGCGGGCCGCACCGTGGGCCTCGCGGCCGTCGTCTCGGCCTCCCTCGCCCAGCGCGCCGACTACGCCTCGAAGCTCTTCAAGGGCATGCCCGACCTCCCCCTCCTCGTACCGGTCCTCGCGGCCATCGGCGTGGGACTCCTCGTCGGGCTCCTGAACGGCTCCGTCGTCGCCTTCCTCAAGGTCCCGCCCTTCATCGCCACCTTGGGCATGATGGTCATCGTCTACGGCGCCGTCTCCCTCTACGTCGACCGGCCGCCCATGGGCGCCCAGCCCCTCGGCGGCCTGCGCGAGGACTTCACCAACATCGGGACGGGGGACACCCTGGGGATCCCGAACCTCATCCTGATAGCGGCGGCCGTGGCCCTGGTCATCTACGTGCTCCACAACAAGACCCGCCTGGGCAAGAACATCTTCGCGATCGGCGGCAACCCCGACGCGGCCGTGGTCTCGGGCGTCTCGGTCTGGAGGAATACCCTCCTGATCTACGCCATCGGCGGCCTCCTCTACGGCCTGGCCGGCGCCCTCCTCGCCGCCCGCACCGGCGGCGCGACCAACAACTACGGCAACGGCTACGAGCTCGACGCCATCGCCGCCTGCGTCATCGGCGGCGTCTCGACCTCGGGCGGCATCGGCACGGTCGGCGGCATGATCACCGGCGTCCTCATCTTCGAGGTCCTCAACAACGGCCTCGTCGTCCTGGGCGTGTCGGCCTATTGGCAGCAGATCGTCAAGGGCATCATCATCGTCGTGGCGGTGGCGGTCGACATCCGCAAGTACCTGGTCAAGCGCTAATACCTGACGGGACTCCCTTCGGTACTTTCCGAGGCCGGGGCCCCGCTCGCAAAAAAAAGGGCCCCCGGCAAGCGGGGGTCCTTTTTTTGCGGCGCCCCGTCTCGGTGACTGCCGGAGGAATGTCCGTCGCTCGCCCAACCCCGTGTACCTAACAGCGTGGAGCTGGCTCGACAGGCTCCGGGGCTGGCAGGGACTCCGGCACGCGGGGCCCCGTCCACGGGGGACATCGTAGATACGGCAGTCCTTGGCTCAGTCGATCCCCGTTGCTGTTCGATCCGTATCGGGAGCATGTACGGCGTCGGGAGGCCGATGCCGCGGCGCCGCGTCGAGGAGGCTGCGGAAGTCCTCGCTCTCGAGGATCCTCAGGACCTCGCGCGAGAAATCGGGGGACTCCTCGAAGGGATGATCCAGGTAGAGCTCCTGGCACCTGTCGAACTCGATGGTATCGAGCCGCCTCCGCGCGTCGCAGACGATGTCGCGTATCGCGGAAGAGCTGCCCGCGCCGAAGACGAGATGGAGGGGATCCACATAGCCTCCCTGCACGTTGGCGCGGATGCTCCGGGCGCAGGTGCAGGGCTTCGCCGGGTTGACGAGGCTGCACCGGTCGAAGAGGAAGTTGCGGAGCCGACGTCGAGAGCGGGAGAGGGCCTTGCGGAAGCCTTCGTCGCTCATGCCCAGGATTTCGCCCGCCGTCCGGCTTCCGACCCCCAGGATGCCGCCGAGGATGAAGACCATCCTCTGCTTCCGGTCGAGGCACACGAGCATCCCGAGCATGCACTTTATCCGTATCTCCTGGGCGAGGAGGCGCAGGTCGCAGGGAATCGCCTGGGGATCGGCGATCTCCTGCCCGAGGTAGCACTCCATGAAGGAGTCGTCGGCGAAGCGCCCGCCGGAAGCGCGCAACGTCCGCTCGCAGTCGCTCTCCCTCGCGTCGAGCACCTGATTGACGGCGATCCGGTAGAGCCAGGTGCGGAAGCGGCTCCTGCCCTGGAAGGAGCCGATGCGCAGGAAGGCCTTGAGGATGATCTCCTGGCAGAGGTCCTCGGCCTCATCGAAATCGGGCACCATGCGAAGGACCACGTTGAAGATCCAGCGCTGGTGGAGCTTGATGAGCCGCTCCATCGCCGCGGCGTCGCCATGCTGCGCGCCGCGGACGAGGGCGGCCTCCGCCTCCTCCTCGAGCCTATCCTCCGTGAACGGGTTCATGCCTCGTTTTCCCTTCGGATCCAGGTATACCGCGTTTCCTCCGGGGGAGATAGCCTCGGCGCGCGGAAAAAGGAGATCCCGCGGTCACGGCGGCGCCCTGGATCCCGTCTCAGTATGGGGCGCTCCGAGACCGGGGCGCCTCGGAAGAAGGGTATATAGATGTCGGATTTCCGCCGCTCTCGCGCGATCCTCGCACTCGGCGCGGTCCTCCTCGCCGCGATCGCTCCGCCCTGCGCCGCCCAGGCGCCGGATTCGCTGCTATTCGGCGATCCGCCCGGGGACGAGCCGAAGCCCTTCGGGCGGGGGTTCATCTCGCTCGACGGCCGCCACGAGTACGGCCTCTCCCTGTCGCCGGACGGCTCGGAGCTCTTCTTCACCGCGGAGAAGGGCCCGGCGGGAGGGCCGTCGGGCCTCCTGGTGACGAGGAAGTCCCACGACGGCGCATGGTCGCTGCCCGAGGCTGCGGACCTGCGGAGGCAGGGGCGTTGGGAATTCGAGGCCTTCCATTCGCCTGACGGGCAGAGCCTCGTCTTCGCGGGAGACGACGAGGAAGGGAAGGCCAGGCTCTTCCTGGCGCGGCGCTCGGATGGCGGGTGGGGCTCGCCAGCGCCGATCGCGGGGCCCGTCAACGCCTCGGATGCCTTCTGGCCGAGCCTCGCGCGGGACGGGACGCTCTACTATACCGATATCAGGAAGGCCCAGATCTACGTCGCCCCGCTCAAGGATGGAGCCTATCCGGCCTGCGAGCGGATCGGCTTCGCGCGGGGCATCATCCACCCGAGCGTGGCGCCGGACGGGAGCTTCCTCCTGTGCAACAGCGATAGGGACGTCCTCGTCGCCTTCCGGAGCGCCAGCGGCGGGTGGGGTTTCCCCCAGCGCCTCGGCCCCGCGATAGATACCGCGCAGTACGACGAGGGCTGCGCCTCCCTCTCTCCGGACGGCAAGTACATTTTCTTCAGCCGCTACGACGGTGCGGGCGGCAAGGCCGACATCTACTGGGTCTCGTCGAGCGTCGTGGAGTCCCTCAGGCCGAAGCCCTGAAGCGGACCGCCGCCCCTTCATAGCAGCCGGATCAGCGCCATGTACAGCGCCGTGCCGCCTATTATGGAGACTAACGCGTTCCTCTTCCAGGCATGGAGGGCGGCGACGAGGGCCGCCGAGGCCAGCTCGGGCAGGCCCCAGGGCGCGCGGTCGAGCTTCAGGCCCTTGAAGCTGTTGAGCACGAGGATGGTCATGATGACGGGCGGGAGGTAGCGCGCGACGTAGGCCACGAGCGCCGGCGGCTCGCGGCGGCCGAAGAAGAGGAAGGGCAGGGCCCGCAGGAAGTAGGTGACGGCGGCCATCGCGACGACGGCCCCGACGAGGTAGGCGGAGCTCAAGGCAGCCTCCTTCGGAGGGCGAGTATGCCGGCTACGGAGAGGAGTATCGCCGCGAGGAGAAGCCGCTCGGGCCCGAGGGCGAGGAAGGCGAGGGCCGCCGCCGCGAAGGCCACGAGGTAGGGCTCGGGCCTCCTCATGGAGCGGAGCTGCTCGACGAGGAGGACGACGAAGAGGGCGGTGAGGGCGAAGTCGAGGCCGGCCGCGTCGAAGCCGGCTATGCCCTTCGCCGCCACCCCGGCGAGGGCGCCGGCCAGGGTGCCGAGGTTCCAGTAGGCCTGGTTGAGCAGGGTCACGGCCGCGTAGAAGGCCTCGCGCTGGGCTTCGTCCGAGCCCTCGGGGGCGTCGAGGGTGGACAGGAGGCCGTAGGTCTCGTCGGTGAGGCCGAAGACGAGGTAGGGCCTCCAGCGCTTGCAGGGCTCGAAGCGGCCGAGGAGGGAGAGGCCGTAGACCGCGTGCCTGGCGTTGAGGGCGAGGACGAGGAGGGCCATCTCGAGGACGCCGGCGCCCGAGGCCAGGAGGCCGATCGCCATGAACTGGGCCGCTCCCGCGTAGAGGACGAGGCTCATGAGCGGCGCGAGCCAGAAGGGCAGGCCCGCGTTGACCAGGAGGAGGCCGAAGGCGGCCCCGAGGGTCGTGTAGCCGAGGAGGACGGGCACCGTGGCCTTGAGGGCGGCGGCCCAGGAGCGCCCGTTGCTCCGGATGGATTCTCGTTCCATGCCGTACTATATCGTCCGAGGACCCCGCCCGCCAGCGGGGGGAGCCTTGCCCTCGGGCGGCGCTGTGGAATAGTCTCCATCCAGCCGGGATTGCCCGCAGGCACGAGCCCGAGCAGGGAGAAGCATGGATAGCGCCGCCGCGACTTCCGCAGGGTACCCCAGGTGAGGGCCTCGCCGAGGCTCCTATCCCTCCTCTCCGCCTTCGTCGCGGCGCTGGCGGGCGCGGCGGCGGTCCTCGCGGCCGAGCCGGCGAGGGGCCTGTACTACGAACTCGGCGTAGCCCAGGGCGCGAGGGGGCATAGAGTCACGGGCATCCTGCAAGACCGCCAGGGGCTCCTGTGGTTCGGCACCGTCGGGGGCCTGTTTCTGTATGACGGCTCCTCCTTCACCCATATCACGCCGAGCGAGGGCTACCCCTCCTTCTCCTCTTCGGCCGTCGAATCGCTCATCGAGGATCGCGACGGCCATATCTGGATCGGGATGGGCATCGGCGGGCTGGCCCGTCTCGAGCCGCGTTCCCGCCGCCTGCGCCTGTACGGCCCCGAGGAGGGGCTCAGCGAGGCCGGGGGGGACGGCCGCGTGCTCGCCCTCTGCGAGGACGCGGAGGGCCGCTTGATCGCGGGGACCGGTGACGGGATGCTGTACCGGAGCGACCTCGAGCGGAACGCCTTCAAGCCCCTCCTGCCCCCGCGGAGGCGGGCGGCGATTATGACCCTCCTCGCGGATTCGCAAGGGCGCATATGGGCCGGAACCGACGGCGAGGGCCTCCTCCGCAGCGGCGGCGGCGGCTCTTTCGACGAGTTCCGCCCCCGGTCGGGCGATGCCTCGAGCCTGGGCTCGAGCCGTGTCGCTTCCCTGTTCGAGGATTCGCTCGGCTTCATATGGATCGGCTTCGGCGACGGGAACGTGGACCTCTTCTCGGCCCAGGGCTTCCGGCATGTCAGGGCCCCGCGCGGGGCCGCGGCCGGGCGCTTCGGGGCGGTGCGAGCCCTCGCCGAGGATCCGGAGGGCCGGATATGGGTAGGCTTCGACGAGGGAGGGATCGGGCGCGTCGATCCCGCCAGCCTCGCCATGGTCCCGCCATCCGGGAGGGCGGAGCCGGGGGTGACGGCCCTGTTCCGCGACAGGTGCGGCCTGTTGTGGGCCGCCCTCTCGAACGGGGGGGTGCGGGCGTACAACGTGCGGATGGCACCCTTCTTCGAGCGCCCCTCCGGCCCCCGCGGCGCGGCCGTCGGCGACGTCCAGGCCCTGCTCGAGGAGGGGGACGGCAGCCTCCTCGTGGCCTCGCGCGGCGCCGGCCTCTTCGCCGTCCGCCTGAGCGGCCAGGTCGAGGAGCTGGCCCTGCCGGGCGAGCTGCGCTCGGCCGATGTCAGCGCCATGACGAGGGGCGGCGACGGGTCGCTGTGGCTGGGATGCCGGGGGCTGGGGCTCGCCCGCCTCCGTCGCGACGGCTCCACGGCGATCTATCGACGCGGCGGGGCGGAGGGCTTCGTCCCCTATTCGGTCTCGGCGCTCTGCCCTTCGGAGGATGGCGGGCTCTGGGTCGGCACCATGGGAGGGGGGCTCCAGCGCTTCGATCCTCGGCTCGAGAGCTTCTCGGCCGTTCCCGGCTACGGGGCCGATGGCCGTTCGGGGCGGAGCGTCAACTGCCTCGCCCTCGATTCGCGGGGACGGCTCTGGATCGGCTATTCGGAGGGGGGCCTCGCGTGGCTCGGCCCCGGCTCCGACCGTCCGACGGCGTTCGAGGCCGAGCTCGACTCGGGCCGTCCCCTGTCAGAGTCCTTCGTCACCTGCGTTTCCGAGGATCGCTCCGGCCGGCTCTGGGCTGGGACGGCGTCCGATGGCTTGCTGCGCGTCGACCCCGATACGGGGAAGGTCGGCCAGGGGGCGGAGACGGGCGGGGAGACCGTTGGACCAATGATCTACGGCCTCGCGGAGGATAGGAGCGGGGTACTCTGGATAGCCTCATCGTCGGGCCTGAGCGCCTACGACCGGGAGCGCTGCTCCTGCTACCTGATCGGCGAGGAGGACGGGCTCTCGGTCGGGAAGCTCGGGCCGGGCTCGCTTTCCCTGTCCCGCGCCGGGATCCTGAGCGTCGGGGGCGCCGAGGGGCTGCTCCGCTTCGATCCCCTCCTGATCCCCCGCTACGCACCCTCGCCGGGGGTGGCTATCACGCGTATCCAGGCGGCCGGAGGCGAGGAGCCCCTCTCCTGGTCCGAGGACGGCCGCTCCTTGGTATTGGGCCATGACAATCGCGGCTTGTCCTTCCGGATCGCCGTGACCGACTATACTGCCCCCACGCGCAACCGCTACGCGATGAAGCTCGAGGGCCTGCAATCGAGCTGGGTCTCCCTCGGGGGGACGGGCTCGGGATACATCGCCCCCTTGCCGCCTGGGAGCTACATGCTCAGGGCGAAAGGCGCCAACGGCAACGGGGTCTGGAACGATTACGGCGCCTCCCTCTCGATCGTCGTGGAGCATCCCTTCTGGGACACCTGGTGGTTCAGGTCCCTCGCGGCCTGCGCCCTCGCGGCGGCCCTCGCCATGGGCATCGCCCTCCGTACGAGGGCCCTCCGCAGGCGCGCCGACCTCCTGTCCAACCTGACGAGGCACATCGAGGCGGCCCGCGAGGAGGAGCGGCGGAGGGCGGCGCGCGAGGCCCACGACACCATCGGCCAGCACCTCACTATACTTAGCTTCCGCGCCTTCTGGCTGGCCTCCCACCAGGGCTCCGAGGAGCCGGAGCGGGTCGCCAAGGTCAAGGAGATGCAGCTGACCATCGCCGAGGCCATGGCCGCGGTCAAGTCCCTCGCCACGCGCCTGCGGCCTGCGGCGCTGGACCTGCTCGGCTTCTCCGACGCCCTCGGCTGGTACGTCCGGGACCTCCCCCTACCCGAGGGTATGCGCGTCGAGGTCCGGGACGAGTGGGAGGGCGAGCCCATCCGCGGCGAGGCCGCGACGGCCTTGTTCCGCATCCTCCAGGAAATGCTCGGAAACGTCATGCGGCACTCGAAAGCGAGCGTCGCGATCGTCAAGGTCCGCCGGGAGGGCGACATGGCCGTCCTCGAGGTCGAGGACGACGGGGAGGGCATCCCGCCGGGGAGCGCCGATCGGGCCGACTCCTTCGGCCTCATCGGGATGAGGGAGCGCTGCGCCGCCTTCGGCGGCTCGCTGGAGATAGGCGGCGAGCCGGGCAAGGGGGCGAGGGTCGAGGCACGGCTGAGGCTGGCGAGCGCCCCCGGGGCAGCGGGGGGGGCGGGGCGGAGGAAGGGGAGGAGGAGGGGATGCTGAGGATCCTGATCGCCGACGACCATTTCCTCGTGCGAAAGGGGCTCCGGCAGCTCCTCGAGGAGCATTTGCCCGTAAAGAGCGTCGACGAGGCCGGCGAGGGCCGGGAGGCGCTCGAGCTCGCGAGCGCCTCCCGCTACGACCTCGTCATACTGGATTTTTCGATGCCGGGCATGGACGGCCTCGACCTGATCAAGGAGCTCCGCGCGAGGGACGCCGGCCTCCATATCCTCGTCCTCTCCATCCTCCCCGAGGAGCAGTACGCGGTCAGGGCCTTCAAGCTCGGCGCCTCGGGCTGCATCAACAAGGCGGTCGACCCGGCGGAGCTCCTGGAGGCGGTCAAGACGGTGGCGGAGGGCCACCGCTACCTGAGCCAGAGGGCCAGGGATCTGGTCGTCGACACGATCGTCGAGGACCGGGAGGAGCCCCACGCGAGGCTCTCGGACCGCGAATTCCAGATACTCAGGCTGCTGGCCTCGGGCAGGAGCGTCGGCGAGATCGCCCGGCTCTGCAGCCTCAGCGTCAAGACCGTCTCCACCTACCGGACGAGGATGCTCGAGAAGATGGGTATGGAGAACAACAACCAGCTCATCTGCTACGCCTTCAAGCACGGCCTCGCCGGCCAGGACCAGGGCGTGTAGGCCTGAATCCTACTCACGAAATCAAGCAGGTCCTACATACTTCCGACCCCGGGTCACTAAACTCGTACGGCAGAGCCGGAGACGGGCGTGCAGGCCCGCGGCTCGGGGAGGCTATGATGAAGAATACCCGCTGTTCGCTCGCGCCGGGACGGGCGCCGCTCTTCCTTGCCGCGGCCCTCTCGCTCCTCGGCTCTGCCCTCGGGGCCCAGGCGACGCTCAAGGTCGGCCTCGCGACCGAGCCCGCCTCCCTCGATCCGCAGTTCTCGACCACCGGGGCGACCCAGCAGGCGTCGCAGCAGCTGTTCGACACGATCATAGGGAGGGACAAGAACCTCCAGCCCGAGCCCTCCCTTGCCCTCTCGTGGACCCAGGTCGATCCCCTCACCTGGGAGATCAAGCTCCGCCCCGGCGTCAAGTTCCACGACGGCAAGGACTTCGGCTCCGCCGACGTCGTGTACAGCGTGAACAGGATCCCCCGCCTGCCCGAGTCCCCCTCGAGCTACAAGCGGAACGTGGCCGCCATCAAGGACTGCGTCGCGGTCGATCCCCTCACCGTGCGGTTCACCCTCAAGTCGCCTTCGCCCCAGTTCCCCCTCGACCTCTCCTTCATCTACGTGCTGCCCAGGGACACCCCCTCCGACGCGACGGTCGAGGACTTCAACAAGGGCAAGTACGTCGTCGGCACCGGCCCCTTCAAGTTCGTGGAATGGGTCCGCGGCGACCGTCTCGTCCTCGAGCGCAACCGCGGCTATTGGGGCAGGAAGCCGGCCTTCGACAAGGTCATCTTCAGGCCCATCACCAACGATCCCTCCCGCGTGGCCGCCCTCCTCGCCGGCGACGTCGACATCATAGACCAGGTCTCGCCCGTGGACCAGGAGCGCCTGCGGAAGGACGCCCGCATCTCCGTGCTCAGCGTCCCCGCCGCGACCATGATGTACATCCACATGGACTCCAACCGCGACGCCACTCCCTTCGTCCGCGCCAAGGACGGCTCCGTCCTCGCCAAGAACCCCCTCAAGGATCCCCGGGTCCGCGAGGCCCTCTCCCTGTCGATCAACCGCGCGGCCCTCGTCCAGCGGGTCCTCGGCGGGGCCGCCGTCCCCGCGGGGCAGTTCGTCCCCGAGGGCATGGTCGGCTGGGCCCCCGAGCTCAAGCCCGACGCCTATGATCCCGAGCGCGCCAAGAAGCTCCTCGCGGAGGCGGGCTATCCCGAGGGCTTCTCGATGACCATCCACGGGCCCAACGACCGCTACCTCAACGACGAGCAGGTCACCCAGACCATCGGCCAGTTCTTCGCGAGGATAGGCATCGACATCAAGGTCCAGGCCCTCCCGTACAGCGTGTTCAGCACCGCAGCGACGAACCTCGAGTACAGCATCTTCCTCATGGGCTTCGGCAACACGACGGGCGACGCGGCGCGCGGCATGACGGCCGTGCTCGCCACCTTCGACAAGGCGACGGGGATGGGCGCGAATAACCGCGGCCGCTACTCGAACCCCGCCTTCGACAAGCTGATCCAGTCGGCCGCCGCCGCGAGCGACGAGAAGAGGCGCGAGAAGGACCTCCAGGACGCCGTCCGCATCGCCGTCGGCAAGGACCGCGGCATCATCCCCCTGTATTTCCAGACCACGACCTGGGCCATGCGCAAGGGCCTGACCTACGTGCCCCGCATGGACGAGATGACCCTCGCGCGGGACGTGGCGATCGTCAAATAGGCGGTCCGCCGGCCGGCCCCGACGGGCCGGCCGCGGCTCATTCGCCGAGAAGGGACCGAAGCCGGTATGTCCGTATTCATCGCCAGGCGGCTCCTGCAGAGCATCGCCCTCGTGCTCGTCATGTCGATGCTGGTATTCCTCGGGGTCTTCGCCATCGGCGACCCCATCAACACCCTCGTCCATCCCGACGCCACGGAGGCGGAGCGCCAGGCGATCGTCGAGCACTTCGGCCTGGACCGGCCGCTCTACGAGCAGTACGGGCGTTTCCTCGCCAACGCGGCGCGAGGCGACCTGGGGCGCTCGTTCCGGTTCGACGAGCCGACGCTCTCGCTCATCGCCCAACGCGTGCCCGCGACTCTCGAGCTGGCCTTCGCCGCGCTCCTCCTCACGGTCCTCGTCGGGATACCCCTGGGCCTCTACGCCGGCCTCCATCCGGACGCCGCCTCGAGCAAGCTCATCCTCGGCGTCTCGGCCTTCGGCTTCTCGGTGCCGACCTTCTGGCTGGGCCTCATGATGGTGATGGTCTTCTCCGTCCGGCTCGGTTGGCTTCCCTCTTCCGGCCGCGGGGCCACCGTCGAGCTCCTCGGCGTCCCCGTGAGCTTCCTGACCTGGGACGGGCTCAAGCACATGCTCCTGCCCGCGATCAACCTGGCCTTCTTCAAGCTCTCCCTCATCATCAGGCTGGCGCGGGCGGGCACGCAGGAGGTCGTCATGAGCGACTACGTCAAGTACGCGCGGGCCAAGGGGCTGCGCCCTTGGAGGATCGTCTTCGTGCACGTGCTCAAGAACGTCCTCGTGCCTATCACGACGGTCCTGGGCCTCGAGTTCGGCCGGACCATCGCCTTCGCGGTGGTGACGGAGACCATCTTCGCCTGGCCGGGCATGGGCAAGCTCGTCATCGACAGCATCAACGTCCTCGACCGCCCCGTGATCGTGGCATACCTCCTCCTGATCGTCGTCATGTTCATCGCGATCAACCTCGTCGTGGACATCCTGTACTCGGTCCTCGATCCCCGGGTGGATCTGGAGGCGCAGCGATGAGCTCAAGCCACGGGACGCGGCCCGCGGCCGCGCTCCGCCGCCCGCGTTTCCGAGAAAGGCCCTTCGGCAGGGCCATGGCCGAGTACTGGGAGAGCCCGAGCGCGGTGGCGGCCTTCGCCGTCACCCTCCTCGTGATCCTCGCGGCCCTGCTCGCGAGCTGGATCTCGCCGCAGGACCCCTACGACCTCGCGAAGCTGGACCTCATGGACAGCGTCCTCGCCCCGATGGAGGAGGGCGCGTCGGGCCGAGCCTACGCGCTCGGCACCGACGAGCAGGGCCGCGACATGCTCTCGGCCATCCTCTACGGGCTCCGGATCAGCCTCTCGGTGGGCATCATGAGCACGGTCATCGCCTTCGCCGTCGGCGCCTCGCTCGGCATCCTCGCCGCGTACCGGGGCGGCCGCTTCGACGCCATCCTCATGAGGGTCGTGGACCTGCAGCTCAGCTTCCCCGCCCTCCTCATCGCCCTCGTCCTCCTCGTGGTCCTGGGCCAGGGAATAAGCAAGATCACCCTCGCCCTCGTCATCGTGCACTGGGCCTACTTCGCGCGCTCCGCCCGCGGCAGCGCCCTCGCCGAGCGGAACCGGGAGTACGTCGAGGCGGCCCGCGCCCTGAGGCTGAGCGACGCGCGGATCGTCTTCATCCACATCCTCCCGAACACCCTGCCCTCGCTCATCGTCATCGCGACCACCATGGTCGCGCGGGCCATCTCCACGGAGTCGACCTTGAGCTTCCTGGGCATCGGCCTGCCGATCACCGAGCCCTCCCTGGGGCTCCTCATCTCGAACGGGTTCCGCTTCCTCCTGTCGGGGAAGTACTGGATCAGCTTCTACCCGGGCGTCGCCCTCGTCGTCGCCATCATCGCGATCAACGTGATGGGCGACCGGCTCCGCGACGTCCTCAACCCGAGGCTCAAGCGATGAGCGCGCCAACCCTCCGCGTGGAGGATCTCTCCACGCAGTTCTTCACGAAGGCCGGCCTCGTCAAGGCCGTCGACGGCGTATCCTTCTCCGTCGAGCCGGGGGAGATCATGGGGCTCGTCGGCGAGTCGGGCTCGGGGAAGAGCGTGACGGGCTACTCCGTGCTGGGCCTGGTCGACGAGCCCGGACGGGTCGTCGGCGGCAGGATCCTCTTCAAAGGGGAGGACCTGGCGGCGAAGTCCCCCGAGCAGAGGCGCGAGCTCCGCGGCTCGCGGATCGCCGCCGTCTTCCAGGATCCCCTCATGACCCTCAACCCCGTGCTCAAGGTCGAGACGCAGATGGTCGAGGCGATCCAGGCCCACGGCCGGGTCTCCCGGGCCGAGGCCAGGCGACGCTGCGTCGCGGCCCTCGGGCGCGTGGGCATCCCCGCGGCCGAGGAGCGCCTCTCGGCCTATCCGCACCAGTTCTCGGGGGGGATGCGGCAGCGGGTCTGCATCGCGATCGCCCTCCTCAACCGGCCCGACCTCATCATCGCCGACGAGCCGACCACGGCCCTAGACGTCACGATCCAGGCGCAGATCCTCCACGAGATGCGCTCGCTCTGCTCGGGGAGCGGCACGTCCCTCATCTGGATCAGCCACGACCTCTCCGTCGTGGCCGGCCTCGCGGACCAGATCGCGGTCATGTACGCGGGCCGCATCGTCGAGCGCGGCCCGGTAGGCGAGCTGCTCGAGCGCCCCGCGCACCCCTACACGCGGGGACTCATCCGCTCCGTGCCCGCGAATTCGCGGCGAGGCGGGAGCCTCTACCAGATACCTGGCATGACGCCCTCCCTCGTCGGGCTCGGGGAGGGCTGCGCCTTCCGGGAGCGCTGCGACCGCGCCGACGGCGCGTGCCTCTCGACGCCGCCCGAGTTCGACGTAGGCGGGGGCAGGACCCACCGCTGCTTCCATCCCTACGAGGGGAGGCATACCAATGACTGAGCCGGTCCACGCCGTCCGCGGCGAGCCCATACTCGTCGCCGAGGGCCTGACCAAGGTCTTCGCGCGGCGCCTCGACGCGGTCGAGCGCGCCGCGCGGCGGCTCGGGGCCAGGGTCGACGAGAAGCGGGTCCGGGCCGTCGACGGCGTCGGCTTCCGCATCGCCAAGGGCGAGGTCGTCGGGCTGGTCGGCGAGTCGGGCTGCGGGAAGTCGACCCTGGGCAGGATGGCCGTGGGCCTCGTCGCCCCGACCGCGGGGAAGGTGACCTTTCGCGGGACGGATCTTTCGGCCGCCCGGACCCGGGAGGAGCGCCGGCGGGCGCTCAAGGCGCAGATGATCTTCCAGGATCCCTACGCCTCCCTCAACCCCCGGCTGAAGGTGCGCGATATCATCGGCGAGGCGCCCCTTGTCCACGGCCTGGTCGACCGCGCCGGAGCGGAGGAGCTGGTGTCAGGGGTCATGGCCCGTTGCGGCCTCGACCCGGCCTTCATGGACCGCTACCCGCACCAATTCTCGGGCGGCCAGCGGCAGCGCGTGGGCATAGCCCGGGCCCTCGCCGTCGACCCCGAGCTCGTCGTCGCCGACGAGGCGGTCGCCTCCCTCGACGTCTCCATCCAGGCCCAGATACTCAACCTCTTCATGCGCCTGCGCGACGAGCTCGACCTCGGCTACCTCTTCGTCAGCCACTCGATCGGCGTGGTCAAGCATATCTCCGACCGCGTCATGGTCATGTACCTCGGCCGCCTCGTGGAGGAAGCCCCGGCGGCCGAGCTCTTCGCCTCGCCCTGCCATCCCTATACGAAGGCCCTCCTCAAGCAGGTGCCGAGCATCGAGGATCGGAGGGCCGAGTACGCCCCCTTGAGCGGCGAGATACCCTCGCCCCTCGACCCGCCTCCGGGCTGCCATTTCCACGCCCGCTGCCCGAGCGCGATGAGGCGCTGCTCCGACGAGGTCCCGGCCCTTCGCGAGGTCGCCCCGGGCAGGCGCTGCGCCTGCTTCCTCGGCGAGTCCTCCTAGCCTTCCCGAGCGAGGCGGTCCCATGGAGAGCGATATGGCCTTCGATATGCTCCTGGAGAGCGACGTCATGGTCGCCATGCGGGACGGAGTCCGCCTCGCGACCGACGTCTACCTTCCCGCCCGCGGGGGCCGAGCGGCGGACGGGGCCTTCCCCGTCATCCTCGAGCGGACTCCCTACGACAAGACCTCGCCCTCCCGCTCCGAGCGCAGCGTCTCGGAGCCGAAGCCCCTGGGCAGGGCCGAGGTGGCCCGCTTCTTCGTCTCGCGCGGCTACGCACTCGTCTACCAGGACTGCCGCGGGACGCATCGCTCCGAGGGCCGCTTCGAGAAGTACCTCTCCGAGGGCGAGGACGGCTACGACGCGATAGCGTGGATACGGGGCCAGGCCTGGTGCGACGGCAAGATCGGCACGATGGGCCTGTCCTACGCGGCCCACGCCCAGGTCGCGGCCGCCTGCCTCGACCCCCCCGGCCTCGCGGCCATGTTCGTCGACTCGGGCGGCTTCTCCGACGCCTACCAGGGCGGCATCCGCCAGGGAGGGGCCTTCGAGCTCAAGCAGGCGACCTGGGCGCATCGCCAGGCCGCGCTGGAGGCCGCCGCGCGGGGGGACGCCCGGGCCGCCGCCGCCCTCGAGGCCGAGGATATGCGCGCCTGGTTCGCGCGGATGCCCTGGCGGAAGGGAAGCTCACCCCTGCGCTGGGCGCCGGACTACGAGGATTACCTCTTCGAGCAGTGGGGCAACGCGGATTACGGCGGCTATTGGAAGCGCCTCGGGATCTGCGCGAAGGAATACTACGACCGCTTCGCCGACGTCCCCATGGTCCACCTTTCGAGCTGGTACGATCCCTACCCGCGCACCGCGACGGAGAACTACCTCGGCCTGTCCCGGCGCAAGCGCGGCCCGGTGAGCCTCATCCTCGGCCCCTGGACCCACGGCGACCGCTGCCTCAGCTGGGCCGGCGACGTGGACTTCGGCCCAGGCGCGACGATCGAGGGCAGCCTCGCCGAGGGCTTCCTCGAGCTCAGGCTCCGCTGGTTCGACCGCTGGCTCAAGGGCATCGACAACGGGGTAGATTCCGAGCCCCGCGTCCGCTACTTCCGCATGGGAGGGGGGCGGGGGACCCGGAACGCCGCGGGCCGGCTCGAGCAGGGAGGGACCTGGCTCTCCGCGGAGGATTGGCCGCCCCCCGACAGCCGCGAGCTGGCGCTCTACCTCGGCGGCGACGGGAGCCTGGGCGAGTCCGCCCCCCCGCCCGGCGCGCCTCCCCTACGCTACGCCTACGACCCGGAGCGGCCCGTCCCCTCCATCGGGGGCTCCATCACCTCGGGGGAGCCGGTGATGCGGGGCGGCGCCTTCGATCAGGTCGAGGATCCCCGCTTCTTCGGCTGCTCGGCCCCCTTCCTCCCCCTGTCCTCCCGGCCCGACGTCCTCGTCTTCGAGACCGGCATCCTCGACGATGATCTCGAGGTCACGGGCCCGGTGAGCGCCCTCCTCTGGGTCTCCTCCGATTGCCCGGACAGCGATTTCACCATCAAGCTTATCGACCTCCATCCGCCGAGCGCCGACTACCCGCGGGGCTTCGCCATGAACCTCTGCGACGGCATCCTTAGGGCGCGCTACCGGGAGTCGTGGGAGCGTCCCGCGGAGATGCGGCCCGGCGAGGCGTACCGGATCCGCGTCGAGGCCTTCCCGACCAGCAATCTCTTCGCGCGGGGGCACCGCATCAGGCTCGACGTCTCGAGCTCAAACTTCCCCCACTTCGACGCCAACCCGAACACGGGCGAGGCCCTCGGCTCCGGCCGGCTCCGCCGGGTGGCGGTCAACTCGGTCTATATGGACGCGGCCCGGACCTCGCTGCTCCTGCTGAGGGTGAGGGGGAGATTCTCCGCGCGCCAAGGGAATTAGGGGATAGACATGCGAAAAGGACTCCGGATACGTGCCAAGCTGATTCTCGCCTTCCTCCTCGTCGCGGCCATCGGCGCGGCCATGGGCGGCATGGGCATGCGCTACATGGCCATCCTCGCCGCGCAGACGGCCCGCGTCATCGAGGAGACGACGACCCCCCTCAAGCGGGTCATCACCCTCTATACCGCCGTCCTCGGCGTCGAGGTCTACGCCCGCGACCTCCTCCTCCTCGAGGGCCAGGCGCTGGCGGAGCGCGAGGCCGCCTTCGAGGAGATGTCGAAGGCGATCGAGGCGGAGTCCTCCGCCCTCCTCGAGGCGACCCCGGAGGGGGAGCTCCGCGACAAGCTCGGCGAGTTCAAGCAGGTCTGGGGCGACTTCTACGCCTTCCTGGCCATGGAGGCGGGCGGAGCCCAGCGCTCGAGGAGCGAGATCGACTTCATGTACGGCCTCCTCGGCGAGAAGGGCGGCAAGATCCGCGCCGCGATGGACGGCATCGTCGCGGACTACGAGGGCCTGGCCTCGGAGGTGGCCGCCGCGAGCGGCTCCGTCGCCCGCCGATCCTCCCTCGTGCTCCTGGCCCTCGTCGTCGCCGGCGTGGCCCTCTCGATCTTCCTGGGCGTGGCCATGGCGGGCTCCATCGCGAGGCCCCTCGATCTCGCCGCCGCCCAGGCCGCGGCGATCGCCAAGGGCGACCTCACGGCGGCGGCCGATCCCGGCCACGCGCGGCGCGTCGACGAGGTCGGCGACCTTGTCCGCGCGCTGGACGCGATGACAGCCGGCCTCAACGGGGGGATGAAGACCATCCGTGGCGCCGCGGACGAGCTCGGCCGGACCGGCGGAAGCCTCGCCGCGAGCCTCGAGCGCACCAAGGCCGCCGTCGCCCGGATCGGCCTCGGCATCGACTCTGTCGCGGGGCAGGTGGCCACGCAGGGAGCCGGGGTCGAGGAGACGGCGGCCACCGTGACGCAGATGAACAAGGTCATCGAGAGCCTCGACCGGCAGATCGAGGCGCAGACGGGGGGCGTGGCCTCATCCTCGGCCTCCGTCGAGGAGATGGTCGGGAACATCCAGAGCGTGACCACGAACGTCGGCCGCCTCAGCGAGAGCTTCGAGCGGCTCCAGGCCGCTTCCGACGACGGCGGCGCGAAGCTGGAGCGCGTGAACGAGCTCGTGCTGGACATCGCCGAGCAATCGGCGAGCCTCAGCGAGGCCAACGGCGCGGTCTCGTCGATAGCCGCGAAGACCAACCTCCTGGCCATGAACGCCGCCATCGAGTCGGCTCACGCCGGCGAGGCGGGCAAGGGCTTCGCGGTCGTGGCCGACGAGATCAGGAACCTGGCCGAGAACGCGGCCCTGCAGTCGAAGGAGATATCCAAGGATATCTCCGCCATCCGGAAGAGCATCGACGAGGTCGTCGGCGGGGCCGTCGCGGCCCGCGACTCCTTCGCCGCGGTGAGGGAGCTCATAGGGAGCGTCAGCGCCCTCGAAGGCGAGATCAACGAGGCGCTCGAGGAGCAGCGGGAAGGCTCGCGGCAGGTGCTCGAGGCTCTCGCCTCCATCAAGGACGTGTCGATCAGGGTGCGCTCCGGCTCGGCGGAGCTCCGCGAGGGCTCCCAGGCCATCGGCGCCGAGATGGGCGAGCTGCAGCGGGCGACCCTGATACTCCGGGAGGCGGCCCAGGGGATCTCCGCCAGCAAGGTCGAGATAGCCGAGGCCTCGCAGGCCGTCGCCGAGCTCGCCGATCGTAACCGCGGCTCCATCGACGCCCTGGAGGAGCTGCTCAGGGGCTACGTCTGCTCCTGAGGTCGCGCAGGGAACGCAGGTCGCCGTAGATGGTATAGGGGCTCTTGCCCAGCTCGGCGCAGACCGCCTCCATCGAGCCTTTGATGGAGAAGAAGCCCGCCTCGTCGAGGCGCTCGAGGAAGTCGAGCCGCTCCTGCTTGCTCGCCAGGCGCAGGGGGGCCCCGCCCCGGGAGCGCTTGGCCTCCTCGAGGAGGCCGCGCATGTGTCCCTCGGGCTTGGCCTGGATCTTCTCGGCTCCCAGGCAGGGCGAGGCCAGGGGCCGCACCGAGGTGAGGAAGTCCGCGAGGTCCTTGAGCATGGCCGCCCGGGTGAGGTCGTAGTTGATGCACAGGAAGCCGATCACCTCGCCCCCGGCGCCGCGGACGATGGCCACGCTCGAGCGCATGGGCCTGCCGTCGGGGGCCACCGAGGGGTAGTTCGCGACGTGGTCGACCCCCTCGTACTCGGGGGAGTCCAGGAGGAACTCGCCGAAGTCGGTCAAGGGCGCCTCCTTGGTCCGTCCCGTGAGCTCCCCGTTGCAGATCTCCACGATGGAGTGGGCGCCCCGGGAGGTGTCGTGGAGGACGACCTCGTAGTCGGGCCCGAGCATGGCGCCGAGGGCCTTGGCGACCCCGACGAGGGGCTCGAGGAGGGGATGGCAGCGCCGTCCCGGCTTTTCCTTCATTGGATCGCAGCCTTTCCGCCGCCGTCCCGGCCCCCTCGGAGGCGGGCTGCCTCGAGGGGGCCGGGACGGGGCGGTCAAAGGCTATACGCTGCCGCGATCAGCTGTCAATCTTCCGGCCCACGCCCGCCTCGCGGGCCCGGGTCACGATCTCCCGCGCCGCGACGACGTCGAGGGCGGCGAAGCCGACCGACTTGAAGACGGTGATCTCCTTGCCGGAGCTGCGCCCCGGCAGGGAGCCGTCGAGGACGGAGCCGAGCTCGCCGGCCACCCGCTCGGGCCCGAAGCTCCCCGCCTTGATCGGCATGACCAGGTCCCCCGCCTCGGCGAGGACGGCCGCGAGGTTGTCCACGAAGACCCGGTCGGCGCGCACGAGGAGGGCGGGATCGAGCTCGGCCTTGTCCGGCGTGTAGGAGCCGATGCCGTTGACGTGGGCCCCGGCCGCGACCCTCGAGCCGTCGAAGACGGGCTTCGCCGAGGTGGTCACGGTGACGATCACGTCGGCGCCCTCGATGGCGGCGTCGGCGCTCGCGGCCGCGACGAGGCGGCAGCCCCGCGCCTCGCATTCGGCCCGGCGGGCCCGTATGAAGGCCTCCCTGCGGCCGGGATCCAGGTCGTGGACGCGGACCTCGGCGAGCGGGCGCGCTTCGAGGATGGCGGCGAGCTGGGAGGCCGCCTGGCCCCCGGTGCCGAACAGCGCGCCTACGCGGGCGTCCTCCCGGGCGAGCACCTCGGTGGCCGCCCCCGAGAGGGCGCCGGTGCGCAGGCGGGTGAGCTCGGTCCCGTCGAGGAGGGCCTCGACGAGGCCCGTCTCCTCGTCGACGAGGACCATGGTCGCCGGTACGACCGGCAGGCCCTTGGCCGCGTTGCCGGGGTAGACCGAGACGATCTTGACCCCCGTCGCGCCGCCGGGGGCCGGGTAGCCCTTGACGTGGGCGGGCATGTACAGGCTCTGCCCGCCCCCCGAGCCCTCGACGTCGAAGTTGATCCGCAGGGGCACGACGCACTCGCCGCGCGCCTGCATGACGAAGGCCTTCTTGTCCGCCTCGATCGCGTCGCGCACCGTGAAGACGCGGGCGATGTCGGCGGCAGACAGTACGAGCATGGCCTTAGGCCCCCGCCTTGGCGGCCGTGCCCTTCCTCAGGAACTCGGAGACGAGCATGGAGGCGCCGGAGTAGAGGATTACCGCGGCGATGACCCACTGGAGGGCGGCGACGTTGAGGCTCTTCACGATGAAGACCGCGGCGAGGACGCCGGCGATGCCGAAGACGCTCGAGAAGAAGGTGATCTTGCGGCCGTAGCTCCCGAGGCGGACGAACTCGAGGGAGCCCATGGGCACGGAGAAGGTGCAGGCGCCCATCATGATGGGGAAGGCGACGGCGGGGCTGATGCCGAGGGCGTAGACCGCGGCCATCGTGGGGGCGTAGGAGCCGATGCCGATGTTGTTGAGGGCGCCGAAGACGAAGAGGAGGAGGGCGGCGATGGCGAGCTTGCCGCCCGCGAGGCCGGTGGCCTCGCCGCCGGAGGCGATGAGGTGGAACTTGCCGGCGAGGATGAAGAAGGTGGCGACGAGGAGGCCGACGCCCATGAAGACGCGGATGGCCTTGGCGGGGAGCTTGACGACGAAGCGGGGCCCGAGGAAGGCGCCGGCCATCTGGGCGAGGATGCAGACGATGAGGGTCAGGGGGTCGACGGAGATGGCGGAGATGTAGGCCAGGGCCATGACCGCGACGGGAAGGACGCACTGGGTGTTGAGGGTGCCCGGGAGGGTCTTGTCGTCGACGAGCTTGCGGGCGCGGTAGGCGACCGTGGAGAGGGCGAAGTCGGAGATGCCGAAGGTCGAGAGGAAGAAGACGGCCGTTCCCCAGAGGGCGAGGAGGATCGGATTGCCGGGTTCGGCCCCGGCCTCCTTGCGGTGCTTGACGAGGTCCATGGCGAGGCGGACCGCGTAGATCCCGTTCACGAGGGCGATGGCGGCGAGGAGGGCAAGGACTATGCTCATGGCTGGTCTCCCTAGCGCTGGCGAATCCCCGTCCGGATCGGGGACGACGGGGTCGGGGCCGCTGGCTCCTCCGCCGTCGGGCAGGAGTATGGAGATATCACAAAAAAGTGTCAAGATAAAAATATATTGTAATAATCCCCGATCCTGAGCTTCCCGGGACGCGGTAAAGCACGGAGCGCAAGGCCGGGTTAGGTCGATATAACCGCCGCGCCGCCCGGCGACGAGCGCGCGCGGCTGGGCCTCCGCGGGCCTCGAGATCGACGTTGGGCGACACGAGGCTCGGGCTCTCGCCTCCTCGGGGCGGCCGCGCCTTGCCGCGGGCGGCGAGCCGGTGTAGGATCGACCTCGCTCCGCGGCGCGGCCCCGGGGAAGGAAGGCGTATGCGCAAGGAAATCGAGCGGCTCGTCGAGCTCGACCGCGAGGTCAAGCTCCTCGCCCATATGGGGGCCGTCCTGGGCTGGGACCAGGAGACCTACATGCCCCCCATGGCCATCGGCGAGCGGGCCGAGCAGATCGCCTACCTCGAGGGCCTGGCCCACGAGAAGGCCGTCTCCCCCGAGATCGGGAGCCTCCTCGGGGCCCTCGGCTCGAGCGCCGAGAACCCACTCGGCGACCCCTCCCTCGAGCCCCTCGAGCGGGCCTACCTCCGCGTCCTCCGCCGCGCCTACGACCGGGAGACCAAGCTCCCCGGCGAGCTCGTGACCGAGCTCGCCCGCGCGGCGAGCCTCGGGCAGGCCGCCTGGGTCGAGGCGAGGGCCGCGAGCGACTTCGCCCGCTTCCGCCCCAGCCTCGAGCGGATGGTGTCCCTCCAGCGGAGCAAGGCCGCCTGCCTCGGCCCCGGCCGCAAGCCCTACGACGTCCTCCTCGACCTCTACGAGCCGGGGAACGACGAGGCCTCGGTCGGGGCCGTCTTCTCCGCCCTCCGAGCCGAGCTCGCCTCCCTCCTCGACCGGATCCGCGGCAGGCCCCAGGTCGACGACTCCGTCGTCAAGCGGCCCTGCCCCGAGGGCAGGCAGGCGGCCATATCCGAGTGGCTCATGGGCGAGCTCGCCTACGACCGCGGCCGCGGCAGGCTCGACACCGTGGCCCATCCCTTCACCAGCACCCTCGGCTCCGACGACGTCCGCATCACGACCCGCTTCCTGCCCGAGGCCTTCGCCTCCGGGATGTTCTCGACCATGCACGAGGCGGGGCACGCGTTGTACGAGCTCGGCATCGCCCCCGGACCCGGCTACTCGCGCACGAGCCTCTCGGAAGCCTCCTCGATGGCCATCCACGAGTCCCAGTCCCGCCTCTGGGAGAACCTGGTCGGGCGCTCGAGCGCCTTCTGGAGCTCGCGCTACACCCGCCTCGCCGAGCTCGCCGGCCCGGCCCTCGAGGGCGTGGGCCTCGAGGCCTTCCTCCGGGCGATCAACAAGGTCGAGCCCTCCCTCATCCGCGTAGAGGCGGACGAGGTCAGCTACGGCCTCCACGTCATCCTCCGCTTCGAGCTCGAGTCCGCCCTCCTCTCCGGCTCCCTCCAGGTCGCGGAGCTCCCCGGGGCCTGGAACGCCAAGATGCGCGAGCTCCTCGACCTCGCCCCCCCCGACGACGCCCGCGGCTGCCTCCAGGACGTGCACTGGTCGGCCGGGCTCTTCGGCTACTTCCCGAGCTACGCGCTGGGCAACCTCTACGCCTCCCAGCTCTGGGACGCGATGCTGGCCGAGCTCCCCGGCATCGAGGCAAGGATCGAGGGAGCGGACACGGCCGAGCTCCTCGCCTGGCTCCGCTCGAAGGTGCACGCTTCCGGGGCCGCCTGCCTCCCCGGCGAGCTCGTCGAGCGCGCGACCGGCTCCCCCCTCGACCCCGGGCACTTCACGCGCTACCTGCGCGCGAAGTACGCGGCGCTGTACGGGCTCTAGGGACTCGATGGGCGGCGCGATGGGCGATCCCTATCTCTGGTCGGCGCTCGCCGCCCTCTTCCTCGGGCTCGCCCTCGGCCAGGCCCTGCGCTGGGCCTCCCGCTTCCTCGGCAGCGGCCCGGCCCGTGCGCGCGGCCCCGCGAGGTCGGCCCGGGCCCTGGCCTTCGCCGCCCTGGCCCTCCTCCCGGCGGCCGCCCTCCTCGTCTATCCCTCCAAGGCGAGCCTCGCCGACCCGGAGCTCGCCTACTGGACGGCCTCGGTCCTCGGCCTCGGGGCCCTCGCGGGCTTCTGGCCGCGGGCCGCGGGGATCCCCCTCGCCGCGGCCCTCGCCGCGGCCCTCGCCGTCCTCGGCTCGGGCCTCTCGGGCTGGGTCGAGTTCGGCGGCCCCGGCCCCCTTGCCTCCCTCCTGCCCTACGAGGTCCTGCGGCCGGAGGACGGCGCGTTGGGCGACGCTGTATCGGGCGCCCGCGGCAGCTTCCGCGGCGAGCTCGAGCTCGCGGAGCGCGACTCGGTCCCGATCGCCCAGTCCCTGGCCATGGCCTCGGCCGAGGTCGCCGTCGCGGTGGAGTCCATCGAGCTCGGCGGCCCCTTGCGGCTCGCGGCCGCGATCGCGGGAAGGGGGCCCGGAGGCCGCTTCTACCGCGTCGTCGGCCTCGTCGCCCCGGGCGCGGAGCGGGCCCTCTTCCCCGGGGCCTCCGCCCTCCTCGATCCGGTGGCGCCCCTCGCGCCGGAGCTCGGCTTCGAGCCCGGGGCCCCGGCCGCGCGCGCCGAGGCCCTCCTGGGCTTCTTCCTGAGGCGCCGCGGCTCGAGCGAGGGCGCCCGCCTGGTCTCCCTCGAGCCCGCGCGCTTCTCCCTCGACGCCGAGATGTCCCCCCTCCTCGAAAGGCGCCGAGCTCCGTAGCCCCCGGGCGCCCGGGCCCGGCGGCCGCCGCGGCTAGCCCAGCCTCGCCGCCGCGGCGAGGGCGTGGGCCTCGAGGCCCTCGAGCCGGGCGAGGGCCTCGGCCTCCCGGGCGAGTTGGGCGGGCTCCTCGAGCTCGAGCCAGGTCCTCGCCCTGAGGAAGCTCAGGACCGAGAGGCCCGCGGCGAAGCGCGCCGCCCCCCCCGTGGGGAGGCAATGGTTGGGCCCCGCCCCGTAGTCGCCCATGACCTCGGCCGCCCCCGCGCCGAGGAAGACCGCCCCCGCGTTGCGCGCGCGCGCGGCGAAGCTCTCGGGCTCCGCGAGGAGGAGCTCCAGGTGCTCCGGGGCGAAGCGGTCGGCCGCGGCCGCGGCCTCCTCGAGGCTCGCGTAGACGAGTATCCAGCCCCCCGCGAGGGCCGCCCGGGCGGCCTCGGCGTTGCGCGGCGGCAGCCGCTCGAGGCCCCGGGCGAGGGCCTCCTCGACGGCGGCCGCGAAGGCCTCGCTCGGGGCGGCCAGGGCGGGGAGGGCCGAGGGATCGTGCTCCGCCTGGGCCAGGAGGTCGGCCGCGGCGAGGGCCGGGTCCGCCCCCTCGTCGGCCACGACGAGGAGCTCCGAAGGCCCGGCGGGGGCCTCCGTCCCGACGAGGCCGAACAGGAGGCGCTTCGCGGCCGCGGCGTGGCGCCCCCCCGGCCCGACCACGACCTCGCAGGGGGGGCAGCCCGCCCCGAAGGCGAGGGCCGCTATGCCTTGGGCGCCGCCCGCGGCGACGAAGCCCTCCGCGCCGGCCAGGGCGGCGGCGGCGAGGGTGATCGGGGCGGGGCGCGGCCCCGCGCACCAGACCGAGGCCACGCCGGCCGCCTTCGCGGCGCAGGCGGTCATGAGGGCGCTCGAGGGAAGGGGGAAGCGGCCGCCGGGCACGTAGCAGCCTGCGCGAGAGACCGGGATGAAGCGATGCCCGGCCCGGCCGCCGGGAACGGCGATCTCGGTGTCGCGCAACGCGGCGCGCTGGGCTTCGGCGAAGGCCGCGATCCGGCCGCGGGCCCGCTCGAGCAGGCCCCGCTCCTCCCGGCCCAGGCTCGCCAGGGCCGCCTCGAGCCGCCCGCGGCCGAGGACGAGCTCCTCGCCCTCGGATAGCTCCCCGAGCCGCGAGGCCCATTCGCGCACGGCCGCCTCGCCGCGCGACTCCACGTCCGACACGATGCGCGCGGCGGCCTCCTCGGCCTCGCGGTCGCGGAAGCGCTGGGCGCCGCCGGGGACGCCGGCGGCCGATACCCGCCTCAGTGCGACCCGGTCCACGACAGGTCCTCCTGCGAGGCCGCGAAGGCCGGCTTGGGCGCGCCCCCGCGGCGCGTCACCTTGAGGGCGCGGCGGTCGAGCTCGGCCTCGATGTCCGCGAGGCGGGCTCCCTCCGTGAAGGCCTTGGCCAGGGCGAAGTACAGGACGTCGGCCGCCTCGGCCGCCGCCTCGGCGCTTCCCTTGGCCCGGGCGAGCTCGTCGGCCTCCTCGCGGAGCTTGGAGCCCAGGAGGGCAGCGTCCTCGAGGAGGCGCCGCGTGTAGGAGCCCGCCGGGGCCGAGGCGGCGCGGGACTCGATGGTGCGCGCGAGCCGCTCGATCCCCGAGCCCTCGCCGAAGCAGCTCCTCGTGCCCCGGTGGCAGAAGCCGCGGCCGTTCTGCCTGACCGTGAAGCGCAGGCAGTCGCGGTCGCAGTCGGCCTCGACGCGGACGAGGTCCTGGGTGTCGCCGGAGCTCTCGCCCTTCTTCCACAGGCCCCGCGAGCGGGAGCGGTAGACCCCGCGCCCCGTCTCGAAGGAGGCCCGGAGGCTCTCGAGGTCCGACCAGACCAGCCCGAGGGCGCGGCCGCCCTCGTCGCAGACGAGGGTCGGCCAGAGCCCGTCGGGCCGCTCCGAGGAGAGGGGGGCGGCGAAGGCCTCGGCGAGGCCGAGCTTGCCCGTCGAGAGGGCCGTGCCCACCTGGAGGTCGGCCCCCGCCGCGTCGAGGGCGGCGATCTCGGCAGCGTTCGAGGCTCCCCCGGCGAAGGTGACGCGGGCCGCGCCCGCGGCGGCGACGAGGGAGCGCGCGCGGGCGAGGTCGATGCCGCCCAGGGAGCCCTCGGCCTCCACGAAGGTGACCAGGAAGCTCGAGACGCAGCTCGCGAGCTCCCTCATGCGCTCCTCGACCCCGCGGCCGGTGCCCTTGGTCCAGCCCTCGACCACGACCTCCCCGTCCCGGGAGTCGAGGGCCGCGGCCACCCGCTCCCGGGGCAGCTGGGAGAGGAAGCCGGGCTCGGCCATCGTCCCGACGATGACGGAGCGGGCCCCCGCGTCGAGGAGGCGCCGGGCCGTCTCGAGGCTGCGGATCCCGCCGCCGACCCTGCAGGGATATTTGCGCGTTATGCGCTCGACTAGCTCGATGTTCGACCCCGTCCCGAGGGCGGCGTCGAGGTCGACGACCGCGATCTCGCCCGCCCGGGAGTAGCGGGCGGCGAGGGCCTCGGGATCGCCTAGCTCCAGTTTCGGATAGCGCCCGCCGCGGAGCTGGACGGCCTGGCCGCCCATGATGTCGATGCTCGGTATTATCATGTCCTCACCTCCAAGCCTTCGCGGCTCAAGTATGCTTTCAGCTCCCCTATGGAGAGCTCGCCCCGGTGGAAGGCCCCCGCTGCCAGGAGGGCCCGGGCGCCCGCGCGGGCCCCCTCGGCGAAGTGCCCCGGCTCCGAGGCCCCGCCCGAGGCCACGACGGGCAGGGGGCAGGCCGCCGCCACCGCGGCGAGGAGCTCGAGGTCGTAGCCCGAGCCCGAGCCGTCGCGGTCGATGCTCGTCAGGAGTATCTCCCCCGCCCCGCGATCCGCGGCCTCGCGGGCCCAGCCGACCGCGTCCCGCCCCGTGCCCCGCCGGCCCGCCTCGACGACGAGCTCCCAGGACCCCAGGCCGGGCTGGCCCCCGCCTGCCCGCCTCGCGTCGACGGCCACGACGACGCACTGGACCCCGAAGCGGGCGGCCAGCTCGCCGATCAGGCCGGGATCCCGGAAGGCGGCGCTGTTCACCGAGACCCGGTCCGCCCCCGCGCCGAGGAGGCGTTCGGCGTCGGCCAAGCTGGAGATGCCGCCCCCGACGACGATGGGCAGGCCGATCGCCTCGCGGATGGATCGGAGGACCCCGAGGGCGGTCTTGCGGCCCTCGACCGTCGCGGAGATGTCCAGGATGGCCAGCTCGTCGGCTCCCTCCGCCTCGTAGCGGGAGGCGAGCTCGACGGGATCCCCCGCGTCGCGCAGCTCCGCGAAGGACCTTCCCTTGACCACCCTCCCGCCGTCGATGTCGAGGCAGGGGATCACGCGCAGCGCTAGGCCGCTCATCTCGAGCCTCCTTTCCCGCCGGCGAGCCAGCGCGAGAGCAGGGCGGCGCCCCAGGCTCCCGAGAGCTCGGGGTGGCATTGGCATAGAAGCAGGGCCGGCCGGCCATCGGAGAGGGGACCGGCCTCCAGGGCGGCGACGAAGTCCTCCCCGTAGGAGGCGCGATAGGCGATCGAGCCCGCGGGCGCCTCGCCGATCAGGTAGCTGTTGGCGAAGTAGGCCCAGCCCGGCTCGAGGAGGGCCGCCTCCCTCGAGCCGGCGGGGCCGGCGGCGAGGCGGTTCCAGCCGAGCTGGGGCAGGGGCAGGCCGGGACCGAAGCGGCGCGCCTTCCCGGGGAGTATCCCCAGGCCGGCAGCGCCGGGCGACTCCTCGCTGCCCTCGAAGAAGAGCTGCATGCCCAGGCAGATGCCCAGGCTCGGACGCCCCTCCCTCCAGCGCTCGAGGAAGGCCTCGTCCAGGCCGCGGGCGCGGAGGGCCGAGGCCGCGGCGCCGAAGGCCCCGACCCCGGGGAGGAGGGCGAGCTCGGCCTCGGCCAGGGCCCGCGGCGCCGCGACGGCCTCGGCCGCGGCCCCGGCGCGGCGCAGGGCCGCGAGGACCGAGGCGAGGTTGGCCACGCCGGTGGCGGCCACCGCGACGCGGGCGGCCCTCATCGCCGGCCTCCCGCGGGCCGGGCGCGGAGGGCGGCGGAGCGCTCGGCGAAAAGCTCGGGCGAGAGCTCCTCGAGGAGGACGGCGCCCTTGGCGCTCGCGGCCGCCTCGGCTGCGCCCGTCGCGGAGAGTCCGGCGGGGGCGCAGGCCTCGCGCAGGGCGAGGGCCAGGGCCTTGAAGGCGGCCTCGGCACGGTGGTGGGCGTTCTCGCCGGTGAGGACCTCGAGGTGGATCGTGGCGCGCGCGGCCATGGCCAGGCTCGAGACGAAGTGCTCGGCGTTCTCGCCGGCCAGGGCTCCGAGGCGCGCCGTGCCGAGGCCGAGCACGGCGCGGCAGAAGGGCCGGCCCGAGAGGTCGACGACCGCCCGGGCCAGGGCCTCGTCGAGGGGGGCGTAGGCCGAGGCGAAGCGGCGGGGCCGCGGCCCCGAGGCCAGGGCGCGGGCGAGGGCCTCGCCCAGGGCGAGGGCGCAATCCTCGGCGCTGTGGTGCTCGTCGACCTCGAGGTCGCCCCGGCAGTACAGCTCGAGGCCCCAGCCGGCGTGGAGGGCCAGGCTCCCGACGAGGTGGTCGAGGAAGCCGATCCCGCTGTCGACGGAGACTTCCCCGCCGCCTAAGTCGAGGGAGAGGGCAATCTCCGTCTCGCGGCTCCGGCGCCCGATGGCGGCCCGCCGCCTTCCCGCTTCGCTCGTCATGCGTACTCCTTGGCCGCCTCGAGGGCGGCGACGAGGGTCTCGAACTCGGCCCGGTCACCGGGACAGGTTATGCGAATCAGCTTGTCCATCCCGCTCGCGCCGGGCCAGGTGCGGACCCTGACCCCGGCCGAGGCGAGGGCCGCCGCGAGGCGCCGGGGCTCCCGGACGAGGGCCGTGGCGAAGTTGGCCTGGCCCGGCCAGCTCCGGGCCCCGAGGCCCGCGAGGGCGGCTTCGAGGAGGGCCCGCTCGCGGCGGACCTCCGCGAGGAAGGGCTCGAGGGCGGCCTCTCCGAGCTCGAGGGCGGCCAGGCCGGCCGCCGCGGCGACGCTCGACAGGGAGTAGGGCGGACCCGCCTCCCGGAGCCGCGAGACGAGGCCCTCCGGGCCGCAGGCCCAGCCGATCCGCAGGCCGGCGAGGCCGAAGGCCTTGGAGAGGCTGCCGGCGACGAGGACCCCCCCGAGCTCGAGTGAGGGGAAGGCGAGGCCGGCCCCGACCCCCGCCTCGGCGAAGGCGGCGTAGGTGAGGTCGAGGAGGACGGGGAAGCCCGATCCCGCGAGCTCCTCGAGCTCGGCCCGCCCGAGGACCGCGCCCCCGGGATTGTCGGGCGAGGCGGCGATGGCGAGGGCCGGCCGGCCGGCGGCTCGCTCGCGCCCGAGGGCCGCGAGGGCCTCCGCGACCGGGTAGGGGGCGCCGGGGGCGCGGAAGACCGGCGCGTAGCGCGAGCCCGATCGCGCGGCTGCGGCGGCGTACTCGACGAAGGTCGGGTCGGCCGAGACGACGGTCCCCCCGGGGCCGGCGAGGCAGCGGACCGCCCGGTCGATCGCGTCGTCCGCCCCGGCCGTGGCCAGGACGCGGGAGGGGGGCAGGCCCATGCGACGGGCCAGGGCCGCCTCGAGGGGGCGGGCGTCGGGGTAGCGGCGGAGGGCCTCGGGGCCGAGGAAGGCGGCTATGGCCTCGGCTCCCAGGGCGGGGCGGCCTTCGTTCGCGTCGAGGCGCAGGACGGCGTCGCTCATCGCGTCCTCCCTCAGGGCACGAGCTGGGCCAGCTCGGTCACCACGATGTCCGTGCCCCCGCGGCGGCGGATCTCCGGGATCAGGGCGGCCAGCCCCGAGCGCGGCGCGGCGATCCGGACGGCGAAGGCGTTGCCGCCCTCGAGGGGGGAGATCGTCGGGGAGCGGAGGCAGGGGAGGGCGGCCGAGAGCTCGGCCAGGCGGTCGGCGGCGACGTTGATCTCCACCATGACCCGGCGCCTAGCCTCGAGGACGGCGCCGAGCACGAGGACGAGGGCCTCGGCGGCCTCCCGCTTGGCGGGGTCCTCGAGGGCCCGGCTCGAGGCGTAGAGCCGGGTCGAGCTCTCCATGAGGACGTCGAGGACCTGGAGGCCGTTGGCCCTGAGGGTCCCGCCGGTGGCGCAGTTGTCGACGATCACGTCGGCGTCCTCGGGCGGGAAGGCCTCCGTGGCGCCGTAGGAGCGGATGAAGGCCGAGCCGGGGGCCCGGCGCTCGATCCACTCGCCGGCCAAGGACTCGTACTCCGAGGCCACGACGAGTGCCCTGCCCCGGGGCAGCTCGCCGGCCTCGAGGAGGGCCTGGGGCGCCGCGGCGACGATGGAGACGGGGTCGAGCCCCGTGTCCAGGAGCTCGACGACCTCGAACTCGGCCTCGCCCTCGCCGCGGGCGGCGCGGCGCAGGAGCTTGGCGCGGCGCAGCTCGGCGACCCAGTCGGCCCCCGCGAAGCCGATATCCCGCGAGCCAGAGTCGAGCATCTCGACGATGTTCTGGGGCTTCAGGAACTTGGCCTCGAAGGCCGAGCTCCGTCCCTCGCCGACGCGGGGCCGGTAGCCCCGCTCGTCGGACTTGACCGGCAGGCCCGAGTCGGCGAGGAGGCGCAGGACCTCGGCCTGCATCCTGCCCTTGGGCAGGCCCATCCTCAGGATCGCTTCTCCGTATGCCATGGCATCCCTCCAGGACGAAAAAACCGGCCCCGTGGGCCGGTTCGCGCTCGGAGGCGGGCCTAGGAGCCCTGCCTTTAAAACCGAAGCGCCGGCCCGAGGCCGGCGCTGTATCGTTGGCTGCCCGCGTACGCGCGCGCCATCAAGCCATCGCCGGCCCCTCGATATGGCCGTGATGATGGAGATGGGCGCCCATGGCGCGGCATGCCTCGAATTGCATGCATGCATAGAAACACGGAGGAAGGCCGGCTGTCAAGCCCCGGCGGCCGCTTGAAGGCCCCCGCTCGCCGCCGGTACTATCTTCCCATGGGCGGATCGAGAGGAGTGGGGGATCATCGCGAGGAGCGCGAGGCGGGCCGCCTCGTCTATCCCGTCCTCTCGCGGCGCTCCGGGGGCCTATCGGTCGGCGTCAACCTCTTCCCCGACCGCAAGCTCTGCAACTTCGACTGCCCCTACTGCGAGGTCTTCCTCTCCTCCGAGCCCGGCCCCCGGGGCCGGGGCTTCGATCCGCGGGAGCTCGAGGAGGAGCTCGAGGCCTTCCTCGAGCGGGGCTACGCCGAGGCCTGGGCCCCCGAGCCGGTGCGCGACCTCTGCATCTCCGGCAACGGCGAGCCGACCCTCTCGCCCTTCCTCGGCGCGGCGATCGAGGCCTGCGCCTCCGCCCGCCGCCTGCGGCCCGGCCTCCTCGGGGCGGCCGACCTGGTCCTCATCACCAACGCGACGGGCTTCCTCTCGCCCTCCGTATCCGCCCTCCTCGAGGCCGCCGTCGCCCGGGAGGGCCTGGTCATCTGGGCCAAGCTCGACGGGGCCACGCCCGATGCCTTCCGCCGCATGTCGCGCTCGCGCTACGCGCTCGAGGAGGTGGCGGCGGGCATCGCGTCCTTCGCCTCGCGGAGCCCCGTCACCGTGCAGACCATGCTCTGCCGCTCGGGCGGGGCCGAGCCCTCCCTCGCCGAGCTCGAGGCCTACGCCGCCCTCATCGGCCGCCTCGTCGAGGGAGGGGCCCGCATCCGCGCCCTCCAGCTCTACACCAAGGCCCGGCCCTCGCCCGGCGAGCCGCCGGGCCAGGAGACCGAGGGCCTGGGCGACGGGCGCCTCGCCGAGCTGGCTGCCCTCGTCGCCTCGCGGCTGCCGATCCCGGTCCGCGCCTTCGGCGCCTCGGGCGAGCTGGTCCTCCCGTGATCGACCTCCACACCCATTCCGCCGCGAGCGACGGGAGCCTGGCCCCCGCGGCCCTGGTCGCCCTCGCCCTCGAGCGGGGCCTCTCGGCCCTCGCCCTGACGGACCACGACAGCCTGGCCGGCCTCGACGAGGCCGAGGCGGCCGCTTCCGGGACCGCCCTGCGCTTCCTCCGCGGGATCGAGATCGAGATAGCCTTCGAGCCTGGGGAGTTCCACCTCCTGGGCCTCGGGCTGTCCCGCGAGGTCGGGGAGCTCGGGGGGGCGGTTGCCCGCCTCGCCCAAGCCAGGGCGGCGCGCAACGCGCGCATCGTCGAGCGCATGCGCTCCGAGGGCGTCGACGCGACCATGGAGGAGCTCGAGCTCCTCGCCGGGGGCGGGGCGATCGGCCGGCCCCATATCGCCGGCCTCCTGGTCAAGAAGCGGGCGGTGCGGACGAAGCAGGAGGCCTTCGACCGCTACATCGGCAAGGGCCGGCCCTGGTACGAGCCGAAGGGGACCCTCGAGCTCGCCGAGGCCCTCCGCCTGGTGAAGGCCGCGGGGGGCCGGGCCATCGTCGCCCATCCCCTCTCCCTCTTCGTCTCCTGGGGCCGGCTCGAGTCGCTGATGGACGAATGGGTCGAGCTGGGCGTGGACGGGATCGAGGCCTACCACCCGACGGCCAAGATCTCCCACTGCCGCCGCCTCGACCGCCTGGCTCGGGAGCGGGGGCTGCGCGTGACCGCCGGCTCGGACTTCCACGGCGAGCTCAGGCCTGAGCGGCGCCTGGGGCGCACGGCCGGGAACCTCGTCATCGGCGACGAGTACCTGGAGGGGCTCGGCCTGCCGGGATAGCTCCTCGAATGCCTCGAAGCGTGTTGGGAACCCAGGCGAGGCAGGCCGGCCAGGGCAAGCCGAGGCCCTTCGGGGCCCTTGGACGGGTGAGCGCGAGAGGGAGACCTTGGGGAAGGTCTCCCTCTCGTTTCCTCTTCCTTCTCCAACGAGCTTCGAGGCAAGGGCTGGCGCCTCGCCTCACTCCCCTTCGGCTTCCGGCTCCTCGCGCTCGTAGACCTTGTCGAAGAGCTCGGCCGCCGCGAAGAAGAGCATGAGGAGCAGCGGCCCGAGGAGGAGGCCGTTGAAGCCGAAGACCTGGAGCCCGCCGAGGATGGCGAAGAAGATGAGGAGGGGATGGATCTTCAGCCGGTCGCGGAGGAGGAAGGGCCTGATGAAGTTGTCCAGGGTGGCGACGAGGATGGCCGAGAGGGCGAGGAAGGCCAGGGCGCCCATCCTGTTCCCCGAGAGGGCCATCGTCGCGGCGACCGGCACCCAGACCAGGGCCGTCCCGACCATGGGGACGAAGGAGGCCACCGCCGTGAGGCAGGCCACCACGAGGGCGCCCTCGATCCCGAAGGCCAGGCAGAGCCCGAGCATCACGCTGCCCTGGAAGAGGGCGACGAGGAAGTAGCCGAGCACGAGCTGCCGCCCCGTCTCCTTGAGCTTGGTGAGGAAGAGCGTGGTGTAGCTCCGCTCGATGGGCATGGCCCGGATGACGATCCCGACGAGGTGGCGCCCGTCGGCGAAGAAGAAGTAGAGGGTGAAGACCATGAAGGCCAGGGTGAGGACCAGCCCGGCCGCGTCTTTGAGCACGAGGCCGGAGAAGCCGATGATGGTCCCGGCCTTGCCGGCTACGAAGCGCTTGATCTCGCCCTTCAGGTCGATGGCCGAGAGGTCGACGCTGCCCTCGGTGAGGCGGCTCACCAGGCCGCCGATCAGGCCGTCGGGCGAGAGGTCCAGGAGGGAGGGGTTGCGGTCGAGGGTCGCCATGACCGAGGAGGCCAGGGCCCCCGCCTGCCTGACGAGGGCCGAGCCGAGGGCTATGGTGGGGATCGCGAAGAGGAGGACCCCGCCGAGGGCGAAGGCCCCCGCTATGCCGGTCCGCGCAGGGGAAGATCGCTCCGAGCCGTCGCGCCGCCGCGAGACCCGGCGGTGGAGGGGCTCGAGGAGGACGTAGACGAGGCCCGCCCAGAGGAGGACGGTCATGAAGGGATAGAAGAGCCTCGCCACGAGGATGAGGAGCAAGATGAAGAAGGCGAGGAAGATGGTCTTCCTGACGCGTGGTTCGCCCATGCGATGGCTCCTTTAGCGCGTTCTAGCCCGAGCCGGGCCGGCAGCCGGTGCAGCCGAGGACGTGGACGTGGCGGCGCCCCGGCCGCTCGAAGTAGCGGGCAACCACCCAGCCCTCGGGCGGAAGGGAAGCGAGGCAGACGGGACAGACCCGCCTGAGCCCGCCCAGGGGCGGAAGGCAGCGGGGGCAGCCGAAGATCCTCATGATCCGATCGCCTGAGCCCGGCGTGATGTCCGACTTGACGCGCTCCCCGGGCTCGAGGACCGAGGAGCAGAGGGGGCAGGAGGCGGAGGCCGCTCCGGAGCGGGCGCCGGCTCCCCCAGGCCGAGCCCCCCTCGCCCGCGACGCGCCTACTCCCCGTCCGAAACGGAGGAAGACATAGAAGGCGAGGGCGAGGAGGGCCGCTCCGAGGGCGGCCGCGAGGGCGAAGTTCACGGCGGGAGTATATCCGCGCTTCCCCTCGTATACAATCTTCCTGCCGATATATACTGCAGCAATGGGAAAGCTCTGCCTCGTCGCGACCCCGATCGGGAATCTCGGCGACATCAGCCTCCGGGCCCTCGAAACCCTCAGGACCGCCGATTTCGTGGCCTGCGAAGACACGAGGCATACGCTTAAGTTGTTGACTCATTATGAGATACGCAAGCCGCTCCTCTCCTTCCACGCCAACGACGAGGAGCGCGGCGCCGCCAGGATCCTCGGCCTCCTCGCCGAGGGCAAGACGATCGCCTACTGTTCGGACGCCGGCACCCCGGGCATCTCCGATCCCGGGGCCCTCATCGCGCGGAGGGCCCGGGAGGCCGGCCATGAGGTGACGAGCCTGCCGGGATCCTCGGCCTTCGCCGCCTTGGTGAGCGCTTCGGGCTTCGGGGGTCGATCCTTCCTCTTCGACGGCTTTCCCTCGCCCAAGCCCGGCAAGCGGCGCTCCCGGGTGGAGGAGCTCATGTCCCGGGAGGAGAGCTTCGTCCTCTACGAGTCCCCCCACCGGATCCGCAAGCTCCTGGCCGACGTGGCTGCGGTCGATCCGGGGCGAAGGGTCTGCGTCGGGCGGGAGATGACGAAGCTCCACGAGGAATTCGCGGTCGGGAGGGCCGATGAGCTCCTCGAACGCTTCTCCGGGGCCGAGGAGCCGAGGGGAGAGTTCGCGGTGCTTGTCGCCGGAGCGGAAAAGGCGTAAACTTATTCCGGGCGAGCGCCGATAATTCAGGTGAAAGGCAGGGGAGCGAGATGACCATTGACCGGCTGAACTCCATGGAACCGATCCGAGACCCCAAGAAGCCCGCTTCCCTCGGCAGGGCAGAGAAGGGCGGACGGGGCGACTCCATCTCCATCTCCTCCGACGCCGCCCAGAAGGCCGAGCTCTACAAGGCCCTCGAGCTGGCCAAGGCCGCCCCCGATACGCGGGCCGACCGCGTCGCCGCCCTCAAAGCCAAGATCGACGATCCTTCCTATATAGATGACGCGGTCATCTCCATGACCGCGGATCGGATCCTGGACCAGCTCCTCGGCTAGGGCTGTCCCGGGCTGAGCAACAAGGCGGGAGCTCGACTTCCGCCTTTTTCGTTTCCGGCGTTCCGGGGCGAGCCGGCCCGTCCGGGGAAGAGGCAGCGTGCCCGATTTCCATTTTCACGTCCGTCCCCGCGTCTGGATCGGCCCGGACGCCCTCCTCCGGCTCCCCCTCCTGGCCGGCGAGCTCGCCGGCGGGGGACAGTCCCGCGCCATGCTCATCGCCGATCCCTCCCTCTACGAGTCTAAGACGGTGGAGCGCGTCGCATCGCTCCTCGAGGACCGCGGCATCCAGGTCCTCGTCTACGACGAGATCCCCGAGCGCTCGACCAGCCGCCAGGCCGACGACGCCCTGCGCCTGGCTCGGGGCTCCCGGAGTCCCCTCATCGTCGCCCTCGGGGGCCAGAAGACCCTCATGACCGCCCGCGCCGTGGCGGTGACCGCCCAGGGGAGCCTCGACATCGACGGCCTCCTCGACGGGACCGCCTCCTCGGCCCCGGCAGTGCCCCTCATCGAGATACCGACCTCGCTTCGCCACCCTTTCATGCTCGAGGATTGCATCCTCCTCCCCGACGGCCGGGACCGGCGGATCCGGATGGCCCGGTCGCAAGGCGCCGCCCCGCGGGTCGTCCTCGTCGACCCGGCCCTCTCGGGCTCCCTCTCCTCCAAGATCTCGGCTTCCTGCGTCATCGACGGACTCCTCGGGGCGGTCGAGGCCTACGTCTCCGCCAAATCCTCCTTCCTGAGCGACCTGCTCCTCGAGAAGGCGGCCTCCAGCCTCGCGAAGGCCCTCGACGAGCTCATAGCCCGGCCCGACGATCCCTCGGCCCGGGCCGAAGCCTGGCGCGGCTCCTTCCTCGCCGCCCTCGGCGTCAGCATGAGCGCCCCGGGCATCGGCACGGCGACGGCCTTGGCCGTCAACTCCCGCTGGCCCGTGCCCAAGGCGAGCCTGGCGGCCATCCTCCTGCCCTACTCCCTCGAGTCCGCCGCCAAGAGCCGCCTCGAGAAGGTGGCTGCCCTCTCCCGCCTCTTCGACGAGGAGCGCTACGCCGCCGAGGAGCGGGAGGGCCAGCACTCGAGCACCCAGGAAGCCGCGGCCCGGGCCGCCGAGTGGCTCCGCACCAGGCTCGGCCTGCTCAAGATCCCGAGCAGGCTCAAGGACTTCGACCTCGTCCTCGACCGGCTGGTCGAGTCGGCCCGCGACGCCCGGGAGCTCGATTTCATGAACTACCTGCCCCGGGCGGCCTCGGTCGACGACGTCTTCGACTTCATCAAGACCGCCTTCTAGCGCGGCGATGATCCCTCTCGCCAAGCTCGCCAAGCTCTCCCCCCGGCACCGCATGCGCAAGGCCGCCCTCCTCCTGGCGGAGGCCGAGCGGGAGCTCCTCCGGCTGCGGGCCGCGCCCGCGGGGGCGGATACGGGCTCCGCGCCCATGGCGCTGCCCCTCCTGCTTCCCTACCTGGCTGGCCTCGGGCGGCTCCTGGCCGAGGAGGCCGAAGCCCCCGAGGCAGCTCGCGGAGCGGCCGCGGCCCTCGCCCTGGCGGCCGGAGGGAGAGCCCCCGGATCGCTGGGGACTGTCCCCGCCGATCTAGCCGCCGATCACCCCGATCCCGGCCTCCTCCGCGCCGTAGACTCCCTCCGCCACGCCCTCCTCGCCGCCACGGGCCAGGCGCCGGCCGACTGGGACCTCCTCGATCCGGCCACGGGGCTCCCCGACCGGGCTGCCCGGAGCCTGAGGCCCGGCATGCGAGCCTACCTCGAGGACCTGCGCTCGCCTTTCAACGTCGGTTCGGCCTTCCGGACGGCTGACGCCTTCGGGCTCGAGGAGCTTCTCCTTTCCCCTATGACCGCCGATCCGACCCATCCCCGGGCCGAGCGGAGCGCCATGGGGGCCGTCGGCCTCGTGCCCTGGCGGCGCGCCGGGCTCGAATGCCTCGCCTCTTCGGGGACTGTCCCCAGCCTCGGGCCGGCTTTCGCCCTCGAGCTCGGCGGGACCCCCATCGGCGAGTTCCGATTTCCATCTAGCGGAATAGTCGTCCTCGGGTCGGAGGAGCTCGGCGTCTCCCCCGAGGCCCTCTCCCGCTGCGAGCTCGGCTCGGTCTCCATCCCGATGGCGGGGGCCAAGGGCTCCCTGAACGCCTCGGTGGCCTTCGGCATCCTCCTGTACGCCTGGTCCTCATCCCTCGATAAGGCCGCTGGACGGCCTCATTCCGTTTGACGGGAAGGGATTTCCCGTCTATACTGCCCCTCACTAACATAACCCCTAGTGGAGGTCTTTCATGGCTAAGGTAGAACTCAAGAAGATCGGCAAGGTCTACGAGGGTAACGTCCGGGCGGTCGACGACGCGAACATCACCATCAACGATCGCGAATTCGTGGTCCTCGTCGGCCCCTCGGGCTGCGGCAAGTCCACCACCCTCCGCATGGTGGCCGGCCTCGAGGACATCACGGAGGGCGAGCTCTCCATCGACGGCAAGATCGTCAATGACGTCCCCCCCAAGGACCGCGACATCGCGATGGTCTTCCAGAACTACGCCTTGTATCCCCACATGACGGTCTACGAGAACATGGCCTTCGGCCTGCGCATCCGCAAGCTGCCCAAGGACGAGATCGACAAGCGCGTCCGGGACGCGGCCAAGACCCTCGACATCGAGAAGCTCCTCGACCGCCGGCCCAAGCAGCTCTCGGGCGGCCAGCGCCAGCGCGTCGCCATCGGCCGCGCCATCGTCCGCAACCCCAAGGTCTTCCTCTTCGACGAGCCCCTCTCGAACCTCGACGCCAAGCTCCGCGTCCAGATGCGCATCGAGCTCATCGAGCTCCACGACCGGCTCAACGCGACCATGATCTACGTCACCCACGACCAGGTCGAGGCCATGACGATGGGCACGAAGATCGTCGTCATGCGCGACGGCAAGGTCCAGCAGATCGGCTCGCCCCTCTACCTCTACAACCAGCCCATCAACAAGTTCGTCGCCGGATTCCTCGGCACCCCGCCCATGAACTTCATGACCGTCAAGGTCGTCGAGGAGGGCGGCGCGGTGAAGGTCGACGAGGGCTCCTTCGTCCTCACCCCGGCCCCCGCCCACCAGGCCCTGCTCAAGCCCTACGTGGGCAAGGAAGTCTCCTTCGGCATCCGCCCCGAGGACCTGCCCCACAGCGAGTCCCGCGGCCAGGGCACCATCCCCGCCAAGGTCAACGTCGTCGAGCCCCTCGGCGCCGACATCAACGTCTACGCCGCCACCGCCAAGCACTCCCTGACGGCCCGCCTTCCCCCGCACCACGTGTTCAAGGCCGGCGAGGAGATCGCCTTCGCGCCCGTCATGACCAAGGCCTGCTACTTCGACAAGGAGAGCGAGGTCTCCATCCTCCCCGTCAAGTGGGACGAACAGGCGTGATTACCGCTTCGCGATAATCACGTCGCGGAGCGCGCCTTGGGGCGCGTTCCGCGGTCATCCGAGCGACGTGAGGGCGGGGTTAAAGCCCGCCCGGATCGCGGCGGCGAGAGCCGGGCCCTTGGGCCCGGCTTTTTTACGCCCTCCCGAGCCCGCGCCCGGCTCTCGTCCTTGCGGGGGACTACCGGCTTCGCTATAGTGGAGAGCGATGCATATCGACGTCGAAGGCCGGATCTCCGCGCTCATCGCCGAGACCGACCGCATCGAGGGCGAGAGCGAGGGAGTATACCTCGAGCTCGGGCGCCTCTTCCCCCGCCTCGCCTCCGAGATGGCGCTGAGCGCGAGCAACGCCGAGCGCTCGCTCAAGGGCTTCGACGCGCTCTCCTCCGAGGGGCTCGGCGGGCGGCGGGGCATCTCGTCCATGCGCGACTTCGCGGCCGACTCGAGCTCCTTCTTCCGGCGCCTCCACGAGGGCGACTCCTCCTTCCTCGCCACGATCAACGAGAGCATCGAGCGCCTGGGCTCCCTCGAGGAGATCATCACCCGCGTCCGCTCCGACTCCGAGGAGATGGAGATCATTTCGCTCAACGCGATGACCGTCGCCCTCAAGTCGGGGTCGGAGGGCAAGGCCTTCTCCGTCATCACCGACGAGCTCAAGCGCCTCTCGGGGCGCACGATCGCCCTCACCGAGGACGTGACGGGGAGGGGGCGCTCCCTCCTCGAATCCTTCGGCAAGCTCCGCGCGAGCCTGGGCGAGCTCGACGAGTTCCAGTCGGGCTTCTTCGCGGAGCTCGACGCGACCCTCTCGGGGGGCTTCGACTCGATCGAGCGCTCCGCCGTCGGGGCGGCGGCCTTCTTCGGCGAGCTCCTCGCCAGGGCCCGCGGCGTCCGCGAGCCGGTGACGCGGGTGATGCAGGAGATCCAGCACCAGGACATCGTGCGGCAGTCCCTCCAGCACGTCGGCATCTCGCTCAGGGAGGCCCTCTCCGCCTCGGGCGAGGCGCGCATGGCCACGGCGGGATCGGCCCCGGGCACGGCGGCCGAGGCCGAGGCCCGCTCCTTCGTCGCCGCGGTGGCGGAGCTCTCCGGGGCCCTCGTGGACGACGTGGTGGGCAAGCTCGAGTCCAGCGCCTCCTCCTTCGGCCAGGACATGTCCGACGTCCGCGCCATCGTCTCCCGCTGCGAGCGGGAGCGCTCGGACTTCCTCGTGGGGGCGGACGCCTCGCTCACGGCCGTGGACTCCGCCCGCTTCACCGAGGGCTCCGCCCGCTACCTCGAGCGGAAGCGCTCGGTCATCGCCGCGGCGCGCCGGCTTTCCGACCAGGTCAAGGGCCTGGACGACAGCTTCAAGACCCTCGCGGGACTCCTCTCGCGCTTCCAGAACATCGTCGTCGCCTCGCGCATCGAGGTCGCCAAGACCCGCGCCCTGGTGGGCGTGAGCACGACGGTCCAGGGCATGATCCAGCTCACCGACCGCATCGAGTCCGACGTCGCGAGCGCCATGGAGACGACGAAGACCTTCATCCGCGCGGCGAGCGCCGCGATAGGCGAATACGCCGCGGCCGAGGGCGGGGCCGACGATCGGCTCACCTCGACCCTCGGGCGGATCGAGTCGGACATCGGCAGCCTGGACGAGGCGAGGATATCGGCGAGGAAGGCGGTCGACGGCTTCTCGCTCTACACGGCCGACTTCATCGTGCTCGCGCGCGAGGCGGCCGACCTCGTGGGCCAGCTGCGCTCCCTGTCCGGCCGCCTCGGCGCCGTCCGGGCCGAGCTGGGCTCCCTCAAGGACGAGCTCCGCTCGGGCCTCGGCCCCGAGTCCCTCGAGCTCCACAACGACCGGCTCAGGACCATGGTCGAGCGCTTCACCATCTTCACCCACAAGAAGGCCGCCGGGGAGATCGGGCGCTTCGAGGTCGAGGAAGGCGCCCAGGCCGGCGAGGTGACGCTCTTCTAGGGTGCCGCCCCGGGATGCGCCATGTTCCACCACCGGGTCACGCAGTTCGAGCAGGAGGTGGTCACCATCCACCCCGGCGAGTATTTCGCCACCGCCACGGACACCATCATCTCCACGGTCCTCGGCTCCTGCGTGGCCGTCGGCCTCTTCGACGCCGCGCGGGGGATCGGGGGGCTCAACCACTTCATGCTGCCCGGGGAGCTCCGGGCCGAGGCCGAGGCGGGCGAGCAGCTGGTCCGCGACCCCAACGCCAAGTACGGCATGTACGCGATGGAGCTCCTCGTCAACGAGCTCATGAAGCTCGGCGTCAGGCGGGGAGACCTCAGGGCGAAGGTCTTCGGGGGAGGGGCGGTGCTCCGCTTCACGGGGGGGGTGGGCTCCTCGATCCCCCGCAACAACGTCGACTTCGCCTACGAGTACCTGCGCGAGGAGCGCATACCGATCCTCGCCGCGGACGTCGGGGGCCACGAGCCGCGGAAGATATTCTTCTTCGCGCGGACGGGGAAGGTCCTCCTCAAGCGGATAGCGGGAACCCTCGTCGACCTCGTCGAGCGGGAGGAGGAGCGCTACTACAGCTCCATCCACGAGCGCGAGATCTCCGGGCCCATCACCCTCTTCGAGGACTAGGCCCGAGGCCGCCGCCCGGAGCTCCGGCCGGCCGGGGAGCGGCCGCGGCGGGCCGGCGCCGCCGCGGCCCGGGGACTATCAAGCCTCGGAAGTCTTGGAATCCTTCTTGGCCTTCTTCTCGGCGCGCTTCTCCTTGAGGGTCTTCTGAGGCTTCTTCTTCTCCTCGTTCTTCTGCTTGTCCTGCGACTTCATGCGATACCTCCTCGCAAGGTTCTCGCCGCCATTGTATCGCCATCGCGATTTTTTTCAAGATGCGCGCCGGGCGGGGCGGCCGGGCGCGGGGCCGAGCCGGGGTTAGGCGCTTCCCCTCCGCGGCTCCACGCGGGCGAGGCCCTCCCCCTCGGGAAGGTAGACGCGGGAGCCGGGCGGCACCGAGCGGGTGAGCCAGACGTTGCCGCCGATGACGGAGCCGCGGCCGACGACGGTCTCGCCGCCGAGGATGGTCGCCCCCGAGTAGATGGTCACCCCGTCCTCGATCGTCGGATGGCGCTTCGCCCCGCCTTGGTCCTTGCGCACGGAGAGGGCCCCGAGGGTGACCCCCTGGTAGATCTTCACGTCGTCGCCGATGACCGCGGTCTCGCCGATGACGACCCCCGTGCCGTGGTCGATGAAGAAGCGCCGGCCGATGGCCGCGCCGGGATGTATGTCGATGCCCGTCGCGCCGTGGACCTGCTCGCTCATCATCCGGGGAATGAGGGGCAGGCCCTCCGCCCAGAAGAAGTGCGCGACGCGATGGGCGACGAGGGCCTCGAGGCCGGGGTAGGCGAGGATGACCTCCTCGACCGACTTGGCCGCCGGGTCGCCCCTGAAGGCGGCCGCGACGTCCCCCATGAGGGCGGAGCGGATCCCCGGCAGGGCCTCGAAGAAGCGGAGGACCAGCTCGCGAGCCTCGAGCGCGCAGGCGGCGGGGCAGGATCGGTCGCCCGCGAGCCGGGCCCGGTAGCCTAAGCTCCGCGCGGCCTCGCGCTCGAGGATCCTGGCCGCGCGATGCACGAGCTCGCCCGCCACGTAGCCGACGTTCGCGTCGTCGATCCCCTCCTCCTGGCGGAAGCCGGGGAAGACGAGGCTCTCGAGGTCGCGGAGCGCCGCGAGGACGGCCTCCCGGCTCGGGAGGTTGGGCCCCGCGGCGTGGTTCACTCCCCCGGTGAGGGCGTAGGACTCGAGGAGCCCCTCGACCGCTCGCTCGAGAGCTTCCATGCCGCCTCCCTCAGGCCCGCTCCGCGGCGGCCCGCTCGCCCGGCTCGCCCTTGGCCACCTTGCCCATGAGCCGGAAGGCGGCGAGCATGCAGGCCGCGGCGAAGAGGAAGATGCCGGGGTAGCCCACGAGGTCTATGAGGGCCCCGGTGATGGGCGGGGAGGTGATCGCCGCCCCCTGGCTGAAGGTGTAGTACAGGCCGGTGTAGACGCCGATGGTGCCGAAGCTGGCCATCTGCCAGAGCATGGGGAAGGAGTTCGTGATGATGGCGATCCAGAACACCCCGAAGGCGAACATCATCCCCAGGAGGGCGCCGAAGCGGAGGCCGGTGCCCAGGGACTCGGCGAGGGAGCTCGCGAGGAAGGAGCCGAAGACGAGGAGGGCGGCGATGACGAGGAGGGCTCCGCGGATGGCCTTGCGCCGGCCGACGCGATGGGCGACATAGCCGGAGGGTATGGCGAAGAGGAGCTGCGCGATGGCCACCGCGGCGGCGGGCAGGCTCGCGTCGCTCGTCGAGGCGCCGAGGACCTCCACCGCGAACTTGCTGATGAAGGGGAGGATGCCCTGGTAGCCCCAGAACCAGAAGAAGAGGGAGAGGAGTATCCAGAGCGCGCTCTTGTCGGCCTCGCCGGCGATGGCCTTGAGGGAGCGCACGAGGGGGACCTTCTCCTCCCTGGCCTCGCCGTCGCGCCGCCGCTCGCGGACGAAGGCGAAGACCAGGACGGTCGCCAGGGCCACGCAGAGGGAGGCGAGGGGGAAGGGCAGGGCGTCCTTGGTCCGGCCCAGGATCGGGAGGACCAGGTCGAGCCCCATGAGGCGGGCGAGCCCCACCGTGCTCACGATGGCGCCCAACGCGCCCATCGTGTTGATGACCCCGTTGGCCTCGGAGCGGTATTCGCCGGGGATGGTGTCGGGCATGAGGGCCACGACGGGCCCTCGGACCGACTGCTTGAAGAGGTTGAGCCCGAAGATGACCAGGAGGAGGGAGGCGAGCGACTCCCGGGCCGCGTAGGGGATGAAGGCGAAGGCGAGGGCCGAGAGGGGGAGGAGGGTGACGATGTAGGGCATGCGCCTGCCGATCCTCGTGCGCGTGTTGTCCGACCACAGGGAGACGAATGGGATGAGGAAGACCGCGAGGATGTTGTCCAAGGTCATGAGCAGGCCCACGAGCGAGTTGCGCTCGAGGTACTTCCCGAGGAAGATGGGCACGTAGGTGTCGTAGAGGATGTCCATGAGGCCCATCGTGAAGAAGCCGAAGCCGATGAGGAAGGTCAGCCCGAGGTAGGGCCCGAAGCCTTTCTTGCCGTCGCTCATGTTCTCTCCTTGGGCATCTAGAATACGCGGGCCGCCCCGCTCGGGCGGACGGACAGCCGCAGGACGCAGCCGCGCCCGAAGTAGCGCTCCATGAGGGCGGTGTAGCCCGGAAGGAGCTTGCGGGGCAGGTAGGCCTGGATGGTGCCCGCGAAGCCGCCGCCGTGGACGCGCCAGGCGCCCTTCTTGCCGATGTAGTCGGCGCTGAGGGAGAGGGCGAGGGGAAGGCCCTGCTCGGCGGGCGATCCGGCCGGGTAGAGGTTCTGCAGGAGCTTCCACGAGGAGTCGCCCGACTTCTTCACGAGCTTTAGGTAGCGCTTCAGGTCCTCTTCCTTGAGCGCCTGGGCCATCTCCTGCACGCGCGCGTTCTCGGCAGCGAAGTGGAGGGAGCGGAGGAGGGCGCGGTCCCCGCAGGCGGCGCGGATCTCGGGGCCGCGGGCGACGAGGAGGCCCGGCTCCACCTCGCGGAGGTACTCCCCGCCGAGGAAGGCGGCGACCGAGCGCATCTCCGCGGGGATAGCCGCGTATTCCGGGGTGAGGTCGGCGTGGGAGCCGCCCGTGCTCACGACGACGAGCTCGAGCCCTTCCTCGGCGAAGTCGCAGTCGATGCGCTTGACCTTGGGCGCGGAGGGGTCGGCGAAGTCGATGGCCACGACGCCGCCCACCGCGCTTGCGGCCTGGTCCATGAGGCCGCAGGGCTTGCCGAAGTACTCGTTCTCGGCGAACTGGCCGATCTTGGCGAGCTCGACGGGGTGCAGCCGCGCCTCGGCGAGGTCGGCCAGGACGGTGGCGAAGAGGAGCTCGACGGCGGCCGAGCTGGAAAGGCCGGAGCCGGGGAGGACCGTGGAGTGCATCCGGCCGACGAAGCCGGCCGGCTCGACGCCCCGGTCGGCCAGGCCCCGGGCGACGCCGCGCAGGAGGGCCTCGGTCCTGCCGCGCTCGGCCGCCTTGGGCGCGAGGTCGGAGAGGTCGACGGCGATGGGCTCCGGGTAGCCCTCCGAGACGAGGCGGACGGACGAGCCGCCGGTCGGGGCGACGCAGGCCAGGGCGTCGAGCCCGACGGCCGCGCAGAGGACTCGCCCGCGATTGTGGTCCGTATGGTTGCCGCCGAGCTCGGTCCGGCCGGGTGCGGAATAGAAGCGGAGCTCGGCCCCCGGGGCGTCGCGCGCGGCGAGGGCGGCGAGGGTAGCGTAGCGCCCGGCCTGGGCCTCGATCCCGCCGGGGCCGTAGAGCTCGGCGAGGGCCTTCCGGGCGGCCTTGTCGCGGAGCAGAGCCTCCGCATCCCAGTTCTCGGGCATCTTTCTTTCTCCTTGGATCGAGAGCGCCGCCCATTGTACATGAACCGGGCCGCTCGCGGAAGGCCGGGCGCCTCGGGCCCGCCCGCCTTCGCTTTTTTTGTTCGGCTCGTTTGACAGGGATGGGGACGTGGCTTACCCTTGATGCGGAGCGAGCGGGGGGCGGAGATGCTGCTGAAGAGCCTCGACGACATACTCTCGGGAGGAGCCGACCTGAGCATCGGCAAGCGCTGGATAGCCAAGGTCAGGGAGGCCTCCACCACCATCAAGTCCTTCGGCAAGGCGAGCGACGAGGAGCTCCTGTCCCTGCACGGCACTATCCTGCGCAAGCTCTCGCGCTGGATGGAGCGGAGCGCCGACAAGAACGAGCTCGGCGCCTTCTTCGTCATCGTGGCCAAGGAGTACTGCGCCCAGGGGGTGCCCCTCTCCGAGCTGACCTTCGCCCTCATGCTCGACCGCAAGACGGTCACCGAGCACATAGCCGAGGGCGTGGTCCTCGAGGGCGCCTTCCAGATCTACGCCCTCATGGAGGCCGTGAACATGGTCTCCGACTTCTACTTCCTCGGCATGCACTACATGACGAAGGGCTACCTCGAGGAGACCTTCCTCCGCTTCCGCGTCGGCGAGGACATTCCCGTGGAGGTCCTGACGAAGTACTTCCCGGACAACTTCTTCTTCAAGGCATGAGGCCGGATATGGACTCGCTCTACGCCCTCTCTCGGCCCGCCGCCCTCCGCCTCGCGGCCTTCCACGCCGCCCTGGCCCTCGCCGCCCTCGCCTCCTCCCCGGCGGCGGCGATCGCGGCGGCCGCGGTCTCGGCCCTGGCCCTCCTGCGCTACCTCGCGATGGCCGCCTTCGCCTCCTCCCTCGGCCGGGCCCGGGGGACGGGCCCGGCCATCCCCGCCCTCGCCTGGGCGGCGGCCTTCATGGCCCTGGCCCTCGCCCTCGCCCTCGTCGGGCGCCTGTCCCGGCCCTCCCTGCCCTGGGCCGCCGCCGCCGCCCTCGCCGGGCCGGCCTGGCTCTCGGGCGAGGCCCTCGCCTCGGCCCTCCGCCCGGGGGCAGCCTGCCCGGGAGGCTCGCGGTGAGCGAGGCCGGCGAGGCCCTGAGCCTCGGCGAGCGGATCTCCGAGTCCATCGCCATCAAGACCGTGTTCAGGATCGAGGCCCTCGGCCTCTCGATCCCGATATCCGACACGGTCATCACCACCTGGGCCCTCATGGCCCTCCTCATCCTCGGCTCCTGGCTCCTCGTCCGGCGCCTGCGGATGGCCCCTCGCAGGCCCCAGCTCCTGGCCGAGGCCTTCGTCGGCTTCGTCAACAAGATCACGGAGGAGAAGCTCGGCCGCCACGGCAGGAGCTACGCCGCCTTCCTCGGCACCCTCTTCCTCTTCCTCATCGCCGCCAACCTCGCCCCGATGCTGAGCCCCGTCGGCGGCTTCGGCTTCGAGCCGCCCTTCTTCATCAGGCCCCTGACCAGGGATATCAACGTGACCGCGGCCCTCGCCGCGGCGGTCATCGCCACGGTCGTCGGCTCGACTTTCAGGCACAAGGGACTCAGGGGCTGGGCCAAGGGCCTCGTGAGCCCCATGCCCTTCATGCTGCCCTTCAACCTCATGGAATACGCGATCAAGCCGCTCTCCCTCGCCCTCCGGCTCTTCGGCAACATCCTCGGCGCCTACATCATCATGCTCCTCGTCGAGGCGGTGATGCCGCTCGGCCTGCCGCCCATCGCCGGGCTCTACTTCGATCTTTTCGACGGCCTCGTCCAGGCCGTCGTCTTCTCGTTCCTCTCGACGATCTACATCGCCGAGGCTATCGAATAGGAGGGATCATGGAAGCTTCATCCGCGGCGTTCATCGGGGCCGGCATCGCGGTCCTCACCGGGCTCGGGGCGGGGATAGGGATCGGCCTGGCCACGGGCAAGACCTCCGAGGCCATCGCCCGCCAGCCCGAGGCCAGCGGCAAGATCACCGGGTCCTTCCTCCTCGGTATCGCCCTCGCCGAGGCCACGGCCATCTACGGCCTCGTCGTCGCCCTCATGCTCCTGTTCAAGTAGGGGCGGGATCCGGGGGGAACGCCGTGCTCGACTTCTCGGTCACCTTCTTCATCACCATCCTCAACCTCGCGGTCCTCTACCTCGCGCTCCGCAAGCTCCTGTGGAGGCCCCTCACGGCCTTCCTGGACGCGCGGGCGAGGAAGATCAGGGAGGACCTCGAGGGGGCCGAGGCCGCCCGGCTCAGCGCCGAGGCCTCCTCCGACCTCTACCGCTCCCTCCTCGAGGGGGCGGAGGCGGAGGCCGAGGCCCAGGGCAAGGAGGCCGAGGAGCGCGCCCGCGAGGAGGCCAAGGCCATCGTCGAGGCCGCCCGGGCCGAGGCCGAGGCCTCTCGGGCGGAGGCTCGGAAGGCGGCGGAGCGCGAGGCGGCGAAGGCCCGCGAGGCCCTCGCCGGCGAGCTGGCCTCCCTCGCGGCCGAGGCCGCCGCCATCCTCGCCGGCCGCGAGGCCGAGGCGGCGGACGAGCGCTCGGCCGAGCTCCTCCTCCGCGAGCTGGGGGCGGGCCGTGCCCGATAGGCGGCGCGCCTGGGCGGCGGCCCTCCTCGCGGCCGCCCCCGACGAGGCCCGCCGCGAGGCCTACGGCGCGGCCCTCGAGGCCATCGCCGCGGTTCTCGCGGCGCCCGGCCCCGAGTCGCGCGCGTTGCGCGACTTCCTCCGCGATCCCGCGGTCTCCCGGGAGCGCAAGGCCGGGCTCCTGGCCTCGGCCGCCGAGCCCCGGCCGGGTGAGCCGCCCGACCCGGTCTTCGCGCGCTTCTGCGCCCTCCTGGTCGGCAAGGGGAGGGCTGGCCTCCTGAGCGCCGTCGCCGCCGCCTACGGCGCCGAGCTCGACCGGTCCCGGGGCGTGGCGAGGGTCCTGGTCGAGGCCGCGCGCGAGCCGCCCGAAGGGCTCCTCAGCGCCCTCGGCGAGGCCTGGGCGGCCTACTCGGGCTCAAGGTCGGCGCGGGTCTCGCTCCGCCTGCGGCCGGAGCTCCTCGCCGGCTACCGCCTCGTCTCCGGCTCGATACGTCTGGATTGCTCGCTCGCGCGCCGCGCCGAGTCCCTCGGGCTCAGGCTCGCAGGCGGCCCGCCCGCCGCGGCGGGCGGGGAAGGTTGAAAGAAATGCCCTATAGACCCGATGAAGTGGCCGCGGCCCTCCGCGAGCGGCTCGCCGCCTTCGAGGACCGCGTCGAGCGCGACGAGATCGGGACCGTCGTCCAGGCGGGCGACGGGATCGCCCGCGTCTTCGGCCTGGACGGCTGCGCCTACGGCGAGCTGGTCGAGTTCGAGTCGGGCGGCACGGCCATGGCCATGAACCTCGACGAGGACGACGTCGGCTGCGTCCTGTTCTCGAAGGCGGAGTCGCTGCGCGAGGGCGAGACCGCGCGGCGCACCGGCCGCGTGGCCGAGGTCCCCTCGGGCCCGGGCCTCCTCGGGCGCGTCATCGATCCCCTCGGCGCCCCCCTCGACGGCAAGGGCCCCCTGGACGCGGCCCGCTCCATGCCGGTCGAGCGCCAGGCGCCCACGGTCATCGACCGGAAGTCCGTCGGGGTGCCCCTGCAGACGGGCGTGCTCGCGATCGACGCGATGGTCCCCATCGGCCGCGGCCAGCGGGAGCTCATCATCGGCGACCGGCAGACCGGGAAGACCGCCATCGCCGTCGACGCCATCCTCAACCAGAAGGGGCAGGACGTCGTCTGCGTCTACGCCTCCATCGGGCAGAAGGCCTCGACGACGGCCCAGATCGTGGAGACCTTCCGCCGCTCGGGCGCCCTCGGGTACACGATCGTCGTGGCGGCCACCGCCACCTCCACGGCCGCCCTCCAGTACCTCGCCCCCTACTCGGCCTGCGCCGTGGCCGAGTACTTCATGGACGAGGGCCGCGACGTGCTGGTCGTGTACGACGACCTGTCCAAGCACGCCGTGGCCTACCGCGCCCTCTCCCTCCTCCTGCGCAGGCCCCCGGGGCGCGAGGCCTATCCCGGCGACGTCTTCTACCTCCATTCCCGCCTCCTGGAGCGGGCGGCGAGGCTCTCGCCCGAGAAGGGCGGGGGATCCATCACGGCCCTGCCCATCGTCGAGACCCAGGGCGGGGACATCTCCGCCTACATCCCGACCAACGTGATCTCGATCACCGACGGGCAGGTCTTCCTCGAGTCCGAGCTCTTCTTCTCGGGGATCAGGCCCGCGGTCAACGTGGGGCTGTCGGTATCGCGCGTCGGCGGCTCGGCCCAATCCAAGGCGGTGCGCAAGATCGCCGGCCGCATGCGGCTCGACCTCGCCCAGTACCGCGAGCTCGCCGTCTTCGCCCAGTTCGGATCGGACCTCGACCGGGCGACCCAGGACCGCCTGGCCCACGGGCGTCGCCTGGTGGAGGTGCTCAAGCAGCCCCAGTACCGGCCCATGACCCTGGCCCACGAGGTCGCGGTCCTGTTCGCCGCGGTCAACGGCTACCTCGCCGACGTCAAGGTCGAGGACTGCCGGCCCTTCCTCGAGCAGCTCCTGAAGTACCTCGGCTACAAGCGCTCGGGCCTGCTCGAGAGCCTGCGCGGCGGCGAGCTCGGCGCGGAGGCCGAGGCCGAGCTGCGCGCCGCGCTGGACGACTTCCGCAGCCACCGGAGGAGCGCCTAGCGTGGAGACGATGCGCGACATCCGGAACCGGATGCGGAGCGTCCGGCAGACCCTCCAGGTCACCGGCGCGATGAAGCTGATCTCGACCTCCAAGCTCCGCAAGGCGAGGCGGCGGCTCGACGAGACCATGCCCTATTTCGACGCCATCAGGGACGCGATGCGCGACATAATCGCCCACGCCGAGGGCCACGGCCAGAAGTGGTTCGACGAGCGATCGGGCAAGGCCCCGCGGCGGGTAGCCACTCTCGTCGTCACGGCGGACAAGGGCCTCGCGGGGGGCTATAACCACGCGGTGATCCGCTTCGTCGAGGAGTCCTGCCCGCCGCGCTCCATCCTCATGCCCGTCGGGGCCGTGGGCAAGCGCCACTTCATGGAGAAGGACTACGTCCTGCTCGAGGACTTCGCCGTATCCACGAAGGAGCCCGAGGTCTACGAGGCCAAGGAGATAGCTTCCTTCGTCGAGGCCCAGTTCTCGGCGGGGAGGATCGACGAGTTCCGCGTCGTCTACACGCGCATGCATTCCTCGGTGAGGCTCGAGCCGGAGATGCTCACCCTCCTGCCCCTCGACCCGCGCCTCCTCGCCGAGGGCGGGAGGAGGGAGCGGGAGGGCGCTTCCTTCCGCTACGAGCCCGACGCGGAGGAGGTCTTCGACGTGCTCGTCGCCCAGTACCTCAAGGGAGTCGTGTACGGGGCCCTCGTCCAGGCCTTCGCGAGCGAGCAGGCGGCCCGCATGGCGGCGATGGACTCGGCCTCGAAGAACGCCGAGGACATGCTGGCCAGGCTCGCCCTCGTCTACAACCGGGCCAGGCAGGCGGCGATCACCGGGGAGGTCTCGGAGATCGTCGCCGGCGCGGCCGCGCTGGGCGACTAGGCGAAGGAGGGAGAGAACATGGGAGCGAGCGTCGGGAAGGTCGTGCGGGTCACCGGGCCCATCCTCGATATCCGCTTCGAGGCGGGGGCCATGCCGGCGATCCTCGACGCGGTCGAGGTCGAGCGGCCGGACGGTACCCGCCTCCTCGCGGAGGTCCTCCTCCACACGGGCGACGGCGTGGCCCGCTGCGTGGCCATGCAGGCCACCGAGGGCCTCTCCCGGGGGCTCGCCGCCCGGGGCCTGGGCGGTCCCGTCTCGGTGCCCGTCGGCAAGGCCGTGCTCGGGCGCATGTTCGACATGGCGGGGCGCCCGATCGACGGCCTGGGGCCGGTGGAGGCGCCGCGCTCGCCGATCCACCGCGCGGCTCCCGCCCTCGAGGAGCAGCGCCCGAACGCGGAGATACTCGAGACCGGCATCAAGGTCATCGACCTGATCGCCCCCTATTCCAAGGGAGGGAAGATAGGCCTGTTCGGCGGGGCCGGCGTCGGCAAGACCGTCATCATCATGGAGCTCATCCGCAACATCGCGAGCGAGCACGCGGGGCTCTCGGTCTTCACGGGCGTCGGCGAGCGCAGCCGCGAGGGCAACGACCTGTGGAAGGACATGAACGAGTCGGGCGTCGTCAAGAACACGGCCCTGGTCTTCGGGCAGATGAACGAGCCGCCGGGGGCCCGCATGCGCGTCGCCCTCTCGGGGCTCACCATGGCGGAGCACTTCCGCGACGAGCTCGGCCAGGACGTCCTCTTGTTCATCGACAACGTATTCCGCTTCGTGCAGGCGGGCAGCGAGGTCTCGGCCCTCCTCGGGCGCATCCCGAGCGCGGTCGGCTACCAGCCCACGCTGGCCAACGAGATCGGCTCGCTCGAGGAGCGCATAACGTCCACGCGCTCGGGCTCCATCACCTCGGTGCAGGCCGTCTACGTGCCCGCGGACGACCTGACCGACCCGGCCCCGGCTACGACCTTCACCCACCTCGACGCGACGACGGTCCTGTCGCGCCGCATCGTCGAGAAGGGGATCTACCCGGCGGTGGACCCCCTGGCGTCGTCCTCGCGCGTCCTCGATCCCCTCGTCGTGGGCGAGGAGCACTACCAGGTCGCCCGCCGCGTGCAGGAGACCCTGCAGCGCTACCAGGAGCTCCAGGACATCATCGCGATCCTCGGCATGGACGAGCTGGGGCCGGAGGACAAGCTCACCGTGTACCGCGCGCGCAAGATCGAGCGCTTCTTCTCCCAGCCCTTCTTCGTCGGCGAGCAGTTCACCGGGCAGAGCGGGCGCTACGTGCCCCTGGCCGAGACCGTGGCCGGCTTCCGGGAGATCGTCGACGGCGACTGCGACTCGATCCCCGAAGCGGCGTTCTTCATGGCCGGCGACATCGCCGAGGTCCGCGAGCGGGCCAAGAACATGTAGGCGGGATCATGCCGGAATTCGCCTTCGAGCTCCTGACGCCCTATCGGCGCCTCTTCTCCGGGAAGGCCACCTCGATCGCCTTCGCGACGGCAGACGGGGAGATCGAGATACTCGCCGGCCACGAGCCCCTGGTCGCTCCCCTGCGCGTTGGCGCCCTCCGGATACGGGGACCCGGGCTCGACCGGATCGCCGCCGTGACCGAGGGCTTCGCGAGGATCAGGCAGGGGAAGGTTGAGATTTTCGCCGACGCGGCGGAATGGCCCGAGGAGATCGACCGCGAGCGGGCCGAGCGGGCCCTCGGCCGGGCTGAAAAGCGCCTCGCCGAGGATCCCCAGCCCTGGCTCCGCGCGAGCTCCGAGCTCGCGGCCGAGCGGGCCCGAAACCGGATGCGGATCGCGGGCCAGGGGCGGCTTTAGTGGGGACAGTCCCCCGGGATGTCTCGAATAGCGGGACATCCTGGGGGACTGTCCCCAGTCGCTCGGCCCAGACAGGATTTAAGCGGTCATCTCCGCGATGTAGCCGGTGCGGAGGCAGGTGTCGAAGAGCTCCCTGGACAGGAAGTCCTCACGGACGTCCTCCCAGTCCTCGTGGCGGTGTACGATCCTGACGAAATAGCCTCCCTCAGTCTCGTCGATGAGCTCGAGGAGGGAGGGATCCTGGCCGGCGGCAGCTTCGGACTTGATGGCGTACTGTCTCATGCGCGTCTCCTTGCGGATCCGCCGGGCTCGAAGGAGGCGCGGATCCCCTACTAGATGTATCGGAAGCGCGCATGGCCACTTTACACCTGCCGGCAACCCACCTTGGTCCGCTGGGCGAGCTGGGCGTAGGTCCGGGCGTGCTCGCCCAAGGAGGCGACCTCCTCGGGCGAGAGCTCCCGGACCGCCTTGGCGGGGCTGCCGAGGATCATGGACCGGGGAGGGAAGGCCTTACCCTGGGTGACGAGGGCCCCGGCGCCGACGATGCTCTCATCGCCGATCCGGGCCCCGTCGAGGATGACCGCGCCCATGCCGACGAGGCAGCGGTCGCCGACCGTACAGGCATGGACGATCGCCCCGTGGCCGACGGTAACCTCGTCGCCGAGGACGCAATCCGCTCCCTCGGCGACGTGGAGGACGGCCCCGTCTTGGATATTGGACTTGGCGCCGATCCGGATCGCCGCTATATCGGCCCGGATCGTGGCGCCGTACCAGATCGAGGAGCCCTCGCCGAGCTCCACCTCGCCTTCAACCTCGGCGTTCCAGGCGACGAAGGCGGACTCGTGGATTTCGGGCGATCGGCCCTCGAAACTATGGATCAAAGGTCCCTACTTCGCGCTCTTGAGCGCCTCGGCCGCGAGGATCACCGCGGTCGGGAAGACGGAGGCCCCGGAGACCGCGTCGTTCTTCGCCGCGATCTTGGAGGGGTCCTGGGCCTTGACGATGGCGTCCTGGACGACCTTGGCCTGGACGTTCCACTCGCCCTTCTTGGCGACTTTGCCCATTCCGTACTTGCCGGACTCGGCCTCGACGAGCTTGGACTTCTTCGAGCCGTCCTTATAAATCCCGTTCCACAGGACGTCGACCACCGTCCCGTTGACCACCGTGACGAGGACGGTGTCCTTCCAGCCCGAGCTCTTGTCGAAGGCGGGCTGCTCGGCGTAGAACCAGCCATCCTTGGCGTAGGAGCCCTTGGCGACAGGAGGCTCGGCGAGGGCCTTATTAACCAGGGCGAGGAAGCCCTTGGTCGTCATGGTCGCCCCGCTGATGGCGTCGGTCTTGCCGTCCTTGTCGAACTTCGAGAAGCCGGGATCCTGGGACTTCAGGAGCCAGGCCTCGGCCGCGGCGGCCTGCTGGTCCCACTCGCCCGCCTTGGCGAGCTTCTTCATGCCGTACTTGCCCGCGGCGGCGTAGCTTTTCTTGTCGGCCGCGCCGGGGAGGTTGGAGCTGCCGTTCCATAGCACCTTGGCGATCTTGCCCCCGGCGACGGTTACGACGACCTGGTCCTTCCAGCCCGTCTTGGAGAAGGACTCCTCCTGGGCGAAGTAGACGCCGTCCTTGGCCTTGACCTGCCCGAAGGCGAGGGCCGTCGCGGCGACCGACATGGCCAGGGCGAGCGCAAGTATCTTCTTCATGTATCCCTCCTCGAGAATAATCCGACAAGTCGAATATAACGTTTCGCCTACGGTCGATGTCAAGGAAGGCGAGGGGAGCTCTGGCTTGACGATTTCCCGGGAGCCTATTAGGGTAGACGGACCTAACGAGGAGGACCGAAGCCATGAACGCGCTGGCCGATGAGCTCAACAAGACCCTGGGCGGGACGGTCGTCGAGCGACTGCTCTCCGACATGGGCAGGCGGATGTACTTCCCCAAAGGGATCATCACCCAGAGCGCCGAAGCCTCCGCGAGGGCATCCCGCTACAACGCCACGGTCGGCATGTCCACCGAGGGCGGGGTACCCATGATACTCGACGCGGTCCGCGACTCCCTGCCGGGGCTCAGCCCGACCGAGGCCGTGGCCTACGCGCCCACGGGCGGAGTCCTGGCCCTGCGCAAGCGCTGGAAACAGGAGATGGCCCGCAAGAATCCCTCCCTCGCGGGCAAGGACTACTCCCTCCCCGTCGTCGTCCCGGGCCTCACCGCCGCCATCTCCTACATCGCAGACCTCTTCCTCGAGCCGGGCGACACCGTCGTCGTTCCGGACCTCCACTGGCCCAACTACCGGCTCATCGTCGAGGAGCGGAAGATGGCCGCGGGCCTCGTCTACCCGATCTTCACCGCCGCGGGCGGCTTCAACGTGCCCGAGCTTGAGGCCAAGCTCCGCGAGGCTGGCTCGCGGCGCGGCAAGGCCGCCTGCATCCTCAACTTCCCGAACAATCCCACCGGCTACTCCCCGACCCTCGCCGAGGCCGAGGCCATCGTCGCGGCCCTCAAGCGCGTGGCTGACGAGGGGACGGACCTCCTCGTGGTCTGCGACGACGCCTACTTCGGCCTCCAGTACGAGGAGGGGCTCCTCCATGAATCCCTCTTCGGCCGCCTCGCGGCGCTCCACCCGAACATCCTCGCGGTCAAGGCCGACGGGCCGACCAAGGAAGACTACGTCTGGGGCTTCCGGACCGGCTTCGTCACCTTCGCCGCGAAGGGGCTCGGGGAGGAGCGCTACGACGCCTTGGCCAAGAAACTCTTCGGCGTCGTCCGCTCCTCGGTCTCGAGCTCCTCGGCCCCGGCCCAGTACATCTTCTTGAAGGCCCTCGACTCCCCTGGCTACGAGGAGCAAAAAGCCCGCTTCCGCGCGATCCTCGCCGAGCGCTACCGCCAGGCCCGGGACTTCCTCGCCCGGACCAAGCTGCCCGCCTGCCTCAAGCCCCTGCCCTTCAACTCGGGCTACTTCATGAGCTTCGAGTGCCCGGGCATCTCCGCCGAGGCCCTGCGGCTCAAGCTCCTCGACGAGAAGGGGATCGGCGTCATCTCGATGCAAGACCGCTATCTCCGCGTTGCATTCTCCTCGGTCGAGGCCGACCAGATCGCCGACCTCTACACCGAGATCCTGCGGGCCGCCCAGAGCCTCGTCGACGCGGGGCGCTAGGCCGATACTCTCCATAGGGACTACTGTGGGGATTCGCACGAGCTTCGCACCGCTCCTTCTCGTGTTCTTCGTCGCCGCTTCCTCCTCGGCCCAGGCCGAGGAGGATTACGGAGCGAAGGAGGGCGTCGCGAGCTGGTACGGGGCCCAGTTCCAGGGCCGCCGAACCGCGAACGGGGAGATCTTCGACAAGGAGCAGCTCACCTGCGCCCACCGGAGCCTCCCCTTCGGGACCTTCCTCCTCGTGCGCAATCTGGATTCGGGCTCGAGCGTGGTGGTCCGCGTGAACGACCGCGGCCCATTCGCCAAGAATCGCATACTCGACCTCTCGGAGGCAGCTGCCCGCCTCATCGGCATGCTGCCTACGGGTACGGCCCGTGTCTCCTTCTCGATACTACCTCCCGAAGAGGCTTTAGCGTGGCGAGGCGGGGGCCTAGCCGGAGCAGAAGTGCCATCTGGGACAGTCCCCATGGGGACTGTCCCCAGGAACTCCGTTGCCGCGGTCTGGCGGATACAAGTGGCTTCG
>Ga0209507_1000276_pt1 | contig 63320 bp, 47 predicted proteins | sample AD_UKC028_MetaG_FD_184414 | JGI IMG/M metagenome (GOLD analysis project Ga0209507, IMG submission 184414) | Active sludge microbial communities of municipal wastewater-treating anaerobic digesters from USA - AD_UKC028_MetaG (SPAdes) (version 2) | ecosystem: Engineered > Bioreactor > Anaerobic >...
GCGCAGGGCGCGCAGGCGCTGGGCGGCCGAGGCCGGCGAGATGCGGCAGCGCCCGGCCAGCGCCGCCAGCGAGAGTCGGCCGTTGCGGCTGAGCTCGGCCAGCAGCCGGCGGTCGATGGCGTCGATAGCAATGGGGTTTCCCCGGCTTTCCAGTACCACTGCCTTTGAAGCCGTGCCATCCGGGGAAAGGATCAAGAACCTCCAGGGGAGGAACTCGAGGCGCGTGGCCAGGGAGAAGTATTTCTCCTGGAACAGGTGGCCGAACTGGCCGAGAATGTCGTCATAAGCCGACTCGAAGGCCGGCACCCCCTGGGCCCAGACCACGAACTCCAGGTCGAAGTCGCCGTCGAGCTGGGTGAGCCAGGAGACGTCGGAGCGGGTGAGCAGGTGGTCGAGCAGCTCCTTCTCCCCCGCCTCGGTCAGGCGCTGGAAGCGGACGAAGACGCGGAAGTGGTCGAAGCCCAGGCGGAAAATGTTGGGCATGGCGAAGAAGCCGGTGAGCACTCCGCGGCGCTGCAAAACGCGCATGCGGTAGCTCAGCCGCTGCTTGGACAGGCCGAGCTGCTGCGCCAGCAGGGTGAGGCTTTCGCGGCCGTTCAGGCTGAGCTCGGCCAGCAGGTCCAAGTCGACCTGGTCAGCGATTTCTCCTGATTTCATTTGTCAATAATATTAACATTAATATTTTACAAGATCTATATATATTTAATATTATTATTAATAAATCAAAACTAACAAAATTTAATTAAATATTCGTTTTCAACATGCGATTAATATGCTATATAAATCATCTATCCCCTTCTTCCAACCAGGAAAGGGGCCGGAGGTTCGCCCCATGAGCGAATACCAGCGCATTCTCGAGCATCCCGTTCTCCCGGTCGACCCGGGCGAAACGATCACCTACTATTGGAACGGCAAGCCGCTGGAGGGCAAGAAGGGCGAGGCCCTGTCCTCGGCCCTGATCGCCGCCGGAGTCGACGCCTTCGGCCGCAACGCCCACGACCACTCGCCGCAGGGGATCTTCTGCGCCAACGGCCAGTGCTCAAAGTGCCTGGTGATCGCCGACGGCCGGCCGGTGAAGTCGTGCATGACGCCGCTGCGCGCGGGGATGAAGGTGAGCGCCGCCGACGACCTGCCCGAGCTGCCGGAGACAACGCAGGCCCCGGCCATGGGCGCCGTGCCCGAGTTCGCCTTCGACGCCCTGGTGATCGGCGCCGGGCCGGCCGGCCTCTCGGCCGCCGTCGAGCTGGGGCGGCTGGGCATCGCCACCCTGCTGGTCGACGACAAGCACGAGCCGGGCGGCAAGCTGGTGCTGCAGACCCACAAGTTCTTCGGCTCGGTCGAGGACTCGCAGGCCGGCACGCGCGGCATCCGCATCGGCCGCAAGCTGGCGGAGGCGGTGGCCGCCGACCCGCACGTGACGGTCTGGTCCGACAGCACCGCGCTCTACGTCTACGCCGACCGCCAGGTGGGCATCCTGCGCGAGGGGCGCTACGTGCTGGTCAGGCCGCGGGTGATCCTCAACGCCGCCGGCGCCCGCGAGAAGTCGCTGGTCTTCCCCGGCAACCACCTCATCGGCGTCTACGGCGCCGGCGCCTTCCAGACGCTGGTCAACCGCGACCTGGTGCGCCCCTCCAGCCGGCTGTTCATCGTCGGCGGCGGCAACGTCGGCCTGATCGCCGGCTACCACGCCATCCAGGCCGGCATCACCGTGGCCGGCCTGGCCGAGGCGCTGCCGCAGTGCGGCGGCTACAAGGTCCACGCCGACAAGCTGGCGCGCCTGGGCGTGCCCATCCACACCGCGCATACCGTGCGGTCGGCCAACGGCCGCGAGCGCGTCGAGTCGGTGACCATCGCCCGCGTCGACGAGCGCTTCCGCCCCGTCCCCGGCACGGAGAAGACCTACGCCTGCGACACGCTGCTGGTGGCCGTCGGCCTCGACCCCATCTCCGAGTTCACCGCCCAGGCGCAGGCCGCCGGCATTCCCGTCTACGCCGCCGGCGACGCCGCCGAGATCGCCGAGGCCTCGTCGGCCATGTTCAACGGCCGCATCGCCGGGCTGGCCGTGGCCCGCGAGCTCGGCGCCAAGGCCGAGGAGGTCCCCGCCTCCTGGCAGGCCAAGGCCGAGCTGCTCAAGTCGCACCCCGGCCAGGTCGAGCCGCAGGTCTTTCCCGAGGGCGAGGAGGGGGTGATGCCGGTCATCCACTGCCTGCAGGAGATCCCTTGCAACCCCTGCGCGACCGTCTGCCCCACCGAGTCGATCCGCATGGCGGGCGACCCGCTGCTCGGGCTGCCGCGCTACGACGGCCGCTGCATCGGCTGCGCCAAGTGCGTGCTGATCTGCCCGGGGCTGGCCATCACCCTGGTCGACTACCGCCGCGACAAGGCCAACCCCATCGTCACCGTCCCCTTCGAGATGTCGCACGTCCCGCTCGCCGTCGGCGACAGGGTGCGCGGGGTGGACATCGACGGCAACCCGCTGGGCGAGTTCGAGGTGGCGGCGCTGCAGCAGAACCGCGACAACCTGACCCGGCTGGTGCGCCTGCGCGTGCCCGCCGCCGTGGCCAAGCGCGTGGTCGCCTTCCGCCTGCAGGACGAAGCGGACACTCGGCCGCTGCCGGCGAACGTGGAGGCCGCGGGCGAGGCCAAGGCCTGCCTGTGCGAGCGCGTGTCGGCCGACGAGGTGCGCCGCCTGATCCGCGCCGGCGTCACCGACATGAACCAGATCAAGGCCGTCACCCGCGCCGGCATGGGCGCCTGCGGCGGCAAGTCGTGCGAGACGCTGATCCGCTCGGTGTTCCGCCAGGAGGGCGTCGATCCCGGCCGCATCACGCCGGGCACCCGCAGGCCGCTGTTCGTCGAGGTACCGCTGGGCGTCCTGGCCGGCGAGGACGGCCAGGGCCGGGGGGAATGACCATGGGCAAGACATACGACGTCGTCGTGATCGGCGCCGGCTCGGTGGGCGTCCCCGCCGCCCTGTCCCTGGCGCGGGCGGGGCTGTCGGTCCTGGTCCTGGAAACGCTGGCCTCGCCGGGGCAGCTGAGCAACAAGAAGGCCATCGGCGGCATCCGCGCCACCCATTCCGACTTCGGCAAGATCAAGGTCTGCCAGCGCAGCATCGAGATCTTCGCCGGCTGGCAGGAGCGCGAGGGCGACGAGATCGGCTGGCTGAGCAACGGCTACAGCTATCCCGCCTACGACGCCGGGACCGAGAAGAAGCTGAAGGAGCTGATGAAGGTGCAGCTCGGCTTCGGCCTGAACATCCGCTGGGTCTCGCCCGAGGAATACAACGAGCTGGTGCCCGGGATCTCCATGGCCGGGCTGCGCGGCTCCACCTATTCGCCCGAGGACGGCAGCGCCTCGCCGCTGCTGGCGCTCAACGCCTTCTATTTCAAGAGCCGGGCGGCGGGCGCCGAGTACCGCTTCGGCGAGACGGTCACGGCCCTGCGCCTGGAGAAGGGCCGGGTGCAGGCCGTGGTCAGCGACAGGGGCGAATACGTCTGCGGCCAGGTGATCAACGCCGCCGGCGCCTACGGCCGCGAGGTCGCCCGCCTGGCCGGCCTCGACGTTCCGGTCGAGCCCGACAACCACGAGGCGGCGATCAGCGAGCCGGTGAAGCGCTTCTTCGGGCCGATGGTGGTCGACATCCGCCCCGAGCCCGGCTCGGTCAACTACTACTTCTACCAGAACCACGAGGGGCAGGTGGTCTTCTGCATCACCCCCGACCCGCCCATCCTGGGCGTGCTCAACGAGTCGACCTCGGCCTTCTTCCCGCAGGTCGCCAAGCGCATGGTCGGGCTCTACCCGCGCCTGGCATCGCTGCGCGTGCGCCGCTCCTGGCGCGGCCAGTACCCCATGACCCCCGACGGCTTCCCCATCGTCGGCCGCGACGCCGGCGCGGCCAACTACATCCACGCCGTGGGCATGTGCGGCCAGGGGTTCATGCTGGGCCCCGGCCTGGGCGAGCTGCTGGCGCGCATCGCGCGCAACGAGGAGACCGCCGACGACCGGCGCGTCCTGCAGAGCTTCCTGCCCACCAGGGAGTTCAAGGGAGTCGAAGCGCTCAAGTGAACTTGCCGAGCTCTTAGTGTTAGTGATAGTGTTAGTGTTAGCAGAGCCAAATCACTGAATATCGCCGAGTTTTCGTAACTCGTGATACGGAATTCGTGATCAGTGACTGGAACAGCGAGTGCCAGCCAATTGCTCTTTCCTGTCACTCGTCACTTGTCACTTCGCTCAAGTGTTTTTCACCTTACGCCGTGCGCCGTTAGCCATACTCCGAGCGCCGAGTTCATATAGTTCCAACGTGGTACATGGTACGTGGTACGTGGAACCTCGACGGACTGTAAGGTTTTCCAGATATGTGGTGGTGAGTCCTCGAGTTTCAGTTCGCTGTTAGATCTGTTTCATCTCCCAGGTCCCGCTCCCCCGGCAGGGATCGCTGGAACCGATCTCCTCCCAGGTCCCCTTGGCCTGCCACTTGCCGCCGATGGCGGGCCGGCAGATGGTGCCCTTGAAGACGACCGTGTTGCCGCTGGGGGTGAGGAACGTCCCCTCCAGCTTGCAGCACCCGCGCAGCCCCGGCGCCAGGGTACCGGTCCAGTTGTTCACCGTGCCGGCGGCGTCGGTGATCGTCCCCTTGAGGGCCGGGCCGCAGCCTCGCTCCTGGTCGACAACCATGACGAAAGTCTCCTTCACCGGCTTCGGGCAGTTGGGCTTGGCCGTATTGATCTGCCACCCCTCATACTTGCCGTTGATGCAGCAGAGCCTGCCCAGCTGGGCCGGGAGATAAATGGCTGCCGCGCCGGCCAATAGAACGGCAACGGCGGCAGCCGCAAGGAACCTGTGCTTCTTGCTCATGAGTCCTCCTTGGTTCGCTAAATAAATACTGGGCTGGCAGGATTATCTCAGCGCTTCAGGGAAGAGAGAGGCAGCAGGCAGTCAACAGACGATTTGAGAAGCAGTTCTCCGAGAGCGTCGAGAAAGGTTCCACGTACCACGCACCATGTTCCATATTGAAAGCCCTTGGCTTTCTCGAATCACGAATCACGAATCACGAATCACGATTGCTTCTAATTATTCCGCGGCCACCACTACCACTATCACGACCACTCAGATTCTGAAAGATCTCCCCTATGTCTTCCCTGGAGTTCTCAAACCCCCTGCCGCTGCGATTGACATTTTCCCAGACTGGCCCATAATCGCGCCATGGCCACCGACATCGCGCAGCTCATCCGCAACCTGGCGGCGTTCTACGACTTCGGCGGCAAGATCGTCCTGTCGATCGGCGCCGGCAACGGGCAGATGATCGAGTACGCCCGGACGGCGGCGCGGGTGATCGCCCTCGACAACAGCGCCGAGGCGCTGGAACAGCTCAGGCGGAGACTGGCCGGAACGGGCATGGAGGACAAATTCACCCTGCTTGGCGGCGACTTCCTCGCCAGCCGCCAGCGCGCCGACGTCGCGGCCTTCGAGTTCAGCCTCCACGAGATGCCCGACCCGGCGGCCGCCATCGCCCACGCCCGTGGGCTCGCCGGAGAGGTCCTGGTCATGGACCACTGGCCCGGCTCGGACTGGGCCTTCTACGTCGCCGAGGAGCTGAAGGTCGCCCGCTCGTGGGAAGCGCTGGCCGCCGCCCGGCCGCGCGCGACGCGAAGCCACGAGGCGGCGCAGGCCTTCCGGGACTTCGAGGAATTGCGCCTGAAAGTGCTGCCGCAGGGCGAGACCGCGCTGCGCCGCATCGAGCCCTTCCAGGGGCGCCAGGGTTTCGCCATCTCCATGACCTATGGCTTCGCATTGCTTTAACAAGAACAATCGTAACGCGTAACGCGTGACGCGTGACACGTAGCCGCGCTCCAAAAATCTACCAAGCTCCCAGACACGGGCTGATCCGGGCTGATTTTGTTTATCCCCGCAGGGACTGCTGCCAAAAATCAAGTCTTTGGGAACCAATCGCCAATCCATTGCACTGCCAGACAATTTGTTCCATGTCGTCTCCCCATTCATTTCACGAAAGTTCGTTATGTTGCGATTTCTCGTCACGCGTCACGCGTTACGCGTCACGATAGTCCTGCACAACATGGATTGACACTGGATGCCTGCACCATCTACAATCCACACGGGATACACGAAGAAGTGAGAATGAAGATGAAACGACGCAAGGACCACGAGCCGCCCTACGTGATCGCCAGGCTGGGCTGGCGCTACCATCACCTGGGCATCCCGACGACCGAGCCGCGGCCGGGTGAATACCACCTCCCCCGCCTGGGCATCCACGTGGAGGGCTTCGAAAGCAGCCCATACGGAATCCAGTGGATGCGCTTCGACGGCGATTCGCAGCCGGCGGCCGTCCGCCGCGTCCCCCATGTCGCCTTCGAGGTCGACGACCTGGAGCAGGCGCTGCGCGATTGCGGCGCCGAGGTGCTGACTCCGGTCAATTCCCCCTCCCCCGGCGTGCGCGTGGCGATGATCATCCACGACGGCGCGCCCATCGAGCTGATCGAGTTCAAGAAGGGCTGACAGTATTAATAAAAATCAGTGGTAGTGATCGTGGTAGTGGTAGCATCTTCATTGAAGAAAAACTCTGTGCCAGTGACAGTGTCAGTGTCAGCAAGAACGATCAGCACCTGAAACGAAATCTTCAGCAACCAAGCGCAGGGCTCTTGCTACGTCGAACCTCGAACGTCGAACCTCGAAGCTCGGTTATGACGTCTGGCCAGACTCTAGTTGACATGCCGCGCCGGCCCGGCTATCATGCAGCTTGCGGAAGAACAGGCGCCGGGGCTCCACCCCGCGCCGGGCTCTTCATGAGCAGCAGGGCGACAGCCCGCGGGACTTCCAGCCGCCGATCGCAAGCCAGGAGGCCGGATGAACGTCCATGAACGGTTGCTGCACCGCTTCCCCGAGTCCCGCCGCAGCGACCGTCGCTTCATCGGCTATCTCGAGGCCTGGGTCAGCATCGGGGGCAACGTCGTCCTGTTCGCCTTCAAGCTGCTGGCCGGCCTGGCGCTGAACAGCATTTCGCTGGTCGCCGACGCCTTCCACTCGCTCTCCGACGTGATGACGTCCGTGGTGGTGCTGGTCGGCTTCTTCTACGGCAGCAAGCCCGCCGATTCGGACCATCCCCACGGCCACGGCCGGCTGGAGCACGTCGCCACCCTGCTGATCGCCTTCATGCTCTTCATCGTCGCCGTCGGCATGGGGCGGGGCTCGCTGCAGCGCATCCTCCGCCCCCGGCCCGTGTACTTCAACCTGGCGGTCGTCATCCTGCTCGCCCTCTCCGCCGCCTTCAAGGAATGGATGGCCGCCTTCTCCAATTACCTGGGCGCCAGGATCGGCTCCTCGGCACTGGTGGCCGACGCCTGGCACCACCGCAGCGACGCCATTGCCACCGCGCTGGTGGCCGTCGGGCTGATGGTCAGCCCGCTGGGCCTCTATTGGCTCGACGGCGTGCTCGGGCTTGGGGTCACGGCCCTGCTCGTCTGGATCGCCTGGGACCTCGCACGCAAATCGGTCAACGAGCTCATCGGCAGGGCGCCCGATCCGGCGCTGGTCGGCGTCATCCACGGCGTGGCCCTCGCCCAGGAGGGCGTCCTCTCCTGCCATCACGTCGAGGTCCATGACTACCTCAGCCACATGGACGTCTCCCTGCACATCGTGGTGAAAGGGCGCATGAGCGCCCGTTCAGCCCACAAGGTGGCCGAAACCGTCGAATCCGGGCTGAAGGATAAACTGGGGCAGCAGTTCACCATCGCGGTGCACATCGACCCCCACGGCGAGCCCGAGGATTGATTTAAAGACAAAAAACGAAGAAAGTGTTAGTGATAGTGATAGTGTTAGTGAAGGCACTTGACCGATTTCTAAAAAATTTCTAGATCAGAGAATACCTTAAGGAAAGGGTGAACTGCCTAAAACACAGGAGCTCTTCAATTGCCTTTCTACCACTACCACTATCACTACCACTTTCTTGCTGTAGCGTTGTGATATCAACAAAATCCCGGCTGTTTGTGAAAATGTGGATATTTTTTTCATGTCGAGAACCTGGATTTTTTTAGCTTCTGCATGCAAAAGATGCGCGAAAAGAGCTATCAACACTCGCCTGTGGAAATCCCTGAAAAAGCCAGCGAAGACTGTTGTACGTGCTCAATCTCCTCAATTTGCACATTTTCGATATTTCGAAAATGCCTATAATTCAATGATTTCCTGAATAAATATATTGGAAAAGGATCTCGCCGCTACATGCCGGGAATACATGCGGATTCCTCATCAGGAAAAACAGAAATAGACCGGCAGAAAACGAAGCTCAGGCAAGAAATAAGGGAAAACAGAGGGAAAGGCAAGGGGAAGGCAGAGTGGGAAAGAGATTTTTGACAGGGATTTTCCCACTCTTTCTTCCCTTCCTCTTTCCTCTGCTTTCCCTCTCTCTTCCCTGGAGCGCAAACATATTGACTGACAGTCACGGCTCCCCTATAATGCGGTGACTAGCCCCAAACTAAAACCGGAGCCGAACCGACAATGGAAAGCTTTTTCTCCTTCCTGGAAAAGCGGGTCAATGACTGCTCCTCGCTCTTGTGCGTCGGCCTCGACCCGCATGTCAGCGACCTCCCCGCGCCCAACGCCGACGGGGCCCTGCGCTTCTGCCTCGACCTGGTCGAGCGCACCGCGCCGTATGCCGCCGCCTTCAAGCCCAACGCCGCCTTCTTCGAGCAGTTCGGCGCCCCGGGCTGGGCGGCGCTGGAGCGGGTGATCGCCGCCGTTCGCGAGCGCTCGCAGCGACTGGGCTCGATGATCCCGGTCATCCTCGACGCCAAGCGCGGCGACATCTCCTCGACCGCCGACGCCTATGCCCGCTCGGCGTTCCAAACCCTCGGCGCCCATGCGATCACCCTCTCGCCCTACCTGGGGCGCGACGCCGTCGAGCCTTTCCTGGCCGATCCCGAGAAGGGGGCGTTCCTTTTATGCAAGACCTCCAATCCCGGGGCCGGCGACCTGCAGGACCTGGCGCTCAGCGGCGGCGAGCCGGTCTACGTCGCCGTGGCCAGGCTGGCGCAAGGCTGGAACACGCGCGACAACATCGGGCTGGTGGTCGGCGCCACCCAGCCCGAGGCCCTGGCCCGCGTGCGCCAGGCCGCGCCCGGCATGTGGATCCTGGCTCCGGGAGTCGGCGCCCAGGGCGGCGACCTCGAGACAGCGCTCAAGGCCGGGCTGCGCGCCGACGGCCGGGGCCTGCTGTTGCCCGTTTCGCGCGCCCTCTCGCGCGCAGCAAACCCGGCCAGGGCGGCCGCCGAGCTCCGCGACCGGATCATCAGCATCCAGTACCAGCGAACGAAATAACGAACATTCGTGACGCGTAACGCGTGACGCGTGACGAGTAAAAGCAATTCGACAGCCGCCAGAAAAGCAAGAACCTTTTTTGGGGGGGGAGCATAAGATGAAAAGCCATAAAGATCTTGATGTATGGAAGAAAAGCATGGAGCTGGTCGTGGAAATTTATCGAATGACGCATCACTTTCCATCCGAGGAACAATACGGTCTTTCATCTCAGTTGAGGCGATCGGCGATCTCGATACCTAGCAATATTGCTGAAGGCGCAGCGCGATCCTCCGACAAAGAGTTCAAGCAATTTCTTTCAATCGCTCTCGGTTCGGCAGCTGAAGTGGAAACCCAGTTGATATTGACGGAGAAACTGGGATTATCCGCCTCAACAAGTGAATTGCTGGGGAAGTTATCGGATATTAGAAAAATGCTGTCCGGGCTGAGTCAATATCTATCAAAGAAGAATCCATCCCGAAAAGGATGAAACTGAATTCTTGCAAGGCGTTTTCTCGTCACGCGTCGCGATGTGGTTTTTCTTATTGCAGCTTCGCGTCACGCGTCACGCGTTACGCGTCACGATAGACTGGGCGCACCAAGGCACGGCGTGCATATTCATAATTCTCGCATTGTGATACACTCCATGCACCTTGACATGAAGGTGAAAAATGCGCCCAAATGAACTAAGCAAGCGCTACCCGCTGCTGACGCAGTGCCTGTACGCCCTGGCCGCGCTGGCGGTCGTGCTGCTGGCCTTCCACGTGGCGTTCGCCTATTTCCTGCCCTTCGTCATCGCCCTGATGATCGCCGGCGCCATGGAGCCGCTCGTGCGCCTGCTGCAGCGGCTCCGCCTGGGGCGCGGCCCCGCCGTCGGCATCGCCATGACCGTCACCTTCGCCGTCCTTTTCGCCGCCGTCTTCTTCGCCGCCAACCGCCTGGCCGCCGAGGCCGCCGATTTCTCGCGCAACCTGCCCGAGTACGGCCGCTTCCTGAGCGGACTGTTCGACGGCCTGGTCGGCTGGGCGAAAAAGGCCTACCTGCATCTGCCCAAGGAGATCATCGCCCCGCTGCAGGACTCGGTCCTGTCGCTGGCCGGCAAGGCCACCCAGGCCCTCACCGCCCTGGCCGGCTCGGTCCTGGGCATGCTCACCTCGCTGCCCGACCTGCTGATGTTCTTCATGTTCACCATGATCTCCACCTTCTTTTTCTCCCGCGACCGCGGCCGCCTGCGCGAGCATCTCTCCCGCCGCCTGCCGGAGGCGACCTGGGCCAAGCTGGCGGCCCTGAAGAACAGCCTGGCCCGCTCGCTGGCCGGCTTCCTCAAGGCCCAGGCCATGCTGATCACCCTGACCTTCAGCGAGTGCTTCATCGGGTTGAGCCTCATCGGCATCCGCTACGCCCTGGTCATCTCGATCTTCACCGCCCTGGTCGACATCCTGCCGGTGCTCGGCACGGGCACTGTTCTCGTGCCCTGGGGGGCAGCCTGCCTGGTCATCGGCAAGACCCGCACCGGAGTCTTCCTGCTGCTCCTCTACCTGGTGATCATGGTCGTGCGCTACATCGTCGAGCCCAAGATCGTCGGCTCGCAGCTCGGGCTGCACCCGCTGCTCTCCCTGGTCGCCATGTTCGTCGGCCTCCGGGTTTTCGGCGTCGTCGGCCTGATCCTGGGCCCGGCCGTCGTCGTGGCCGTCCAGGCCGTCATGCGCTCGGGGCTGATGCCGCCGCTCAAGGAATAGGACGAACTATCGTGACGCGTGACGAGTGACGCGTGACGAGTAAGAAGAAGGAGACGAGCTCAGGGAAGATAGAGGGAAGATAGAGGGAAGACAGAGGGAAGAGGGAAGAAAAAAGGACGGGAAAAAGTCCCTCCAGCATGTAGGATGATGCCTACTGGATCACATTTCATTCTTCACTTTTCACTGATGCTGATATAATCAAAATATGGGCAGACAAGAAAGCGGACGGCTCGAGTGGCAGGCGGCGATCCCCCTGCTGGACAACCCATTCCTGTGGATCGACCTGCTCAAGGCGCTGGCCGTGCCCTTCGTCGCCTTCGGGGCGGTCTTCGCCTTCATCCTGGCCAACGACGACCGTCCGGACTGGGGCGGGGCGCTGAAGACGCTGGCGATCGCCATCGTCGCGGTCGTGGCGCTGTTCGTTTTCGCCGCGGCCGTCATTTTCCGCAACCGCCTGGAGGCCCGCTTCGTCCTGGACGAAAAGGGCGCCGCCTACGCGAGCGGCCGCGCCGCGCGAACGGCGCAGAAGGCCGGCCTGCTGGCCGGGGCGCTGGCCGGCTCGCCGCTGCTGCTGGGCGGCTCGCTCCTGGCCTCGTCCATGAACGCCGTCGGCATCCGCTGGCGCGACGTCCGCAGGGCAACCCCCTTCCGCCGTTGGCGGGTGATCACGCTTTCCAACTCCTGGCGGCCGATGCTGCGCCTGTACTGCCCCGACGGCGAAACCTACGAAAGGGCCTGGCGGCTGGTGAGCGCCAGCCTGCCGGCCGGGAATCCCCCTTGCCGCTAGCAGCTACTCGCGCCGGCCGTTCCAGGCCCCGCCGCCCAGGGTCTCGCCGCGTCCCCAGCGGCCGCTGAACGACCGCCCGTCGGCGCCCATCCGGAACTCGAAGAGGCCGCTGCCGTTCGTCTGCGTCCATCGGCCGCTCAATACGCTTCCCTGGACGGTGCCGTCGAGGCGGCCGCCCTTGTAGTCGTACGAGCCCGTCACCCGGCCGCCGTTCTGCTGCAGGCGCATACGCCCGAAGTCGCTCGTCCAGCCGCCCGACCAGCCCGCCGAAGCCGGCGCGCCGCCGGCGACCCATTCGTACGTGCGATAGAGTGCGCTGGCGGCGCCGCCCGGATAGATCTCGAAGCGCAGCTCCATGCGCTCGCCGGGAGATCGCGCTCCCCCGGGCACGATGATCTCGGACTGCTTCGTCTCGGTGCGGTTGACGATCCGGTCCCAGTTTTTTGTCGCCGCCACGCCCTGCGGGCCGCCGGTTCCCGGCTCCTGGCCGTATCCCTGGAACGTGATGCCGGCGGACGCCGAGCCGTCGCCCGAGTGGGTCAGGAGGCCGCGGAAAGACAGCTTCGCGCCGGGCCGCAGGACGCCCAGGTCGCCGGATGGCGTCCAGGAGAACGTGGCCGTCGTTTTCCAGTTCCTCTGGGTATAGATCGTCGTCAGCGTGGTGCCGCCGCCCGAGGCGTCGACCTTGGACGGATCGGCGGGGCCCACGAGAAACGGCTTGCCCTTGACCAGGCGCTCTCCGGTGAATTTCCAGTATCCGCCGACCTCTCTGGCGGGCGCCGTCTTGGGAACTTCGGAAGCCGGCGACGGCCTTGTCTCCGGCAGGCCCGCGGAAACATTGCGCTTGACCCGGTCGTTCAGCTTGGGCGAGAGGTTGGCCGCCCAGGTGTTGATCCGCTCCTTGAAATAGTCGGGCGCGCTCCCGCGATTGAACACCCGGGTCAGGTTCTCGATCTCGGCAAACACCTGCGCATCGGTGCCGCTGGCGATGCCGCCCACGAAGAACAACCCGAAGGCGTGGTACCAGGGCCCCATGCGGTCGTAGAAGACGGCATCGCCCTCGGGGCGCAGGTCGATCAGTTTCCGGGAGATGTCGCGCGGCAGGATGGTGGTATACAGGTCCCCCTTCCTGCCCGGCGCGACGCCGGTCACGCATTCCTCGTTCCGCCGCTCGGCATAGGCGACCTCCTTGAGAAGGTTGTGGGCGGTCAGCGTGGCCAGGCTGTAATCGTCGCGGCAGACGTCGAGGGACATGGCCAGAACATCGTGAGGCGCCAGCTTTCCCGGCGCGTTGCGGATGCGGGCGGCCAGCTGCGCCTCGTAGGAATCCCTGCCGCCATCCTTCGTCAGCCGGACATAGGGGTTCGTCCCGGCATACGATGATTTCTCGCTCAGGGTGAGCAGGGCGGCCAGGGAATCGGTGTTCCAGTTCTTGATCACCGCCCCGAGGGCGATGCGCGTCCGCACCACGCGCTGGCTGACCACGCTCTTCTCCCAGGGCACGAACCGCCGCGAGGCGATCGTCCGCAGCAGGGCCGGTCCCAGTTTTCCGTTCAGCTGGCGGTCGCTTTCCTCGTTCATCTGCACGCGCAGATTGGCTCCACCCCAGCCGCCGATCTTCTCCTCCTCCTGCGCGACCGGACCGGCAGGAGCGGCCAGCCTCATGATGACGACGCAGGCAGCCAGGACGCCGGCCGCCCTGGAGATCCCTCCGACCCTGTCAACTCGTGCCATTCGTGCCTCCTCGCCCCTCGCTTGCGGATGGGCCATGGAAATCCGCCCGGTTTCGGGAAGATTCTACCAAGCCGACATCGCGATTTGCAAGCGCCGGGTTGAAGCACGAGTGAAAAGTGAAAGAGTCGGAAGAGGGACAAGACCTGCGAATATCCGCCTGGTTTTCGAGCAACCCGAAACAGATCGCGGCCCGGGGAACCCTTACTCTTTCACTTTCTTCCGTGCTCCTTCACTGGTCTCCGCTACGGCTTGACCAGCTCGACGCGGCGGTTCTTGGCGCGGCCGGCGTCGCTGTCGTTGCCGGCGACCGGGGCGAACTGGCCGCAGCCGTGGGCGCGCAGCCGGACCGGCGCGATGCCGTGCTCGCCTGTCAGCGCCTTGAGCACCGCCTCGGCGCGCTGCTGCGACAGGGCGAGGTTGCCCTCGATGGTGCCCTCGTTGTCGGTGTGGCCGACAACGAAGAGCTTGAGCGCCGGCTGGCCCTTGAGCAGCTTGGCGATCTCGCCGATGGCCTGGGCCGACTCGGGCTTGATCACGGACTTGCCGGAGTCGAAATAAATGCCATAGACAGCCACGTGGCCGGTGGCGGCGAGGTCGTTGCCCATGGCCGCGGCGTCGGCGACGATGTCCTGGGCCATGTCCTGCTTCTGCACGATGAACAGGAGGTAGCCGCTGGTGAAGTCGGTGCGCAGCTCGGCCCAGATCTCGACGCCGGGGCCGGCCAGCTGGAAGGTGCTCCGGCCCTTCTCGCTCCACAGGACCTTCCCGCCCTGCTTCTGCACAGCATTCTCGAAGTTGCGCTGGATCTGCAGCTCGCTGGGCTTGGCGGTCATCGTGTTCTGCGGCCGGTAGGCGATCATCCAGTACTGCCCCTCCACCGCCTCGGTCTTCCCCTTGCCGACCGTGAAGGCGTGGGAATCGAACTGCCGCTGCTGGCAGGAATAGATCCAGTAGCCGGGCATGCGCGTGAAGGCGGGGTGGTCCTTGCACTGGCCGCTGTCCTTCTGCTGGGCGGGCAGGCCCGCGGCAAGGGTCATGACCGCGATCAATAGCAGGGCGAACTTTTTCATGTTTTCTCCTTGGATGAAGTGGCCGCTGCGATTTTTATGCCTTCCGGCGTTGAATGTCAAGATGGGATCAGTGAAAGAGCCTAAAGAGCGTGAATGGGACGAAAGAAAGTGAAAGATGGGCCTGCCGGCACCGGCGTTCCAGCGGGCGTTCCTTTTGAAATTACGGGAAGCGCTTCCTGCCCTGAGAGACCCACCTCTTTCACTTTTCACTTTTCACCTTTCACTTTTCACTTTGCTATTGATGATTCCATGCGCTATAATCCAGGAACTGATCCGGGAGGAACGGGAAGAGAGGCATGCTGAAGGGAATGCTGGACCGGGCCGTGCGCCGCTACGAGGGCGCCGATCCCGTCATCCGCATGAAAGCCAAGTTCGTCTTCCTGCTCCACCTGCTGGTCATGCTGATCATCCCCGTCGCCATCGGCTACAGCGCCTGCTCGCACCTGAACAATCCCGACCTGGGCTACCGCCTCGACCTGACGATCCTCGTCCCCGAGGCTCTGGCTCTGCTGCCGCTGGCGGCGTTCCTCTTCCTGCTGCTGCGCGGCCGCTTCTCCCTGTCGGCGCACCTGCTGCTCTCCACCGCGCTGCTGGTGACCTGGATCATCATGTTCGTGGACCGCACCGGCGAGCTGTCGCGGCTGGACACCATCGCCTTCGTGCTGGGGCTGCTCACGCTGACGCCGCTGCTGGTTGTCCGGCGCAAGCGGGTCATCCTCATCTACGGCGCGGTCAACATGGCCATCCTGGCGCTGTTCCTGCTCTACGCCCGGCACCAGCTGCGCCTGCCGTTCTTCCGCTCCATGGAGTATTTCGCCGACAACGCCGTGGCCATCGTCTTCATCACCCTCGCCTCCTTCACCTCCTTCCTCATCAGCCAGCGCGCCCTCGAGGGGATGGCGCGCGAGCTGTCCGAGCGCCGCCGCCAGCAGGAGGAGATGGTGAGGCTGCAGGCGCAGCTGCTCCACGCCCAGAAGATGGAATCGGTGGGGCGCCTGGCCGGCGGCGTGGCCCACGACTTCAACAACCTGCTGACCACCGTGATGGGCAACGCCGGCCTGGCGCTGGCCAAGGTGGACCCCGCTGGCCCGGCCGCCGCCCGGCTGAAGGACATCATGCGCGCCGCCGACAGCGCCGCGGCGCTCACCCGCCAGCTGCTGACCTTCTCGCGCCGCCAGGAGATCGAGCCGCGGCCCATCGACCTCAACCAGCACATCGAGAAGATCGTCGGCCTGCTGGAGCGCCTTCTCGGCGAGGGCGTGCGCCCCGTCCTGAAGCTGGGGCCGGCCATCGGCCCGATCATGGCCGACCCGGGGCAGATCGAGCAGATCGTGATCAACCTGGCCGTCAACGCCCGCGACGCCATGCCCGACGGCGGCACGCTGACCATCGAGACGCGCCGCCAGCGCGTGTCCACCCCGCCGCCGGCGGTGAGCCCGGTCATGAAGCCGGGCGAGTACGTCGTGCTGGCCATGGCCGACACCGGCAACGGCATCCCCGAGGCCGACCTGCACCGCATCTTCGACCCCTTCTTCACCACCAAGCCGCTGGGCCAGGGCACGGGGCTGGGGCTGGCCTCGGTCTACGGGGCGGTGCAGCAGAACGGCGGCTCGATCGAAGTGCGCTCCGAACCCGGCCGGGGCACAGTGATGAGCGTCTATTTCCCGGCCAGCGGGCTCCTCTCCCGCGCCGCCGCCGAGGCCGAGGCGCGGCCCGGAGAGCTGCCCGGCGGGACAGAGACGGTGCTGGTGGTGGAGGACGATGCCATGGTGCTGGACTTCATCCAGCTGGTCCTCTCGAGCCTGGGCTACCGCGTGCAGACGGCCGGCGACGGCGCCGCCGCCCTGTCCGCCTACGGCTTCGACCTGCTGCTGACCGACATGATCCTGCCCGACATGACCGGCACGACGCTGGTGGAGCAGGCGCGCCGGCGGATCGCCGGGCTGAAGGCGATTTTCATGTCAGGACATCCCGAAAGCGCGGTCAGGGCCGGCGGCGCCGGCGAGGGCGCCCGCTTCCTGGCCAAGCCCTTCACGTCGCAGGAGCTGGCCCAGGCGGTCCGGCAAGTGCTCGACCAATCGTGACGCGTAACGCGTGACGCGTGACGCGGAAGATTTTCCTCGCCCTCTATTTAAAAGGATTCAAAAATCGATAGGCCATGAAGAGAACGAGAGCATGAAGAAAGATCGCTCCGGGTAATAGTTACGATAAAGAAAACCATCAACGAGACTTGACCTTGACTCTGGTTTTGGGGATTGGCAGTGTCTCTCACTCGTCACGCATCACGCGTTACGCGTCACGAAAGTTCGAGTTTGTTCGTCTACTCTTCCTGAAATCGCATGCGGTCCGCGGCACGGAACGTCCACTCCGGCGTGACCAGGACATCGCCGAACGCGGCCGAGTACCAGGGGCTCAGCCGGGGATCGCTGGGGTTCTCCAGTATCTGGATCTCCTGCGCCGGCATGTAGCTCTGGGCCAGGAGGAACACCCGCCGCCCGGAAGCGCGATCGACTGCGGCATCGACGACGATCACGGCATGGCCCGGGTGCCCGGGCTGGATGAAAATGTCGCCCGGGTCGGGGACGCCGGCGGACGCCGGCGCCAGCTCACGGGCCAGCGACGCCGTGCCGGCGTAAGCGAAGACCGTTTCCAGGTAGCGCCAGAAGGAGCGCCGGCCGTCGCCGGGCTCCCCGCCCGCGGTCCAGCGCGCCGAGCGGCCGCTCACGGCGATGCGCCCGCCGCGGCGCCAGCGGGAATACTCGGCCGAAAAACCGTTGGCGAAGCGGAAGCGGATCTCGTCGAAGCGCCGCTGCGCGAACAGGAACTCGGCGCGCAGGCGCATGACGGCATCGGCGCACTGGTGCAGATCGCGGCGGCCGATCGGCAGGTCGACGACGGCGGCGTAGACGCCGGCGGCCGCCTTGATCCGGCCGTCGTAGAGGCGGACCGACTCGCCGTGCGCCTTCAGCGGCAGCCGGCGCAGGAAGGCGGCAAAGCTGTCCGCCGCGGCGGGCTCGCGCGCAAAGCCGGCCGGCGGGGCGAAGCGCGCCTCGACGGTCATGCCCGCCGGATCGATCGCCGCCGGGCCCGCCTGCGGAAACAGCAGACAGGGCAGGAAAAGCAGGGGTCCCAGCCAGGCGGCCAGGCGCTGGGCGCCGCTGCGCATGGATGGCGTGCCGGGGTGCGTCTAGCTCTTCAGGATGAAGGTGACCTTCATCTGCACGCGGTACTCGGCGACCCGGCCTTTGTTGTCCAGCAGAACCTCCTGGTTCTGAATCCAGGCCGACTTGACGTTCTTCAGCGTCTTGTTGGCGCGGGCAACGCCGCTGCGGATGGCGTCGTCGAAACTCTTGGCCGAGGACGACTTGATCTCGGTGACACGGGCGACGGACATGGGGCACCTCCTATGGCTCGATTGCTCTCAGTGTAGCAATCCGCGGCCGGACTTGCAACAAGCGACATAAGAACTCACTGAACTAAACAAATGAAATTGGAACTGGCCAGCGGCCTGCAGCACGACGGTCCTTCAAGGTTCCACTGCAGAAACAGAACGATTAGAACTGGTCAGCGGCTTTCAGTACGACGGTCCTTCAAGGTTCCACGTCCCATGTTCCATGTACTACGTTGAAAGCCAGAAAAAGAAAATGCTTTCTAACATGGAACGTGGTATCCCACTCGGAGCTGACGCTCCTCGGGGACACCGCCCCTGTGCGGGGCCGGCAGCGTGGTACCTAGACGGACTGGGAGGTTTTTCGGTTCTGAACTTGCACGTGGTATCCCACTCGGAGCTGACGCTCCTCGGGGACGCCGCCCATGTGCGGGGCCGGCAGCGTGGTACCTCGGCAGACTGGGAGGTTTTGTTGGCAGGTGAAGGTGGTGGAACCTCTGCCGTACGCCTTACGCCGTACGCCCTACGCCGAGCCCCGTTCTTCAAGCCCTGCTAATCCCATTCGAACACAGTTTCGCTCAGGTGCGACGTCTCGTTCAGCTTGGCCAGCACGAAGCCGCGCACCTCGTCGTGCAGGAGCACGGTCACCGAGGCGTTGTCCAAGTGGAAGGCCCAGAACCATTTTTCCCCCAGCCTCAGGGCCTCGGCCAGCAGCGCCTTGATGACCGAGCGGTGGCTGACCACGGCGATCTGCCGCTCGGGCGCATCCTCCAGCAGGCGGTTGCAGGCGGCGGCGCGGCCGCGCACCGCCGCCAGCGACTCGCCGCCCGGGAAGGCCATGCCCTCGGGCTCCTCGAGCCAGCGCCGCCACAGCTCCGGCTCCTCGGCGGCGATCTCCTTCTTGCGCCGGCCCGCCCAGCGTCCCAGGTCGAGGTTGTTGACCAGTTCCTGGGCCTCGACCGCGGCGCCGGGGAAACAGGCCGCCGCCGTCTGCATGGCCCGCTTCAGCGGCGACGCGAGGACGCGTTCCACGCCCAGGCCGGCGAAGCGGGCGCGCAGCTCCCGGGCCTGGCGCAGCCCGGCCTCGCTGAGCGGCACCTCGCCGCGGCCGCGGAAGACGCCGTCGCGGTTGGCCTGGGTCTCGCCGTGGCGGATGAGGTAGATGGTCTTCATCCCGGCCCGATGTGCGCCAGGGCGCTGCGCACGGTGACGCGCCGCCGGCCGCCGCCTTCCTCGGCGATCTCGACGGCGACCGCCTGCGGCAGGGCGAAGTAGGAGCCGTCGAGGTACTGCGCCCACTCCACCGCCAGCACGCCGCGGCCGATGCACTCGTCGAGGGGGCTCTCCAGGGCGCCGGGCAGCGCGCCCAGGCGGTACAGGTCGAAGTGGTAGAGGTCGTGCCGGCCGGCATAGACGTTCATCAGCACGTAGGAGGGGCTGACCACCTCCTCGCCGGGGATGTCCAGGCCGGCGGCCAGTCCCTTGACGAAGACGGTCTTGCCCGCGCCCAACCCGCCGCTGACGAGGACGACCTCGTCGCCGCGCAGCTGCCGGCCCAGGCGTTCGCCGCTGGCCCGGGTCTCCTCAGGAAGCGAGGAAAGGAGAGTGAAATCCATGGGCCTTCAGGAACGCCTTGGGAATGAAGCGGGTGATGTCGCCGGCGGTCAGCGCCGTCTCGCCGACCTCGCGGGCGGCCAGGTCGCCGGCGAAGCCGTGCAGGAAGACCGCCGCGGCCACGATGACGTCCATGGGCTGGCGCGGGTAATGCTGGGCGATGAGCCCGGCGATCATGCCGGCCAGGACGTCGCCGCTGCCGGCCGTGGCCATGCCCGGGTTGCCGGTTTGGTTGACCCACACGCGCCCGCGCGGGGAAACGGCCAGCGTGTGGTGACCCTTGAGCACCAGGTAGATCCCGTGCTCCCGGGCGAACTCCCGGGCCAGGTTCAGCCGGTCGTCCTGCACCTCGCGGACGGAACGCCCGGTCAGGCGGGCGAACTCGCCGGGGTGCGGCGTCAGCACCAGCGGCCGCTGCAGGCGCCCGCGCAGCCGGCCGGGCTGGTCCCGCAGGACGTTCAGCGCGTCGGCGTCGAGGACCAGCGGCGCCTTGGCCCGCTGCAGCAGCATGGCCACGGTGCGCAGCGTGTCGGGGCTTTCGCCCAGCCCCGGACCGGCCAGCACGCAGGAGAAGCCGTCGAGCCGCGCGGCGATCTCCTCCGGCTTCCTGAAGGGCAGGGTCATCACCTCCGGGTGGGCCAGCACCGAGAGGTCGCGGTTCTGCGGCGGCACGGCGGCGGTGCAGAGCCCGGCGCCGGCGCGCAGGGCGGCGAAGGAGGCCAGGATGCCGGCGCCCGGCTTGTCGGCCGAGCCGGCGACGACCAGGGCGTGCCCGAACTCTCCCTTGTGCGCCGCGCGCGGCCGGCGGGCCAGCAGCCCGGCGAAGTCGGCCGGCCCGGTCAGGCGGATGAAGTACTCGTCGCGGTCGTCCAGGCCGGACGGGATGCCGATGTCCAGCACGCGGATGCGGCCGCAGTCGGGGCTGCCGTCGGGCTGCAGGTGGGCCCACTTCAGCGCGTGCAAGGCGGCAGTGACCCGGGCGCGGAGATGGAAGCCGGCATCGGGGGGGAAGCCCTCGCCCAGTCCCGATGGGATGTCGATGGCGGCCACCGGCAGGCCCGAGCGGTTGACGGCCTGGAAGACCTCGGCGAACAGCCCGTCCGTCACCGGCTTGTCCAGGCCGGTGCCGAAGACGGCGTCGACCAGGAAGGCCTCGCGGGGGTCGCACTCGCGCAGGACCTTGTGCACGGCGGCGGCCGAGGCAGCGGGGACGGGGGCGGCTCCCGCCTCGCGCAGCTGCTCGTAGTTGGCCCGCGGCTCCGGGCCGAGGTCGGCGGGGCGGGCCAGCAGCATGACGCGGACCTCGTAGCCGCGCTCGCGCAGCAGGCGGGCGGCGGCCAGGCCGTCGCCGCCGTTGTTGCCCTTGCCGGCCAGCACCAGGCAGACGGGGGTGCGGTTGCGCGGGAAGGAATCGGCGAACCAGGCGCTGCAGGCGGCGGCGGCGTTCTCCATCAGCTCAATGGCCGGGATGCCGCGCCCGGAGATCGCGGCGCGGTCGATCTCCCGCATCCAGGCGTTGAGCAGGACCTTCATCACTCCCCGGTCTTCTTCTTGGCCGCGCCTGCGGCCTTCTTCCCCTTCTTGCCTTCCTTCTCCGCCGCGGGCTCCTCCTTCTTGACGATCTGGTCGAGCACGTTGGCGAAGACGCCGCCGAAGGCCCCCTCGTCCTTGTAGGCGACCTTGACCTCCTTGACCGGCTCCTTGCGCGAGGCGGCCTCGCGCTCGGCGGCATCGCGGATCAGGTCCTCGGTGAGGATCTGCTTCTTGATCTCGTCGAGCTCGATCTTCTCCTCGAGGATCTTCTTCTGCCCCTTCCTGGCGGTCTTGACCGGCTTCTCGGGCTCGAGCTTCTTCTTGGCCTTCTTGGCCGGCTCGGGCTTGGCGGCGGCCGCGAACGGCGTCGCCGCGCGGGCGGGCTCCTCCCTGGCGAAAGGCTTGCGCGCGGCCGGGGCGGCGGCCTCCTGGGCGGCATAGGCGGCCTCGGCGCGGCGCTGCTGCTCCTTCTCCTGGCGCAGCTTCTCCTTCTGCCACATCTCCTCTTCGCGCTTGCGCCGCCGTTCCTCGCGCAGCAGGCGGATCTCCTCCTTGGCCTTGAGCTCCTCGTCCTGCTGCAGGCGGCGCGACTCCTCGCGCCGGCGCTTCTGCTCCTCGATCAGCCCCTGGCGGCGCAGCTTCTCCTCCTCCTCGAGCTCGACCACGGAGTCGGAGTCGAGGTAGAAGACGCCGGCCAGCTTTTCGGCCGGGATGAACTCGGGGTTGCTGAGGATGATGTCCTCGACGGTGCGCAGGTCGACCGGGGCGATCAGGTCCAGGATGTGGTAGAGGCGCAGGATGTGGATCTCGTAGTTCTTCTCGCGGTTGCCGAACTCCAGGAACACCTTGTGGAAGAGCTTGTTGTAGCTCTCCGCCTTGCGGAACTCCTCGATGCGGTCGGCCAGGGTCTGGAAGACCTCGGTCTCCAGGAAGATGGACTTGTTGGGGGCGACCGTCGAAGCCACCTTCTCGCCGTTGGGGACGAAGACCCGGCGCTCGGCGTCGTAGACGATGCGGTCGGTGATGGCGCCCTTCTTGGTGGTCTTGACGGAGAACTGGAACTCGCCGGCGCCGGTCTGCTCGAAGACCAGCGTCGTCCCCTGCAGCGCCTTGTAGGCCTCGAAGACCTTGTCGAAGCCCAGCAGCAGGTTCTCGTCCGGGTAGTGGTAGAGGGTGTGCGTCTTGTGGCTGGCGGTGTCGACGGCGGCGAACTCGATGACGTCGCCGAAGCGGTAGAGGCCGGGCTTCAGGCGCACGGCGCCCGAGGCGACCTCGCGCTCGGTCAGGAAGTAGCGCGTCTCGCCCTCGGTGAAGATCTGCTCCTCGAACTTCTTGCGCTTCTGCGGCAGGCTTTTGCGGTCGCCGTACTCGGCCCTGGCCAGGAAGGGGTTGGGCTCGCTGACCAGCTGATTGCGGCGCAGGTGGTAGAGGGAGGAGATCAGGTGCCATTTGCCCCAGCCCTCGCCGCTGGTCTGCTGCAGGTCGATCTTGTACTGCGTGGTCATGATGAAGTTGAGGGCGAAGCAGGTGGCGGCGAAGTCGGGCGCGCCGGGGGCGACCTTGGCGAAGTTCTCGGCGAAGAACTCGGTGCTCTCCGACTCCTGGCGGCCCTTGAGGAACTCGCGGATGGCGTTGAACACCTCGGGGGCGATGGGCCGCAGGTTCTCCTTGAGCATCACCTTGCCGTTGATGAAGGCGATGGCCGCCTCCTTGTTCAGGGCGGTGACCAGCTTCTTGCGCAGCAGGTTGAAGTCGCGCTCGATCAGCGGCGACTGGGTCTGGCGCGGGTCGAGGTCGGCGCCGATGAACTCGGCCGGGCGCGGCGGCGCCTCCTCCTTGTGCGGCAGCAGCAGCTCGATCTTCTGCTTCAGCAGGTACTCGGTGTAGCGGCGGAACTCGGAGGTGCCCTCGTAGCTGAGGCGGATCTCGTCGCGGCCGGCGCGGTTGCGCGCCTCCTCGACCTTGAGGATGACCCCTTCCCCGACGGCGATGTACTTCTTGTTGCCCACCGGCAGCTGGCCCGGGTACTCCTTGTAGATCAGGTCGCCGGCCTGGTACTCGCACGCCGGGTGGTAGACCTTGACCAGACTCTTGCGGTCCTCGCGCGTCTTGAACAGCGCCGCCTGGTAGAGCAGGTCCTCGAACTCCAGCGGCTGCTTTTTGTCCTTGAGGAACTCGCGGACGAACTCCATGTCGGCGGGGGCGATGTCCAGGAACGCTTCGCTCTTGTTTTCCATGCGCTTATTCTCCCTTGCTGGCCTTGGCGGCGGCATCGTGGCCGCCGCGGCGGCGGTGGATGATGGTGCCCGAGCGGCCGGCCAGGGCCGCCTTCAGCTTCTCGGCCGAGGTGATCATCACCTCGTGCCCGCCGCCGTTGATGTAGTCGATGGCGGCGACGATCTTGGGCCCCATCGAGCCGGGCGGGAACTGCCCCGCCTCCAGCATGCGCCGCGCCTGCTCGACGTCCATGCGCGCGATGGGGCGGGCGTTCTCCTTGCCGAAATTCTCCCACACGCGGTCGACGCCGGTGAGGATGATGAACAGTTCGGCGCGCGCCTCGCGGGCGATCAGCGCCGAGGCGTGGTCCTTGTCGATGACCGCCTCCACCCCCTCCACCAGCCCCGAGGAGTTGATGAAGACGGGGATGCCGCCGCCGCCGGCGGCGATGGTCACCACGCCGCGCTCCACCAGGGCGCGGATGGCGCGCTTGGGGATGATGTCGATGGGCAGCGGCGAGGGCACGACGCGGCGGAAGCCGCGGCCGGCGTCCTCGACCATCTGCCACTTGTTCTCGCGCTTCAGCTGGGCGGCGCGGAAGGCGTTGTAGAAGGGGCCGATGGGCTTGGTGGGGTGCAGGAACGCCTTGTCCTCGCGGTCGACCACCACCTGGGTCAGCACCGTGGCCACCTCCTTGTCGATGGAGCGCTTGCGCAGCTCGTTGAGCACGGCGCGCTCCAGCATGTAGCCCATGCTGCCCTCGGTCATGGCGTCGCAGACGTCGAGGGGGAAGGCGGGGATGGTGTTGGCCGCGGCCTCCATCTGCAGCAGCAGGTTGCCCACCTGCGGGCCGTTGCCATGCACGATGATCAGCTCGTAGCCCTTGCGCACGATCTCGACCATGAGCTGGGCCGCCTTCTGGGCGTTGCGGTACTGTTCCCTGGCCGTGCCCTTTTCGCCGGCCTCCAGCATGGCGTTGCCGCCGAAGGCGATCAAAGCAAGTTTCTTTCTCATCTTCTCCAGCCCCGAAAATAGGCGGCCGCCCCCCGCGGGGGGCGGCCGGCCGGGTTCCCTCGCGGGGACGCTATTTCTTGAACTTCTTGGCCAGGATCTGCTCCAGGTTGGGCGAGCCGATCTCCTGGAGCTCGTAGCCGACGCGCACCGTGGGCTTCTTGAACTTGACGATGCGGCCCAGGTCGATGGGCGTGGCGATGACGATCAGGTCGCAGTCGACCTTGTTGATGGTCGCCTCCAGGTCCTTCATCTGCTTGGCGCCGTAGCCCATGGCCGGCAGCAGCACGCCGATCCCCGGGTACTTGCGGTAGGTCTCGGCGATCGTGCCCACGGCCCAGGGACGCGGGTCGACCAGCTCGGCGGCGCCGTACTTCTGGGCGGCCATGATGCCGGCGCCGTACTTCATCTCGCCGTGGGTCAGGGTCGGGCCGTCCTCGATGACGAGCACGCGCTTGCCGCGGATCTTCTCGCCGTCCTTCACCAGCAGCGGCGAGGCGGCGTCGACGACGATGGCCTTGGGGTTGAGGGCGCGGATGTTGTTGCGCACCAGCAGGATGTCCTGCAGGTTGGCGGTGTCGATCTTGTTGATGACGATGACGTCGGCGCGGCGGAAGTTGACCTCGCCGGGGTAGTACTCGCGCTCGTGGCCGGCGCGGTGCGGGTCGGCGACGACGATCTCCAGGTCGGACTTGTAGAAGGGGAAGTCGTTGTTGCCGCCGTCCCAGAGGATGACGTCGGCGACCTTCTCGGCCTCGCGCAGGATGGCGCCGTAATCGACGCCGGCGAAGACGATGACGCCGTTCTCGATGTGGGGCTCGTACTCCTCCATCTCCTCGATGGTGCACTTGTGCCTGGCCAGGTCGGCTTTGGTGACGTACTTCTGCACCTTCTGGGCCACCAGGTCGCCGTAGGGCATGGGATGGCGGATGGCGGCCACCTTCTTGCCCATGGCGATCAGGATCTGGGAGACGCGGCGGGTGGTCTGGCTCTTGCCGCTGCCGGTGCGCACGGCGCACACGGAGACGACGGGCTTGCTGCTCTTGATCATCGTCTCGCGGGGCCCGAGCAGGATGAAATTGGCGCCGGCGGCCTGCACCTCGGCGGCCTTGTCCATGACGTAGGTGTGGCGCACGTCGCTGTAGGCGAAGTACACGTCCTCTATGCCGAGCTTGTGGATCAGCTCGACCAGCTCCGACTCGGGGTAGATGGGGATGCCCTGCGGATAGTACTCACCGGCCAGCTCGCGGGGGTACTTGCGGCCGGCGATGTCGGGGATCTGGGTGGCCGTGAAGGCCTTCACCCGCACCTCGGGGTTGTTGCGGAAAAACACGTTGAAATTATGGAAATCTCTTCCTGCCGCTCCCATGATCAAAGCGTTGCGCATCAAATCCTCCTGTTTATTTGTTGTTTGATTTCGCAGTGGAAATGAGCACTAATTATAATCAATATTTGCCCGGGTGTCAATCATTCACACGCCTATCGCCCGGCCTTGGTGTGTAAAAATGATACAGGTTTAATAAATTCGGTGTACGGCATACGGCAGACGGCTTACGGCAATCGCAATTTCACGATCTCGAGCCAAGTGAATATCGGCCAAGGTACCGACAAGACATCTAATTCGAAAATTGAGACTTGGATTCATTTGGAATTTGGTGCTTGGATATTGGTGCTTTGTTTTTCCGTTTGCCGTGCGCCGCATGCCGTATGCCGATTTCCAGCCAAATCTTGACTGCAGTTGCGCTGTTGCCTATACTGGAGCCATGAATTCCCCAAAAACGCCGTCCGCTGAGCCGATTCTGGTCACCGGCGGCGCCGGCTACATCGGTTCGCACGTGGTGCGCGACCTGGACGCAAAGGGATACTTCCCGGTCGTGCTCGACGACCTGTCGTCGGGCCACGCCGAGGCGATGCTATGCGGCGAGCTCGTGCGCGGCGACGCCGGCGACACGGAGCGGGTCGGCGCCCTGATCCGCGCGCGCGGCATCCGCCGCGTCCTGCACTTCGCCGCCTTCATCCAGGTCGAGGAGTCGGTCGCCGAGCCGCTGAAATACTACGAGAACAACTCGTTCAACTGCCTGCGCCTGCTGAAGGCCTGCCTGGCCAGCGGCGTGAAGAGCTTCATCTTCTCCTCCAGCGCCGCGGTCTACGGCATTCCCGGGACGATCCCGGTGGCCGAAACGGCGCCGCTGCTGCCCATCAACCCCTACGGCGCCTCCAAGCTGGTCAGCGAGATGCTGCTGCGCGACGCCGCCGCCTCCCGTCCCGGCTTCCGCTACGTCGCCCTGCGCTATTTCAACGCCGCCGGCGCCGACCGGCTGGCCCGCCTGGGCCAGGACTACCGCAAGCCGACCCACCTGCTCACGCGGGCGCTCAAGACCGCCCTGGGCCGGTTCCCGTGCCTGGAGGTCTTCGGCGACGACTACCCCACCGCCGACGGCACCGCCGTGCGCGACTACATCCACGTCGACGACCTGTCGTCGGCCCACCTGAAGGCGCTGGAGTACCTGGAGAACGGCGGGGAAAGCCGCGCCTTCAACTGCGGCTACGGCGTCGGCCACTCCGTCCTCGACGTGGTCGCCGCGGCCAAGCGGGTGACGGGGATCGACTTCCCCGTGGTCCATGCCGCCCGCCGGCCGGGCGACCCGGCGGCGCTGGTCGCCGACCCGGGACTGATCCGCCGCGAGCTGGGCTGGGCGCCGCCCGTCCCGGCGCTGGACGAGATCGTGGCCAGCGCCTGGAAATGGGAGCAGAAACTGGCCGCGCGAAAAAATTGAAAAAGGTCCGCATGAAAAAGCAATTCGCCTTTCTTGCGCTGGCGTGCGCAGCGGCGGCGGTCGTTTTTGGCGCGAAACACCCTCCGGACGTCCGCTGGCGCGAGATCGGCCGCAACGGCATCACCGTCATCTTCCCGGCCGGGCGCGGCGCCGAAGCCGCCGAGGCGCTGGCCGTTGCCGGGGCAATGAATGGCAAACTGGCCCGTTTCTGGGGCTTTTCCCTGCGCGGGCGGACGCGCATCGTTTTAAGCGACTTCAGCGACGACGCCAACGGCTTCGCCTCCTTCTACCCCTACAACCTGGTCGGCGTCGACCTGGCCGAGCCGCCCCCCGACTCGGAGATCGCCGCCAGCCGCGGCTGGCTCGACCTGGCCCTGGCCCATGAGATGACCCACCTGTTCACCCTGAACGACGGCGCGCCGCCATTCGTCCTGGGCCGCCGCCTGTTCGGGACAAACCCGGCATTCTTTCCCACCGCGCAACTCCCGCCCTGGGCGATCGAGGGGCTGGCCATCGAGGGCGAGTCCCGTTTCACCGGCGAAGGCCGCCTGAACCGCGCCCCCTACCGGCTGATGCTGGACGCGGCCCGCCGCGACGGCCGCTTCCCCTCCTGGCGCTCCCTGGCCGGGGTGCCGGCGGCCTGGCCCGGCGGCACGTCCAAGTACCTGTTCGGCGCCGGGTTCATGGAGTTCCTGGCCAATCAGAGCGGCAGCGCCGGCCTGCGCCGCTACGTGCAACGTTTCTCCAGCCGCATCCTCACCCTGGGCGCGAGCCGCGACTTCCGGAAGCTTTTCGGCAGGCCCCTGGGCGAACTCTGGGACGAGTACCGGGAGGGGAAAGGCCCGCGGCGGAGGCCGGAAGTCGAGCCGCTCACGAAGGACGGATTCGCCAACCGTTACCCCTGCTCGCTGGCCGACGGCGCCCTGGCCTACTACCACCGCGATTACCGAAGCCGGGGCGAGGTCCGCCTCATCGACCGCGCCGGCAGGGAGCATGTGCTCTTTAAAAAGGACGCGGTCGGCTCCCTGGCCGCCGGCCCCCGGGACAGGCTGCTCCTGTCGGCAACGGAGCTGTACCGCTCGTTCCGCGACTTTTCGGACCTCTACGAATATGACCTGAAAACGGGAAACTTGAAGCGGCTCTCGAAGGGAAAGCGGCTGTCGTGTCCCGCCCCGGTGCCGGCGCGGCCGGGCGAGCCCGAGCGGATCTATTGCGTCGAACGCCGCAACAACCGCAGCCGCCTGGCCCTCTTCGATCCCAACACGGGTAGAGCGCGCTCCATCTCCATGGGTTTCGCCGGCATGGCCCAGGCGGCCGTTTCTCCCGACGGGGCACGGATCGCCGCGGCGGCCAAGCCCGTGGGCGGCCCCTGGGGGATCGCCGTGTTCCTCTCCGAGAGCGGCAGCCTGGAGAGCTTTCTCTCGCTGGCCGGCAGCGATATGAGCCAGCCGCGCTGGCTGGCGGACGGGAAGCTGCTCTTCATCGTGACCGGCCGCGAGACCTCGTTCCTGGCCGCCTGGTCCAGGGAGGCGGGCGGCGCCTGGCGCCTCGATGAGCCGCGTCTGGCCGGTGCGCGGCAGTTCGACCTTTCCGCCGACGGCCGGCAGGTCCTGTTCGCCCATTACACCGGCCGCGGCGAGGAGATCGCCAGGGTCCCGGCCGAATTCATCCCGCAATCGCCGCTGGAAATTTCCGTGGCATCGGGAATTTCCGATGCTAGAACCGCGGCGGTTGCCGCTACGGCGTCCGCCTCGCGCCCCTACCGCTTCTGGCGCGACCTGCTGCCCCGCTGGTGGTCGCCGGCGCTGCGCCCAGGCGGCGACGAGGTCCAGGCCGGCGCCATGACCGGCGGCCAGGACGCCCTCGGCATCCATTCGTGGCAACTGGAGGGGTACTACGGCCTGGACAGCCGCCGGGGCAACTTCCTGTTCCGTTATGCCTTCGACGGCCTGTTCCCGACCCTGTCGGTTTTCCTAGGCAGCACCGTGGAATACGACCGCGACTGGGACGAGTCGATCCGCACCCGCGAGCTGACCCTGGCCTCGCTGTGGCCGCTGCGCCTGCGCAAGCGCTCGCAGTTCCGCGCCTACGCCGACCTGCACCTGGAAAAGAGAACCCGCATCTTCGGCGGCCATGAGGACGTCATGGGCGACATCCGCAACGGCTTCCGCCTGGGACTGGGATTCAACTCGGCCCGTGAATACTACGACTCGATCTCCCCAGCCGACGGGGCGTCCCTCGCGATCCAGGGGACCATCCAGCCGTCTTTCATGGGCAACGAACTGGCCAGCGCCGCCATCCAGGCCGACTTGCGCATCTACCTGCCGCTCCTGCGTCCCGGCGTCCTGGCCCTGCGCCTGGCCGCCGCCAAAAACTGGAAGCCTGGCCTGCGCTATTACGACATGGGCGGCTTCGTGGCCGAGAGCGGGCTGGGGAGCAGCCACCCCTTCCGGCTGCTGCGCGCCTTCGCGACAAACGAGTTCCACGGCGACGAGGGCTGGCAGTTCAACGCCGAGTACCGCCTGCCGCTTTTCCGCATCAACCGCGGCATACTCCCCTCCCTGGCCCTGGACCGCATCTGGCTGCGCCCCTTCCTCGACCTGGGGCGGCTGGCCTTCAGCTACCACTCGTACCGGGTCGTCATGCCGGTCATGGTCGCCGCAGGCGGCGAGGTCATGCTGCGCCTGGCCGTGGGCGGCGCCGCCACCGCCGACATCGCCATCGGCTTCGCCCGCGGCTCAGGGCCCCGTCGCCAGGAAATGATCTATTTCGGGGCCGGCGGCAGTTTCTAGCCAGGCTCCGTGACGCGCAACGCGTGACGCGTGACGAGTAACAGCATTGAACAGCGCTTGGTTTGCGGCATACGGTATACAGTGGACGGAAAAGGCCAAATTCCAAGCATCAAGCAGCAAATCACAAATGAGTTCCGATACACTATGACCAAATGACCCAAATAAAGACACCGAAAGGGCTTTGGTTTCGGACATTGGAATCTGGAACTTGGGATTTATTTGGAATTTGGTGTCTGGAGTTTGGTGCTTTGATTCTTCCCGTCTGCTGTACGCCTAATTCTCATCTTTCTCGTCACGCGTCACGCGTTACGCGTCACGATTGCTTGATTTTCCGCTAAGGCATAGAATCGAGCCAACGGGAGGTGGAGGATGGGAACCTATGTGCTGATGACCAAGATGACCCCGGAGATCTCGGCCGACCTGAAGCGCCGCGGGGCCATCGGCAAGGAGTGGAAGAAGAAGGTGGACAAGCTGTGCCCCGACGTGAAGTGGCGGGCGCACTACGCGCTGCTGGGCCCCTACGACTTCATGGACATCTACGAGGCAAAGAACGACGAGACGGCGGCCAAGGTCTCGCTGCTCAGCCGCGCCAACGGCGCGCTCAAGGCCGAGAGCTGGCCGGCCATCGAGTGGGGCCGCTTCGTCAAGATCACCAAGGAGGTCGGCATTTAGCTGACAGAGCTTGAGCGATGAGTGAATAGTGATTGGTAACGGCAATAGACAGCCCAAGCCCCGTTTTTTTACTAATCACTAATTACTAATCACTATTCACTTACGATGCCCTCGTGTGAACGAGAAGAGGTGCAGAATGGAACGCAGTCGCTTTTTTGGCCTTCTTTTTGCAACGGTCCTGGCTCTTTGCCTGTTCACTGCCGGGTGCCAAGACGTCACCCAAGAGATGGATTCTCCCCTGTCGCCCCCTGCCTGGATACAAGGCTCATGGGCGGACCAGGGCTACATCCAACGGAGCGTGAACGGCAAGCGCTGGGTGTTCACCAAGGACAACGCCGTCTGGCACGACTACATGTACGGAATGCCGCATCTCGCCCCCTGGGATTATTATCAGTTTTACCTGGACCACCTGTCGGACAAGTCGTCCTTCCGCTACGAATTGACCGACCTCTCCTCGGACGCGTACTATGAGATCAAGGAGATATTCGCCGCCGCGGGGGAAACCGATCCAAGCCCCAAATACCTGAGGTTCATCAAGCTGACGCCCGCCACCTTCCGTTTCAAGATCTTGGCCAATGGCAGCCTGGCCGACTACGGCGTTTACACGAAGGAATAGCGGCGCCCAAGAGGCCGGCATTTGACTTCGCGGGCTGTGTGAGTAGTGAATAGTGAATCGTGATTAGCAACCGCAATGGAGAGGCTTTTCCTGGTTTCTTTCTAATCACCAATCATTTTTCGCTGAGCTCATCGCGATCGTGATTGGCGATTCGCGATTTGTAGCCGCAATGGACCATCCAAGTGCCGTTCTCCTTCTAATCACGAATCACTAATTACTAATCACTGAGGTTTCTTTTTTACCCTTGACAGCGGGCCGGCTTGCCGCTACATTGCCCTCCATGGCGAAGAAGGGAAAGAAGAAGCGCCGCTCTCCGTTCCTGCGCGCCGCCGTTGTCGTGCTGGCGCTGCTGCTGGCCGCGGGCGCGGTCTTCTGGCTTACCCTGCCATCGGTCGCGGGGCTGGTGAAGGAGACGCCCGGGGAAACGGCCATGATGCGCTTCCGCGCCGAACAGGCCAGGCAGCAGGGCCGGAAGGCGCGCCGCAGCTGGAGGCGCGTGCCGCTGTCGCGCATGGCGCCGCACCTGATCCAGGCGGTGCTGATCGCCGAGGACGACAAGTTTTACGCCCACGAGGGCTTCGACTGGGAATCGATGCGCAAGGCGCTGGAGGACAACGTCAGGAAGGGGCGCGTCCTGCGCGGCGGCTCGACCATCACCCAGCAGCTGGCCAAGAACCTCTTCCTCGACCCGCAGCAGAGTGTCCTGCGCAAGCTGCGCGAGGCGGCCATCGCCTGGAAGCTGGAGCGGGCGCTGAGCAAGAAGCGCATCCTGGACCTTTACCTCAACCTGATCGAATGGGGCGAGGGCGTCTACGGCGCCGAGGCGGCCGCGCGCGCCTGGTTCTCGCTGCCGGCGGCGGAGCTCTCCCTGGCGCAGTCCATCCGCCTGGCCTCGATCCTGCCCAACCCGCGCCGCTTCTCGGCCCTGGACGAGCGCAGCCCGCGGCTGAACCGCAAGCGGCGCCTCATCGCCCAGCGCATGCTGCGCCGCCGCTGGATCAGCCAAGACGCTTATGATCAGGCCTTGCGGGAGATGGGGCTAGGATCCTAACGACCAATCGTGACGCGTAACGCGTAACGCGTGACGAGCAACAGCCCTATTGGCGAAGTCAGCCTTGACGCATAAAAATCTACAAATCGAAATCCGATCTCAAGGACCAAGGCCTGCAAATGCCATTTCTCAATTGGGGCCATTGGGTTATTCAATGTAGGGGCTTGGACTTCGGATTATTCCTTCCTGCGGCATTGCGGAGATCGTTTTATTGCGGCTCCTTGTCACGCGTTACGCGTCACGCGTCACGAAGATCCGCCGCAGTTCGTTTAATTTGGATAAAGCTCTTTCCACCACTCCGGCTCGTTCTTGAGCCAGCGGTCGAACCAGGCCATGATCGTCTGCAGCCAGCGCAGGCGCTGCGGCGGCGTCAGCACGAAATGCTGCTGGCCGGGGAAGGTGACCAGCGCCGCCTCCTTGCCCAGCAGCCTGAGGGCGGCGTACATCTGGTAGCTCTCGCCCGGCGGCACGTTGTTGTCCTCCTGGCCGTGCAGCAGCAGCAGCGGCGTCTCGATGCGCTCGGCCATGAACAGCGGGCTGTGCCCGACGTAGATGTCCTTGCGGTTCCAGGGGAAGCTGCCGGCGCTGGCCACGCCGCTGTAGCCGTAACCCCAGTCGCCCACTCCCCAATAGGAGGCGAGCGAGCTGATGCCGGCGTGGGAGACCAGGCCGGCGAACCGCTTCGTCTTGGTCGCCAGGTACTGGGTCATGAAGCCGCCGTAGGAGGCGCCGATGGCGCCGACGCGGCGGTTGTCGATGTAGGGGCGGGTGCGCAGCAGCTCCTCGACGCCGCGGATGATGTCGTCGGAGGCCTTCTCGCCCCAGTCGTTGACATGAACGCTGGAGAACTCCTGGCCGTAGCCGACGCAGCCGCTGGGCTGGATCACGCACACGACGTAGCCGTTGGCCGCGTACCAGTCCTTGGGATAGCGGCCGCCGAAGCCGCGGCCGATCGGCGTGGTGCCGCCGTAGTAGTTGACGATGCACGGCCACAGGCGCGCCGGGTCGAAGTCGGGCGGGAACAGCAGGTAGCCGCCGACGGTGCGGCCGGCCTGGGTCTTGAAGCTCCAGTTCTCGTGGCGGCCGAAGCGCACGCCGGCGAAGCGCCCGCGGTTGTAGTCCTTGAGCACGCGGCCGCCGCCACCCAGGTCGAGAACGTAAAGCTTCTGCGGCGCGCCCAGCCCCGAACCCGAGTAGGCCGCGCGGCCGGCGCGCGACCAGCTGACGGACTCCACGGCGTCGCAGCCGGTCTCCAGGCGGGCGAACTTGCGCTCCGCCGGCGAGCCACGGTACAGGCGCTCGTAGTCCTGGTCGGTCACCTTCAGGTACAGGCTGCCGTTGGGATGCCAAAAGGCCTCGTCGATCGAGGGGGCGAAGGCGCGGCTCAGCGCCTCGGCCTTGCGCGTGCGCAGGTCGAATACATAGGCCTGGTGATCGAAGTCGTTGGGCAGCGTCTCCTTGGGCAGGGTGCTGCCCAGGCCGGAGAACGCCGATGGGCCGCCGATGAGCAGCAGGCGGCGCGAGTCGGGCGCCCAGGCGAATTCTTCGATCCAGGGGTCGTCGAGCAGCTTCTCGCGCTTGCCCGAAGCCAGGTCGTGGAGCACGGCCAGGTTGCGGTGGAAGGGGCGGGTCTTGGGATCTTCCACGGTGGAGACCAGCAGCAGCGAGCGGTTGTCGGGGCTGATGAGCACCCGCGAGAAATTGTCGCCGAAGCCCGACAGCGGCTGCCGCGCTCCAGATGCCGGCTGGAACAGGGTGAGGGCCAAGCGCGGCTCGGGGACGCGGAAGCGGTCGTCAAGCCCGCGCACCTGGCGGTAGGGCTTTTCCTCGTCCGCCTGCTCGGAGGTCGCATAGACGGCGAAGGAGCCGTCATCGGCCCACCACCAGGAGGAGAAGTTCTTGACCCCCTCCAGCAGCGTGCGGCTGGAGCGGTCGTCGAGGTCGTATTGGCAGAAGCGGGTCTGGCCGTCCTCCGTGCGGGTGAAGGCGAAGCGCCGCGAGCCGCCCAGCCATGCGAAGTCGGCGACGCCTCCCAGCTCCAGCGAGGAGAAGACGCGCCCGCCGCCGGCGGCATCCAGCACCTCGAGCCAGCGCGTCGCCGTCTTGGCGCCGCGCTCCAGCCGGCTCAGCGCCACGGCGACCCGGCGGCCGTCGGGCGAGATGGAGACGCGGTCGATGTTCACGGCGTACAGCACGTCGTCCATAGTGGTGCGCCGGCCGGGCTCCAGGCTGGCTAAGGGAGGCTGTCCCTTGAAGGCCGGCTTGGGAGCCAGTGCCGCCTGCAGCGTCTGGCCTCTGCCGTTGTCCGCGGGGAGGACTCCCTTCACCAGGAGGAGGTGCTTGCCGGCCGGGAGGATCAGCGGCGAAACGCTCTTGCCGGCGGCGGCGGCGCGCGTCACCTTCTCGCCGTCGAGATAGACCCGGACCGGGAAGGCGGAGTCGAGGTTCAGGTCGGCCTGCAGCCAGCGCCTCGCCTCCAGAAAGGCGGCCAGGTAGACGATGCGCCGGGACTGCGTGCCGAGGAAGCGGGCGGCGCCGGGCTGCCATGGCAGCCGCCGGCCCGGGGTCCACTCGACGGCGCTGCCCACGCCGGGTTCAAGCTCCGCCGGCGGCAGGAAATCGTAGTCCAGCGCGGCGTCGGCGCCCAGCGTCTCGCCGCCAACGAGCGGCTCGGCCGGTCCCAAGACCAGCCAGGTGTCGATCTTGATCTCGTCCGCCCCCGCCGCCAGGGCGGGGGCCATCACCAACAGGGCCGCGACGACGGCAACGATGCGCAACTTCATGTTCATTTCCTCCGCAAGGTGGTATTATACGCCCGGAGGCAGGGAACGCGAAACGCGGCGGCCAAGCGTCCCGTTTTCGGGACACAAATGCCGGCCGGGCTTGGCAGCGGCCTTGCATTCCAAGTAGTGGCGGATGGATCCGCCCGCGGAGGACGCGATGAAGAAACGCATGCTGATCGGGCTGGCCGCGCTGGCGGCGCTGCTGCTGCTCAATTCCTGCCAGAAGATCGAATACGAGGCCTACGTGACCATCGTCAACATCGGCAACCTGCCGATGAACGCCTGGGTCAATGAAGAGCTGGCCGAGATCGCCGCCTACGACTCGCAGACCTGGGCGATCCAGCTCGAGTCCAAGGACGACAGCGTGCAGCTGCACCTGGAGGCCGAGCCCGTCGGCGGCGGCGATTATGACGACATCACGGTGATCCTGCACGGCGACCGCGACATCGTCACCTGGCTCGCGGGCTGGGACCTGGTGCAGGGGGCCAAGCCGCTGAAGAAGCAGAGCCGCGTGCTGCACGGACCCGCGCCCAGGTAATTCCAAGCCATCGTGACGCGTGACGCCCCTGAAGGCCCCCGACGAGGGGGTTGACGCGTGACAAGTAAGAATATAATTCCAAATTCCAAGCACCAAATCACGAACAAGCACCAAGAACCAATGACCCAAACGAAGGCAAGTGACACGGAAGGGCTTTCGTTTGGGTAATTGGAATTTGGAACTTGGAATTTATTTGGAGTTTGGTGCTTGTGATTTGGGATTTACTGCTTACTGTTTCAATGCGGATATGCTTTTTCACCTGCCTTGATTTCGACATCCAGGATGTTCTCTAACGGCGGCAGCGGGCAGTTGTAGGCCGGCGAGTAGTTGCACAGCGGGTTGTAGCAGCGGTTGAAGTCCAGGATGACCTCGCCGCCCTCGGGCTCCTCCAGGTCGATGAAGCGCCCCACCTCGTAGGTCTCCCGGCCGTTGGTGTCGTCCTTGAAGGGAACGAACAGGAACCTGGCGTCCGCTCCCTCCAGGCTGGTCTTCAGCGCCGTCAGCTCCAGGTCCTTGCCGTCGATGCGGAAGCGCAGCTTCCCGTAGCGGTAGAAGGTCTTCTCCAGCCTGCGCGTGGTCGTGATCTTCAGCGGCTTCATCTCCGGGAAGCGCTCGAGCCGGGCGGCGACGGCGTAGCGGCGGTCGGGCGGGTAATAGAGCAGGTGCCCGAACTGCACAACCTGCGGCCGCTCGGGATCGAAGACGATCAGCGCCAACGTGTCGGGCCCCGGGTAGGCGCCCAGCGTCAGCCGGCCGGCCGCGAACAGGTCGCCCTGCGCCAGCGCCTCGCTCTCCTGGGCCACGGGCCGCTCGCCGCGCTTGCAGGCGACGCCCGACGCGGAGCTCCAGTACCACTTTCCGTCCTTGAGCATGACGGCGAACACGGGGCCCTCGCCGGCGTCGGCGGGATTTGCCACCCTGCCGTCGCGGATGACATGGAAGGGCGCGGCCTTCCCGGCGATGGTCAGCCGCTCGCGGCCGGCCATGGGCGATGTCGCCGACGTCTTGAACTCGGCGTCCTTGTCGGCCCGCTCCTTCCGCAGCGCCTGCTCCCAGGCGAAGTCCCCGATCAGCACGGTATTGTCGCCGGGGACCTGCGCCCAGGCCAGCGCCGCCAGCAGCAGGACAGCCGGCAGCATGAAGAACCCGATCACCTTTCTTGCCTTCATGGGTTTCTCCTCAGGATTCGGAGGCGATGGCCAGCAGGTCCTGCAGGACGCCGCTGGCAGTATCCATCAGGTCGGGATTCTCCTCCAGGAGCCACAGCGGCCCCAGCATGTCGAACTCCAGGCGCAGGGCGGCGGCGCGGCCGTTGACCGCGGAGAAATAATGGCCGGCCTCCACCTCGCGCGGCTTCACCTCGGCGCGCACCCGGCCATTCTCGCGCCAGGCGCGGCAGACCAGCTTGATCCTCCTGCCCGCGGCCCTGGCCCGGGCCACGTCATCCGCAGTGACGCCGGTGATGCCCCGGCGGTCGACGCGCAGCGGGTCGATGCCGGCGTCCATGAAGAAGTTGGCCAGCACCGAGACCTTGGCCGAGGAGTCCCAGCCCTCCAGGTCGTTGGCCGGGTCGGCCTCGGCGAAGCCCAGCTGTTGCGCCGTCTTCACCGCGCTCGCCATGCTCTCCCCCGCCTCCAGCCGCGAGAGGACGAAGTTGGTGGTGGTGTTGAAGATGCCGGAGATCCCGGTCACGTTCAGCCCGCGCAACGCGCGCCCCAGGCAGAAGATGGGCGTGCCGTCCATCACCGCGCTCTCGAACAGGAAGCGGACGTTCTTCTTCCGCGCCAGGGCGGCCAGCTCGGCGTAGGCGAAGGCCGCCGGTCCCTTGTTGGCCGTGGCCACGTGCCGTCCCCGCTCCAGCGCCGCGCGCACGTGGGCCATGGCCAAGCCGCCGCGGCCGGCGATGTCCAGGGTCGAGATCTCCACCAGGGCGTCATAGTCCAGGGTCTCCAGCGCCTGCAGCGCGGTCATGGGCGCGGCCGGGAAGCCGCCCTGCTCCCGGTACTGCGCCAGGGCCCGGCCCAGGTCGATGCCCTTGGGGTCAACCAGCCCGCCGTGGCGGCCGGTGACGATGGCCACCGGCTCCAGTTCCAGCCCCGCCAGCCCCGGGTACCTGTCCCGCTCCCCGGTCAGCATGGCAGCCATCTTCTGGCCGACGTTGCCGAAACCCGCCATCACCACACGCAGCTTTTTCCTTTTCATCTCCACATTTTAAAGGAAAAAGTAAAAAGGAAAAAGGTAAAAGTAAGAAAAAGCGCTGCCAGTGCCCGCCGCAATTTTCGGCTCATTGCCTGCTTCATCACTTTTTCCTTTTACCTTTTACCTTTTTCCTTAATAGTGTTTCCAGAACTCCTTGACCCCTTCCCCGTAAACCCTTATAATGAGTCCAGCGATCACTAAGGAGACCGGCCATGTTTGGAAGCCTCGGAATCTGGGAAATTTTGCTGATAGTCGTGGTCATCGCCCTGCTGTTCGGCGGCAGGAAGCTCCCCGAGCTGGGCAAGGGCCTGGGCCAGGGGATCCGCAACTTCAAGAACGCCGTCAAGGGCGAGGAAAAGGGCAAAGACGACGGCAAGGATGAGAAGGGTAATTGAGGACCTGGTCGAGAAGCGCAAGGCCAGGCAGGAGGAGCTGAGGGCCGCCCTGCGCGAGCTGGCCGGAGCGCTCGGCAAGCGGAACTGGCCGCGCCGGAACGACGCAAGCGTCGCGGAGCGCGTCACCCGCCTGCAGGAGGTCCTGGAAGCGTACGTCACCGCCCAGGACAAGGAGTGGGACGCCTATGCCGGCAACCACGCCACCACGGTGTTCAAGTCGCTGGAGTGGAAGATCGAGAAGCTCGAGGCCGAGTATTCCAACCTGAGGACGCTGCTGGCGGGCTTCGCCCAGCTGGAGAACCGCCTGGACCGGCTGCTGGACGGGCTCGACCGCCGCGCGGACGCCGGCACGGCCGCCGGCCTGCGCGAGGTCAAGGAGCGGCTCTCGCCGCTGCAGTATGCCGACTTCGAGAAGCGCTTCCGCGGCAGCCGCGGGGAGATCGCCGGCCGTCTCTCCGCCTACCTCGGCCATTTCCCGCCCGACGGCGAGGTGCTGGACATCGGCTGCGGCCGCGGCGAGTTCCTGGCCCTGCTGCGCGACAGCGGCCGGCGCGGGCTGGGGCTGGACCTCTCCGACTCCATGCTCGCCGAGGCGCGCGACCAGGGCCTGGAGTGCATCAAGGCCGACGCCCTGGAGTTCCTCAAGGCCAGGCCCGCGGCCTCGCTCGACGGCGTGTTCTCGGCGCAGGTCGCCGAGCACCTCGAGCCCGAGTACCTGCGCCGCCTGGTCTCCGAGTGCTTCCGCGTCCTGCGCCCGGGAGCGCCCCTGCTGCTGGAGACCGTCAACCCGCTGAGCCTGTTCGCCCTGAGCCGCATCTACTTCCTCGATCCCGGCCACGTGCGGCCGCTGCATCCCGAGTACCTGCGCTACCTGCTGGAGAGCTCGGGCTTCGCCGCCGTCGAGGTTTTGTTCGGGCCCGAGCCGGCCGGCGAGAGGCTGGCCGAGGTCGACCCCTCGGCGCCGCAGGCGCTGGCCTTCAACGGCAACGTCGACCGCCTGAACCGCCTGCTCTTCGGCCCCAGCGACTATGCCGCCCTGGGGCGCAAACCCGGCCCGGCCCGTTCGGTGACCCCGTGACCGTCCTGGGCATCGACGTCGGCGCCGGCGCCGTCAAGAGCGCCGTCTATGGTGCGGGCGCCGTGCCCATCGCGAGAGGCGAGCAGGAGACGGCGCGCTCCTACGCCGGCCTGATCGAACAGCTGCGCGGCATCATCGCCGCCGCCCGGCGCGACCACGGCGTGGCGGCGGCGGGCGTCGGCGTCCCCGGGTTCCTCTCGCGGCCGGCGGGAGTCATCGTGCGCTCGCCCAACATGCGCTTCCTGGACGGCGCTCACCTGGAGCGGGACCTGGCCGCCGCCGCGGGCCTGCCGCTGCGCGTGGAGAACGACGCCAATGCCGCCGCCCTGGGCGAGTACCTGGCCCTGGAGGGCGGGCGTCCCGACCCCTTCGTGCACCTGACCCTGGGCAGCGGCATCGGCTCGGGCATCGTCGCGGGCGGCACGCTGATGCGCGGCGCCTGCGGCCTGGCCGGCGAGCTGGGCCACCTGCTGGTCAGCCCCGCCGGGCGCCCCTGCGGCTGCGGCAACCGCGGCTGCGCCGAGACCGAGAGCTCCGCCGCCGGCATCGTCGCCAGCTACCGCGAGTACGCGGGCGAGGGCGGCGACCTCGACGCCGCCGGCGTCTTCGCCCGGCGCCAGCGCGGCGACGGGGCGGCCCAAAAGGCCTTCGACCGCGCCGGCCGCTTCCTGGGCGTGCTGCTGGCCCAGATCGTCTACGCCCTGAATCCCGGGCTGGTCAGCGTCGGCGGCGGCGTGGCCGCCGCCGGCGAAGCCCTGCTGAAGCCGGCCCGCGAGGAGCTGGCCCGGCGCGTCGTGCCGCTGGCCTGCGCCGCCACCCGCGTCGAGGCGGCGCGCCTGGGCAACGGTGCCGGCTGCGCCGGCGCGGCCGCCCTGGCCCGCGACGCCGCCCGCCACCGCTAGGACCATGAAGCACATCCGCAACTTTTCCATCATCGCCCACATCGACCACGGCAAGACCACCCTCTCCGATCGCCTGCTGGAGGCTACCCACGCCGTCGCCAAGCGCGACATGCAGGAGCAGGTGCTCGACTCCATGGACCTGGAGCGCGAGCGCGGCATCACCATCAAATCCCATTTCGTGCGCCTCACCTGGCGGGACGAGCGGGGCGAGGAGTACCTGCTCAACCTGATCGACACGCCGGGGCACATCGACTTCACCTACGAGGTCTCGCGCTCGCTGGCCGCCTGCGAGGGCGCCCTGCTGGTGATCGACTCCACCCAGGGGGTCGAGGCGCAGACCGTGGCCAACACCTACCTGGCCATGGAGAACGACCTGACCCTCATCCCGGTGATGAACAAGATCGACCTGCCCAACAACGAGCTGGACAAGTCGCTGGAGCAGATGGAGAGCATCCTGGGCATCCCGCGCCAGGAGGCGCTGATGGTCTCGGCCAAGACCGGCGTGGGCGTCGAACAGATCATCCCGGCCATCATCGCGCGCATCCCGCCCCCGCAGGGCGACGCGGCCAAGCCCCTGCAGGCGCTGATCTTCGACTCCTGGTTCGACTCCTACCGCGGCGTGATCATCCTGGTCAAGATCATCGACGGCGTCATGCGCAAGGGCGACCGGATCAAGTTCCTGTCCAACAACGCCGAGTACGAGATCAACGAGGTCGGGGTCAACACGCCCAAGCCGCAGCCGCTGGAGGCGCTGGAGGCCGGCGAGGTCGGCTACATCATCGCCAGCATCAAGAACATCGCCGAGGTCAAGATCGGCGACACGGTCACGCTGGCCCGCGAGGGGGCGGTGCCGCCCCTGCCGGGCTTCAAGGAGCCGCAGCCCATGGTCTTCGCCGGCTTCTATCCCAGCGAGGGCACCAGCCACGAGGAGCTGCGCGAGGCCATCGAGAAACTCACCCTGAACGACTCGTCGCTGACCTACGAGCCCGAGTCGTCGCCGGCCCTGGGCATCGGCTTCCGCTGCGGCTTCCTGGGGCTGCTGCACAAGGAGATCATCCAGGAGCGGCTGGAGCGCGAGTACTCGCTGTCGCTGGTGACCACCGCCCCTTCGGTGCGCTACCGCGTCGGCAAGACCGACGGCACCACCATCGAGATCGAGTCGCCGGCGCAGCTGCCCGAGCCCCAGCACTACAAGACCATCGCCGAGCCGTTCATCGAGGCCATCGTCATCACCCCCGACGAGTTCCTGGGCAACGTGCTCAAGCTGCTGCAGAACCGCCGCGGCGTCCACCGCAAGATGGAGTACATCGGCCCGCAGCGCGTCTACCTGACCTACGACCTGCCGCTGGCCGAGGTGCTCTACGACTTCTTCAACAAGCTGAAGTCGATCTCGCAGGGCTACGCCTCCTTCGACTACGAGCTGAAGGACTACCGCGAATCGCCGCTGGTCAAGCTGGACATCCTGATCAACGGCGACCCGGTCGACGCCCTGGCGGTCATCGTCCACAAGGACAAAGCCTACACCGTGGGCAACCAGCTGACCGTCAAGATGAAGGAGGTCATCCCGCGCCAGCTCTTCGAGGTGGTCATCCAGGCGGCCATCCACAAGCGCGTCATCGCCAAGACGGTGGTCAAGCCGCTGCGCAAGAACGTGCTGGCCAAGTGCTACGGCGGCGACATCTCGCGCAAAATGAAGCTGCTGGAGAAACAGAAGAAGGGCAAGAAACGCATGAAGCGCATCGGCAAGATCGACATTCCCCAGGAGGCCTTCCTGGCCGCCCTGGAATTGGAGGAGTAACCGAGTGCAGCCCCGCCATTTCCTGCTGCTGGCCACGCTGGCCCTGCTGCTGTTTACGACGGCCTGCTCCGCCCCGCGCGCGGCCCGCGACCTGCCGCCCACCTGGGTGTGGGACTGCGACCAGGACCGCATCCATCCCGGCGACGGCACGCTGAACGCCTGGGAGGGCTTCACCCTCAAGGCCGACCGCTTCGAGGCCGACGGCGAGAGCGCGCAGTTCATCCTCTGGCGCCGCCGGGCGGCTGCGGCCGAGCTGTCCGTCGAATACTCGCTGCGCGGCCGGCCGGCGACGCTGACCGTCAACGGCGGAGCCGCCGTGAAACTGGCTCCGAGCGGCGAGTTCCGCAGGCAGCAGTTCCGCGTTCCGCTTGCCGCCGGCTTCAACTTCCTGCGTTTCGCCCGCAAGGGCAAAGGCGTCCTGCAGGTCCGCTCCGTGACCGTCGGCGCGCGCGCGCCGAGGTTGCGGCCGCACCTGCGCCGCGGCGAGAGCGTCAGCCTCTTCGTGCCCGCCGGCAGCGGCCACATCGAACTGCGCGGCCGCGGCCGCGCGCGCATCGAGGAGCAGGCCCTGGACGGCGAGCCGCTGCCCGCCGTCGCCCGCGAGCGCGGCGGCGGCCTGTTCCCGCGGCGCATCCGCCACGAGCTGGCGTTGGCGCGGCCGACCACGGTGCGCGTCACCTGCCTGCGCGGCGAGCTCAGCGTCGGCGCCTTCGCCTTTACGCCGGCGCCGCCGGCGCCGCCGCCGTCCCACCCCCGCCTGCAGGGTCGGCCCGACATCACCGTCATCCTCGGCGACGCCTGCCAGCCCTCGCACCTCGGCGTGTACGGCTACGGCCGCAACACCTCGCCGCACATTGACGCCTTCGCCGCCGACGCCGTGGTCTACGAGAACGCCCACGCCAACGCCTCGTTCACCCGCTCCAGCGTGGCCACCCTGCTGACCGGCCTCTACCCCGACTCGCACAAGGTGCGCGTCCTGCAGCACGAGCTGCCGACGCGCCTGCTCACCCTGCCCGAATACCTCAACGCCAAGGGCTACCGCACCGGCATCTTCTCCTCCAGCACGGTGATCGCTCCCCACTTCGGCCTCAACCAGGGGGTGGAGCGCTTCGCCAACGTCCGCGGCCTGAAGTTCGACGGCAACAACCCCCTGCTGCTCGGCAAGTTCAGCGACTGGTGGCGGCGCGCGGAAGCCCCGCGCTTCTCCTACGTCCACTTCCTGCAGCCGCACCTGCCCACCGTGCCGCCGCCCGGCTTCCTCCTGCCCTTCGCCCACGAGGGCAAGGTCCCCGGCTACCCGCGCATGATCGAGCTGGCCGAGCGCGGCAAGCACCCCGAACGGCCCTTCGGCGCCGACGACGTGCGCGAGATCACCCTGGGCTACGACGCCAGCATCGCCTGGATGGACGGCGAGTTCGCCAAGATCATCGCCATGATCAAGGAGCGCGGGCTGTACGACGACAGCCTGATCGTCTTCCTGGCCGACCACGGCGAGGCCCTGCGCGAGCACGGCGTCGTCGGCCACGGCAGCAACGTCTACGAGGAGACCACCCGCGTGCCGCTGATCGTGAAGTACCCCCGCTCCCTGGGCCGGCGCGGCCGCGCCGCCTTCGTCTGCGAGCTGGCCGACGTCTTCCCCACCATCGCCGCCCTGTTCGGGCACGAGATCGAGCTGGACGGCCGCAGCCTGCTGTCGCGCGCCGACGCGAACGCCCTGGACGACCAGCTGGCGGTCTCGCGCTCGTTCAACCCCATCGGCCTGTACGGCATGCGCTGGCGCAACTGGTACCACATCATCAGCACCAAGACCAACCGCCAGCAGCTGTATCGCCTGGACGCCGACCCGCTCCAGGAGGTCGGCGGCCGCTACCCCCAGGCGGCGCGCTGGTTCAAGGCGCGCTTCCTCGACTGGCTCGGCCGCTTCCGCAACCGCCGCGACTTCTCGGTGGAGATGAACCTGCGCAAGCTTCCCGCCGGCGACATCGACGAGATGAAGACCCTCGGCTACCTGTAGAAATGCACGTGACGCGTGACGAGTAACCGCCCCTCAGAACTGTCCGAACTACTCGTGACGCGTGACGCGTGACACGTGACGGGCAACAGCCCTCCCGAACTGTCCAAAAACACGCGCAACAAGCAACCGCCCTCCAGAACTGTCCGAACTACTCGTGACGCGTAACGCGTGACGCGTGACAAGTGACGAGCAATCACCCTAAGAGCAGCGGGCGCCAGAAAAGCGAGACGGGCAAGAACCTGCCGGGTGGGACTCCCCGCGCGGGCAGTGGACGGAACGCGGCATGCGCGGCGGCAATCGTCCCCCCGAGAGGATGCTTTGTCCCAGGGGGACTCCGCGACCGGAGCGGCTTGCCGCCGGCGACGAGACGAAGGCCCTCGGTTGCCTGTGGGCGTCAGCCCTCGTCCGCCTTGACGAAGTGGGCGCCGCGCGAGACGCGGTTGCGCATCGAGGCCTCGACGATGAGCAGCGCCGTCTGCACGCTGTCGCGCAGGGAGACGATGCGGTTGCCGATCTCGCACGCCTGGTAGAACTTCTCGATGCGGTGGCGCAGGTAGTCCAGGTCGGCCTTGGCCCGCTCCATGCGCTTGACGGTGCGGATGATGCCGTTGTAGTTCCAGAGGATGCTCTTGATGGTCATCAGGTCCTGCCACACCAGCGCCGGGTCGAGCTTCTCCTGCGGATAGGGGTACTTCCACTCCGGGACCTCGGCGATGGTGTAGGGGTCCCGGTCGTCGGCGATCACGGCGGCGATGTCCTCGGCCGCGCGCACGCCCCAGACCAGGCCCTCCAGCAGCGACACCGAGGCCAGGCGGTTGGCGCCGTGCACCCCGGTGGCCGAGACCTCGCCGACGGCGTACAGGTTGCGGACGCTGCTGCGGCCGCTCAGGTCGCAGAGGACGCCGCCGCAGCTGAAATGCGCCGCCGGCGCCACCGGGATCGGCTTGCTCTCGATGTCGATGCCGTACTTCAGGCAGTTCTGGTGGATGGTCGGGAAGCGCTCGCGGATGTTGATCTTGGCGAACGAGGCCAGGTCGAGCAGCACGTAGTCGTCGCCGTACTTGATCATCTCGGCGTAGATGGCCCGCGACACCTCGTCGCGCGGCGCCAGGTCCCGCAGCGGCGAGTACTTGTCCATGAAGTACTCGCCCTTGAGGTTCATCAGCCGCGCTCCCTCGCCGCGCACCGCCTCGGAGATGAGGAAGCTGTCGGCCTCGCGGTGCGACAGGGCGGTGGGATGGAACTGGATGTACTCCAGGTTGGCCAGGCGCGCCCCGGCGCGGGCGGCCATGGCGATGCCGTTGCCGATGGCCTCCTCGGGGTTGGTCGAGTGCAGGTAGAGGCTGCTCAGGCCCCCGCTGGCCAGCACCACCTTGCGGGCGAAGACGCGGAAGACCTTCTTGCTGCGCTGGTCCAGCACGTAGGCGCCGATGATGCGCGGCTCCTGGTAGACGCGCAGCGGGTTGGTCGAGTGGTGGGGGGTGCTGAGCAGGTCGACCACCGTGTGCTGGTAGAGCGTTTTCACGCGCGGCAGCGCCGCCAGGTAGGCGCTGAACTTCTCCTGGATGACGCGGCCGGTCATGTCGCGGACGTTCAGCACCCGGCGCGTGGAGTGCCCGCCCTCCTTGGCCAGGTCGAACTCGCCGTCCCGGCGCGAGAAGGGCACGCCCAGCTTGTCGATGAGCACCTCGCGCACCAGGCGCCGCGAGTCGTTCACCGCCTGGTCGACGGCCGGCCGGTAGTTGAACTCGTCGCCGGCGCGGACAATGTCGCCGGCGAAGAGGTCGGCCGCCTCGCCCTCGGGCAGGAAGGCGATGCCGCCCTGGGCATAGTAGGTGTTGTTGCGCGACGGGTCCTTGCCCTTGGAGACCAGCAGCACGTCGACGCCGAGCTCGGCCAGGCGCAGGGCGGCCGCGGAGCCGGCGATGCCGTTGCCGATGACCAGCGCCTCGGTTTCCAGGTATTCCTTCATGCCGACCTCACGATCTTCAGGCTCAGGTCCAGGGAGCGGAAGGAGTGGGTCAGGGCGCCCACCGAGACGAAGTCGACGCCGCTGGCCGCCTTGGCGGCGACGTTCTCCAGGGTGACGTTGCCCGAGATCTCCAGCCGCGTCCGGCCGCCGGCGCGGGCCACCGCCGCGGCGGCCAACTCGGGGGTGAAGTTGTCCAGCATCACCATCTCCACGCCCAGGCCCAGGGCCTCGTCCAGCCCGGCCAGGTCCTTCACCTCCACCTCGATGGCCTTGCCGGGGTGGGCGGCGCGCACGCGCGTCACCGCCGGCGTGATGCCGCCGGCCATGGCGACGTGGTTGTCCTTCACCATGGCCATGTCCGCCAGGTTCAGGCGGTGGTTGCGGCCGCCGCCGTGGCGCACGGCGTTCTTCTCCAGGAAGCGCATGCCCGGCGTGGTCTTGCGCGTGTCCAGCAGCGCGGCGCGGTAGGGGCGCAGCGCCTCGACGAAGCGGCGGGTGAGCGTGGCCACGCCGCTCAGGCGTTGCATGAAATTCAGCGCCGTCCGCTCCCCCTTCAGGATGGAGCTCTCGCGGCCGCGGACCTCCAGCACCAGGTCGCCGGAGGCCACCGCGCAGCCGTCGCCGCGGAAGACCTCGACCTCCAGGTCGGGGTCCACCTCGCGCATGGTCTCGACGAAGGCCTCGATGCCGGAGATGACGCCGCTTTCCTTGGCGCGCAGCTCGGCGCGGGCGCGGCCGTCGAGGTCGGCCAGGGAGTTGGTGGTGACGTCGTCGCGCGCCCGGTCCTCCCGGAGCGCCAGGCGCACGATCTCGAGCAGGCATTCGCGTTCCAGGTCCATGGGGCGATTATAGGCGCCGGGCACGAAATAGTAAAGGCTGAGCTCGGCGTACGGCGCACGGCATGCGGTGCACGGCAACGGCCCTTGGACAATCGAGTCCGCAGAATGGCTGTTCCCGTCTGCCGTATGCCGTATGCCGAGATACTGGCGGTTAGAATCTCCAGAGATAGGACGCCTTGAAGAAAAAGCTCCTGCGGGTCTGGAGATAGTCGCTGCTGGGGAAGTACTCGCGGTCCTCGCTGCTCCACTTGACCTTCTCGTAGGCCGAGCCGTAGCCGGCATAGATCACGGTGCCGGGGATGTAGGTGAAGGAGGCCAGGACGTCGGCGTTGATCGTCTTCCAGTAGTTGTTGTACTCGACGATGCCGCGGAAGAAGAGGTAACGGTTGACCTGGAAGGTGGCGCGGCCGCGCCAGATCGTGTAGTCGTAGACCTTTTCGCCGTCGCGGGAGCGGAAGAAGTCGTAGTAGCTCAACCCGACGGAGGCGTTCAGCCGGTCGATCGGCTGGTACTGCAGGTACAGGTCGGCGGTGTTGCCCTTGCCCTGGAAGGGCGCCGCGGCGTCGTAGAAGATGCGGTCCGAGCGGCGGTAGCCGCCCTCGAAGTACAGCTGCTTGAGGATCTGCGTGTACCAGCGGAAGCGCCAGCCGCTCAGGCTGAAGCGCCGGTTGGCGAAGACCTCGTTGCCCAGGATGGCGTCGAAGCGCACCTGCGATTGCCGCGGCATGTTCAGGCGCAGCACCAGGTGGTTGTAGGTCTCGAACAGGTTGCTGGGCTTGTCCAGCAGGTGGTAGCTCCACCAGAAGGCGTCGACGCGCTGGAAGAAGCTCGACTTGGGATACAGGGAGTACATGACGAAGGTCGGCACCATGGAGATGCCGGTGCGGGTCACGTAGCCGGTGTCGATGCGGAAGTTCTCGCTCAGGTCGAAGAAGCCCAGGTCGACGTTCCAGTGGCGGTCGCTGAAGTTGTAGCGCAGGCCCAGGTAGTGTCCCGGGTCGCTGGCGCCGCTGCGGCCGTCGCGGCTGGACGAGGCCAGGGCGCTGTACTCCAGGAAGCTGGTGTTGTTCAGCCGCCAGCGGCCGTCGACGCCGCCGACGGTGTTGCGGTCGCCGGCGAAGCCGCGGTGGGTGAAGAAGGCGCCGAGGTAATTGTCCTGGCTCATCTGCCGCTTGTAGCGCAGGATGGTGAAGGCGGCGTTGTGCCCGGCGCGCTCGCTGTCGCCCTCCTCGGCGGCCGCGTCGCCGGGGAACTCGTCCAGGGCGAAGATGCCCGAGACGACGTTGCGGTCGCCGACCTTGCCGGTCAGCTTCAGGCCCAGCAGCGGGTCGGCGATGGTGCGCGTGTAGGCGACCGCGCCCACGGTGTTCTGCTCCATGGCGGTGGCGAAGTTGAAGTTCTCCATGCCCTCGAGGAAGAAGGGGCGCTTCTCGGAGTAGAAGATCGAGTAGCGCAGGTTGACGTCGATCTGGCCGGCGTCGGCCTCGACCTGGCTGAAGTCGGGATTGTAGGCGGCGTCGAGGGTCAGGTTGGAGGTCAGGCCCAGCTTGCCGGTCAGGCTGAAGTCGGTGTGGCTGCCCAGCGAGCCCATGGCGCCGTCGCGCCGGGCGCTGGTCTGGTTGAAGGTGACGGCGGGGATGAACTCCAGCGGGCGCTCGAAGGCGACGTCGCTCAGCTCGATGCGCTGCGACTGGGTCATGATGGCGCCGCCCTCGGGGCTGAGCTCGGGGAAGCTGGTCTGCTCCGACTTGCGGCCGATGTAGCGCGAGACCAGCAGCCCCATGGTGATCTTCTTGCGGAAGGGATAGCGCAGGCTCTTGAAGGGCACGGCGACCTCGGCGCTGTAGCCGTTGTCGTGGATCAGCCCCTTGCTCTGCCAGACGGTGTCGAAGCTGGCGTCGCCGTTGCCGTCGGCGTTGAGCATGCCGTCCATCTGCACGCCCAGCGGGTTGACCTCAAACAGGTAGCCGCCCTGGGTGTCGCCGAAGGTGTCCAGCACCACGCCGATCCAGTCGTCCATGTCAATGCCGTCGCGCTTGGACATGGCGGCCTTGATCTTGGCCGGCTCGCTGTCGCGGCAGTCGAAGGCGAAGTAGATGCAGGTGCGGTCGTAGGCCACCAGCGTCGTGGTCGGCTCGGAGGTCGGCTTGCCGTAGTCGGGCTTGAAGGTGACGAAGCGGTCGAAGCGCGTGGCCAGCCGCCATACGGGATCGTCCAGCTTGCCGTCAATGACCGGCGCCGTCTCGGCGCGGTGGACGGGCACGGCCGCCGCCGGGCCGGCGGCGCCGGTTACGGGCTTCGCCGCGCACAGGGCCAGCGCCGCGGCCAGGAGTACCGTCATCACTCCCGCTTTCATGGCTGTCTTTTCGTTCCTCACGCTTTCCTCCGCCGGGGCCATCCCGAACGTCGTCTTCAGGGGATGCCCGCTCTCAGGATCAGTAACGAATCGCGCGGAGCGAAAGTTGCAAAGAATCATCCAAGGCGATCTCTTTGTGTTCGTGTCAGTGTTTGTGTTAGCAACCGCAACCAAACGAACTTGAATCTCGTATTAAAATAGACATATTTTTGAATCCATTCAATGAAATTCAATTAATCCTTGAAGGTTTTATAAAGGATTCTCTCCGGGATCACAGTTGGGTCGCCGATCTCGCCCTCAGGAGATCGCCACAAAATTCAATGATTTGAACTATTCGGCGTGGCACATCCCCATGAAAGGCAGTAGTTCAATCTTTGCTGTTGCCAACACGAACACAAACACGAACACATCGGGATCGGTTTCTTAGAATAATCTCTTCTGCGGCGGCGGCAGGTTGCGTCCGAAGTAGCGGAAGGCCTTCTCGGTGGCCAGGCGGCCGCGCGGGGTGATCTGCAGGAACCCCTCCTGGATCAGGTAGGGCTCGTAGATGTCCTCGATGGTGCCGCGCTCCTCCTGCACCGAGGTGGCCAGGGTGGTGATGCCCACCGGGCCGCCGGCGAACTTGTCGATGACCGCCAGCAGGATCTTGCGGTCGACCTCGTCGAAGCCGGCCGCGTCGACCTCCAGCGCCGCGAAGGCGCCCTCGGCGACGGCCATGTCGACGCGGTCCCGGTCCTGGGCCTGGGCGAAGTCGCGCAGCCGCCGCAGCAGGCGGTTGGCGATGCGCGGCGTGCCGCGCGAGCGCGCCGCCACGGCGCGGGCGGCGTCGGGCTCGATGCGCAGCCCCAGGATGCCGGCGCTGCGCTCGATGATGGCCAGCAGCTCCTCGGCCGGGTAGAAGTCGAGGTGGCAGAGGATACCGAAGCGGTTGCGCAGCGGGTTGGAGAGCAGTCCGGCGCGGGTGGTGGCCCCGACCAGGGTGAAGGGCCGGAGGTGCAGCGACACGGTCTTGGCGCCCGGCCCCTGGCCGATGACCACGTCGATCTGGAAGTCCTCCATGGCCTTGTACAGGATCTCCTCCAGGGCAGTGCGCAGGCGGTGGATCTCGTCGATGAACAGGACCTCGCGCTCCTCCATGTCGGTCAGGATGGCGATCAGGTCGCCCTTCTTCTCCAGCACCGGCCCCGAGGTGCACTTGATGCCCACGCCCAACTCGGCGGCCACGATGTTGGCCAGGGTGGTCTTGCCCAGCCCGGGCGGGCCGTCGAGCAGGACGTGGTCGAGGGCCTCGTTGCGCTGGCGCGCCCCCTTGATGTAGGTGCGCAGGTTGGCCACCTTGCGCCGCTGGCCGGTGAACTCGCGCAGCCGGCCCGGGCGCAGGCTCTGCTCCGGCGCCGCATCGTCGCTGCGGCCGACCGGGGTGGTGACGCTCTCCGCCTTCACGACTTGGCCTGCTTCAGCGCCAGCTTGAAGAGCCCCTCGAAGTCGCCGCGGCCGGGATTCTCCTTCAGCACGCGCTGGACGACCTCGCGCGCCGCCTTGGGCGCGTAGCCGAGGTTGACCAGGCCGGAGACCAGGTCGGCGCCGATGCGCGGCAGCTCCCGGGAGGCGGACGGGCCCGCCTCCAGCTTGCCGGTCAGTTCCAGCACCAGGCGCTGCGCCGTCTTGCGGCCGATGCCGGGGATGGCGCTGATGCGCGCCACGTCGGCGGCGGCGATGACCGCCTGCCATTCGGCCGGGGGAATGGCCGAGACGCAGGCCAGCGCCGTCTTGCCGCCGACGCCGCTGACCGCCAGCAGCTTCTCGAACAGGGCCTTTTCCTCGGGATCGAGGAAGCCGTAGAGCACCAGGTCCTCGTCCTTGACCTTGAGCACGGCGTGCAGCAGCACCGGCTGGCCGGGCCGCAGGGCGGGGAAGCTGGAGACGGGCACCAGCAGCTGCAGCACGATGCCGCTGCCGGTGTCGACGGCGACGCGGCCGGGGCTGAGCTGGCTGATCTTGCCGGCGACGGCGGCGATCATCGGCAGCTCGCTCCGTGGCAGTAGGCCACGGCCAGGGCGTCGCTCTCGTCGAGGCCGATCTTGCGCGGCGGCGCGCCCAGCAGCATCCGCGCCATCCGGGCCACCTGCTCCTTCTCGGCGTTGCCGTAGCCGGTCAGGGCCTGCTTGACCTGGCGCGGCGCATAGAGGGCCAGCGGCAGGCCGCGGCGCAGCAGGGCGGCCATGGCCACGCCGCGCACGGTGGCCAGCAGGGCCATGGAGCGGACGTTCTTGCCCAGAAACCCCTCCTCCATCGCCGCCTGCCCGACGGGGTAGGCGGCCAGCACCCGCTCCAGCTGCTCCAGCAGCCGGCGCATGCGCTCGACGAAGTCGCGCTCCGGCAGGCGGATGGTCTCGGAATGGACGTAGGAGAAGCGCCGCCGCTCCTGGGCCACGATGCCGATGCCGAAGCGCAGCGAGCCGGGATCGAGGCCCAGGATCAGCATCATTCCTTGCTGAACTTCTCGATCTCCTCGTCCGAGATGTCGAAGTTGGACCAGACGTTCTGGATGTCGTCCAGCTCCTCGAGCTTGTCGACCAGCCGGAGCATCTGCTCGGCCTGCTTGCCCTCCAGCTTGATGTAGGTGGAGGGGACCTTGGCCAGCTCGGCCGACTCGACGGGCAGCTTCCTGGCCTTCAGCGCCTCGTGCACCTTGTCGAAGTCCTCGCTGGCGGTGGTGATCTCGTAGGAGGAACCTTCCTTCTTCATGTCCTCGGCGCCGTTCTCGACGATGATTTCCATCAGCTCGTCCTCGCCGATGGCCGACTGCGGGACCAGGATGACGCCCTTGCGGGTGAACATCCAGGAGACGCAGCCCTGCTGGCCCAGGTTGCCGTTGTACTTGTCGAAGACGTGGCGCACCTCGGAGACGGTGCGGTTCTTGTTGTCGGTCATGGCTTCGGCCAGGATGGCGACGCCGCCGGGGCCGTAGCCCTCGTAGGAGATCTCCTCGTAGTTGACCCCTTCCAGCTCGCCGGTGCCGCGCTGGATGGCCTTCTTGATGTTGTCGCTGGGCATGTTGACCGCCCGCGCGCCGTCGATGGCGTGGCGCAGCCGGGCGTTGGCGTTGGCGTCGCCGCCGCCGGAGCGGGCGGCGATGGTGAGCTCGCGGATGAAGCGCGTGAACATCTTGCCGCGCTTGGCGTCGAGGGCCGCTTTTTTATGCTTGATCGAGCTCCATTTCGAGTGTCCTGACATGGTTATCTCCTTATATGAACCGATTTGCCCTCGCGGGCGAGGTACGAGCGGGGGAACTCCCGGCGGGCCAGCCGGACCATCTCCTCCAGCATGGCGTCGGAATAGCGCGGATCGTAGTGGAACAGGTAGAGCCGGCCCACGCCGCAGGCGGCGGCGTTGCGGGCGGCCATGGTCATGGTGCTGTGACCGAAGCCCCGCCGTGCGCCGGCAGGCCAGCGGGAGGCCGTCCCCTGCCGGGCAGGGCGGCCGGTTTTGCCGGCGGCGGCGCGGGGGGCGCCGACGTAATCGTTCTCGAAGTACTGCGAGTCGTGGACCAGCAGGTCGACGCCGGCGACGAAGGCGCGCGTCCCGGCGTCGAAGACGCGCGGGCTCTCGACATCGGTGGCATAGACCAGGCTGCGCCCGCCGCGGGCGACGCGGTAGAGGAGCACGCCCAGGCAGGGGTGCGAATCGTGCCGGCGGTAGGCCACCTCGACGCCGTTGCCCAGGGCGACGGCGCCGGCGGCGGCGCGCAGCGGCGCGAAGCGCAGCCGGGCGCGGATGCCCCGCAGGGTGATGGGCGAGTAAGGAGGAACGAAGAGCGCCTCCAGCGCCCGGCGCGAGCGGCTGCCGCCATCCTCGGGATAGTGCAGGACGACCTCCTGGCGCGGATCGAACAGGGGCGCGAAGAACGGCAGGCCCATGATATGGTCGCTGTGCAGGTGGCTGAGGAAGACGTGGATGGGGTGGGCGCCCCGCGCCGCCAGCTGGCGGCCGGCGCGGATGATGCCGGTGCCGGCGTCGAGGACGAGCGGCGCGCCGGCGGCCTCCAGCAGCAGCGAGGCGGTGTTGCCGCCATAGCGCCGGGTGTCGCCGCCGGGCACCGGGAAGCTGCCGCGCACGCCGCAGAAGGTGAGCTCGAATCCGCCGCTCATGCGTCGATGTCCTTGAGCACCTTGTACACGCAGAAGTCGCCGCACATGGAGCAGGCGTCGGTCTGGGTGGCGCGCCGCCCGCGCACCTGGCGGAAACGCTCCGCGTCGAGGCACAGCCGTTCCTGGGCGTCCCAGTCAAGGCGCCGGCGCGCGGCGGCCATGCGCCGGTCCCAGTCCATCGCGCCCGGCAGCCCCTTGGCGATGTCGGCGACGTGGGCGGCGATGCGCGAGGCCATGATGCCGTCGCGCACGTCCTGCACGTCGGGCAGGCCGAGGTGCTCGGCGGGCGTGACGTAGCACAGGAAGTCGGCGCCGGCGGCGCCGGCCACGGCGCTGCCGATGGCGGCGGTGACGTGGTCGTAGCCGGGGGCGACGTCGGTGACCACCGGCCCCAGGACATAGAAGGGGGCGCCGCCGCACACCTCCTTCTGCAGGCGCATGTTCATCTCCACCTGCGGCAGGGGCAGATGCCCCGGGCCCTCGACCATGACCTGCACGCCGGCGAGGCGGGCGCGCTGGACCAGGCCGCCCAGGGTGAGCAGCTCCTCCAGCTGCGCCCAGTCGCTGCCGTCGGCCAGGGCGCCCGGCCGCAGCCCGTCGCCCAGGGACAGGGTGACGTCGAACTCGCGGGCGATGGCCAGCAGGTCGTCGAAGCGCTCCAGCAAGGGGTTCTCGCGGTCGTTGTGCAGCATCCAGGCGGTGAGCATGGAGCCGCCGCGGGAGACGATGCCGGCCAGGCGCGGCCGCCGCCGCAGCTGCTCGATGGCCCTGCGCGTCAGCCCGGCGTGGACGGTCATGAAGTCGACCCCGTCCTCGGCCTGGCGGCGCAGGTACTCCAGCATGCGCCCGGGCGCCAGCGAGACGAACGGCGTCCCCTGGCGCGGGGCATCGACCATCATCTCGTAGACCGGCACGTTGCCGAAGGGGATGGGCGATCGCGCCAGCAGGTCGCGGCGGATGGCGGTGACGTCGCCGCCGGTGCTCAGGTCCATGACCGCGTCGCAGCCGCAGTCCAGGACGGCCTGCAACTTGCGGCGCTCGTCCTCGATGCCGTGGAAGTCGCCCGAGGTGCCGATGTTGGCGTTGACCTTGGTACGCAGTCCCCGGCCGATGCCCGCCGGCTTCAGGTGACGGTGGTTGCGGTTGGCGGGAATGACGACCGTGCCGGCGGCGACCGCCGCGACCAGGTCGGCCTCGGCGATGGGCTCGGCGGCGGCCACCGCCTTCATCTCCGCGGTGGCCCTCCCCGCCCGGGCGTGTTCGAGCTGCGTCATCGTTTCTCGCGTTCCTTGCGGCCCATATTATCTCATTTTCACCGGCAAATCAAGAGAAGCCGGCCCAAGAAGGGCGGCGGTTTGTGCTATAATCGGGCAAGAAACCGCGATGGCAAAATCCATCTTGAAGCTCGAGGCCTCGGCCGGCTCGGGCAAGACCTTCCGGCTGGCGCTGGAGTACCTCGCCCGGCTGCTGGACGCCTTCGCCGGCCGGGCGAATCCGGCCCCGGCGGGCGCGGAGGAGCGCCGGCTCCTGGGCTCCATCCTGGCCATCACCTTCACCGTCAAGGCCGCCCAGGAGATGAAGGCCCGCATCGTGGCCAAGCTGAAGCGCTTCGCGCTGAGCGCCCGCGGCGGAGCCCTGGACGGCGAGGACCAAGAGTTTCTCCGGCGCCTGGCCGGCCGGACCGGCCTGTCGGCGGAGCGGATCGTCGCCCTGGCCGCCGAGCTGATCGAATTGATCCTGGCCGACTACGACGACTTCAACGTCATGACCATCGACTCGCTGATGAGCGCCATGGTGAAGGTCGTCGCCCCCGACCTCGAGCTTCCCGCCGACTATGAGATCGCCGTCGACGCCCGCGATGAGCTGGACTCCCGCGGCCGCCGGCTGCTCGCCGGCCTGGCCGACGACGACTGGCCGAGGATGGAGGCTTTCCTGGAGGACTTTTCCCGCTTGAGCGCCTACCGCGGCTGGCAGGCCGACGCCTCGATCGCGGCCAAGGTCTCCGACCTGTTCCGCCGGACGCTGCGCCAGGGAGAGGCCGGGACGGACGAGCCGCCCACGCGGCTGCGCCAGCGGGCGGAAGCCCGCTGGCGTGCCCTCGTGGAAGCGCTGCGCCCGCTCGAGCGGGTCATGCGCGAGGAGGCCGGGGAGCGGGGACGGAGCCGGCACCTGAACGGCACCTACGCCACGGAAAAGCTCATGAGCGCGCTGGACGAGGCGCTGGGGAAGGGGGGCGGTTTCCCCGGCCTGGAGGCGCTCGTTGCCCTTTCCTTTTTCCGCAAACCGGACCCCGACATCCTGCTGCTGAAGAAGGCCCCGCCGGAATACCGGCGGCGCTTCGCCTCGGCCTATGCCCCGGCGCGCGAGGCCCTGGGCGAAATGGCGCTGGACTACAGCGCGTTCAAGACCCTGCCCTACCGGGAATTCCTGGCCGACTTCACCGCCGCGTGGAGCGCGGGCAAGCAGACGGTGTTCGTGGAGGAGTTCAGCCGCGTCCTCTCGCGGCTTTTCGACACCTGGGAGCAGGAGGCCTTCCCCTACCTCTACCTGAAGCTGTCCGACCGCTTCCGCAACTTCCTCTTCGACGAGTTCCAGGATACCTCCACCCTGCAGTTCAAGGCCCTGGCGCCGCTGATCGACGAGGTGCTGTCGCGGGACATGCGGGCGTCGCTCTTCGTGGTCGGCGACCGCAAGCAGGCCATCTACCGCTGGCGCGGCGGCAACAGCGAGCTGATGGAGGAGGAGCGCCTGCGCCGGGAGATCCCGGCCATCGGCCACCTGAGCCCGGGCCCCTTCTCCGAGACCCTGGACGGCAACTGGCGCAGCCGCGCGGAGATCGTCCGCTTCAACAACGAGTTCTGGGAGCCGCAGGCCATCGCCGCCATCGCCGCGGAAGCCGACCTGCAGCAGGCCATACGGGAAAATTTCGCCGCCTCCGCCCAGAAGCTGCCGGCCGGGGAAAACAGGCAGGGAGGCTACGTGGAGATCTCCCTGCTGGCGGAGCCGCAGGCGGCGGACGGGGAAGGCGACGAGGAAACCTCCGGGGCGGAGGAGGGCGGCGGCGGCGGCGCCTTGAGCCCGTTTCACCTGGACGCGATCGAGGGCATCGTCCGCCGGCTCACGGACGAGCACGGCTATGCCGCCTCGGACATCGCCGTCCTGCTGCGCAAGAACGACCAGGTGCGCTCCGTCATCCGCCACCTGGGCCGCCGGGGGATCGGCAGCCTCTCCGACCAGTCGCTGCTGCTGAGCGCCAACCCGCGGGTCAACGAGATCATCGCCTTCCTGCGCTTCCTCGACTATCCTCCCGACGACCTGAACTTCTTCGCCTTCGCCGGCGGCGCCATCTTCCGCCGCGCGGCCGGGGAGCGCTGTCCCGGCGAGGCGGCCGGCCTGACCGAGGAGGCGTTCCTGGGCTGCCCCAGTCCCTTTTACAAGCGCTTCCAGGAGAGCTTCCCCGAGTGCTGGCAGGAGCTCATCGAACCGTTCTTCCAGTCCGTCGGCTTCCTGCCGCCCTACGACGTCTTTTCCGACATCACGCTGGCGTTCCGCGTCTACGAGAACTTCCCGGAGGACACCCCCTTCCTGATGGCCCTGGGCGACGCCCTGCACCGCGCCGAGCGCGACGGGGGCGGCTCCATCTCCGGCTTCCTGCGCCGCTGGGAGAAGATGGTCGCCGACGAGGAGACGCCGGTGGTGGCCATCCCCGAGAACGCGCCCGGAGTGCGCGTGCTGACCATGCACCAGTCCAAGGGGCTGGAGTTCGCGGCGGTGATCGTGCCGCTCGACGACCACGGCGGCCGCCAGGATGCCAACCCCTACCTGGACGAGGAGGGTATGTTCCACATCACGGCCGGCATCGCGCCGGCCCATCCCGCGCTGGGTGGGAAATTCCGCCGCGAGAACATCCGCTCCAGCATCGACCTGCTCAACCTGCTCTACGTGGCGTTCACCCGCGCCCGCGAGGCCCTGTTCATCCCCGTCGCCGCCGCCTCCGCCGTCCAGCCGGCCGCGCCGGCGCGCGACGGCCTGACGCGACGGATCACGCGGGCGAGCGACGTCGTCGGCCGCCATCCCCTCCTGGCCTGGCGCGAGCACCCGAGCGGCCGTTCCTTCGTCCGGGGCGGGCTTCCGCGCCGGCCGGCCACGGCGCCCGCCGGCGCCATCCCCGCGGCCATTCCCTCCAAGGACGTTCTCACCCGCTCCTGGCACTCCCGCTATCTCGTCTTCCGGCGGAGCGAGATCCGGGCGCGCCGCGAGCGCTCGGGGGCCGGACGCGGCGAGCGGATCCACGACCTGCTCTCGCGGCTGGGCGAGGTCCGCGATGCCCGCGGCCTGGAGGCGCGCATCACGGAGCTCGCCGCCGCGGCCCGCTGGCCGGAAGGGGATCGCGAGACCGTGCTGGCCTTCCTGGGCCGCGACGACGTCCTGCGCCTGCTGACCAGTGGCGTCGAGTCCCACAGCGAAAAGGAGATCGTCGACACCGCGGGCGGGGCGCCGGAGCTCCGCCGCCTGGACCGCCTGCAGGTGGGCGACCGGGAGGTCCTGGTCCTCGACTTCAAGACCGGCAGCGAGAAGAGCGCCGCCTACGCCGCGCAGCTGCGCGGTTACCTGGCCGCCGTGCGGCCGCTGTTCCCGGGCAAGGAATGCCGCGGCTTCCTTCTCTACATCGACCGCGGCGAGGTCGAGGAGGTGCCGTGCTCGAGCTGATCGGCCTCGGGGACAGCCTGGTGGAGCGGACCTGCTCCTGGGTCCTGGAGCACCGCCGGGGGAACGACCTTTCGGCGGCCGCCGTCGTTTTCCCCAGCAAGCGCTTCGGCTTCTTCCTGCGCCAGGAGCTGGCCCGCGCGGTCGGCGGCAATTTCTTCCCCCCGGCCCTCTTCCCCATCGAGGCGTTCTTCGAGGAGCTCTTCCGGCTGAACGCGCCCGGCGTCCGGATGCTCAACGAGCTGGAGGCGGCGCACGCGGTCCACGAAAGCTGCCTGGCCGTGTTCCCGGGACGGATGTACGGCAGCCGTCCGCTGGGCGATTTCGCCTCCTTCCTGCCCTGGGCCCAGAAGGTCCTGGCCTCCCTGGAGGAGATCCAGTCCGAGGGGGGGCGGACGCAAGGCATCCACTTCGAGCAGTACGAACAATTCACCGAGCTGGGCGAGTACCACCTGCCGTACAAGGAGTTCATCCGCCGCATCCCCGAGCTCCTCGCCGACCTCGGCGGGCGCCTGGGCGGCCGCATGCAGGCCACCCGCGGCATGGCCTGCCGCCGCGTGGCCGACCTGGCCGCGGCGGGAGCGCTGGAGACGCCGCCGGCGGCCCGCTGGGCCTTCAGCGGCTTCAACGCCATGAACTCCAGCGAGAAGGCCCTCTTCCGCTTTTTCCGCGCCGAGCGCCGGGCGCGGCTCTTCCTGCGCAGCGACCCCGCCGCGCTGGACGATCCCCGTTCCCCCTTCCACCTCCAGGCCGAAACCCTCCTGGCCCTGGACATGGAGAAGCCGGCGCCGGCGCCGCCGTCGCCCGCCTGGAACGACCTGGCCGGCAAGGTCGTGCTGCATCCCTGCGACGGGGTGGAGAGCGAAGTCTACCATGCCTACCGCCTCCTGGAGGAAGCCTGCCGCGGCCGCGACGAGGAGGGGCGGCGCCGGGTCGCCGTGCTCCTCCCCTCCCCGGCGACGCTCATCCCCTTCGTCCAGGGGGCCATATCGCGCTTCGACCAGGGCGGCGACGGCCTGTCCTTCAACATCACGCTGGGCTATCCCCTGGAGCGGACGCCCATGATGCAGCTGGTCGAATCCATGCTGGCCATCCTGGAGCACGGCGGCGAGGACGGCATCGCGGCCGAAGACTACCTGCAGCTCATCCGCCACCCCTACGTGAAGATCTCGGGAGGCGGCGGCGACCGCGAGCCGCTGAAGCGCGGCATCCACCTCCTGGAGGACATCATCCATGGCCAGAACCTGACCCGCTTCACCGCCGCCGGCCTGGAGGCCGCCCTGGAAGCCGAGATCCGGGGCACTCCGGGCCCGGACGGCCCGGAGCTGGCCGCCGCCGTCATGACCCAGGTCGCCGCCCTGCACCGGCGCTTCATCCCCCAGGGCGTCCGCGATGTCCCGGCGCTGCTGGCCTTCCTGCGCGGCGCCCTGGAAAGCGTCGGCAGCGAGAGCAACCGCGGCGCCCACCTGTTCCTGAACGAGTACGCCGCCGCGGCGCTGGCCGCCCTGGAAGAGCTGGAGGAGTTCGCCGCCTCCCGGCAGGCGGCGCTGTGGGCCGCCGACGCCGCCGGCATGGCGGCCCTGGTGCGCGGCCTTTTCCGCGGACGCACCATCCGCTTCGAGGGCTCGCCGCTGCAGGGGGTGCAGGTGATGGGCCCCCTCGAGTTCCGCGGCCTCTCCTTCGACGAGGTCATCGTCCTGGACGCCCTGGAGGGCATCCTGCCCGGGACGGCGAAATACGACCCCATCCTGCCGGCAGACATCCGGGCCATCTTCGCCATCCGCGACCACGGCGACTGGGAGAAGGTCTACGCGTTCAACTTCTTTTCCCTGCTGGGCGCCGCCGGCTGCGTGCACATCCTCTATCCCCGGCGCAACGAGGAGGGACAGGACCACGAGCGCAGCCGCTATATCGAGCGCATCGCCTACGAGATCGAGAAGCGGACCGGCGCGGCGCCGGCGGCGTCGGCGATTCCCCTGCCCTTCGCCATCGGGGAGAGGAAGCTCAAGCGGGTGGAGAAGACGGCCGCCGTACGCGCCCGCCTGGACCGGCTGCCCCTCTCCCCCTCGTCGCTGGAGACCTACGTCCGCTGTCCGCTGCAGTTCTATTTCCGCAAGGTCCTCGGCCTGGAGGAGCGGCCGGAGGTCGCCGCCGAGAGCGAGGGCGGCCTCATCGGCACCATCGCCCATGAAGCGCTGAAGGCGTTCTATGAGAAGTATCCGGACGCCGGCGCCATGGCCGGTGCCGGCGGGCGCGCCCTGGACGCGGAACTGCAGGCGCAGGTGGAGGCGTCGTTCCGCCGGCTCCACTTCGACCCCGGGAAGGGGCTGGAGCGGATCCGCGCCTGGGGCCTGGTCCGGCAGCTCGGCCGCTTCGTCCGCGAGGACCGGGAGCGCCTGGCCGCCGGCGGCGTCCGCGTGGGGCCGCTGGAGGAGTGGCTGGGCGGCGAGCACGCGGTCCCCGGCCGGAGTTCCCCGGCCGTCCTGAAGGGCAGGCTCGACCGCTGTGAGACGCAGGGGGAGCGGCTGCGCATCATCGACTACAAGACGGGGGTCTTCCAATATTCACCGGCCGGGCTGCTGGCGCCCGGCTCAGGCGCCGACGCCCTGGCGGCGAGGAGCGAGGGGGAATACCTGCGCGCCCTCGCGGGCTTCGGCAAAAAATACCCGGGCCTGCAGCTGCTGGTCTACCTGCTGCTCGCGGCGCAGGCCAGGGGCCTGGGCTGGGAGCGGCTCGACGGCGCCTACGTCCTGCTGCGCAGCCGCGACCGCTTCTTCAAGCCCCTCTTCCCCATGAAGGGAAAGAGGGAGCTCGGTCCCGGCGAAAGGGACGTCATCATGCAGGCCTTCGACCGCGACCTGGGCCTCCTCCTCGGCGACCTGTATTCCCGCGACTATTTCCTGGCCAACCCCGAGGACGAGCGTCATTGCTCCTACTGCCCCTTCCGCCTGCCCTGCGGCAACCTCTGAGACCGTGGGCCGAACGATCCTCTCCCTGTACCGCCAGGCCTATTCGGGTCTGCCGCGCCGGGCCTGGCTGCTGGCGCTGGTGCAGTTCGTCAACCGCAGCGGCTCGATGGTGCTGTTCTTCCTCACCCTCTACCTCACCAGCCGGCTCGGCTTCACCCTGGCCCGCGCCGGCCAGGTGGTGGGCGTGTACGGCTTCGGCGCGCTGCTGGGCGCCTGGCTGGGCGGCGTCCTCTGCGACCGGCTGGGCGCCACGGCCGTGCAGAAGCTGAGCCTGGCCCTGGGCGGGCTGACCCTGATCCTGCTGGGCTACATGCGCTCCTTCGCGGCGGTGGCGGCGGCGGCCTTCCTGCTGGGGGTCTTCGCCGAGGCCCTGATGCCGGGGAACATCACGGCCATGGCCCGGGAGTGCCCGCCGGCGGCGCGCACCCGCGGCTTCGCCCTCAACCGCCTGGCGGCCAACCTGGGCGTGACCATCGGACCGGTGGTGGGCGGCCAGCTGGCCATGTGGGACTACCACGCCCTGTTCTGGGCCGACGGCCTGACCAGCCTGGCCGCCGCGGCGCTGCTGCACGCCCATTTCCGCGGCCGGCCCGCTCCCCCGCCCGCCGGCGCCCCGGCCGGCCTTCCAGCAGAAGCCCCGCGCGGCGCGGGCCGCCTGCCGGCGCTCTTCGCCCTGGCCTTCGGCATCGGCCTGGTCTTCTCGCAGCTGTTCAGCACCTATCCCCTCTACCTGCACTCGGCCTACGGCTTCGCCGAGGGGCGCATCGGCCAGCTGCTGGCGGTCAACACCGTGCTCATCGTCCTCTTCGAGATGGTCCTGCTCCACGCGCTGCGCCGGGTCGCGGGGGTGCGGCTCATCGCCGGCGGCGCGCTGCTGATCGGCCTGGGCTTCGCCCTCACGCCGCTGGGCCGCGGCTTCGCCTACGGCGCCGCGGCCGTCGCCGTCTGGACGCTGGGCGAGATGCTCTGCCTGCCGCTGCTGACGACGGAGATCGCCGCCCGGACGCACGAAGGGAACCGCGGCCGCCACATGGGCTGGTACGGCGTCTCGTTCTCCCTGGCCTACATGGTCGGTCCGGTGGCCGGGGCCGAGGCGTACGCCCGCTTCTCGCCGCCGGCGCTCTGGCTGGGATGCGGCGTCCTGGGCCTGTTTCTCGCGCTCGGCTTCCTGCGACTGGGCAAGGAATAGGCGGAAGGCTGGAAAGATGACCTTCCAGACCGTCAAGGTTCCACGTACCACGTACCATGTTCCATGTTGAAAGCCTACGGCTTTTCTTCAACGTGGCACGTGGTACATGGAACGCGGAACCTCGATGGACGGGCAGGTTGTTCAGTTCAGTGCTGGTGGAACCTTGACGGGCTGCAAGGTTTTTGCTGTAAAAAAAAAGGGACGGCCCTCACGGGCCGCCCCTTGTTTTGAACTATTTTCTAGTTCTGGGCTTACCAGCGGTTGCCGCCGCCGAAGCGGTCGCGCTCGCGGTTGCCGCCGCCCTCGGTCTTGGGCTTGGCCTCGTTGACCTTCATGGGACGGCCCTTCAGCTCTTTGCCGTTGAGCGCCTTGATGGCCGCCAGGGCCTCCTCTTTCTCCGGCATCTCGACGAAGCCGAAGCCACGGGGCTTGTTGGTGAACTTGTCCTTGATGATGGTCGCTGAAGCCACCTGGCCAAATTCCTCAAACGACTTGCGCAGCTCTTCTTCCTGGATCTCCCAGGGCAGGTTACCGACGTAAATGTTCATTCAATTCCTCCGACTTGAGTTTTTGATTTTGTGAACATTCAGCTTGAATGATCTTCCGGTAGTCCGAACCCTGGGACATGGTAATCTCGTCTTCAGCGATGACGATGGGATTTGACCAAATCTTGCGGGGATCTTCGGCAAACCAACAGGTCTTCAAACGCTTGAACCATTCACGTACTCAGTCGCGGACATTATATCCCGGATCGCGGCAAAATGCAATAGAAAATATTTTTTTTTGTTTGGCACGTATTTTTCAGGTCGCCGGCGACTGGGAAGAATATGCCGGACGACCATCGTGATTCGTAATTCGTGATTCGTGATTCGCGAAAGCAAAGAATCGAACCGGCAAGTGTCCGAGCTGGAGATCGTTGATTGCTGTTCCCAACACGAACACAAACACTAACACTTCACAATGAGCTTTCAGCGCACGCGGTACACGGCATGCAGCTGCAGCCCCAGGCGGACGTCGGGCACGCCGGCGGCGGCGCACTCGGCGAAGAAGGCGAAGGCGCGGTGGTAGCGGCCGCGGTCGAAGCGCTCGGGCTGCAGCATGATCGGCGCGGCGCTGCGCCGGC
>Ga0209507_1000277_pt1 | contig 63238 bp, 44 predicted proteins | sample AD_UKC028_MetaG_FD_184414 | JGI IMG/M metagenome (GOLD analysis project Ga0209507, IMG submission 184414) | Active sludge microbial communities of municipal wastewater-treating anaerobic digesters from USA - AD_UKC028_MetaG (SPAdes) (version 2) | ecosystem: Engineered > Bioreactor > Anaerobic >...
TGCCCCCGCCATAGCCGCCGCTGGAGCTGGTCTGAGGCACGGGTTGAATGACAGTCACATTCTCCAGCCCCTGCACAAAGGTGTTCGGATCCACCCTGAAAAACCGGGTGTAGAGCTGCGGCACCTGCGGGTTGTTGGGATCCACATATCGCTGCGAGAAAATGATCCCGTTCTCCTCGATCGAGTACTTGATTCCCTGGAACACGGGGTATGCCTGGGCCTGGGCCACCTTGGTGATGACTTCGAGCACGAAACCCAGAGGCACATTTCGCAGCGGAGGCGATATCCGCACCGTCACGTCGTTGCCCAGATCCTTGACGGGCTCGATCGCCGGGGGCGCCGCCTGCGCCAGCCCCGTGGTCGGATCGATCGTCGGCTGGGTCTGCACCGGCATGAACTTGTCCGCATGCGAGCTGATGACGAAATTGATGCCTTGCTTGTCCGGATCTCGCAGCCGGGCCTGCTCGTCCAGGAACCCAATCACCGCGTTCAGCGGCAGGCCCTCCGGAAACTTCACCTCGTCCAAAATGATCTTGTCGAGCTTGCGATTGATCTTCTGCCGGCCGGGCCCCGTGTGAATCAGGTTCGTGGTGGCGAAAGGATTGGGCTCCGGCAGGCTCAGGTTCTTGACCGACGGGTTCCAGGCGCGCTCGACCTCGACCAGCTTGTCCTTCGAAGAGACGGTCCGCCGGCGGGCTTCCTGGGCGAACTTGGCCTCCTTGACGAGGCTCAAATAGTAGAAAGCCGCCTGGTTGTCAGGATCGTTGCGCGAAGCCTGATCGAGCTTGGCTTCGGCCTCGTCATACTTGCCCATCTCCCACAGCAGCTTGCCGTCCTGAACCAGGGTGGCATTGCTGACCTTTTCCTCGACGATCTCGGGCCGCCGGTCCTGCAGCTGCTTGCTCGGGACCTTGCCGCGCTGCAGCTCGATCTCCTTGTCCAGCTGCCGCTTGAACTGGAGCGCGTCCTGGTTGTTGGGATTGATGTTGAGCACGCGGTTGACCCGGGTCTGGGCGGCGAGGAGATCGTCGCTCTTCTGGGCCTGCCGGGCCAGCTTGAGCTGGACCTCCGACAATCCCGCCACGGTCTGCTGCGCCTCGGTCTCGATGCCGGCATCGCCGATCCGCCGCACCAGCTCGTACGCCTCGCCGTACAGCGCGTCGGCCGCGGCCAGGTTGTTGGCCTTGTGCTCGGCCTGGGCCTGAGCCAGCTTCTGACGCAGCCGGATGGTGGCCTCCTGGCGGCGTATCGCCTCCGACGCCGCCATCTCGGCGGATTCGGCTGTGCTGAGTATCTGGGCCGACATGGGCGGCAGCGCCGCCACCAACGCCAGCAGCGAAACAAAGACTGCGACTGCTTTGGTCATGGTTGGGTGTTTGGGTTGATCACAAGATTCTAGGGGGCCTGGGGCGCGATCGAGTTGCGCACCGTCGCGCGCCGGCCTGAGCTCGAGGCGACAACGGCGTAATTCGAGCTGATGTCCACCACACTGTTGGTTTCCCCGTCAAAAAGGAGCGTGTCGCCCACCCGGCGATCCCGGAAATACTTCGGCCCCGGCGGATCGAAATCGTATCGAAACTCCGCCGAGTAGCCATCGATCCGCCGGTAGGGATTCTCCTTGGTGACCGTCACCGGCCCCGATCCGTCCGCCAGGTCGAACACCAGCGCCGGGTTGGCCGGATCCCCCTCGACCCGCACCAGGGTCCCGATGGCCGGATTCCGCTCGCCAACGTTCATCACGATGGTCTTCTTGGCCCGCTCGGTCAGGTTCTTGCTGGCCTCCTGCACGACGCCAACCTGGTACCCCGTGCTCCGCTGGGGCCCCTCGACGGTCACGACAAAAAAGAGGGGCCGGTTGGATGCCGCCATGAGCCGGATGGCGCCCAGCCCCACCTCGTTGTCGTTGATGATCTTCCAGAGCGAGCCATCAAGTTTCTTCCGCCATTGGGCCGGATTGAACAACTTGTGCCGCCCCGTCAACTCGACCGGCTTCACGCTCGCGAGCTGCTGGAGAGCGGCCTGATTGGTGGTGATCGGCGCGGGCTCGTACTCCTTGGGCGGCACGCCGCTCGGGATCGCCGGCTCCGTGGCCACCTTCATGGGCAGCAGGGCTACCGCCACCGCCAAGCCCAGCAGGACCGCGCTCAGCAGCACCTTCTCGTAATGGTTCTTGAAAAACTCCATCGCACCTATAATTGAGGCGCCGTCGCCATCGGAGGCGCCGCCGCCAGCTCCGCATTGCCTGGAATAAAACGGACCACGTGCACCATCAACGAGACCCGCAAGGGCCGTTCCGAGACGAGCACGTTCGCCTTGGGCCGCTGCGCGGGCGAGGGGCCAAACCCGGGGGTCGGCACGGGCGGCGGGGGCGGCCGCCGCGCCTCTGTCAGCCCATACCGCCGCATCATGAGAAAATTGCTCCTCTCCGCCGGGACCGCCCGCCCCTCGGCCATCCGATAGTCCATGCCCTCCTCGGTCGGCTCGGCATCCGCCGGCTCCACCCGCACCGCCTTGACCAGGATGCCATGCGGCGCCCGGGCGACTGCCTCGAGCACGCCGGCCAACTCCGGAGACGAGCACCGGAACGTCAGCTCATACGGGAGGGCCATCGCCCGCACGGTCTCGTTGGTGGATACCTGCCGGCTCGAAAGGTAATCCTGCGGATACTCCGTCAGCGCCGCCTGATCGTTCGTCGATACCGCCGCCCGCTTCACCCCCATCAGCTCGTACACCTTCGATTCAAAGAGCAGCCCGCACAAGGTGTCGACGTCCGAGAGCTGAATCGTCAGCAGGTTCAGGCTGTTCGTGTCCACCTGGAGCAGCCGCTTCTGCGCGTTGAACCCGAAAGCGAAATTCGTCGGCAGCGTCACGCTTGCATCCTTGGCCGCCCGCTCCAGCCGGTAGAGGGTCCGCTGCAAATACGCCGCGAAATCGGCGCTGTTGCTGACCGTCTCCGATGGCATCGGGCGGAAATGCTGCTCGGCTTGGCGCAGGAACTCCTGGAGCCGCTTCTGGTCCGCCTTCACGCGGACGATGTTCTCCTCGTCCGGAAACGGATTCTGGGTCAGCAGCATGTTGAGGTTGTCGCGCGAGCTGGCCAGCTCGGACTCGACCTCCTTGTCCGCCGCAAACCTCGAGTAGAAATAGTAGCCTGCCCCCGCCAGGAGCGCCACAGCCACCGCGCCTCCAATCACCAGCTGCAAGTTGTTCTTGACCCATTCCATATCAGATCTTGATCGGGCGCTGCAGTTTGAGGGTCAGGTCGAAGCTGAACGTGATCGAGTTCTCCTCGGGAGGCTTGACGTCGTGCCCCAGCATCGGCTCGGGAAGGAAGAGGTTGGTCCGCGACTGGAGCCTGCGCTCGAGCTCGTGCGCAATCTGCACGTCGATCTCCGGCCCCACCGACTTCAGGCTCACCGCGGCGCACGTGAGCTTGACGGACGCGATCTCGTTCGTCGACGCCGGCGCCGCCGCGCTCGGGTCTTCGATCCCCGGCTCCGCGGGCGCCACCGGCGCATCCAGCAGCCCATACCGCCGCTTCATGTCGTCCGACCACCCGGATGTGTCCGGCCCGCGCGGCACCGGGCTGCTCAAGCCGGTCAGCTCGGACTGCTCCGCCCCCGGGATGTCCGGGATCATCCGCTCGATCCAGATGCCCGTCTGCACACCCCGCTCCTTGGCGATCGCTTCCTCCGTTTCCAGGAGGGCGCTGCGCAGCTCGGTCATGATCTCGATCCAGGTCAGGCGCTCCCCCGCCCACAAAGCCACCTGATCCGCCTCCTGCCGGAGCCGGCTGGCCGTCTGCAGCTCCGGATTGAGCCGCTCATCCCACAACGACTGCAGGGGCTGCGCCTGGGCCTGGATCTCCGCCATCGCACGGCGCTTGGCCGCCACCACCTTCGCATCGTAAAACCAGCCCATCGCCACCAGCGCCAGCACCAGGCTCAGCAGGGTCGCCACAAAATAAGGCTTCTTCTGGTTCAGCTCCTGACGCTTCCGAATGGTCTTCGGCATCAGGTTCAGCTCGATCGGGCACTGCGCCAGGTGCCGCAGCCCCAAGCCCACCACCTCGCCCAGCGAGTGCGCCGACTTCGCCAGATCCTCCAGATTCACCGCCGGATCGATCTGCACGTTCCGCAGCGGGTTGAAATACTGCACCGATTCCTCGGGCAAGTTCAGCTTCTCGGAAAAGAACTGGGCCGTGTAGGGCATGATCGAGGCCCCCCCCGCCAGGAACAGCCGCTGCGGCGCCGACCCGCCTTGCTGGCCCCGATAGAACTGGATGGTCTGATTGACCTGGATGTGCAGCCGCGTCATCACCTGCCGCGCGATCTTCGATATCTGCGCCTGCTGTGGATTCTCCGGCTCCTCGTAGGCGCCCCCCAGGCTCACAAATCCCTCCGCGATCTTGAACGCCTCCGCCTTCGAGAACGGGATCCGCACCTCCGCCATGAAATCCTGCGTGATCGAGTTGGCCCCGATGTTGATGCCGCGCGAGCTGTATTTGTTCTTCTCGAAGAACAGGACGTTGCTCGTCTTGGCCCCGATGTCCAGCAGCATCGAGCAGCCGTCCAGATCCGGATAGTTATACCGGAAGGCGTTGCAGAGGGCCGCCGGCGAGACATCGACCAACTGGAGCCGCAGCCCCGGCGCGCTCGCCAGCCGGAACAGCCCCTCGACAATCTCGGACTTGATCGCCACCAGAAAGACCTCCAGCTCCCCCCCCGGCGCGGTCCCCGTGATCTGGTAGTCCCAGACCACCTCCTCGAGCGGGAACGGGACGTTCTGCTGCGCCTCGTACTGGATGATCTGCGTCACCTTCGAGGTGTCGACCGGAGGCAGCTTGACGAATTTCGAGAAGACGTGGTAGCCGGGAGCGCACGCGCTGAACATCTTGGCGGAGAACCCGCGGTCGGCCAGCAGCTCCTGCAAGGCCCGCTGCAAGGCGCCCTCCCGGACGGATTCCTGCGATCCCTCCAGCCCCAGCGGCCGCACCCCGAATTGCTTGAGGCACAGCGCCCCCGCCTCGGTGATGTCGAACTCCGCCACCTTCAGGCTCCCGGCGCCGAAGTCAATCCCCAAAAACGTTTTGCCTTTTAACATTGCCGACGACTCTTCCCATCGATCTCACGGCCCATTTCGCACCCATTGCCACTCCAGTGGCATCCGACCCACGGGCGAAACGGCGTCGGTGAATACCCGATCGCCTTGCAGCGGTCAAACATAAAAACACCCGGCTCCGCTGTCACGCTTTTTCCCTAGCCCGCAGGACCCGCTCCCGAAACCACGGCAGCGTCCGCGCCAGCCCGTCCGCCAGGCTCACCCGCGGCGCCCACCCCAGCCGGGCCCGCGCCAGCGTGATGTCCGGACGCCGCTGCCGCGGATCGTCCTGCGGCGCCGGACGGAACACCAGGCGGCTGCGGGCACCGGTCAGGCGAATCACTTGCTCGGCCAGCTCCCGCATGCTGAACTCCTCCGGATTGCCCAGGTTCACCGGCGTCTCCAGATCGCTCATCATCAGGCGGAACAGCCCGTCGATCAAGTCCTCATAAAAACAAAAACTCCGCGTCTGAGCCCCGTCCCCAAAAACGGTCAGCGGCCGATTCCGCAGCGCCTGCCCCAGAAAGGCCGGCACCACCCGCCCGTCCTGCAGCGCCATCCGCGGCCCATAGGTGTTGAAAATTCGCGCGATCCGCGTGGGAATGCCGTGCTCGCTGTGATAGGCCATGGTCATCGCCTCCGCAAACCGCTTGGCTTCGTCGTAGCAGCCGCGCGGGCCCACCGGGTTGACGTGCCCCCAGTAGCTCTCCGGCTGCGGGTGGACCAGCGGATCCCCATACACCTCGGAGGTCGATGCCAGCAGAAACCGCGCCCCTTTGTGCCGAGCCAGCCCCAGCGCCTTGTGCGTCCCCAACGACCCCACCTTCAAGGTCTGGATCGGCAGCTTCAGGTAATCCATCGGGCTGGCCGGGGACGCGAAATGCCACACGTAATCCACCGGGGTGTCGAGAAACAGGTATTCCGTGACGTCCTGCCGGATGAAGCGAAACTGCGGGTCCCCCGCGTGCGAGGCCAGATTCTCGATCGAGCCGGTCACCAGGTTGTCGATCACCACGACCCGATGCCCCCGCTCGAGCAGGAGATCGGCCAGATGCGATCCCAGGAACCCCGCCCCGCCGGTCACCACGGAGATCGGCGTCGGGCGGCGGCCGGCCTTCTTGGCAGCCGGGCTCACGGCGATACCGCCTTCCCTTGCCGCCCCGCCATCACTTGGCCCCCGTCCCTTGGATGACCACCGGAATAGTCCATACCAGTATCTTCAAATCCAGCCACAGCGACCAGTTGTCGATGTATTCGAGATCCAGCCGCACCCAGTCGTTGAAATTGGTCACGTTGTTCCGCCCGCTGATCTGCCACAGGCACGTCAGCCCCGGCTTCACGCTCAGGCGCCGCCGATGCGCCAGATCATCGAAACGCTTCACTTCGTCCACCGGCAAGGGCCGCGGCCCCACCAGGCTCATCTCCCCGCGCAACACGTTCCAGAGCTGCGGCAGCTCGTCGATGCTGTACCGCCGCAGCCAGTACCCCACCCGAGTCACCCGCGGATCCTGGCTCAGCTTGAACACGGGGCCGCTCATCTCGTTGAGCCGCTCCAGCTCGTGCCGCCGCTGCTCCGCGTCGGTCGTCATCGACCGGAACTTGTACATCGTGAACGGCTGCCCGTTCAGCCCGCTCCTCGACTGCCGAAAGTACACCGGCCCCGGCGAGGTGAGCTTGATCAGGACCGCCACCAGCCCGAACAACCACGAGGTGCTTAGCAGCAGGAAGGATGCCACCGCCACATCGCACAGCCGCTTCGCCACCCCCTCCCACGACTCCTCCGGCGTCGACCGGAAGACCAGCGTCGGGCGATCCACCAGCGTGTCCACCATCGTCCGCGAAATCTGGGTCTTGAAAAAGTCCGCCATCAGCCACGCCTCCACCCCCTCCAGCTCGCAGATCTGCACCGCCTTCTCGATCTGCCCGAAAAACGCGTGCGCCGCGTTCAGGACCACCCCGTTGGCCGAATGCTCGTGCAGCCGGCCGATCAGGGTCTCCACCGGCTCCCGGTTCAGATCCAGCTCCGCCACCACTCGGAATCCCCAGCTCGACCGCCGGCGCATCTCCCGCAGAAAACGCTCGTTGTCCTTCTGCGTCCCCACCAGGATGAATCGCCGCTGCGCCTGAGCCTGGCCCCACCGGCTCCTCCGCCACCACCAGATAACCCCCTCCTTCGCCACCATCACCGCCACGCTCATCCCCCCAAACAGGATGATCACCGAGCGCGACAGCATATCTTTCAAAAGAAACAGGATCAGGATCACCACCACCGGCAGAATCGCCCCCGTCCGGATCAGCTGCCACACCCCCATCCGCCTCGAGTAATCCGCCCGTCGGTAATACCCCTGCCACTCAAGAGCCAGCGGCCCCATCGGCATCACCACCAGCAGCAGCCACGCGTAGTTGTAAAAGGGCTCGATCTCCGCCGTCCCCCCAAAAACCTCCAGATCCCAGTTCTCGCGCAGCAGATGCGCCAGAAAAAACGCCAGGCCATACAACACGGCATCCACGATCTTGTGGAACTGCGTGTGAAGCCGCTGTTGCTGACCTAACATCGCTCAGGCTGGTTTGGCCGAACTGTATAGCAAGTGGACATCTAATCTCTGTCCGGCTCTGAGTGCAAGCATTTAGGGCATCGGGCGGAGGGCGGCTTGGATCTCATGGCGCCGGGGACGGCCGCCTCCGCCCGGTCTTGCGCCCCCCTCCAATCGGCCGGCGAGGACGGCACGTGGATCCCAGGATCATCGGGAGGCGCCCGGCGCCGAAGAGGTCGGAACGCCAGCCGCAGGACGGGGTCGCCCCGCCACCAGCATGAACCGGGGCGCCGCCGCGGCGATGAACCGCTCCATCTCCGCATAGGCTGTCTCCTCCTGCCCCGGCAGGCACGTCACGATGCACCTCACATACGCCCACCGCTGCAGCACCCCGTGCCGGAACAGGTTCCGCGCCATCCACCACATCCGCTGCCAGTGGTGGGCCGTCAGGCCGTCCTCGGCCACGAACCAATACGCGAACACGCACCGCAGAGGCGGCTTGCTCGCCAATAGCCGCATCACCGGCAGGTCGTAGGGATGGGGCTCCTGCATGGCAATGAAACGCTCTTCGGTTTGATCGATCGTCCATCCCTGGCCGACCAGGCAGAACTGCGGCTTGTGCAGGCTGGTCCGGTCCTTCCCCATCAGAACGTAATCGAGCAGGATCTGATTGGTCCGGCCCCCGTCGACCCGCTGGTAGAGCCGCCGCCCCAGGGTGGTGTCGGCCGGCAACGGGCCGCGCTCCTCCTCGGTGATCTCCAGGACCTGCGACTCGTAGCCCAAAACCCGCTCCGGCAGATCGAGCCGGATGCCCGGATTGCCCAGCCGCTGGTGGGTCTGATACCACAACAGCACGCCCGCCGTGACGCCCATGATCGCCAGCGCCACCCATGCCGCCAAGCCCGCTCGCATCCTCATGCCGCCGCCTCCCGCTCTTCGAGCACCTTCTCCTCGCCCATCCAGTAGCCCACCAGCATCAACACCCCCAGCGCCAGCAGAAAGGTCACGAAGCCCGCGTAATCGTGCACCTTCATGCCCGCCTCCTGCCCCACCGCCTCCGCCGTCAGTATCACGCCCAGCAGCCGCACCACGTTCCCGGCCAGCGCCAGCGGAAACGCCAGCAGCATCGCCACCACCCGCTTCCAAAACGTCCGGAACGAGACGAACGCGTAGATCGTCCCCAGCGCGACCAGCGAGATCAAGCTCCGGATCCCGCTGCACGCCGGCGCCACGTCATACTGATAAAGCCCCTGGGGATCGAAGATCCGCGTGCCATCCCGGATCACATCGATGCCCAGACCCGCCTGGCTGATCTGCGTCGCCATCCATGTCGATGCCAGACGCATCGGAAAAGTGATCCGCTCCGCCAGCGATCCGACCGGGATCGCGAACACGAACAGGAAGAAGGGGAAGGCCGACGCCCTCAGCCACGCCGGCCCCCAAGCCAGCCCCGTCAGCGCATACACCCCGAGAAAGAAACCCGCGATCGATATCCGAGGCTGCTGCGCCACATACCCCGCCAGGTGCATCGCCGCCGCAGCCCCCAGCCCGGCCAGCGCCGGCCACCAGATGCCCTTCTCCACCAGGGTCAGCTGCCTCCGCTTCCACCACAACAGACCCAGCACCACAAAAGGGATCAGGTTGCCATGCTGATCCTCCGAGAGCTTCACGTTGTAGGCGTTGTTCATCCACCCAAACAGCGAGCGCGTCTCCACATACCCCAGCGTCGCGTTCCCCAGGAAATGAAACAGGACGCACCACGCCCCCAGCAGCCCGAAGAAGAGCGGCTTGTGCGGCAGCGACTCCCATAAGGCAGCCAGCTCCTGGCGCCATCCCGGCTCGCCTTGTGCCGGCTTTTGGATCGGTTCTACCATGGTTCCCACGTTCCCATTAAGACACTAACCCGCCTGAATGGTTCAATCGTTTTCCGAGCGCGAACCCATCGGCATCGGTCGCCCAAAGCCATCGTGGAAGGAGAAAATCGCGCAGGACCGGCCTCGTCACCTCCCGCGCATGCCCCGCGACAATTCAACCCGCGCCCGCACCTCGCGGCCCAGCGGCCCCAGGCGTCCAATGCCCCGCACCAGAGCTCTCCCCGAGCCCGCCTACCGAGCCTCGGGAGCGGCGGGAGAGGCGGGCGCCGCCGGCGGCGCCGAGGTGCTCCCGGCCGGCGCGTTGGTCCGGAAATACTTCGCGAGGACGGCCCCGAAATCCGGATGCATCCGGCCAAAATCCCGCAGGGCCGCGATGAACCTCTCCATCTCCGGGGCCGACTTGGTGTTGAACTCCTGCTGCAATCGGTAGTTCTCGGCCGCCTGCCGATGAACCACGACGAGCTCCTTGTAGATGAAAAGATTCACGCCCAAACCGAAAAACAGGAAGATGATCAGGATCGCCGTCATCTGCGACCGCAGGGAACGGTGTGCCGCTTCCCAATCCGGAACCTCGGTCGAGGTGGCGCAGCAAGCGGGCGTCCGCTCAGGCGTGGGGGCGGGGCTGTTGATGTCAGGTGTGGTCATGGGAATTAGCGGGTGGCGGGTTTCGGGCTGGCGCCGGACGCGCGATTCGTGGCCGGTGCATTGGTCATGAGGTTGAAGGCCTGCAGGATGGGGACGATGGCCGGATTGCGCCGGCTATACTCCATGGCCTCGGCCGCCATCGAGTTGATCAGCGCCTGCCGCACTCCGATCGCCGCGCGGACCGGCTGGGATCGCTGGAAGTTGCGCATCGACTGCACATACTGATACGAGAGCAGCACGGTGAGCAGCGCGCTGATCAGCGCCAAAACCAATAGCAGGTTGTTCCACAAATTCCCCGACGATTTCGGTTTCATGCGAGTGCGGATACTAGGGGCTTGACCCGCCGTTGTCCACCGCGATTTTGCCCGCCCCATCCCGCCGGAAATCCTTCGATCGCTTCGGTGCTTGCTTTCCTCGCCGGCTTCCGTCATGTATACGGCTCGCGCGTGTGCCCGCGAATGCATGGGCCGGAGCGGATGAACGCTCCCCCCGCGGTCCCGCGCCGGATTTCACATCCATCCTAGCATGGCGAAGGAAGAACCGATCGAACTGATAGGCTCGGTAAGCCAGGTCCTCCCGGGTACGATGTTTCGCGTGGCGCTGCCCAACGGCCACGAGGTGCTGGCCCATATCTCCGGCAAGATGCGCAAGAATTTCATCCGCATCAGCGTCGGCGACCGGGTCAGCGTCGAAATGTCCCCCTACGACCTGAACAAGGCCCGCATCACTTACCGCCATCCGTAACGCCCGCGCCCGAATTCCAGCCGATCCGGACACGGCCCCGTCCACCCCCCTGGCCCCGCTCGGGCAGGCCCAGATGCAACCCGTTCGCGCTGTGCGGCAAGACGCACAGTGGCGCAGCTCGATTGTTGCCGTATGCTCCCCATGAACAAATCGACCTGGAACGACGTCTGACGATGATAGACGTTCGTGATTTGTGGCTGCGCGGCGGGCGGGAGTAGGGGCAGCCCGCCGGCTCCCGCGCCCTTGGGAGGGTTGACGGGACGATTGGTTTGGTTGTTTGGGTTAAGCGGGCATCGAGTGGATGCCCGCTTTTTTATCCTCAGGGACGGCCATCCGACCCGGCTAGAACAGCAGATCTTCCGGGCGCACTTCGAGGCACTCGTCCTGGTCTTCCCACACCGCGGCCGGATACCAATCGAGAAAAGGCGGCATCAGCTCGCGCCCCAATAAGCAGAGGAGATCCTCGGCCGATTGCGCCGCGCGCTCGAACTCGGCATCCGCGTTGGCGGTTGTCTGCCGCGCGTCTTCCTCCTGGTGCGCCACGGCGTGCACCGGGGCATAGTCGCTGGCCCACTGTCGAAGCGATTGCCGCTGGGGCTCGGGGATGTCGTCGAACGGGATGGCGGTCGCGCCGCAGTGCTGGCAGATCAGGCCCGACTCGACAACATCGCGGGTGACCAGCGGCAGCAGAGGCGCCCGGCAGCACTCCGCAATCGGGTATGCGGCCGGCAGGATCGCCAGACGCTTCAGCCAGATCTGCCGGTCATGCCCCACCTGCGCCGCCAGCCGGTAGGCCCCCATCAAGGGATGCGATGCCCGCCAGACATGACCCTCGATCTGACCCAATGTCTGCGCCAGCCACCGCGCCAAGGTGTGATCGTCAAACTCCTGGAACACCCCCTCATACTCGGCCCACAGCCGATCCGACGCAGATTCCGAAGACGCCGCCATCGGGCTCACCTTGCGGCAGCCGCCAGCGTTTGTCCAGCGGGTTTCCCGGCGCGGTTCCCGGTGCGGCGCGGGGCCGGGATCAGCCCCGAGACACCCCCCGGCCCCGCTGCCCAGCACGCCCGAATCGCGCGCCCCGAACCGCTACGGCTCCCGGATCCAGACCATCGAGTTTCCGCCCGCCCTCGAACCCCCTCCGGCGCCGGCGCCCCGGTTGTTGCGAGCGAAATAGGGGATCGCCAGCAGCGGCCTGCCGTCCGCCCATTGCCCCTGGATCACACGCACGCCGCCCAGGAGATCGGCCCGCCACAACGTCTCGAGCGGAGCGCCCCCGATGGGGCCATCGATCCCGGGCTGGTCCGCCTCCTCGACGCTGTAGATGAGCGGCCCGTATCGAAGCGCCACCCGCCCGCGATCGGCCGCGATTCTGCGGTCGGCCTTGACCCGCTGCGGCTCCATGGGCAGATCCAGGTCGATCCTGTCCCCCCGCGTCCAGGTTCGCGAGAGGACGGCATACCCGTTTCGAACCGGGGCCATCCACGACTGGCCGTTGACCGAGATCGACCGAAACCCGCCGACCGCCGGCGCCGGGAAGTAGAGCTCGCTGGTCGCCCGGTTGGGCACGCGAACGTGGACGGCAAACTCCCGGGACGCCGCCGTGTCGACCGTGATGGCGACCTTGCCGCTCCACGGGTAATCCGTTTGCTGCGTCACTTCGACGCCCGTTCCCGCAACGTTCCCGACACGAACGGCACCGCCGATGAACAGGTTGACATAGAGCCCGTCCGGCCCCTTCGAGTAGGTCCATGTCGGGATCATCAGGAGCGTGCGCGGGATGTTGCCCACGCAGCAGGGGCAGACATGCCACGGGTAGCGCGGCCGACCGCCGGCCAGCGGGTTGTCGTAGTAGAAGTTGATCCCCTCGAGATCGATCGCGCCCAGCAGCGCGTTGTAGAGCGTCTCCTCGTAGAGATCCGCATACCTCGCGTCGCGCCAGGCCAGGTTCATCTTGTGCTGCAGGAAGATCAGGCCGCAGCTCGAGCAGGATTCGCAATACGCCGCGTTCCGCAGGGAGTAGTCCGGCCCGAATCCCTCCGCGCTCTCGCCGCTGCCGATGCCGCCGGTGACGTAATATTTCCGGTTCACCAGGTTGTCCCAGATCGACATCACCGCGCTCTGGTAATCCACGTCGCCGGTCTCCGCCGCAATGTCCGCCATCGCCGAGTAGCTGTAGACGGCGCGAACCGCATGGCCCACCGCCTCGTATTGCTGCTGGACGGGTGCGTGGCTCTGATCGTATTCGGCCCCATCGCGCCGGCAATCGAGGAGGAACTGGGCCAGCTGGATGTAGCGGCCGCCTCGGCCGCCCCCCTCGACGTCGTTCACGAACCGGCCGAATCGGACGAGGGCCTGCTCCATCTCCTGGTGGCCGTCATACCATTCCTTCTTGCCCGGCCCGAGGTTGGCCGCCCAGCAGTCCGCCAGCTTCTTGGCGGCGTCGTAGAGCCGCAGATCCTTTCCTTCGGTCAGCGTGTGGTGGTTGATGGCGGATTCGATGAAATAGCCGGCGACGTAACCCTCGTGATCGCCGCGGTTGCGAGGCGACCAGCGCTCCGGCCAGCGGGCCCGGTCCGCCAGGGTGTAGGCCGTCTGCAAATAGCCATCCGGCTCCTGCGCCGCCAGGATCTTCGGGATCCAATCCTCGAGCGCGGCCTTCATCTCGTGTTGCGCACGGATGATCTCGGCGTCGCCGCGCGGATCCACCATCAGCGCCAGGCAGATGGACTCGACGGTCTGGTGCACCCACGCGTTGGCGAACACGTACCCTTTATGCCGGCCGTGGGACTCGCCCCGCAGCGCCTTGGCTGCCTCGATGAAATTGTCAATGCCACCCTGGCCTTGGGTCAGGTTGGTGCGGTTGATATAGCCGATGCAATGGGGAATCCAGTTCACGATCAGCGCCTTCGCCCGGGAGCTCCACAGGGGGCTGTCGATCCGGTAGCGCCGGGTGTGAACCACGTCCAGCCGGCCCGCCGGGGGCGGATCCCGGACCTCGACGGCCAAGGCCGAGCCCGCGCTCAAACCACCTTCGGTTGCGGTCAGCCGGACGCTGTAGCTGCCGGGCGCCGAGAACTTCGCGGTGGTCGCCAGGGCGCCGGAATCGGCGAACGTCACCTCTCCCGGCCCGGAGGCTTTGCTCCACGCAACCCGCACGGCCGCCGGATCGCTCTGGATCGACTTGACCGTTCCGGCCAGGTAGGTCCTGCCATCGAGCATCACGCTGCGATCGACGCCCGCCGCCACCATGGGCGGAAATGCGGGCGACTTCCCCGAATCATAGACCCTCCACTCGAGCACGCCCGTCGAGAATCCCTCGCTCGAATCCATCTCCAGACGCAGCCTCGAGGTGGCCACCTCGTCAAAAGTCGTCGGGTTGAATCGATCCCCTTCCACCCCCAGGCCCGAGGCGTTCGCCACCGGCACGAACTCGACCCCGTTCCAATACTTCAGCCGGCAGGCGCTGGGCAGACGCACCCCTTGGCGGTCGTCCCACCAATAGACCTCGATCCGCCGCGTGCTGATCGGCTGGCTCCAGTCGTATTGGACCCATTGGCCGCCCACCCGCGGCCAGTTGCCATAGGACCGGCGGCGGTTGTCCCGCGAGCTGCGGGGGACATGGCCGTCGTTCAAGGCATCGACCGTGGTGTCGCCGGAGGCGTAAGAGCTGGATGGCGCGGCGACCAAGGCAAGGTTGGCTGCCCGCGATTCCCCGCCAGCAGCCTCGGCAGCCAGCGTCAGCGTCAGGCCCATACCCAGGAGCCATGCAAGGCTCGAGGATCGTGTCGCGGTCGAAAGGGGGTTCCGTGTCATAGAATGAGATGCTTCAAGCAATGGATTTCCGTATAGCCGCGCCGCGAGGAGATTCCAAGCATAGAATCCGCCCGCTCGGTTGGTCCATCGGATTCGGAGAGCGAAGGCATCTCGTCCGACACCGATGGACGCGTCTGCCCGTCGCTTTTCTGGCTCGATTCCCCTTGCGCCCGATGGCACGCTGAAAGGCATGCAACCACGGGCGTCGTTTGCTTGGAGAGCCATGACAACAGTGCGATGCCGCTGGCATTGGCTGTGTCGCATCGCTGGCGGCGGCTTGGTGATGTGCGCCGCCGTCGCCGGCACATCCGTCCGCCCCGCAGAACCCGACTACCGTCAACTGGTTTCCGGCGCCGATCTGACCTTCACGAATCCGGCCGCGCGCAGCGAGAGCGGGCTGCCTGTCGGCAACGGCCGGATGGGCAGCCTTGTCTGGACCACACCCTCCTCGCTCCGGCTGCAGATCAACCGCGTGGATGTGTTCGCCAACAACTGCGCCAGCACCAGTTTCCCGGAGCGGCACACGGATTATTGCGGCGGATGCGGATTCGTGGACATCGAGGCTGCCGACGGGGCGGAGGTCTTTCCCGTCGAAGGCACGTTGCAGCGCCTGTCGTGCTATGAAGGGTTGGCTGCCGTCGAAGGCAAGGAGTTCAAGACTCGAGTCCTGGCCTGGATGGAGAAGGACGTGATGGCCGTCGAGGTCTCCGGTCAGCACGCTCCGTCCGACGCCATCCGCATCAATCTCCGGATGCTCCGGCCGCCGGTCGTCAAAACTGGCCGCCATACCGCCCGGTCGAAACTCGAGATCCGAGACCGCCGGATCATCCTGACCCAGGAGTTCGCCGAGGGCGGCTATTTCTGCGGTTCGGCGGTGGCGCTCGGCGTGGTGGGACGCGACGTCGAAACAGTCCGTTCAAACGAGACCACGCTGCATCTTGCGGTCCGGCCTGGAGCGGGAACGTTCACCGTGCTGATCGCCAGCGCGGCGAGCTTCGACAGGAAAGCGGACCTCGCGGCTTCTGCGATCGCCCAACTCGACGCCGCCGCCGCCCAAGGCTTCGCCCGGGTGCTCGAATCCAACCGCGCGTGGTGGAGCGACTTCTGGTCGAAATCGTTCATTCATCTGCACAGCGCGGATGGCGTCGCGGACGAAATCGAGCGGCATTACACCTATTTTCTCTATCTCATGGCCTCGACGTCGCGCGGCCCGTTTCCCACGAAGTTCAACGGGATGCTGTGGACCACCGGCGGCGACCGGCGGCAGTGGGGCAGCCAGTTCTGGGGCGCAAACCAAAGCTGCCTCTACAATAACGCCCTCCTGGCGGCCAACCATCCTGAATTGCTCGATCCGATGTTCGATATGCTCTCGGGAATGCTCGATGCGTGTTCGCTGGCGGCCCGTCAGCAGTGGGGCAGCCAAGGCGCGTTCTATCCCGAAACCGTCTTCTTCGATGGCTTGGCGCCTTTGCCCGACGACATCGCCGCCGAAATGCGCGACCTCTACATGCTCCGAAAGCCTTGGGATGAGCGGTCCAAGCGGTTCCTTGAATACGCAGCCTCCCAAGCGCCTCATTCCAGCCGTTGGAACTGGATCCAGTCCGGACACTGGGAGGACGGCCGATGGATTTTCCAGGAGCGCGGCGGAGGCCCCTTCGGGCCCGTGACGCATATCTTTTCTCGCGGGGCAAAATACGCTTACCAGTTCTGGCTTCGCTACGAATACACGCAGGACAGTGCCTGGCTGCGCCAACGCGCCTATCCGGTGATCAAGGCCGTCGCCGAGTTCTACCGCAATTTTCCCAATGTGAAAAAGGGCGGCGACGGCCTCTACCACATCCATCACGTCAACAGCAATGAATCCGTCCAGGGCGCCCACGATACCGACGAGGAAATTGCCTCGATGCGCAGCCTCTTCCCCGTCCTGATCGCCGCTTCCCGGATCCTGGATGCCGACCATGAGATGCGGCCCGTGTGGCAGGAATTTCTCGACAACCTCGCGCCGCTGCCGCTCGGCGGACCCAACCAGACAGCATCCGTTTCGGCATTTCAGCCGGCCCCCCTCGAGCAGGTCTGGATTCGAGGGCGCCCGCCCGCCTTCCGCGGATCCGCTTCCGGGCGTCCCGACGGGAACACGATGCCACAATGGTTTTTCGATCTCTGCACGCTCGAATCCGATCCCGCCACTTTCCAAATCGGAAATGCGACGCTGGACCAATCCGCCGCCCGCAGCCCGGGAGTTTTGTCCAAGATTCCCCTCGTCGCGGCAATCATGGGCCGAGCGGACGCTGTCCGATCCCTGGTTCCCGCCCAGTTCAAGACCGCCGACCGCTCGGCCGTGCTCGCGAACCGGATGGACCTGCGCGAAGGCCCGCAGACAACCAGCGCGCAACGGCTCGGCAACGCCTCCGATGCCCTCCACACGGCTTTGTGCTGCGACTTGCCGCCCGGCCCGGCACTGCCATCGGTCATCCGCGTTTTCGCCGCCTGGCCGCAGGATTGGGATGCTGAATTCAGGCTGCTTTGCCGTGGAGGTTTCCTCGTGAGCTCGGCCATGCGAAAGGGGACGGTTCCATTCGTCGAAATCCAATCGCAACGAGGCGGCGTGTGCCGATTGCGCAATCCGTGGGCTGAAGGTGAAGTCTCGCTTTACAGGAGCGGAAAGAAAGCCGAGTCGTTGACAGGCCCGTTGTTGCAGTTCGACACTCGGAAGGGCGAGACGATCGCTGCCATCCGCCCCGGCCCTATGCCGGATGGAATCGAGCCGATCGCAAACGGGAAACAACGATGAGTATCTTCGATTGGATGGTTTCCGCCGGCCTGGCCGTCGCAATCAACGCGGCGGCGGCCGAGGCGAACGTCGAGCCTCAGACGACAACCCTGCAAAACAGTGCGGTCCGAGAGGTCACACGCGCGTTCCTGCTCGACCGGATCCACGGCGGCTGGATCGGCATGTTGATCGGCGGGCTCGAAGGTCTTCCGCACGAGTTCAAATACAAAGAGCAGCCGCGCGACACGCTGCCCGAATTCACTTTCCTCGAAAAAGGCGCGCGCTCCGACGACGACAACGATTTCGAGTGGACGCACCTCTGGTTCATGGACCAGGAAGGGGCGCTGAAGCTGCCCTACCCGAGACTGGTCGAGATCTGGAAAGCCAACATGAACCAGGGCATCTGGGTGGCCAATAAGCGCGCCCGCGAGCTGATGGACCAGGGCGTGATGCCGCCGGAAACCGGCAGCGCCGCTCTCAACCCCCATGCTCATTACAACCTCTCCGGCCAGTTCTGCGTCGAGTCCTACGGCATGATCGCCCCCGGCATGCCCCAGACCGCGGCGGATCTCGCCCTCCACTACGCCCGCATCGCCGTCTCCGAAGAGCCCCTCCAGGCAGCCCAATACTGGACAGCCCTGATCAGCCTGATCGCGTTTCACGAAGGCCCGCTCGAAACGGCGATCGAGGCCGCCCTCGAGGCGGCCGATCCCGCCAGCGCGATGGCTGAAGCCGTCGCGGATGCGCGGCGGCTTCACCGGGAACATCCGCGCAACTGGAAAGCCGCCCGGCAAGCCGTCCACAGGAAATGGGTCCAACAAAGGCAGTGGAACATGAACTCGACCCCGTCCAACGGCGCCCTGGTGCTCCTCGCGCTCCTTTACGGCGAAGGCGATTTTTACCGGACGCTCCAATACGCAATGGCCCTGGGCTACGACGCCGACTGCAACGCGGCGACGGCCGGCGCCGTCATCGGCACACGGCTCGGCTTCCGCCACATCGCCGCGCTGCCTCAGTTCAAGATGCCGGGCCGCTACATCAACCGGACCCGCCCGTCGCTGCCGGCCGAGAGCCGAGTCTCGGATCAGGCGGAAACCCTGATGCGCCTCTGTGAGCGGGTCATCCTGACCAACGGAGGCGAGCGGATCGAGGTCGACGGCCAGCCCGCCTACCGGGTGCGACTCCAGACACCCCGGACGATTGAGATGCTGCAAAACAACGCAAAGCCGCGGCTCCTGATTCTGACGGACATCGGCGGCAACCCCGACGACCAGCAATCCATGATCCGGCTCATGCCGGTGCAGTGGTGCGCCTCCTCGAAGATGCTTGCCGCAGCGCTCGGATGCGATAATGCTCGAGGCTTAATTCGGAATCTCATCGGATGAGGAGACAGCGCATGACCACGAAAACAACCCGACGAACGCCAGGTCCGAAAAACAAAGACCGGCTTTTTACGCTGCAGGTCTTTCTCGTCAGTGGGCCGGTGGCCGCCAAGTTCGCCCGAAAGAACAGGAGGATCTCCCGCACGATCCAGATTCGCGGCAGGCAGACCCTGGAGGACCTGCACGCCGCGATCTTCGATGCTTTCGACCGCGAGGAGGAGCACCTGTACGAATTCCAAATCGGAGGCAAGGGCCCCATGGATCCAGCGGCCAAAAGATACGGCCTGGATATGACGGGGAATCCGTTCGCCGATAAAGCGGATTCGGCGGACGCCTCGAAAGCCTCGATCGCGTCCCTCGGTTTGAAGGCCGGCGACGTGTTTGGCTACTGGTTCGACTTCGGCGACGATTGGTGGCACCAGGTCAACGTGGTGGCGGTGGATGGGGAGATCTCGCCCGGCAAATATCCGAGAGTCGTCGAGCGGGTTGGCCAAAGCCCGCCCCAGTATCCGGACATCGATTTGTAGCGAGGCTCCCCTTCCGCATGCGCCAACCAATGCGATCGGGCGCGGCCCTCCCGGCCCGCCGCCCCGTCGGCTGACAAGCGGACAAGCCGCTGGCTCGTCCCTGCCACTCGCTGTCGGCCATTGGCTGTAAGCTGCTATCCCTTCCGTCCTCCGCGCCACATCATGGCGTGGCTCGTGCGCGATAGAAGCTTTGCGCAGCGGTGGTCGAGACAGTGTGGGTAATGGCCGGGAAGCCGGCGGCCGGGATGGCCTGGGTGGCGATCATGCTCCACGCGCTCAGATCGGCCGAGCGTTCGAGGATGTAGGCGGTATCGGGCTTGCCCCTCACTGTTAATGGCAAGGTCTCCGCGGCGGGCTCGGGATTCTCCAGCTCGAGGAGCGGCAGCCGGCTGGTCAGAACGATGCGATCGAGCGGCTGCCCGGTGTTGCTGAAGACCTCCCAGGTAAGCGTATGGCCGGCGACCGCCATCCGCGCATAGTGGTAGAGAGAATGCTCGACGGTGAAGAGCGGCCAACGGGCGACGCGCTCGGTGTCCAGCTCGCCCCCTCCGCCGCCCACGACAACATAGGTCACGCCGTTGGTCGCGCCGCGGTTGTAATTGTGGGCGTGGCCGTTGATGACCAGGTCCACATGATGCTGCTGGAAGAGCGGCACCCAGTCGTTGCGGACCCAGGCCTCGCCCGTGTAGCCGCCCCCGTTCCATAGGTTGGCATAGGGCAGCTTGTGGAAGCAGACGATCCGGAAGGCGGCTCTTTGGGTTTCGGCCCGAGCCAGCTCGCTTGTCAGCCAGGCGAATTGCTCGGGCGCGGCGCTCGTCGAGGCCTCGCTATCCAGGAAGATGAACCTCGAGTTGCCGTAGTCGAATGCGAACCACGATTCGTTCCCGGGCAGGGCGCTGTAAGCATAGCTCAAGGGGCCTTCGCCATCGTGGTTGCCGCGGGCGAACAGGACCGGGCGCGTCTGGGCAAGGTTCTGGAACTCGAGCGGCGTGAACCAATAATTGTGCCAGTCCGACAGCGATGAGCCGTTGCTGGCCATGTCGCCCGCAACCCCCATCCAATCCACTCCCCGTTCGAGCATTCGGGGTATGAGCTGCCTGAGTATGGCCGGATTGGACTGGCTGTCCGCCCACCATGCGACGGCAAAGGGCGTGTCCCGCCGCGGGGCTGTGCGGAAGGCGAACACGGGCGAGGCGGCCGAGCCGCTCCGCACACGGTAGACGTAGCTCGTCTCAGGCGAAAGGCCCGCCAGCGTGGCGCAGTGGACAAAATGCGTGCCGTCAATGCAGACAGTTTCGATCGGAGCACAAGCACGCTCGGACACGCTGTCCCGGCCCCAGTCCACTCCATGCAAGGCCAGGTTGCCGTCGGTTTCCCAGATCAGGGTCATGGCATCCTGGCGAAAGTCCTGGAGCATGGGCAGCTTGGTGATTTTCGGCTGGACGATCGGCCAAGCCCGCTGGAGGCACACGGCCACTTCGTCCACCATGCTGTCATTGTCGGCGTCGCGGCGATGCCGGCCTGCGACCTCGACGCGCAGCCGGCGCGTGCCGGGAGGCAATAGCCCGGCCAGCGTCCGCCGAACCCAGGTGCTGTCGCCGCCGATCATGCTGCGCATGGCGCTCATTTCCCGGCCGATCGCGTCCAGGCAGCCAACGCGGAAAGAGACCTGGTCGTCATACGTCCCGAGCGCGTGGGCGCTGCGCAGCCATGCCTCGGCCTCCACGACGGCACCCTCATCGAGATCGCAGGCGGCGAAGCCCGCCTCGAGCAGGTCGATCTCCTGGCTCAAAACCATGTCGCCGCCAGGGCTCAGCCCGCCGTGGAGGAATCGGGCGCCCGCCATCGGCGCGCCCTTGCCGTGCGCGATGCCAAGAATCGCAGGCTTCCCGGCGATCGTTTCCCAGTGAGTCGTCAGCGATTCGAACCCGCCGTTGAGCAGCAGCGGCTGGCCAAAGGCCGGGTTCGGCGGCACGCCGGAGCCGGTCACCGAGAACGCCGCGTCGGAGGCATCCTGCAGCGCCGGATCGACGATCGAGGTGAGCCGGATTCGGTAGGCGTTGGTGTCCCCCAGCCGGGGATCGATGCTCCATACGAAATTGCTCTGGCGCATCAGCGCCTGCCCCAGGCCGCGGTAGAGGGCATCTCCGAGCATCAAGTCCACCTGCACCCACCCCGCCGGATTGCGGGCTTCCCAGGACACAGTCGGCGTCGAGCCGGCCGTCCAGATCTCGCCGCCGTTGGGCACGAGAAGCCGCAGATCCGACGCGGGCTCGGGGATCGGAATCCCGGCCGATCCGGTCGAAGCCTATCGATGGCTGAACCTTGCCGCCAGGTATGGATTGCCGGATGCAGCGCAGGCTCGCGACGATCTCAAACGCAGGCTGACCCGCGAACAAATCGCCGAAAGCCAGCGCCGCGCCACAAGCAGCCGGTGAAGTGTCGATCCAAGGTAATTATGATCCGCGCTCCGAATGGGCGTCGACCTCCGGCGTGGCGTTGCTGGATCCACTCCCTTTCCCCCCCGCTCCTGCCTCGCGGGGCGAGGGAATCAGAACAGGTTCGCAAGAGGGCGGGCGGTGTGCAGGGCGACTGGCCACTCGGCAGCGCATCGTCTTCTCCCTCGCCTCCATGCTTCATGGAGGAGAGGGTCGGGGGAGAGGAGGTCGAGAGGACAGTGCAGTGCACAAGCGCCGGGCTGCAGGCTCCCTTCGATAGTGGTTTAGCTCGCGCCGGCCCCCGGAATCGGTTACTCTCAGACCCATGAAACCAGCATGGGCGCACAGGCTTGTTATTTGGGCGGCTGCCGCCATGGCCTCGCAGGCGGCTGCGGCCGGATTTCGGGCCGCAGTGGCTGTTCAAATCGTGACGCCGGATCCACTCCTGCCCCTGTCGGGCGGCGTGGGCCCATCCTCGCCGGCCACGAGCAAACAGGGTGAATTGACGGTTCGCGCTCTGGTCCTCGAGGAAGGCGGCAACCGCGTGGCCATTGTCGGCGCGGACTTTCTTGGTTTCCCGGCCCTGCTCGGTGACAAGGTGCGAGCCATGGTCCACGCCATCCCGCCGCAGAACATCCTGATCGGCGCCACACACACGCACAGCGGCCCCGATTGCTATGGATTTCCCGACGGCAAAGGCGGAACCGGCGCGGACATGAAATACCTCGAATCGGTCTGCGCTCGCATGGCGCAGGCGATTCACGAAGCGGCAGCGAAGCTCCAGCCCGCGCGGCTCAAAATCGCGACGGGCAAGGCCGAAGGAAAAATCGCTTACAACTATTATGCAGAACCGCTCTACGATCCCCGCTGCCATGTGATCCAGGCCCTGGACGATTCCGGCCAGGCCATCGCCACCCTGGTCAACTACGCCATCCACCCCGAGGTGATCGGCAATCGCCGCGGCATCTGCAGCCCGGACCTCGCCGGCCCGCTCTACGACCGGATCGCCGAAAGGGGCGGAGGCGCCGCGCTCTTCATGAACAGCGCGCTCGGCGGCATGGTGACGGCCGACAATCGCCGGCCCGGCGGCGGCGAGGCCAATGACTGGGCCGAATGCCAGCGCATCGGACGCCTCCTGGCCGACGAAGCGCTGCGGATCGTCGCCGACGCGCCGGTCCAGCACGCGCCAAGAATCTTCTGTGCCGCCCGATCCATCGAGCTGCCCGTGGACTCGCCCCTGATGCGCCAGCTTCTGCAGGCCCTGCCGGCTGCCCATGTCCCCACCGCATCAGGCGATGCCGTCACCACCCGGCTCAACCTGCTCAATGTCGGCAACGCGCAGATCCTCACCATCCCCGGCGAGGCCCTCCCCAACATCGGCTTCTACCTGAAACGCAAGATGCGCGGAGAGCACAATCTCCTCTTTGGCCTCACAAACGATGCCTTTGGCTACATCCTCGCCAAAGAGGACTTTGACAGCTTCGATCGATACGCCTACATCTCGCGCACGAGCCTCGGCGAACGGGCTGGGCCCATCTTCGTCGAGGAGGCGCTCGATCTGGTCCGCACCAGCCCGGCCCCTCAAACGCTCGCCACGAACTGATCATCCAGCGACCTCCGGCACCACATAGGGCGGGCGATCATCGCGCCTCGAAAGCGCATCGGCTTCGTCTGCAAACCCGCCCACGAATCGTTCCTGCTTGGCGTCGAAAGAGACCCAGGGCCCCACCACGGCCGGAGTCGCGTCGAGGTCGACTCCATTCTCGCGCAGGTAGGTCCGGCAGCGATCGAACGCGTCCGCCAGTTCCCGGGTCCCGCGGATCGTCTCTCGGATGGCTTCGGGCATCGATTGTTTGCCGAGCCGATACGAGATGTTGGCCATGTGGCAGCAGGCGGCCGAGCAATGACCCTCGATGGCCTCGGCGGCCAGATCGCCGGCCTTCCGGCTCCGCATGGCCGCTATGAAGTTGGAGAGGTGGAGGCCTTCAAGCCGTTTCGAGCTGCCGTCGTCCGGCAGGTCCCGGATCTTCGTCCCCCGGGAATCGAAGAGCGCCCCGCCGGACGCGTCGCCCGCGAAGTAGCCGCCCTCGCAGTCGATCACGAGCCCGCGGTTCCGGCTCCGGAAGCTGCCCATGGCATCCGCGCCTCCGGCGGCGCGCACATTGCGTATCTCGCAAAGGATCGGCGCCCCTGGATAATCGAACAGGGCGATATGGGTGTTGGCCGTCTCGCCGCAGTCGCGGAACGCGAACCGGCCTCCGATGCTCAACGCGCTCCGCGGCGGCTGGTTGCAGCCCAGGGCCCACCGGCAAAGGTCGATCATGTGGACGCCATTGTTTCCCATCTCCCCGTTGCCGGTCGCCCAGAACCAATGCCACTCGTAATGGAGCTGCTTGCGCATCAGCGGAATCTTGGCCGCCGGCCCGCACCACAGATCATAATCCACGGTCGCGGGCACGGGCGTCGGCGCGCTGACCGTGCCGATGCCGTCCCGGGCGCGATACACCAGGGCATAGGCGCAGCGGATCGCGCCCATCGCACCGCCGCGCAACTCGTCGAATGTCCGGCGCAGGAACGTGCTCGATCGGTTCTGGGTGCCCACCTGGACCATGCGCCCATAGCGGCGGGCCGCGGCCACCATCTGCCGGCCCTCCCACAGGTTGTGCGAAAACGGCTTCTCGATGTAGACGTCCTTGCCGGCCTGGCAGGCCCACACGGTCGCCAGCGCGTGCCAGTGGTTGGGCAAGGCGATCACCACCGCGTCGATGGTTTTGTCGTCCAGTATCCTCCGGAGATCGGTGTGCGTCGCGATGGCCTCGCCGCGGTCCTTGAACGGTTTGGCTTCCCGATCAAGATGCGCACGATCCACGTCGCACAGCGCGACGATCCTGGCGCCGGGGACCGCCTGAAGCCGGCCAATAAGCTGATGCCCCCGACCGCCGACACCCCCGACCGCCGCGGTGTCTCCCATCCCGATCACGGCCAGCCGGATCGTCTCGCTGGGTCCTGCCGCCGGAGACGAACGCTCGCCGCCCATCGCCGTTTTCGGCATCCCCGCCGCCAGCCCGGCCATGGCCGCGCTCTTCAGGAAGTTTCTCCGTGTGATAGAGTTCATGGTTCTGTTTTCCGAATGCGGTTGTCCAATCGTTGTTCACGGGCCCCCTGCGGGCGTTCGAGAGGCAAACCACGGCCTGGCCAAAGGATCTGTCGCGAAGAAATCCAACAGAAGCTGGGCAACCTTCTGTCGGCCGGAATCGCTAGGATGGACTCCGTCGGGGCCGAAATCGGCCCGATCCCAAACCAGCGAGTCCGTCTTGCGGCCTTGGATTCCCTCGGCCCAGAGATAAGGCCCCCAAAGCAGAAGGGGCGACCGGTCCAGGGCGAGCTCGGCGTCCCCGCGCATCTGCCGCTGGATGAGCCCGCGCGCCGCAAAAGCGCTCTCGTAGGCGTAAGGCTCGGGATTCAAAGCCCCGATGGCATACCCGCCGTATATGCGGCTGCCCAGGTACGCGATGCGGAGATTGGGGAACAGCGCCTTGGCGTTGTGGAGCACGGCGAGGGTGTCGCGCTCGAGCTTGCGCCCATGTTCCTCGATCGTCCCGGTGGGGCCTTTGTTCGCCAGCTTGATCCATGCGGCCTGAACTTGTCGAACCGAGAGCCGGGCTGCCGCCAGCCGGCGTCGCGCCTCCTCCCACGGTCGCGCGTCGGGCGGCGCCCACTCAGCCATCGCCTGACCGCCTTGCGCGCAGTCCACGATCATAACCCGGGGCGACTTCAACGGCGAATGGTCGGCAACCTGCTTGAATCGCGAAAACTCTTGCGTCGCATTCGACATGCTGATGGCGATAAAGCCGACAACGCCGTTTTCGCCCGGCTCGCCCTCGGCATCGAGCGGACGAATCTTCGCTAGCTCCGCCTCAGCCGCCCGGCGATGCGCATCAGGCGGCGTGTTGCGCCCGCCGCCATAAAGACCGCCGTCTTCGCCCTCGTATCGGTCGCTGGCGCTCATGTCGGCGAGCGGCGTGAGACGGGCGGGTGCCGGGCGCTGGTTCGCCGGGCGGCCCGGTTGTTTGCGTCGCTCGGTCATCGCGCGCTCGAGGTATGCCTGCTCATCGCGAGTGAGCGTCTGGCCGCGCTGGCGGCGCTCGAGAAGCTGGCGCGCCTTGTTGAAATCGACAGGCTCAGCTCCCTGCTGCCCGAGGAGGTTGGCGAGGCCGAAAAGAAGCAGGCAAGCCAGTGCGAGGCGTTTCATGTCGATTAATCTCCCATCTTCATGGTCCACATGCCGCGGGGCGCGTTCGTGGTCCCGCTCCCAACGGTGTCGGTGAGACGGTAGGTGCCCACATGGCCGTCGTGGAAAAGGTAGTTGAACCGCCGGCCATGCAATCCGTAGGCCGATTCCCCCCATTTCTGCTGGCCGCCGATCACGACCTGGTAAGGGCTTTGCTCCTGGCCGGAAGGGGGCCCGGTCGGTCCCATGCAGAACGACGGCCAGTCGTTGCCGGCGATGTTCCCCCCTTCAGGCTGTTCCACCAGCAGGATCGTTCCCGCAGGATCTCGAACGACGCTCTCCTTGTAACCGCGCGGATCCCAGGAGGGAAGCGCGCCCGGCTCGGACCCGCGAAGGTTGTAGTAAACCCCCACGCCATAATCGGGCGGCGGCAGCGGACCGCTCCGCGACGAAACCATGAACGAAGGCCCGGCGTAGTTCATGGCATAGGTCCGGCGCTGGCCAAATACCGCCCAGCTGATCGTGATCTCGATCTTGTCCGCCGGGCATTTCAAGATGCGCGGGATCGACGCGCGGTCCGCAATCCCGCCCGAGATGCCCACAATCAGGTCCGCCTCGGGCGCCGAGCCCCCAATGTAGCGGTGGATATAATCATCCCAGGAAAGCTGGTATTGGTAATCGCCCGTCGCGAAGGCTGTGGGCGGGTACTGATCGAGATGCTCGGTGGTGAACAGGCTCAGGCCCAACCCGAGCTGCTTCATCTGCGCTGTGCACTTGAGGCGATGAGCCCGCCCCTTCGCGCTGGCCAGCGCCGGCAGCAGCAGCCCCGCCAGTATGGCGATGATCGCTATCACCACCAGCAGCTCGATCAAGGTGAACGCCACGTCGTCCCGGCGGGATCGGCCGTTTCCGGCTCCGCATGCCGAGAGAGGATCCATCTGCCGCATCTTGAGGCCGCAATGCATGGTAATCCTTAGGGTCTGTGCAAAAATTACTTCCGATTTTGGCGGGAGCGCCGCCGGGCCCGATGCGAGGCGCAAGGGAGGGAGTGTATCCCCCTGCGATACTCGACCGACCGAGCCACGAAGCAGATGGCCCGGCGCCGCCCCGCCCCGCAGGGCTGGGGGCCTTGGGCCGGCTGGTTGTGTTGCTCCTCGCTTACAGACCGCGCGGGTATGCTCGCTCGTCGGGCCTTGCCAGCCCGCCCAATCCCCTCCAGCAAAATCGGAATTAATTTTTGCACAGACCCTTAGCGGTCGGCCAGTTCGACCTCGAGGTTTTTCGTGATCGCGAACCGCTTGCCATCCGGAGCGGTCGGGACGTGAGCCAGATAGCCCTTGGCCACCAGGGTGTCCAGGCTCTGGGGCGCCTGCCGCTGCTCGACGCTGTATTTCCGGACCACCTGGGTCAGCTCGCTCAATACACGGTTGATCTCGATGTCGCTTGCGGCGGCCTGGCCCGCAGCTTGGTTCTCTCTCGAGCCGCCCGATGGACTGCATCCGCTCGCCCCGGCCAGCAAACCGGCCATGAGGCAGAGCCGAAGCCATTGTCCAAGCGGACGGTAGTGCGCAAAATCGCCGAGTGTTGTCATGGGTTGCGGTTCAAAGTTCATGCGCCGTTTGACGTGGACATGCGAGTTATAAATAGTCTCCTCCATCCGGCATACGACGTCAACTGCGTTGGACGGCGCTCCAAAACCCATTGACCGCCTCTCCCCGACCCTCCCCTCCACTGCCGCGGAGGGGAGGGAGAAGACAATCTGCGGACGATGGCCCAACTGCGACCGGACGCACCAAGAGCCGGAGTATTTTGTCCTGCATCCCCCCCGCCCCATTGCGTGTCGAATGCATTGACACGTCTCCATCCTGCAGGCACAAAATCAGAAAATGAAGAAACCAAACGCCATCCCCCCTTTGCCCCTCGACGATCCGGATCGATCGGGAACGGCCATCACTCGGCGCCGGTTCGTTTCCCGTTGCGCGGCTTGCGTGGCCTGCGGGTCGGCCTCGCTGTCGAGCGGGATTCGGCCTTGGGCGGCCGAACCGCCCTCCAGGCGTCCCAAGATCCGGCTGGTCTTCTGCGAGACACCCAACGACAAGCCCATCTGGCCCAATATCGGTTATCGCTTCGACGCCCGGCGCGACCAAATCACCGCTCTCCTTGCCAGCCAATGTCCGGACATCGAGTTCCGGACGGCGAGCGTCATGAACGATCCCGCCCATGCCGAAGCCGTGCTCGAGCGCGATGCTGAGGTGGATGGCTACCTGGTTTGTATCCAGGGCCTCGGCTGGAAGAACGACATCGTCAAGCTGTGCGCCACCGGCAAACCCACATTGCTGGCCGACAATCTATATGGCGGATCCGGGCTCTTCCTCAGGGAGATCGCCAAGATCATGAGCGCGGGCCATCCGGTGGATTGGGTCAGCTCGGGAAACGACTCGGATCTCGTCGCCTCCGCCCGGCGCTTTGCGGGATTGGCCCAAGGCAAGAGCGGGGCGGAAATCGCCGCCGCGTTCCGATCCGCCCGGCGGCATAACACTCCGGCCACGACCGATTGGACCTGCAAGGCCGATCCGGTTCGATCGCTCGATATGGACAAAGCCATTCAGGAACTCCGCCGAACTCGACTCCTGGTGGTGGGAGGCGGCCGGGGTGGAGATCCGATGCGCCAGGCGAGCCAAAAGGTCACCGGAATCGAGTTCATTCCGATCCCGTTCGAAACCATGGCGGCCGCCTACGATCGGGCCGACCGAAAAGCGGCTAGGTCGTTTGCCGAACGATGGATGCACAAGGCCCAATCGATCGGCGGCGTGCAGCCGGAGGAGATCGAGAAAGCCGGCGCGATGTACGTCGCCATGAAAGAGCTGATGAGCCAGCACGGCGCACGCGGAATCAGCATCCACTGCCTGGCCGGCTTTTACGGCGGCCACCTGAAGGCCTATCCGTGCCTGGGCTTTTGCCAGTTGAACGACGACGGGCTCGTGGGCGGCTGCGAGGCGGATCAGATGTCCGCCATGACGATGGCGGCCATCGGCGTGCTCACGGGCCGGCCCGGTTACATCTCCGATCCGGTCATCGACACATCGAAGAACGCCATCGTCTACGCCCACTGCGTGGCCCCCACCAAGCCGTTCGGACCCGGCGGCGCTGCGAATCCGTTCCAGATTCTCACTCACTCGGAAGATCGCCAGGGCGCATCCATCCGATCCCTCCTGCCCGCCGGCTACATGACAACCACGCTCGAAATCAATCCGATAACCCGGCAAGTGCTGATCCATCGCGCCAAGACGATCGGGAACAACCCGAGCGACATGGCTTGCCGCACCAAATTGGAGGCCGTCGTCCAGGGCGACCTCGAAAAGTTGACCGAGCACTGGTCCATGGGGTGGCATCGCGTGACCTTCTATGGCGATCTCGAGCCTCAGGTGAAAGAACTCTGCTCGCGGCTCAAACTGCAATTGGTTTCCGAGGCGTAACCCGAATTCGGCCAACGCTCGTTTCATGACACACTTCCTTCTCCGCATCGTTCCAATATTGGCGGCGTCGATTCCCGCAATCGCCCTGAGCGCGGCGCCCGAGAGCGCGCTCCCGCGGCGCTTGGGCCCTCTGCGAGTATGCGCGGCAAATCCGCGCTACTTCGCCGATCCCAGCGGACGCCCGGTTTTTCTGACGGGCTCGCACACGTGGCAGAGCTTGCAGGACGGGATTCTGAGCAACTACACAGCGGTGGCTCAGCCTTTCGACTACAGAGGCTACCTCGACTTGCTCGAGACGAACCGCCACAATTTCATCCGCCTCTGGCGCTGGGAGCTCACCGATCATGAGCCGCAGCCTTGGCTGCGGACCGACCCCGGCCAAGCCCTCGATGGCGGGGCGCGATTCGACCTTCGGCGGTTCGATCCCGCTTATTTTGACCGCCTGCGCGCTCGGGTGATCGCCGCCCGAGACCGGGGTATTTACGTGAGCATCATGCTGTTCGAAGACTGGATTTTCATGAACAAACGAAAGGATCATCCGGTCGAGAAACACCCGTTTCACAGGGACAACAACGTGTCGGGCATCGACGGCGATGGGAACGGTGACGGCTGGGGCATCGAGATTCACACCCTGCAGTCGCCGGCCGTGATCGAGGTCCAGAAGGCTTACGTTCGCAAGGTGATCGAGACCGTGAACGACCTCGATAACGTCCTTTACGAAATCTGCAACGAGGGCAAACGCCACACCCGCGAATGGCAGTACGAGATGGTGCGCTTCGTGAAAAGCGTCGAGGCAACCCTCCCCCACCAACATCCAGTCGGGATGACCTCCGTCGGCGATATGAACGAAGAGTGCCTGAAAAGCCCTGCCGATTGGACCTCGCTTGCCACCACGGGATGGGACAACCCGAAGGACCCGTGGACATCCAATCCCCCTCCCGCCGATGGCCAAAAGGTGTGTCTCCTCGATACAGACCATATCGGATGGAAGGTTTTCATGAATGACGCCGGGTTCACGCGCGCCTGGGTGTGGAAGAGTTTTACGCGCGGCCACAACGCGCTGCTCATGGAGAACCTGGCGGGTTCCGATGGCTGGATCGCTGGCCGGGCTGCGATGGGCCACGCACGCCGTTTGGCGGAACGGTTGAACCTGGCCGCGATGATCCCGCATCCCGAGCTGGCTTCGACCGGCTATTGTCTGGCCGATCCCGGAAAGGCGTATGTCGTTTACATGCCCGAAGGCAAGGAGGCTGCAGTGGACCTGTCGGCGGCTGCCGGATCGCTCGATGTGGAGTGGATCCGAGCCGCCGATGGAACCAGCCGACAAGCGGATGCCGTCCCCGGCGGCGGCCGACGCGCGTTCCGATCGCCGTTTCCCGGCGATGCGGTGCTCTACTTGCACAACGTGCCGGATGTCTCCGAGTGGACGGTCTTATCTCCGAGTCGAGCCATTCGCGCGACGGTCATGCTCGATGAGGATTCCGGCACGGTCTCCTACCGGGTCGAGAGTCGGGGATTGACGGTGATCGAGCCGAGCCCGCTGGGGATCGCGACCAGCCAAGGCGATTTCACCAGGGGCATGACGTTCGCCAGCCGCGCCGCCGAGGAGGTTCGCGAGACATACAGTCTGCCGGTCGGAAAACGATCCACCTATTTCAATTGCGCGAACGAATTGGCGCTGACCTTCCGCAAGGATCCAGGAGCGATGCGGATCCGGTTCCGGTGTTACGACGACGGCATCGCTTTCCGCTACGACCTGGACGGCAGCGGGCCTGTAACTATTTCGAGGGAAACCAGCGGCTTTCGATTGCCCGGAAGCGGCGCGGTGGCGTTTTGGGGCCAGGAACACCCGAACAACTATGGCTATGAAACCATGCTCGGACGCGTCCAGAGCGACCGCATCTCGATGCCAGTCCTGGTCGAGCTCGAGGCCTCGAAGCATTTCCTGTTCTTGGCCCAAGCCGCCTCCTACGGAACGTACATCGTTCCGCACTTCGAACGGCAAGACCGCCAGCTCAATGTCTGCTTCCCTCTCGACCAGGAAGGACCCGTAGAAACGTCGCTGCCGTTCCAGTCGCCGTGGCGACTGGCGATCATTTCCCCGAATACGCTGGCCACCATTGTCGAATCGATCATGATCGAGAACCTCAATCCCCCTACCGAACCGGAGCTCCGGAACGCCGACTGGATCCGGCCCGGCCGGGCCAGTTGGGATTTCCTGGCCGGCGACCGGGACAAGCCCCAGACATGGATCGATTTCGACGTCGCCATGGGATGGGAATACCACCTGGTCGACGCCGGATTCGCCCGCCGGTTCGATGTCCCCGCCGCCACCAAATACGCCCGCGAGAAGAATGTCCGAATCATCGGCTGGGGCTACACGCCGGACCTCAACTCGCCGGAGAAAGCCGAGGAGATCCTCGCCCGTTATGCCGGCATGGGCCTCTCCGGTGCCAAGCTCGATTTCTTCGATCATCACCCGTTTTCAGGCGAGAAACGCACGCGCGATTTCGAGGACACCCAGGCCAGCCTCAAGATGCGGGATTACCTGATGGAGATCGCGGCGAAACACCGGCTCGTGCTCGAGTTCCACGGCTGCACGCTGCCCTCGGGCGAGCGGCGCCGCTACCCCCATTTCATGACCGCCGAAGGCGTCGCCGGCATGGAAAAACGCAATCCCAAGATCGAGAACGAGCTGACCATTCCCTATGTGCGCAATATCATGGGGCCGGTCAGCTTCACCGTCATCAAGTTCGATCGATCCCTCGGCTCCCATGCCTATCAAATGGCCCAAACCGTCGTCTACGAAGCGGGCATCCAGATCTACGCAGAGCGGCACGACCGGCTCCTGGCATTCCCTGGCGTCGAGTTCCTGAAGAAGGCGCCCTCCGCATGGGATGAGACGCGGTTTATTGACGGCTACCCGGGAACGCACGCCATCTTCGCCAGACGCAAAGGAACGGATTGGTATGTGGGCGGCATGACCGATGCCCCCAGAACCGCCCGGATTCCGCTCCATTTTCTGGATGGCAACGCGTCGTATCAGGCGCGGATTTACCGGGACGGCCCCACCCCAACCAACCTCGTCACCGAAGTGCGGACCCTGATCCAAGGCGACACTCTCGAGATCCCCATGCTCGAGCGCGGCGGTTTCGCGGTTCGGATGCAGGTTGAAAAGTGAGAATGACGGTACACGAGGCTGGCGCCCATTCGAACACGCCCTCGCTGCGCACGAAGTGTCTTGGAGTGCGGCCTGCCTGCGCCGCCGCGCCAGGCAGGCCTCTCACGGCGATGGGGAATCCGATGGGGTCAGATCCATACATATTACTAATTGAGCACCTTGAGGATCACCCCTTGCCACCCCTTCTGCCGCCTCCCCTCCCCCAGCCGCCACCGCAACTCTTCCACAAACCGCCGCTTCGCCCCGTCCTCGGCCAAGCACGCCGCAAAGAGCCGCACCGCCTGCGCTGCCGCCCCTGAGTTCGCCATGGCCGCGCTATGCCGAGAAGCTCTCCGGATCGTTCTGCTTTGTCAACAATATGGATCTGACCCCATCTGTTTGCCGAGCAAGTGGAACAAAATCGCACACCGCATGTTCTCTTTCATCAGCTTGAACTGGCAGGGGCGACCCTTGGTGAGTTACGAGACGGTGATCCAACTCATCAGCTCTATCCGCACCCGGACAGGCTTGAGAGTGAAAGCCGTGCTCGACCCCAAAGAGTATGCGACCGAAGTCGAGATCCCCGATCAGGAAATGGCAGCACTCAATGTCCGCACCCATCGGTGTCATCCTCAGTGGAACTACTCGATCAGGCCGCGTTCAGAGGACCGGTCGCACAAGCCCACATGGTAAATGTTATTTTGCGGCAAACCCTAAGTGACCTTGAACTCGGTCAGGTCTTTCGGCCAAAGAATGGTGTATTCACTCCCCGCGACCTCGCGATAAGCGACGCGTGCATCAACCCAAAAGTCGCGTGTTCCGAGAATGGCTTTCACCTCGTTGAAGGCGCGCTTTGGGTCGTCGGTGCGAATGAAAATGTTGACCTCGCCCGAGCCAGCGTCGTGTCCATCAACATCATTCGCCGCCGACAGGTTCTCGACCAAGGCATTCTCAATCTCAATCATAGCATCGTAGTCCTTGATTGAGGACGCGGGCCACTGCAATACAAGTTGGCATTTCATGGATTGTATGGAGGCGGTTTCAGTTCCTTCTTGACTTGCTTCTGGATGCAATACTTCTGAGCTTCTTCTGGCCCGATGGGAAGAGTTTCGTGCAGTTGCCTCTCGAGGCGGAACATCTCCGACCGCTCGCCTTGACCTATGATTCTCAGCCTCCCGCCCGCAAGTTCCTCCTGCGTGTATCGCGTTGCAGGATTCTTGGTGATGCCGAACTTCATGTGCTCACCCTGAGCACCAACCTTCTGGTAAAGGTAGGTTACGTCTTCCGCTGCGGTCGCTGTCGTCTTTGCGGCGAAAAGCTTGCCAACCGTACATCTCCATGCCTTTCCGCATGCTCCGCCTATTTTCCCACCCACCACACGATACAATGGCTTCCACTCCGGGCCTGCCAACATACCCGCAACGGCAATTCCTTGTTCATGAAGGCGAAGTTGTCTATCATCTAGTGGCATTGGGCCAGGGGGCTCGCGCTGAGAAACCTTCCGGACCGCGGATGTCCTCGTCCGCAGCAGCCGAAATGATCATTGCCTGAAGCTCACGGCGACTTCCCTGGGCCAAACCAGCCGCACGGGCCCCAGGAGACCCGACGGTTTTGGCTGGGCAGCGCGCCAGCGCTGGCCTCCAACCGGGCCCGTCAGGTTCGTGTGCGTCTTGCGCTGCGCCTCCGGCAGCGCGTCGTCGGCGATCAACCGGTTGAGCCAGGTGTTGGCCACCTCGATGATAAGCGAGTTCTCGCCCGGCCGCACAAAGGCGGTCACATCGAGCCCATGCGGCACAAAGGTCGAAACCCCCGCATCGCGTCCATTCAGGTACACGCGCGCGATCTCGCGCACATCGCCGAGCTCGAGTCGAACGCGCTGGCCGGGAACCAGCCGATCCGCGGGCAGTTGGAATTGCCTGGCATAGACCGCCGTCCCGGAAAACGCCCGGGTGGCGGCGTTGGTCGAGTCTGTCCAGCTATACAGACTGTCGAATTCCTGGCGGACGGGCACGTCCCAACCGTGCGGAAATCGCACTTTCCACGGACCAGGGATTTCCAGGGGCGGCGCGTCAGCCTCCACGGCCACCGTCCGTGTCTTGCCATCGCTGAACTCAAGCTCGTAATCGCCCGGTGCTGACGCGCGGAATCGGATTTCGCTGGCGGATGCGCGCCATGCCTCAAACCGCGGCACATCGTCTTCGCGGTTGGGGAACACGTCCCGGCCCTGAAAGCGAACGGCCCGGATATAGGGCTCGTTCTGCTCTCGAGGCCCGAACACGACGAAGACGGATCCGTAGGCCGGCAGGTGAAGCGCCAAGACCATGCCGTCATCGGTTTGCCGATACACGGCGGCAGCCGTCATGGCGCCCGCCACCGCATCCCAGAGCTCTGGCCGCCGGTTGGCCACCCGGAACCGGGCCTCGAAATCCACCGGCCGATCGGCCGCATTCCGCACAAAGTAGATGTCGATCTCCCCGATGCGGCGATGGATGAAATCGATCTGGGATTCGAGCGCTGCCGAGCCCAAGGCGAAGTCGGGCCCGAGCCCCATTTGGGCGAGCACATCTCGAGCGGGCTTTCCGTCGAAAAGCGATCCCCGCCCGTGTCTCGTCTGAGAAGCCTTCCCGGCCGGCGCTGAGCCCCATAAGCGATCCGCAAGGATTCGCAGCCGCTCCTGATCGCCCGGAAATCCGCGGAGCCCATACGTGCGCTCGGGTCTGGGGCCGATGACGGTGGCACCGGCCTCGAGCAGTTGCTCGATTTTCTCGAGCGCCTCGAGGCTCATCCGCTTCTCGCTCTCCGGCAGGATGAGGATGGCGTAGCGCATCCCGCTGGGCAGGACGATCCCGCCTTTCGAGTCGACGGACGCTTGCAGCAGGACGTCCGTGTTCAGGTCGTCATAGTCGTATCCAAAGCCCAGGCCGGGGCGAATGTGTTTGGGCTTGGCAAAGTTCGGCACGCTGTCTCCATAGTAAAAGGCAGCGTCGGCCGCGAAGATCCCGCTCATGAGCATCGCGCTGCACCGGCCGATGTAGGCATGCAAATCATCGGACATGTCCCACCACGTCAGGCGGGTGCTCACGTGCGTGCCGGCGGCGTATGTCCACCCGGGCTGGCCGGCCTCCGGGAGATTGTGGGACATGGTGTGATACACCACGCGGGTCATCCCCTCGCAGAATGCCCGGTCGGCGAGCGGCTTGAAGATGCCGGGGCCTTCCATCCAGTTGATATGGCTGGTGAACGCCTCCATCTCGACGATTCGACGGCCGTAGATGTGGGCCGCGCTCGAGATCGGCTTCACGATCTGGAGCTCCTCGAAGCCGTCCGGGGTCAGTTGGTTCGTCCTCCCGTTCCAGAACTCGCCGCGCATGACGTCCACCGCCCCGAGGGCCTTCAGCTCCTCGGCCGGCACATCGTGCAGAGGAGCGCCCGGCCCGCCGGCCTCCGAACAGAGCAGCAGGCCCCGATCGCGGCAGATCCGGCTCGCCTCGCGATACAGGTTCTCGATGAACAGCTCCGAGACCGCCTTTCGGTAATCGTACAGGAACCGGTCGGTGGTCTCCTGGTCCTGGACGACGACGCCGTAGAGGGCGGGCAGGAAGGGCTCGATGGGATAGCCGTTGATCTGCGCGAAGGCCTGCTCGAAACACGGCGTCCAAATCACACCCGCGTTCGCCTCGTAGCTGGCAAGGTAAAAACGTTCGAGGGCCGTGTTTTGCAGAGGGCCCACTCGGGCTTCGAGCCGGTCGATGATGGTCCGAAAATGGTGGCGGGTGGCCTCCTTGCTGAAATGGTCCATGGTCAGGCCTTGCGAGCCGTAGCTCGGTAGCCAGAGCCGCTGGCCGAAGTTGACCAGCACCGTGCGCATCACAACCCACTCGCCCCCCGGCACGTCCCACACCAGCTTGCCATTCGCATCAAGCCGGTCGCTCAGGATGCGGACTTGTTTCGGATCGGCGATCCCGCCTTCGGCGTCGAGCGGATACGCGATCACGGCCACTTCCTTTCTGTAAATCGGCAGGCCGCTGGCATCCTTGGGCACGTGAAGCGGATACACCCCATACGGTTTGCGGAACGACTCCGGCAGCTCCGGGAATGGCAGCGCTCGCTCGTAGCGCATCGGGCCCGCATTCGTCTCTCGCCAGGCAACCAGATTCATCATGGCCAGCTCCGGCGGCGTCCACGTCCCCCCCGCGTTCCAGCTGCTCGAGACGATCAATCCCATCTTCAGCCCCAGCCGCTTCGCCTCCTCGAGCGCGAAGGCGATGCCATCCACCTGCTCGACGCTCATGAATCCGGGCCCCGGCGGAATCACTTTCAGACGGTCCTGGACGCCCAGGTCGAAGATGTCCACGCCGCCGAGCCCTTTGGCGTTGAAATCGGCCAGCTCGCGGCGGATTGTCGAGTAATCGAAATGGCCGTGCGGCCAGATCCAGTAGCCGCGCGGCTTGGCCTCTTCGGGAGGATCGCGAAACGTCTGGCGAAGCGCTTCCCAAGCCGCTGCGCGGACCGCGATCGAGGCCAGCAGAATGCCGGCAATCAACCAGCGCATCATTGCATTCAGTGTGTTCATGGTCTTCTCTCCAATGCGGCGGCCGCGCGCGGGATCGTGAGCAGCACGACCAGCGCCAGCGGATAAAGAAATGACGTGCCAATGAAGATCGGCGCGAAACCGTGCCCGTCCACCACGGGGCCGGTGGCCATGTTGGCCAGGATGCCCGCCGCGCCGCCCACGGTGCCCGTCAGACCGAATACCGTCGCCATGACGCGCGACGGGAAATGATCGCTGATGAGGGCGACGTAGTTGCAGATCCACAGGCCGTGCGCCACCATCAGCACCGCCATCAGCGCGATCGCCCACCCTGCGCCCGGCGCGATGATCACCAGGCACGAGACGGGCGTCAGGAACGCAGCCGCCCCCAGCAGCGTCCGCCGCACCCCCCTGGCGCTCCACCCCCGCTGCAAAAGGAGATCGCCCAGGCGGCCGCTCGCGATGTTGCTCAAGCCCAGCGCAAGAAACGGGATCCAGTAATACCGGCCGATCTCCTCAAGCGAGAATCCGCGCTCGCGCGACAGATACTGCGGGATCCAAAACATGTAGAAGTAAAATACCGGATCGAAACAGAACCGCGCCAGCAGCAACCGCCACGCAGCCGGGTGCCGGAAGATCTCGCCCCATGCAGGTTTGGCGGATGACCGTTCGGGCTCCCGGCCCGCACCGGAGTCCGGTGCGAAGCGCCCTGCCGCCAGCCAGGCGGCCACCCACACCGCGCCGATCGCGCCCGTCGCCACAAACGCGCCGCGCCAGCCCAATCGCACCGCCAGCCACGCCGTCACCGGCGGCGCCAGCACCGCCCCGAATGCCGAGCCCCCAATCGCAATCCCGATCGCCAGGTTGCGCTTGTGCGGCGGAAACCACTCGACCGCGCCCTTGGTCGCACCCGGAAAACACGCCCCCTCGCCCAGCCCGAGAACAAACCGCGCCACTCCCAACCCGAGCGCGCCCGCCGCCAGCGCATGGCCCGCGCTGGCCAGCGACCACACCGCCACCGCCAGGGCGAGCCCGCGCACCGTCCCCAGCCGGTCTACCAGCCATCCGCCCGCCGCAAACATGACCGTGTAGGCAAACACAAACGCCGACACCACGCGCGCGTATTGCGTGTTGCTCATGCCCAGGTCTTCCGTCAGGGACGGAGCGAGCACGGACAGCACCTGGCGGTCGAGAAAGCTCAGAGCCGTCGCCCCGAACAGCAGGCCGCACAGAATCCACGCGATGCGGGGAACAGCCGGCGTGCCTGGAGCGGCGCTGCTCATGCGGCCCGTTCACCCCCCCTGCCGCCGCACCACAGCCGCCTCCAGGCCCAGGCACCCCGCCACTTGAACCAGCGTCTCCGCATGATGCCCGATGCCCAGCGCGAAATGATGCGTCGGACCTTCCCTCACCCAATCCCGCAGGAACGACCGAATATCCAGCCCGAAGCGGCCGTGCGTGTTGGTGTTGCCCGTCGGCGGAATCGGCCGGCGCTCGGACATGCCCTCCGCGATGATGCACTTGAACTTGCCATCCGCCTTCTGGCCGATGCTCATCATCGTGATCGGCCCCTCCTTCAGCCGGAACTCGACGCTCGCGCCGCTGCCCGGCTTCCCGTGGTATTTCTTCAGGCTGCGCAGCGCCGGCCGGCCATCGGCGATCCTGATGTGATGCGGCCCATCGTGCCCCACCAGGACGGTGCCGGCCGCAAAATCCACCGGGTGAAACTCGGCAAAGCTGCCGCCGATGCCCAGCCGGTCGAAGATGAGCATGGCGATGCAGTTCTTCAGGTCATACTCGCCGCACATCGGAAACCCGCCGCCGGTCAGGATCGAGTTGCCGACGATCAGGTTCGCCATCAGGGTCCTCATCTCGCTGCCCGGATCCGCCTCGTAATAATACGCCAGCCCCGTCAGATCCTTCTCCCCAATCAGGCCGTCGAGCGCAACCGCCGCCCGGGCCGCCGTCTCCAGATCCACCTCGGTCAGCCTCTCGGTGATGGGATCGTTCTTCGGATCGGGCGTGTCGAAGAACTCGAGGATGGTCTGCCGCTTGGCCGCGATCGCCGCGCGCTCCGCCGTTCGGTAGTGGCGCATCAGGTCGTGCGGCTCGAGCAGCGGCGCGTGACAGCCAAACGCCGCCGTCACCGCCGTGGGATCGGTGTGCATGTCATACATGGACTCGAGCACGTGCCCCATCAGGCCGACCCGGCCCTTGCGCAGGCTGCGAAGCGCCTTCGCGATCGCGCACCAGCGGCCCAGCTCGGCTTCGGACTCCGGATCGCCCGTTTCATGGCCCAGGATGACGTGCGGCGCAGCCTTGCCGAACCGGATGGCCACGCCCGTGAATTCCGGCACCGAGCAGAAATCGTCGTTGGCCAGCTGCATCTGCGTCGTGCCGTTCGGATAATCCATCGCGGCCAGCGGCTGAAGCGCGACCAGCACGATGGGCGCATTCACCTCGCGGCAGATGACCCCGAAGGTCGACGAGGTGGCATAGGTCGCCATGTCCACAAAGAGGAGATCGATGTCCGCGCCTTTCACCCGGGGCAGCGCCGCCCAGGCCGACGGAGCGTCGTCCACAAGCCCAAATTCCTCCACCTCGATTCCTTCGGCCCGGATCCGCCCCCCCAGCACACCGATCTTCCGATGCATCTCATCCAGGAGCCCCGGGAACTGCCGCCAGTAGGTGTGATGCCCCACCCCCAGCAGCCCGATGCGGGCGCCGAGCGCTTGGCGGCGGGTCGATGGGCAGGGGGCGCCGGCGGATGCTTTGGCGTTCATGGCCATTATCGAGTTTGCTGCCGACAACATACCCAACTGGAAGCCGCTGCCGCAACACCGGCGTGCAGACCGCGCGGTTGCCTGCTCGTGGAGTAGCAGACGACGGTTTCCTCGCCCCACTCGAGGAGAAATCCGATGGAACAGAAGGATTGCCTGGGTCCGACGCCGGCGGTAAGGAGAGCGCATGATATCGCATGGGAAGACGACCGAATCCGGAAGCGGCAGCCGAACCGTTCTGGCGATTTGCCTGTTGTTGCTCCACTGCATTGGAATGGGTGTGGCTGCAAGCGGCCAGGGATTCCCCGGCCGCGGCATCCGTGAGATCGGGGTCAGCCCCACGAATCCGCCGGCTGTCAACCGGGATTTGCTGCAAACGGCGATCGATGCCGCGGCAGCCAGCGGAGCGGCGATCTGGATCGAGCCATCCGACACGCCCTACCCCGTCGCCAGCGGTCTTGTCTTGCGGCGCAACGTGTCGCTGATCGGCATCCATGGGCCCGTGGGTCGCGGAACCAGGCACCCGGAACGGCCGCACCCCGTCGGAAGCGTCCTCCAGATCACCGACACCAACCGCCCTTTCCTGACTGTGGAAGGCGCCACCCAGGTCCGCGGCATCCAGTTCTGGTATCCGAACCAGACGCTGCATGACCCCGCGAAGATCATCGCTTACCCCGCCACGATTCAGGTCTCGCCCGATCGCCCGGCCCAGGGAGTGACGCTCTCTTGCCTGACCTTTTTCGGCGAATACCTGGCGATGGATTTCCGTGCCGCGCGGCGCAACCCGTGCGAGCAGGTTCTCATCGAGCATTGCTACGGGTACCCCTTGAGCGGCGAGTTCGTCCGGATCGATTATTGCTACGACATCCCGCGCGTGCTGCACTGCCATGTGAATCCGGCCAACCAGCGGTTCATCCGGGGCGGATTCAGCCGGGCGGTCATCGACGCCGTCGTGGCGCGGCGCACGTTCACCTATGCGATCGATCACACGGATAACGCGGTCCTGATGGACGTCTTCACGTTCGGTGCGTATGGCGGGGTGTGGCTCGGGCCGGCCACGTATGGGCAGCTGACGAGCTTCAACCTCGATTGCGTGACCGTTGGGATCCAGAAGCAGGGCGACGGCACGTTCAATCGGAACTGGCAGATCGCCCAGGGATCGATCATCGCCAACACGGGACCGTCAGTTCGCGAGATCCATCCCCTGATCATCGAGGGCCAGGGGCACACGGCGCTCTCGAATGTCGAGGCGTTCTCCGGCGGCAACTCGGCCTTGAGCAACCTGGGGCGCTCCCGCGATTTCCTCTGGGTTCGAGGCAGCCAGCGGCTCACGATCAGCATGGCGGGCTGCCGGATGCGGGACTACGAGTCGGCCGAACCCATCACCCGGGACAATCCCCTCGCCGCCATTCAGGCCCGGGCCTGCATCGACAAGGACGAGCGGCCCTTCGAGCTGAACGCGCCGTGACTCCTGCCGGCGAGAAGGCAATGGGGTCGCATCTACATATTTGACAATTGATACTTGCATCCCCCCGGCGACCCCGCTGCTTGCCGCCGTGTTCCATGGCCAGACCCGACCGTCCCGCCCCCCGCCGCCCACCAACCAAACGGCACACACCGCCAAGATCCTCCTCAGACAACCTGCTGCGATGGAGCTCCCGGCGGGCAAGGCGGTATTCGGCGCTGGATGATCGGACGCGCACCGATCGGATCGCGTGCGTCTTCTTCTTCGCAGGCTCATTTGTCAATTATTTAGATGCGACCCCATTGCCCCCTGCCCGGGCGGCCGGGGCCAGACCCAGTCGCCCTCGTCCAGGTTGGGGGATTTGTTTTCGTGAAGACCGATCTGGCCGCCATCGTCGCGCCCGTTCCAGCCCGCGGCATAGAGGACAAAACCGCCCGCCTCGGTCTTGCGGTACCCGAGCGATTGGCCGGTGATCCGGTCGGCGGGCAGCGCATCGAGACAGGCCGGAACCAGGTCCTCGAGGCGGCCGGGATGGGCGCCGAGGTCTTGGCGGCGCCGATCGAGGGCGGATGCGATCCGGACAAGGTCGACCAGCGTCTGGGCGTGGGCGGCGCGCTGGATGGCCTTGGTCATCGGCGAGAGCAGCACGCACAGGAAGAAGCGGTGCCGGATCAACTGGCTGTCCACGCCGAGATGGTCCAGGTGCTGCTCGAACTCGGCCAGGCCGGCCGGGTTCACGCGGCAGGCGTCAGGCGCAAAGCTTTTCTCGATCAACCGATCGAAGCCGCGCGCGTAGTTGCTCTTCTCCAGATCGAACCATCCGGCGGGAATCAGGCGTGCCAAAGTTCCCGGGGCCCAAGCTTGGGACGAATCGTCATCGGCCATATGGAAGAGCAGTGCGCGTTCTTTCTGGACCTGATCGATCACCCGCAAACCGCCGGCGCGTTCGGCCTGGAGGGCATGGCGGCATTCGGCGATGAGCTGGAGGGGGGCGAGCTGCGCCTCGATCCGGCGCAGCTGGCTGGCGGACCACCGCCGATCGGCCAATCCCTGGCCGACCACCTGGACGGCGCCCCGGATGGCCGCCACGCGGACAAGATGCGAGATGAGGACAGGCTCGTCGCGGATGGAATCGGCCAAGGCTCCGAGCAGGAGAAGATCTTCGAACGCGGCCTCGGTCTGCCCCAGATCGAGCCGCGCCACCGCCTGCCACTGGAGCATGAGGCCCGCCTTCTTCACCACGGCAAGGTGCGGCATCGCCATCGAGAGAAGCGGGGCTTGCTCGTATCGGAGATTGAAGCGCGCATGGGGCCGGCGGCTGGCCTGATGCAGTTCGGCGAACACCGGAGCGAACGGTTCGAGCCGGGCCAGCAACGCCCGGGCTGCCTCCGCACGGTCTGTCAAGGGCGAGGGTTGCGGGAATGCAGGCGCTTTCCCGGCCGCTTGATCCAGCCGGCGGGCATTGACCCGCAGCCATTCCGAGGGCTCGATGCGCCCCTCTTGGAGCCAATGATCGAACAAGATGGAGCGGTCATCCCAAATATATGGGGCCCCGAAATCCTTCTGGATCCGTTCCACGGCCTCCGGATCCCGCCATCGCTGGGTGCCAGGCTCGAAATCGAACAGGGGCCGGAAAAACGGCGTCATGGCGAAGTTCTCATCGTCGGATGCCGGCAGGGGGATGTACTTTTGCCAATCCAGCGGGATGTCGGGGCTCGGGCGAGTGCGCAGGTATTGGCTCCAGGCATGATGGCCGCGGCCGAACTCGACCGTGTGAACCCCGGCCGCCAGCACGACCAGGCCGGCGGCGAGAAACAACAGGCGGTAGTAAGAGCGGCTTCGGCTTTGCTCTTCGGTCGTGTCTGGATCGGATGACATGTCGGGATCGATTATTTACGAAGTCCATGGTTGGACAAGACTGGGCCGAAAACGTTTCAGAGTGCATCCGCGAAACGCATCGCCTCTCTTCATCTGGTCTTGCTGGACAATCTGGCGCCGTTCGCCATCCCGGCGAGCCGGGCTGCAGCGCCTCCGGACCTCCCGCGCGTCCGGCCCTTCACGGACGAATTCAAATTCGGCGTGTCGCGTTTGGATCTTGGGATTCTGTCGGAACCCCGAATCCCCGAATCCCCCCCCATGGCCGTCGTTCTTGACTTTTGCGGGGTCTGCGCCCACAACCCTGGGCCATGCCCATGTTCTCACGTCCTGACGGCGACCTGGTCCGCGGGGAGGCGCCCGTGCGGCGGATCATGGCCTGCCTGATGCCCACCCGGAACGAGAGCTGCGTCTACCACGAGACCCACTACCGCATCGCGGATGCGCGGGTTTGGCTCAAGGCTTACAACCGGGCCCACACACCTCGCGCGATTCTCTTCCACCTCGTCGCCTACGCCTGCGCGGCGGCCCTCGAGGCCCGGCCGCGCCTGAACCGATTCGTCTCCGGCGGCCGGATTTACCAGCGCCGGGGCGTGTCCGTCTCCTTCGCGGTCAAGACCGCCTTCACGGACGAATCGCCCATCGCCGCGGTCAAGCTGCCGGCGCTGCCTGGCGAGAGCTTCCAGGCCTTCTCGGCCCGGATGTCGTCGCAGGTGGATGAGGCGCGCCGCTCGGGCCGGCGGCTGGACCGGGAGGTGGCTCTCGTCATGCGGCTCCCCGGCCCTGCGGTTCGCTGGTTGATCGGGCTGGCCCGCCGCCTGGATCGATGGAACCTCTATCCTGGCTTCATGATCCGGGACGATCCCATGTTCTCGAGCCTGTTCCTTGCCAACCTGGGATCCGTGGGCATCTCCGACGCATTCCATCACCTCTACGAATACGGCACGGTCTCCATCTTCGGGGCCGTTTCCGCGCCCCGCCGTGTTGCCACCCCCTCGGCGCGCGGCGTCGCCATGGAGGACATGCTCTCGGTGCGTTGGACCTTCGACGAGCGGATCGACGACGCGTTCTCGAGCGCGCGGTCCCTGGCGCTCGTGCGGAACATCCTGGAACATCCCTCCGAGCATCTGGGGCCGCCCGAGGGAGCCCCCGCCTGGCGGTGCGCGAAGGAAGCTGCGCGGCGCACATGATCCGGCCAGCAACCTCCAGCCTTCGGCCTTCGGAGAAGCTCACGGCCCTGGTCCTGGCCAGCCTGCTGGGGCTGGCGCTGCTGGCTCGGCCCGAAGGCTGGGGCCTTCGGGTTGCGGTCTTTGGCGCCCTGCTCCTGGCCACGCTTGCCCTGAGCGGCGTTCCTCGAACACACCGGATGGCCCTGGCACGGGATGTTGCCCCTGTGATCATGGTGCTCGGCGTGTATCTGCTCCTGCAGCCCCTGGTGGCGGCAGTGAATCCGATCCGCTGGGACGCGGCCCTGGCGGCCGTGGACGCGCGGTGGTTTCGATCGGTCGCATCGAGCTGGCGGGGCGCCTTCGGCCGGCCGGCGGCCTTGACGGACCTTGTCTACGTCGCCTACGCAAGCTTCTATCTGCTGCCGGTCGCCGTCGCGCTGCTGGTGCGATCCCGGGTTGGGCCGGGCCCATTCGAGCGGGTTACGTTCACGATCCTATTGGGATTCTATCTGTCGTTCCTGGGCTATTTTTTATGGCCAGCGGAGGGGCCGCGCATCCCGCGAGCGCTCGAGGCCGCCGAGCTGGGCGGCGGTGCTATCTCGAGGGCAGTCCGCGTCTTCCTGCACCGGGTCGAGGCCACAACCCTGGACGCCTTCCCCAGCGGCCACACGGCCCTTTCCCTGGCGCCCGCCATCCTGGCCTCCCGGTTCCTGAACCGGCTCGGGCTTTTTTTCTGGGCATGGGCCCTGGCGATCGTATTCTCGACTGTCTACATCAGCGTCCACTACGTTGCGGATGTGGCGGCGGGCATTCTCCTGGCGGGAGCGACCCTCGCGGCGGCCCCTCCGCTGTGGCGGCGGATGGATGCGGCGCGAGATTGGAAGACCGAGCAAAGGACACAGCCATGGACGTAAGCGTGTTGGATGCGATGGACGACGCAGGGCGGCGGCAGTATCTCGAGTTCCTGCTCTGGCATTACCGGGTCGTGGACGCCTTCTGGTTTCTCAAGGTCGCCGATCGCTATGGGCAGCCGGTGGCCGAAAAGGTCAACGAGGAGGTCTGGGGCAAAGTGTCGGGCATGGCCGCCAAAGACCTGGTCGCCCGGTTTCAGATCCGCGAAAAGGGGCTGGCCGGCTTCGTCAAGGCGCAACGGCTGTTCCCCTGGTGCATGCTGGTGGGCTACCAGATCGAGGAGAGGCCGGACGAGGTGGTTCTCTCCGTGCCTTCGTGTCCAACCCAGGAGGCGCGGCTCCGGCGAGGTCTCGGCGAATACCAATGCAAGGCCATGCACGCCGCCGAGTTCGAAGCATTCGCCCGGGTGATTGACGAGCGGATCGCGGTCGAGTGCCAGTTCGCGCCCCCGGATCCGCATCCGGCCCACTGCTTCTGCCAGTGGCGGTTCTTCATGCGCCCGGAGCCTGACGGGGCTGGGGCGGCGGAAACGAGGGCTGCGAAGTGACGCGAACAGGGACCGCGCGGACGGCCTGGGGCCGGTTGCTGGCCCAGCCCGAGCCGCTGCTGGCGATGGCCCCCATGCAGGACGTCACCCATGCGGCGTTCTGGCGCATACTGATCCGGTTCGGGGGTCCGGATCTGTTCTTCACCGAGTTCTTCCGGGTCCACGCGGCCTCGAGGCTGGACCGGGACATCCTTCGGTCGATCACGAACAATCCAACCGGCCGGCCCGTCGTGGCGCAGCTGGTGGGGACGGATGCCGCAGCGCTGGCGCGGACGGCGCGCGAGCTGAGCCAGCACCCTGTCGCCGCGATCGATTTGAACGCGGGATGCCCGGTCCCGGTGGTGAGCCGAAAGGGAGCGGGCGGAGGATTGCTTCGGGATCTGGGGCGTCTGGAGGCCATATTGGGGGCCTTGCGGGATGCCATCGCGATGCCGTTGACGGTGAAGATCCGGCTGGGCTGGTCGGCGCCCGAGGAGTGCGAGCGATGGCTGCCGCTCGTGAGCCGGCACGGGGTCGATCTGGTGACCGTACACGGGCGAACGGTCCAGCAGATGTATGGGGGCGCCGTGCATTACGATTGGATCGCCCGGGCGGTCGCGGGGCTGAGCTGCCCGGTGCTGGCCAACGGGGACATCGGCTCCTTCGCGCAGGCCGACCGCGTCCTGGCCATGACGGGCGCGCGGGGCGTGATGGTTGGGCGGGGCGCGATCCGGAATCCATGGATCTTCCGCCAGATCCGGGAGCATCGGTCCGGAGGGGCTGTGGGGCGTCCGACGGGCCGGATGGTGCTGGGGTATCTGCGCGAGCTCTATGCGGCCCTTGCCTCACCGGGCTGCCCGGAGCGGGCCCAGGTCGAGCGGTTCAAGAAATACGCGAATTTCATCGGGACGGGCATCGAGCCGACGGGCCGGTGCCTGCATCGGATCCAGCGGGCAGCCAGCCAGGAGGGGCTGTTCGGCGCGGCGGAGGAGTATCTGGATCACGACCGGCCGCTGGAGCCGTTGGCGGGCCCGGGCTGAGGGAGGCAGGCGGATGGCGGCGTCTCGAGCTCCAGCTCCTCGAAGCCCTCTTCGATGGAGAGCGTGTTTTGAACCTGAGCGAGCCGGGCGTAAAGGCCGCCGGCGCCCAGGAGTTGGCTGTGGGTGCCGCGCTCGACGATCTCGCCTTGATGGAGAACCAGGATCTGGTCGGCGTGGCGGACCGTGCTGAGGCGGTGGGCGATGACAAAGCTGGTGCGGCGGGCCAGGAGCCGCTCGAGGGCTTGCTGGATGAGGCGCTCGGTGGCGGTATCGACGCTGGCGGTCGCCTCGTCGAGGATGAGGATGGGCGCGTCGCGGAGCAGGGCGCGCGCGATGCTGATGCGCTGTTTCTCGCCGACGCTGAGCCGGATGCCGCGCTCGCCGACACGGGCATTGAAGCCTTGGGGGATGCGGCGGATGAACTCGAGGCAGTTGGCGGCCTGGGCGGCGGCCTCGAGCTCGGCAGCCGTGGCGCGCAGGCGGCCATAGAGGATGTTCTCGCGGATCGTGCCGTTGAAGAGGAACGGCTCCTGGCCCACGACCGCGATCTGGCTTCGCAGCGATTCGAGGCGAACACGCGAAATGTCGTGGCCGTCGATGAAAATCCGGCCGGCGGTCGGCTCGTAAAAGGCCGGAAGAAGGCTCACCAGCGTGGACTTGCCGGAGCCGGTGGGGCCGACCAGGGCGGTCATTTGGCCGGCAGAGGCGCGCAGCGAGATGCCGCACAGCACGGGACGCGGGGAGTCGTGGGATGCATACTGGAAGGTCACCTGCTCGAAAACGACCTCGCCGCGGATGCTGGCCGGCAGGGCCAGGGCACGCTCGGGAGCGCTGCCTTCGGCGGCAACGTCGAAGATGTCGAAGATCCGCTCGCCGGCGGCGCGGGCGGACTGGAGCATCTGATTCAGCCCATGGAGGCGGCCGATCGGATCGTAGAACAGGTGGAGGTAGAAGAGGAAGCCGATCAGCTCGCCCACGGACATGGAATCGGCGAGCACCTGGCGGCCGCCGACGAGCAGGACGAGGACCGTGCCGAGCGCGGCCGCCAGGCTCATCCCCGGCGAGTACAGGGCCCAGGCGCGCATGATCCGGAGGTTGCATCGCTGCAGCTCGAGCGCGCGCTCGGCGAAGCGGCTCTCTTCATGCGGCTCGCGCTCGAAGGCCTTGATCGAGCGGATGCCCAGCAGATTGTCGAGTATCAGGGCATTGAGGGCGGTGGCAGCCTGGCGCTGGAGCCGGTAGCGGTGGCGCGCCGTGAGCGTGTAGGCAAGCGCGCCCCCGGCCAGCAGGGGCAGCGGCGCCAGAGCGACGGCCGCCAGCAGCGGGTGGGTGGCCAGGAGAATGACCAGGACCCCCGCCACGCTCAGGACCGCCACCGATCCCTGCTCGGTGCCATCGATCAACAGCCGCTCGACAGCCTGCACATCCTCGAGGATGCGGGTCATGAGATCGCCGGAGGCGCGCTGGTCGAAATACCGCACGGGAAGCCGCTGCAAATGCGCATACACCCGGCGGCGCATGTCGAAGATCACGCGCTGCTCGAAGGTGTTGTTGACGAGGATCCGGAGGCTGTTGAATCCGTCCCGAAGGATCAGCGCGCCCATCAGCGCCGCGCACAGTGCGGTCAGCGATCCAGGCCGGCGCGGGCCGATGATCTCGTCGATGATCCACTGGGTGAACTTGGGGAACGCAAACGCGAAGGCCAGCGACAAAAGAGCGCAGCCAACCGTGGCAATCGCTAATCCGCGATACGGCCGCAGAAAGACCGATACCCGGCGCAGGATTTCACCCGTGGACCGCGCGCGCGCAGTCCAGGTGGGATCCGCGGGCGCGCCGGCAGTGGAGCGGAACTTCATCCGTTCCCGAAATTACCCGCCCCATTCCGGAGTGGCCAGCGGATTCCCTCCCCCCGCTCGTGCCTCGCGGGGGGAGGGAAAAATATTGTCTTACACCCGAGCGGGGCGTTTTGTGGTTTTCATTTTGGGCATCGCGTTTATTGTGGCGGGCGATGCAAGAGCGACTGGCGAACCGATGGGTGTTGATCACAGGTGCGTCGAGCGGGTTTGGAGCGGCGGCGGCGCGGGCGTTTGGGGCGGCGGGGGCGCGGCTGCTGCTGGGGGCTCGGCGGGTTTCGAAGCTGGCGGAGGCGGCGGAGGCGGCGCGCCGGGCGGGATCGCCGGCGGCGGAGCATGCCAGCCTGGATGTCGCCTCGGCGGCGAGCGTCGAGGAGTATGTCCGCTGGGCGCGCGGCCGGACCGATGGGATCGACGTGCTGGTCAACAACGCGGGGGGCGCTCTCGGCTTGGAGCCCGTCGCCGAGGGCAGGGATCAGGACTGGGAGACGATGATCCAGACCAATGTGCTGGGGCTGCTGCGAGTGACCCGGGCCGTCCTGCCGCTGATGCGCGGGCAGCCGGGTGCGATGATCCTCAACGTGGGATCGGTGGCGGGCAGGACCGCCTACGAGAACGGGGCGGTCTATTGCGGGGCGAAGGCGGCCGAGCTGCAGATCACCCGGGCCTTGCGGCTCGAGCTCTGCGGCACAGGGATCCGGGTGGGAACATTGGATCCGGGGATGGCGGAGACGGAGTTTTCCCTGGTGCGGTTCAAGGGGGACGCCCAGCGGGCGGAGCGGGTGTATGAGGGGGTGGATCCGCTGCGCGCCGAGGATGTGGCTGAGGCAATGGTCTGGATGGCGAGCCGCCCGCCCCACGTGTGCATTGACGAGATGGTGATCAAATGCACCGACCAGGCGGCGGTCTACAAGGTCCACCGGCGGCCTCGGCCGCCCGGCAAGGATTGACCTGCCGGACGGCGAATCGAGGCCGCTTGAGGCCGGGCTCGAGGGCTTACGGGGCCGGATAGACGAGCCGATAGAACACGGCCGGGTTGCCCGAATCGATGGGCAGCGTCACCGAGTTGGTCGTGTCGGATCCGGACAAGGTGGTCCAGTTCGTGCTGATCCCGACAGCGAGCGTGTTGGTCTGGGCCTGGAGGCTCCAGCCGACGTAGCTGGCGGGCCAGGCGATGGTGAGGGCGTTCTGGCTCAGCGACCAAGTCACGGGGGTCGGCTCGGTCGGGACAGTGCTGGTGCGGATGACCGCGATGGTGCCATCGAGGGCGAGGCGGTTGGTCCAGCCCAGCCCTTCCGGCAGGGCCGGAAGGTTGACGGGATCGAAGCCGGCGCCGGTGTAGACCAGCGCGTTGAACAGCTTGAATTGATCCCCCTCGGCCAGCAGATCGCCGCTGGCTGAGACCGTAAGGCTGCCGCCGTAGTTGAGGCTGGTGGCGACATCCACCCGGTCGCTGGCGAGGCTGGCGCCGCTCTTCTGGATCTCCATGACGGCCGCGCCCTGCAAGGCGAGGGATCCGCCGAACTGCAGCTCACCGATCGACGCGCCAGGCGCCACGGTGCTGCCGGGGCTGGCGATCACCGCGCCGAGGATGGTGCCGCTGCCGCTGAGGGTCTGGCCGCTGGCCAGCGTCAGCGTGCCATCGGTGCGGGCGGCTGCATCCAGGACGCCGCCGGCCATCGCGATGGTGGCGCTGCTGTTGATGAGGCTGCCTCCCACCAGCCGAAGCGTGCCCGCCACGGTGGTGCGGCCCGAGTAGGTGTTGGTCGCGGTGAGGCTCTGCGTTCCGGAGGCGATCGTCAGGTTCACCTTCATCGTCCCGCCGGCGACCGAATCGGCGATGATCTTGTCGTAGGTGAAGGCCTGGGCGCCGGCGCTGACCGTGAGCGTGGAATCGCTGGCAGTGCTGCTGTTGCCGATGGTCTGCGTGCTCGAGCCCGCATTGAACAGGCCGCCGACCTCCTGGTTGAAGCCGGCCAGATCCAAGGTCGAATTGCCGCCGCTGGACTGCCCCATCACCAGCGGGGCGCTCGTGCAGAGGGCGTCGTGCGCCCCGAGCCGGATGGTTCCCACAAGCACGCCGCTTTGGCTCCAGGTGTTGCCGCTGGAGTTGATGATCCAGGTGTTGTTGTCGGTCTTCGAGAAGCCGCCGGCACCGAGGTCCATCTTTCCGTTGATGATGCCGACGCCGGAGCCGCCGCGAACGAAGAACGTGCCGGCGAAGCCGGGAGCGCCAGTGATGTCGCCGTTGAGCGTCAGCTGGGCGGCGGCGGAGTTGACGTTCACCTGGCACAAGCCGTCGCCGTGGAGGGTGATGGGCCCGGCCAGTTCATTGGTGCCGGCAGCGGTGAACAGGAGGGACCGGATGTTGCCAGTGGCCGAGGAGCTCATGCTCAACGCGTATGGGGCGGGCAGCGTCACGTCGCCTTCCAGCCGCAGGGCCGAGCCTGGATTGGGGCAAGCGGTGCCGGTCGTCGTGCTGCCGGCGAGGACGATGGTCTTGCCGGGCCCCAGGCCGGCGGGATTCGTCACCAGCAGGGCGCCGGTGTTCACCACGATATCCGAAGTGAACGTGTTCGCGCCGCCCAGCTGCAGCACGCCGGTGCCGTCCTTGACCAGAACGCCCGGCCCGCTGATGTCGGCATCGCAGTAATTGGTGATCCCGTTCGGGGCGATGGTGTTGGCGCCATTGAGGCTGATGGTGCCGGCGAACTGGCAATCGCCGCCTGCGGCGTAGATGAGGGCGCCGTCGTCCATGACGATGCGTTTGCTGCCGGCGCCGGCGTTGGAGTAGAGGCCGAGCGAGGCATTGCTGCGGATGGTGAGGGTGTTCTCGGGGCGCCCGAGTGTGGTTCCCAGGTATTGAAAGCCCAGGCGGCCTTGGGCGATCTCGATATCCCCCAGGTCCGTGTCGACGACCGTCTTGATCCAGATCTCCTGCGGGCCGACCTTGGTGAGCTTGCGGCCGTTGCCGGCCAGGCCGGTGCCGCCCGTCGTGATGTCCCACCGCTGCACCGACGCGCCGAAGGTGGTGTCGCCGTCGAGCACGACGCTCTGCAGCGCGCTCTGCTGCTGGGCGCCGGTGTTGTCGATCGCGCCCCTGCCGAGCGCGCCGGCGCCGCTGGCATGGACCAGCTCGCCGCCGAGGTTCTGGCCATTAACGTCGAGGGTGCCGCCGCTGGCCACCGTGGTGGCGCCGATCGTGTCGCCCAGCGCCGTCTCGCTCGCGGGGCGGAGAGCGCCGCCTTCGACCCGGATGGCGCCCGTGAACCCGCTGTTGTTGCCGGCGAGATCGAGCGTGTTCGTGCCGGCTTTCACCAGCGTGCCCGTCCCCATGAGGACGGGGATGGCGCTCTCGCCGTCGTTGGCCAGCGTGAGCGAGCCGCCGCCAGCCAGGTTGAGCGCGGCGCCGAGGATCGCGCCCGGACCGGCAAAGGTGTACGCCTTGGCCGAGTTGTTCATGACCACGTTCGGGGTCGTCAGCTCGCCCTGCAGCTCGACCGCGGGGGATGCGGAGCCCGTGTCGTCGAACGTCACCGAGTCGAGGTTGAAGAACTTGTCAGGGCCGCCGCCGCTGCTCCAGTTGGCATCGCCGTTGATGTTCCACCGGTTGTTCACGCCATCGCCGACCCAGGTCAGAAGCTGCGGGGTGTTGCCCGAGACGACGAGGTTGACCTGGCCGGGGGTGGACGTGTCGAGCGCGAGCGTGCTTCGGCTCTGGAGCGCGGGGCCGCTGAGCTGCAGGTTGCCGGCGTTCCCGCTGAGCGCCCCCGAGTATTGGATCAGCGTGTAGGATCCCAGGCTGAGGGCGGACATCAACGGGTTGACGGGGATGGTGTTGACACCGCTGAGCGTCAAGTTGCCGCTGACATACAGCTGGTCGTTTCCGAAGGCGGCCTGGTCGGTGAGGTCGAAGGGCAGGACGGCCCCGCCGCTGAGCGCGAGGCTGTTGTTCAGGTAGAGGACTCCAGCCGCGCCTTCGGCCGCGGGCACCAGCCGGGCGCCGCCGCCGACGGTGAGATCGCCGGTCACGTAACCTTCGCCCCGGAGCGTCTGGGCGGGGCCGAGAGCCCAGCCGCCTGCGGCCGAGGCGTCGATCGTGCTGCCGCTGCCGACGATGAAGGTGGTCGGGCCGGCGATCTGGGCGCCCGGGCCGATCGTGAAGGCCGCCGCGGAGATGCTCGCGGCATTGGTGATGGTCCCGTAGCTGATGGCCAGAGCGTCCACGGCGATGTCCCCGGGCGCCGGATCACCTTCCGGCTGCAGATCCAGAATGCCGCCGGTGATGTTGAGCGCGCTGCTCCCGCCGCCGTCGTAAACCCGGCCGCCGACGGCGACCCGGCCGCCGCCCAGGTTGAGCGTGCCGGTGGCCGTGCCGTCGCCGCCCGAGTATCGCCCCAAGCGAATGTTGTTGGTCACAACGAGCAGCCCGGAGCCGATCATGTTGAGCTCGCCGGCTGCGCGCCCCGCGCTGGTGGATTGCTGGTAGCCGATCTCGAGGTTGTTCACCTCGATCACGCCGCGGTCGAAGATGAGCCGCCCTGTCGCCAGGCCGGTGGTCGTGCCATTGGCCGAGTTGTAGCTGCGGCCCACGTAGATGATGTTGGCCACCTGGGCATCCACGATGCCCCCGGTAAAATCGGCGATGGCGGTCAGGCTGACACCGGTCGCGCCGGCGTCGTAGTTGTCGCCGATGACCCAGTAGCTCATGGGGCCGGTGCCCGCCGCATTCCGGAACACGACGGATGGATCGACCAGGCCGGGCGTGAAGGCCAGGGTGGCGCTGCACTTTCGCCGGCCGATGCCGATGCCATAGTCGGCCTGGATCCAGTTGGCCTGGCCGAGCAGGTTGGTGGAAGGCTGGCCCGGGTTCGAGCCGACTTGACCCACCGCCAGCCCCCAGGTCGTGCTGGCGCAAGTGATGACGTTCGTCTTGGCCAGGATGAGGGTGCCGCTGGGCCGGTTGCCGCCGGTGTCATTGCCGCCGCTGCCGAAGCCGACCCGGACCTGGCTGACATAGGCGTTGAAGGTGTCCAGGCCCGAGAGATCCAACGTGGCCCGGGTGCTGGAGGAACCGCCCGTTGTGGTCTGCGTGATGTCGAGGTTGCCGGAGGCGTTGCTGAGCACCAGGGAGCCCTGGCCGGCAATCGTCGCATAGACCGTGGCGCTGGCGCCATCGGCGGCGCCCGATCCCACAAACAGGGTGTCCGTCGAAGAGTAGCCGCCTGTGCCGACGACGGTGCTGCGCGTTCCCGTTACGGAGAGCGTCTGGCCGGCAGGGATCAGCGTCGTGTGATAGTTGCCCGCGCTGGAAAGCGCCGAGTAAACCAGGCTGCCAAAGGTGAAATCGGTGTCGGCCACATTGTTCACCACGCCCGCCGCATTGGTGAAACCGATCGTCTTGTCGAAGATCGCAGACTCGCCGATCCCGGGCGGGGATGCGGCGTCCCAGTTGCCCGGGTCCGACCAGTTGAGGCTCGAGCCTCCGCCGGTCCAGGTGGCGGCGCCCGCCGTGATCGCCGCGCCCGCAAGCGCCGCGATCCAAACACTACGCATGATGAGGAAGCACTGGGCTCGTTTCAGTTTCATGGAATGATTCCTTCTTGTGGTTGGGGGTGGAGGATCGATTGGGTTTGTGCGCAAGCGAGGTCGAGGCGCGCCGCTGACACGGAGGGCGATGCGCAGCGCTCCCTATCCGTGCGTCTCGGCCCGGAAAGGAACGCCGGTGGCGACAAGATCCTCATGGGATGGACCCACGCGTAGCAGATGCGGGCCCGGATGTCAACCCGTCGAGAACTTTCGCAGCGGCGCGGGCGCGGCCTCCCGCTACAGCTCCGTCCATTTGCCCGGGACGGGGACGGGGAACTGGCCGCTGGGATCGGCTCGGACGGGGACGGGGCTGCTGGCGTCGAGCCGGTCCAGATAATCGCAGAACTGGAACCGCGAGGCCATCATGTCATCCCACGTGACGGTCTGGCCGAGATGGGAGGCGGCGCGTCCCATGAGCGAGACCAGGTCGGCATGGACAGCCCGCTCGAGCTCGTTGTGCGGCAGGTCGCGCCGGATGCTTTGGACGAAATCGTTCCACTCGTGCTGCCAGGGGGTGAACTCGTCCTTGGCGGGCGTCCAGGCGATGTTGTCCCGGGCGATGCGCTGGTCCTTGAACTGATGAACAGTGGCGGCGTGGATGTTGCCGGAAAACTGGGCGGCGGACTTGGCGCCGTGGATATAGGTGGCGAAATCGCTGCGGGCATGGTTCATGCGGCGGAAACCGCAGAACGCTTTGGTGCCGTCGGCGAAGGTGTATTCCATCGAGTAGGAATCGATGTTCTGGCCGCAATCCTTGCTGTCGGGGGCGCGTCCGCCCAGGCCGTGGCACTCGACCGGCCAGGCATCCTTGATCCAGCAGCATTCGTCGATCTGGTGGATGAGGTTGTCGACCATCTGGCCCGAGCCGACCCAGAGGAGCTGGGCCCGGCCGAACTGGAGCTGGCTGAGGAGGTCGTTGGACTTGGCCCCTTGCGGGCTGAGCCAGTTGGCCCCGCCCAGCCGGTTGGCCCGGATCAGGAGGATGTCCCCCAGCTCGCCGTTGCGGATCTTCTCGATCAACGCCTGCCGGGCTGGGGAGTGCCGGCACTGGAGGCCGGACATGATTTTGAGATTCTTTCTCTTGGACTCGCCGACCAGCGCCAGCAGGCGGTGGAGCCCGCCTGGATCCGCCGCGAAGGGTTTCTCGAAGAAGACGTTGATGCCTTTGCGGATGGCATACTCGACATGGACAGGCCGGATGTAGGCGCGCGTCGTGCACATCGCCACGTCGCCGGGACGGAGAACATCGATCGCCTTGCGATACGCATCGAACCCGACAAACCGCCGGTCCCGCGGGACATCGACTTTGTCCGGGAACTGCTGCTGCGCGTTCTTCAGCGCCGCCTCGATCTTGTTCTCCTGCAGATCCGCCATCGCATACAGCTGGATCGGTCCGGCGCCGCGCGCCGAGAGCGCGTCCCGGACGGCTCCGGCACCCCGCCCGCCGCAGCCGATCAGCGCCAGGCGGATCGTCGAGTCATCGGCGGCGAACACGCCGCGCGGCAAGACCGCCGACAGAACGCCCGATCCCAGGGCGAGCGCGCCGCCCCCTTTCAGAAACTGACGACGGTTGAGTTGAGCCGGTTGGGTGGATGGCATCATGGCAGTCATTCTTCCATCTCCTTACTCTCCGCCCGCAGCGGCGTCAATGATAGTGACGATCCAAGATCCTCCTCTCAGGCCCTCCTCCATAGGCCATGGAGGAGAGGGAGAAGACCGGCTGCGGACAATCAACCAACGGCGACCGAACGCACCAAGCGCCCGAATTTTGTCCTGCAACCCTGCCGCCCGCGGTCAGCACGCGAGCGAATCCGCCGATCGCTCGACCGCCGATGGGCGAGGATCGATGGACGGCAGATCGGGCTCGGGGGCCAGCTTCGGCAGCTTGATCAGGAATGCCGCGGCCGTCCCTCCTCCCGCCAGCAGGCCCAGCCACGTGCCCCACCGGGCGCTCATTCCGAATCCCACATCTTCAACCAGGATGTAGGTGACGGTGACGACCGTCATGAACACGGCAGGCAGGAAGGCCAGCCACCAGCGGCTCCGCCGCCGCGCCAGAAAGACCGTGGCCGCCCACAGCCCCACAGCCGCCAAGGTCTGGTTGGCCCAGCCGAAATATCGCCAGATCACGCTGAAATCGACAAAGTTCAGCACCAGGGACAGCCCGAAAAGCGGCGCCACGAGCAGGTAGCGGTTCAGGACCTTCGTTTGCGGAATCCGAAAATAATCGGCAAGGATCAGCCGGGCGACGCGAAAGGCCGTATCGCCGGAGGTGATCGGCAGCACCACGACGCCCAGAATGGCCAGGACGCCGCCGAACCCTCCCATGACCGCGATGCAGGAGTCATGCACGACCGCGCCGGGACCGCCTCCGCCCGGCTTGAGCACCGCAGCCAACCCCTCGTGGCTGCCGTAGAAGCCCTGGGCCACCGAAGCCCAGATCAAAGCGATCAATCCCTCGGCGATCATCGCACCGTAAAACACCAGGCGGAGATGCTTCTCGCTCTTCAGGCAGCGGGCCATGAGCGGGCTCTGGGTTCCGTGGAAGCCGCTCACCGCCCCGCAGCTCACGGTGATGAAGATCAAAGGCCAGGCGGGCAGCTGCTGGGGATGCAGGTTCTTCAGCGTGAACTCCGGCACCGGGATCCGTCCCGTGACCAGCGCAATCCCCAGCCCGCCCACCATGACCAGCAGTGCGAGCGCGAAGAATGGATAGATCCGGCCGATGATCTTATCGATGGGGAAGAGCGTCGCGGCCAGGTAATAGAGAAAAATCGCCAGCATGACGACCCACATCCAGACCGAGTATCCCTGGAATGTGTGCTTGAGCCAGCCCGCTGCGCCCTCGCCGAACCACCCCACCACCACCTGCGCCGGCAGCACATCGACCAGCAGCAGGGCCGGCCCCTTCACAAACACCGTCCCCACCAGCAGCATCAGCAGCAGGATGAAGAACGTGGCGACGTGCCGCGTCACCCCGCCCAGGTAATGGCCGATCAGGTCGGGCAGGCCGGCGCCGCGGTTGCGAATCGACATCGTCCCGATCAGGAAATCGTGCACCGCGCCGCCGAGGATGCAGCCCAGGACAACCCAGAGGAACACTTGGGGGCCCCAGAGCGCGCCCAGGATCGGCCCGAAGACCGGCCCCAGCCCGGCGATGTTCAGGAGCTGGATCAGGTAGATCCGCCACGTCGACATCGGCACATAGTCCACCCCGTCGGCGAGAGCAATGGCGGGCGTGACCCGATTGGGATCGGGGCGGACGGTCGCGGCAACATATCGCCCGTACACCGCATAGCCCGCCACCAGCAAGACCAGTCCAACGCCAAACGCAATCATAACACGACTCTGCCAGAGAGAACCCTCCCTTGTCACGGACAGAGTGCCCTGCTCCCTCTCGGCCGCGAATTGCCCCCCCATTCCAGCCCGGCCCGCGAAGCTCTCCGCCCCACGCCGCCGAGTCTTCGGAAGCACCAGCCCGGCCTTCCCTGGATGGCCGGCAGCCATGACAAAGGCGCCTTGTGCAGCGCAAAAATTGTGCGTGCGTTCGGCGCCTGCTCTGGTTGAATGAGAGAGTGAGCGCGCTGTTTCTCGAAACGCCATGTGCGCCGGCCCTCGCGCAGTCGGGCGCGAGCCCCTGTCGCGCGCGATGCCCTGCCCGACGCCGGCAACTGCCCCGCTCCCTGCCGCTCGGCGCCCGAGAAGAAACCAATCCGGAGATGGAAATCGCATGACCCCGAAACGACCTGCCCGCCCCCACTATGCGCGGCGGCATCCCGCCGATCCCCTGACGCCGTATGGCAACCGCCCGATGGTCACCCCCATCGTGAACGCGGTCAATTACGAGTATCTCGATTTCGAAGTGTTGCGGCAGATCACCGACGGCGAGATCGACGGCTATACGTATCACCGGGACGACAATCCGACTGTGCGGGCCGTCGAGAAGCTCATCGCCGCCCTCGAGAGCGCGGAGGATTGCGTCGTGTGCACGACGGGCATGGCCGCCTGCACGATGGTCTACCTCACCTACCTGCGCGCGGGAGGCCACCTGATCCTCTTCCACGACATTTACGGGGCGCACTACAAGGTGTCGCTGATCCTCGAGCGCCTGGGCGTCGAGGTCTCGTGGGTGGACGCCGCCGACTGGAAAGGTCTCGAGCGCCACATCAAGCCCAACACCCAGATGATCTTCCTCGAGACGCCGAGCAACCCGCTGTGCAAAGTGATCGATGTGGCTGCGGTGAAGGCCATGGCACGGCGGGTCGGCGCCATGGTGGTCGTCGACAACACGTTCGCCACGCCCTATCACCAGAAGCCGCTCGCCCTGGGCGCCGACCTTGTCATCCACAGCGCGACCAAGGCCTTGGGCGGACACAACGATCTCATGGCAGGCGCCATCGCCGGATCGAAGAAGGATTACGACGAGCTCTGGTTCACCCGCCAGGCCATCGGGACGACCCTGGATGCCTACTCGGCCTCGCTGCTCGAACGCGGGCTCAAGACCTTCCCCTTGCGGGCCGAACGGATGGCCGCCAACGCGATGGCGGTCGCGCGTCATCTCGTTCGATGCCGGGGCATCTCGGACGTGCGCTATCCCGGGCTGCGGGACTTCGACGGCCACCGGGCCGCCGCCCGCCAGATGAAACATGGCTTTGGCGGCATGATGGCCTTCGAGGTTGGCAATGACCAGGAGGACGCCAAGCGCTTCGTCTCCGCCCTCCGCGTCATCCGCCACGCCGTCAGCCTCGGATCCACCGAATCCCTGATCTGCATCCCGTTCCTGACCACGATGCTCTACATGCCGCCGGAGCGGCGCACGACCTTCGGGGTCAAGCCCAACACCGTCCGTCTCTCGGTCGGCGTCGAGCCGGTCGCCCACCTCCTCGAGGATATCGACCAGGCCCTGCGCTCTGTGAAAAAGAGATCGCGCTCGTAGTCGCGCCTCCCAAGCCGCAAGCTGCAGAGTGGCCGCCTGCACCCCTGGAAGGCCGCGCAAATTCCGATTGAAAACCTGGCGGGACCGACTACAGTCGCCCATCTCGGCCGCTTGCGGCGGCCGGGCCCGACCGGGCAACGAAAGCCATGAAAAGCTACAATATCGCGGTGATCGGCGGCGACGGCACTGGCCCCGAGGTGGTGCGCGAAGCCATCAAGGTCCTGGATGCGGCCGCCCACAAGTTCGGCCTCAAGCTCAACTACACGCACTTCGATTTCGGGGGCGACCGCTACCTTCGGACGCAGGAGGTGCTGCCGGACAGCGCCGTCGACGAGCTTCGCCGGTTCCCCGTGATCCTCCTGGGCGCGATCGGCCACCCCGACGTCCGGCCCGGCATCCTCGAGAAGGGGATCCTGCTCCGGCTCCGGTTCGAGCTCGAGCAATACATCAACCTCCGACCCATCAAGCTCTACGACGCCCGGTTCTGCCCGCTCAAGGACAAGCGCCCGGAGGACATCGATTTCGTCGTGGTGCGGGAGAACAACGAGGGGCTCTACACCGGGTCGGGCGGTTTCGTGTTCAAGGGCACCCCTCACGAGGTTGCCATCCAGGAGAGCATCAACACCCGCCGGGGCGTCGAGCGCTGCCTCCGGTTCGCCTTTGACTACACCCGCAAGCGGAACCGGTCCAAGAAACTCACTTTGTCGGGCAAGACCAATGTTCTCACCTACGCGTTCGACCTGTGGGAGCGCGCCTTTCACGAGATCGGCGCGAAGGATTACCCGGACATCCAGCGCGATTACGCCCATGTCGACGCCACCACGATGTGGTTTGTGAAGAATCCCGAGTGGTTCGACGTGATTGTCACGGACAACATGTTCGGGGACATCATCACCGACCTGGGAGCGATGATTCAGGGGGGGATGGGGATTGCCGCCGGCGGCAACATCAATCCGAAGGGGACCAGCATGTTCGAGCCCATTGGCGGCAGCGCGCCCAAGTACACGGGCAAGGGCGTGATCAACCCGCTGGCGGCGATCTGCGCCGGCCAGATGCTGCTGGATTTCCTGGGCGAGACCGCCGCGGCGCAGGCGATCGAGAGCGCGGTGATCGGGACGGTGCGCGAGAAGCTCCCCAGCCTGGCCGCCGGCAAGATGGGCCACACCACCGCCCAGGTCGGCGACCTCGTCGCTGCCGCCCTGTAATCTCGACCTCTATTGCTTTTCGGAGAGCCCCGTGGGATCATCGGGGCATGCACGCATCACCCGATTCGATCCTGCCGCAGCCGCGGCCTGAAACCGATCGCTCGCCCGCCGCAGGCTTGCCGCTGACCCGCCGCCGGATGCTTCAGTGGACCGGGCTCAACCTCCTGGGCGCCGCCGCGTTCCAGGCGCCTCTGGCCCGGACCATGGCCGCCGCCAGCCCGGCTGCCCCATCCCCTGCCCCGCCCCTGCCCGCCCTCCAGCGATTCCCCCGCATGGTCCACGAATACTTCGTGGATCGTGTCCGCGCCATCGAGCGAAAAGCCAACGCCGCCCGAGCCGCCCTCGAAACACGCGTCGACGCCGAACGATGTGTCGAGACCGTGCGCGCCAAAATCCTCGCCTGCTTCGGACCGTTCCCGGCCAAAACGCCGCTGCGCGCGCGGATCACGGGCGTTGTCGACCGCGGCGCGTATCGGATCGAGAAAGTCATCTTCGAGAGCCGCCCGAATTTTCTGGTGACGGCCAATCTTTATGTCCCGCAGAACCGATCGCTGCCGGCGCCGGCCGTGCTGGGCGTGTGCGGCCACTCCGACATCGGGAAGGCGATCGATGCCTACCAGTCGTTCTCGCAGGGCCTGGCCCGGCTGGGCTACGTGGTGCTCATCATCGATCCCATCGGCCAGGGCGAACGCCTCCAGTACCCGGACGCCAACCTCAGATCCCGCATCGGCGTGGGCGTCCGCGAACATCTCTACGCCGGCAACCCCCAGTTCCTCGTCGGCGACTTTTTCGGTTCCTGGCGCGCCTGGGACGGCATCCGCGCTCTCGATTACCTCCTGTCCCGGCCGGAGGTGGATCCGAACCACGTGGGGATCACGGGCAACTCGGGCGGCGGCACAATGACCACCTGGCTGTGCGGGCTGGACTCGCGCTGGACGATGGCGGCGCCGAGCTGTTTTGTCACCAGCTTCAGGCGCAACCTCGAAAACGAGCTGCCGGCCGACACCGAGCAGTGCCCGCCTCGCGCCCTCGCTCTGGGGCTTGACCACGAGGATTTCATCGCCGCGCACGCCCCCAAACCCGTGATCCTGCTGGCGCAGGAGCGGGACTACTTCGATGTGCGAGGCACCGAAGCCGCCTATCGCCGGCTCAAGCGGCTCTATCGCCTGCTGGGCGCCGAGGACAAGGTCGCCCTCTTTGTCGGCCCGAATCCCCACGGGTTCAGCATCGAGAACCGGCAGGCCATGTACGGATGGTTCAACCGCTGGACCGGCCAGCCCCCGCGTGTGACCGAGCCGGACCTGACCATCGAAACGCCCGAGACGCTCCGGTGCACGCCTCGCGGACAGGTGGCCGACCTCGACTCCCGAACGGTCCCGTCGTTCACGCGCGAGCGATCGCGCGCGCTGGCCGCCCGCCGGCCCTCCCGGAGCGGGCCGGATCTGGCCGGCGCGCTGACCCGGTTGCTCAAGCTATCGAAACCGGGCAGCCCCCCCGACTACCGGATCCTGCGGGCGCTGCCTTCGCGGAAATACCCGCGGCCGGCCGCCACGATCTATGCCGTGGCGACCGATCCCGGCATTCACGCGCTGGTCTACCGGCTGTCGGCCGCCCGGCTGGACGGGCGGCCGCCCCGGACCCGGGCCCGGGCGATCCTCTACGTCGCCCATCGATCGAGCGACGCCGAGCTGCGCGAGGAATCCCTGGTCCGCGAGCTGATCGAGGCCGAGCCGGAGTCTGTCTTCTACGCGTGCGACGTTCGCGGCATCGGCGAGTCCGAGCCCAACACGTGCGGCCAGGGCAGCTTTCTCGATCCCTATGGAAGCGATTATTTCTATGCGATCCACGCCCTGATGCTCGACGACCCCTACGTCGGCCAGAAGACACGCGACGTCCTCCGGGTGCTGGACTGGCTGCGCGCAGTCGGCCATCCGGAGATCCACCTGGCCGCCAAGGGATGGGGCGCTCTTCCCGCGACGTTCGCCGCGTTGATCTCGGATGCCGTGGGCCAGGTCACGCTAAAAAATGCCCTCACGTCCTATGCCGAGATTGCCGAGGGCAACGATTACCGGTGGCCGCTGGCCGCCTTCGTTCCCGGCGTGCTCCATGAGCTCGACCTCCCTGACTGCTACCGCGCGCTTGCGTCGAAACAGCTCCGCCAGATCGATCCCTGGAACGCCGACCCGGGCAGGCCAGCGCCGTCGGCTTGAAGCCGTTCAGCCGACAGCGCGGCGCGAATCCTTCCGGACCGCGGACGCCTGCCTGCCAGAGCCGCCGCCGCGCGCCTGCCTGCCGCTGGAATGCGGGCCGGCCTGGCTGCATCTCCGTGGATTCATTGTCGGTGGGCCTGCGTAGGCTTTGCCACAGGGATGCCTGACTTAGGGTCTGTGCAAAAATTAATTCCGATTTTGCTGGAGGGGATTGGGCGGGCTGGCAAGGCGCGACGAGCGAGCATACCCGCGCGGTCTGTGAGCGAGGAGCAACACAGCCAGCGCGCCCAAGGCCCCCAGCCCGCAGGGGCGGGGCGGCGCCGGGCCATCTGCTTCGTGGCTCGGTCGGTCGAGTATCGCGGGGGGATACACTCCCTCCCTTGCGCCTCGCATCGGGCCCGGCGGCGCTCCCGCCAAAATCGGAAGTAATTTTTGCACAGACCCTTA
>Ga0209507_1000278_pt1 | contig 63113 bp, 35 predicted proteins | sample AD_UKC028_MetaG_FD_184414 | JGI IMG/M metagenome (GOLD analysis project Ga0209507, IMG submission 184414) | Active sludge microbial communities of municipal wastewater-treating anaerobic digesters from USA - AD_UKC028_MetaG (SPAdes) (version 2) | ecosystem: Engineered > Bioreactor > Anaerobic >...
GAACTTCGTGCCGAAGGACATCGGGCACCTCGAGGAACGGGTCCATGAGGCCCTCGAGGGAACGCAGGCGGAGATGATTCGAAGCGCGTTCCGCCATTCAGGCCTCAGACTACATGGTCGTTAGACGATGGTCGCAAGAGTCAATAGGCTCCACAGCTGCCCTGCCCGGCAAGGAAGTTGACCGCCGGGCGACGATGGGCTTGGATGCGCCAGGGGAGGAGAACGCCATGCACACCAAGTTGCTGCCCTTGCTGTCCTCGGCCATGCTGCTCGGGCTCCTCGCGGTAGGCTGCCCGCCCGAGGAGGAGAAGCCCCAGGTGCTCGAGCACAGCTACGCCGGCAGCCTGACGCTGGTGTTCACCCTGGAGGACCCCCCGCTCGAGGCCACGATCAGCATGACGGTCAGCGTGGATGTATACGGGGACATGACCATCACCCCGGGCACCCTCACCTACGAGGGGGAGCGCATCGAGGACGAGGTCAAGTTCCAGCGCAGCGGCAGCGTGGCGCTCCGCCCCACCGGCAAGTGGTTCGAGGAGGGCGGCCGCGACCGCTTCTCGGTCCAGGAGCACGGCAGCGGAGAGGAGCGCCTCCAGACGTGGGGCTGGGACGGGGCGCAGTGGGTGATCATGGTGGACCAGACCATGCCGATCGCCTGGAACGGCGGCCTGGCCTTCATGCTCGACGACGCCGTGCTCAGCGGCTCTGCGATCCAGGTCAACCTGGGCCTGGGCCTGGCCCGCTGGACCCTGCGCCTGACGCCTTCCATCGAGTAGTGAAATCCGGGCTGACGCGTGGCATGATCGGGCCATGCGCTGGTTGCCCACCCTCCCCTGCTTGCTGGCCTGTCTGGTCATCATGAGCGCCTGCGACGGCGGCACGGTCGACCTGCAGGACGAACCCGACGGGGCCATCGGGCCAGACGGGAGCACCCCGGACGACGGGGAAGCGGCCCTGGACGATGACGCCAGCGCCCCGGAGGACAACGACACCGTTCCGGAGGACGAAGGCGGGCTGGAACCCGACGACGACCTGCCGCACGGGGACGGAGGTTTCGAGGACGGCGCCGAAGGCGAGGCTGACGGTGCGGACCAGGGCGCCGACGAGCCCGTCGAGACGAGCTGCACCTTCCCGTACGACAACTGGTTCGGTCCACCTCCCCCACCACCTCCGTCCCCGCGCCCGGAGCGGTGGGTGGGACCGGGGCCGGCGCCCGAGCCCGGGGTGGTCGACTCGATCGCCTGGGTCGAGCCCCTGCCCCCCAGCGTGTCCTGGCTGCCCCTGCCCGCGCCCTCGCCAGGCGGCGACAAGGCCATCGTGTTCCCGGACTACTCCGACGACATGCCCCTGTTCGAGCGCGGCCAGGCCTGGAACGGCGAGACGCGCTGCTACGAGACCCCGCTCGGCGTCCAGCACCTCGACGAGGCCCAGGCCCACGATCTCTGGGTGGCCATCGCCGAGCGGACCACCGGCGTGATCGTGCCCAAGACCCCCGGCCGCCGCTCGGTGGTCGGGCTGCGCGGGGCTTACCCGGGCACCTTCGCCTGGCACGGCAACCCGCCCAACCGGTTCAACGACACGCTGGTGCTGCTGTGGGTGGACGCGGCCGGCGCCAGGCACGCGCGCGAGTTCCCGGTCAACACCGACACGGGCGCGCACGACTTCGGGGAGGACTCCTCCTCGTCGATCCGGCCCAACCGCCGCTACCGCTACATCAACGGTTGGCACCGCGGCTACAACGCGCTGCAGATCGACCTGGCCGGTTACCGCGTGCGGGACGACCACAACACCAACGGGCACTGGGACAGCGATCGCAATGGCTGGCTGCCGCCCGCGGGCGACGACCACGACCGCGCCGGCTCCGGGCACAACATCCACATGGGCTCGTTGGACGCGCCGCTGGGCGACGCGCTGGTGGACGTGTGGTCGGCCGGCTGCCAGGTCATCCCGGGCACGGCCAACTGGCGCGAGTTCATCACCACCGCCTGGACCGCCGAGGGCGACCCGGTGGACTACTTCCTGATCGACGCGCGCGACATCCCGCCCGAGCTGTGGTGGCCCTGTGCCCCGGACGGCAGCCACGCCTGCCCCTACCCCATCGGCGCCCTGCCCTTCACGGACAGCCGCACCACCGCGGGCGTCCCCACCCGGAGCTTCGACGTGTACAACTGCTCGGCCGCCGACGAGTCGGGCCCGGAGGTGATGTACGTGCTCACCACCGACGTGGGCGGGACGTTGAGCGTGTCGGTGGACTGCCCGGCCGGCGTGGACATCGACGTCTACCTGCTCGACGGCGACGACCACCGCGCCTGCCTGGTCCGCGACCACACCGACTTCACCTACGACCTGGTTCCGGGGCGCTACTGGATCGCGGCCGACACCTTCGTCGAGGCCGGCGCCGAGCTGGCCGGCGGCTACACCCTGCACGTGAGCCTGCAGTGAGCGCGGGTCAGGGGGGCGGTCCGGCCAGCCAGGTGGCCAGGTCCTCGATGACCACGGCGGCCACATGGCCCGGCTGGTTGTACTCGTCCGGCGTGCCCTTGCCCTCGCCCTCGGAGAACAGGTGGTTGAGGCGTGGGTAGGACTTGAAGGTCACCCGGGCCACGCCGGCCAGCCCCTTCCGCCAGCCGTCGAAGTCCTCCATGGTCACCTGGTAGTCCCGCTCGCCCTGCAGCACGAGCAGGGGCTTGCCCAGGCTCCGGGCGACGGCCACCTGGTCATGGGCCAGCTCCGCCTGCCAGTAGGCGGCCGGGACGCCGAATGGCAACTCGGCCGCCGGCGTCCTCGCCAGGCGCTCCGGATCGGCCAGCGGCGCCACGCGCCGGCGCATGTCGGCGATGGCGTCCTTCTCCTCGGGGGCCACCACGCCGTCCAGGCTGGCCAGGTACTCGTACTGTTCCAGGATGACCCTGGCGAAGGGGCGCGCACCGCCGGCGAGCAGCACCGCGCCGGCCACGTCCGCCGAGGCCTGGGCGATGCGCGGTGCGTAACGCCCGCCTGCGCTGTGCCCGAGCACGAAGATGCGCTGCGGGTCCACGCGGGCCTCGCCCTTGAGCAGCGCCACGGCGGCCAGCGCGTCGTCGACGTACTCCTGCTGCGGGGTGAACTCCTCCAGCTTCGCCTTCAGGACGGCGGCGTGCGACAGCGTGCGCTTGTCGTAGCGCAGCACGACGATCCCGCGGGAGGCCAGGCCGAAGGCCAGGTCCTTGAACGGGCGTTGCTGCCCGACCGTCTCGTCCCGATCGCTGGGGCCCGAGCCGTGCACCAGCACCACGGCCGGGAACGGACCGGGCCCCCTGGGCAGGCTGAGCACCCCTGGCGTGGCCCACGCGCCCTGGCCCACGACCACCTCGCGCTCCTCGAAGCGCTGCCTGTCGGCGTAGGCCGGCGGCTCCCAGGCGGGCGCGGCGGGCTTGAACCACAGCCCGGTCACCTGGCCGCCCGGGTCGAGCACCACCCGCGCCAGCACCAGGCCGGAGGCGAAGCGGCAGCGCACCAGCGCGGCCACCAGCTCTCCGCGGCGCTCGGTGTCCACGCCCTCGACGCCGCGGAACGCGCCCAGGCGCGCGCCGAGCCCCTTCCAGGCCGCCTCGAGCCCCGCCGCGTCCATGGCCGCGCGCATCGGTCCGTCGAAGTGCGAGGCTGCCTGGCTGAACTCGCCGGCGGCCAGGAGCCCGACGAAGCGCGCGCCCCGCTCGGCGCCCTTCTGCGCCTGCGCGTCCGCCTCCGCGTCCGGGTCCGCGCCCCGGCCAGGGGCGGCGTCCGCCGACTCCGCGGGCGACTGCCCGCCCGTGGTCCGTTCGCAGCCCGAGGAGCAGGCGGCGAGCGCCCACCAGCCCAGGAGCAACGCCCCGCCAGCGATCCCACCGATCCGCACGTGCCACCTCCAGGCGCCCTGCGCCGTGGTCTCCATGCTCTACCACACCAGCCCGTCCTCGGGTAGACTGCCCTGGTTCCCACAGGAGGTTTCCATGCAGCGTCACGCGGTCCTGCCGGCGTTCCTCGCTTGCGCGCTCGGCCTGCTCACGGCTTGCAGCGGCGGCGGGCCCTCGGCCGAGGAGATCTGCGACAGGTTCCTGGAGTGCGCGCCCGGCGGTGACCGGGCCGAGTGCGTCCTGCTGCTCGGCGAGTACCAGGACGCCTTCCGGCCGGCGTCCTGGTCGGCCTTCGGCGACTGCCTGCTGAGCCTCGACTACGCCCACCTGGAGACCGCGGGCTTCGAGGGTTGCCTGTCCGTCGCCATGGCGGCCGCACCGGCGAACGCCGCGGACGGGCTGCTGGAGGCCTACTGCGAGCGCGCCATCGCCTGCGACCAGACCGCGACCGGCGTGGCCGAGTGCGTGGACATCCTGAAGGCCCAGGGGAGCTACGAGATCCGCGGGCTCGGCATGCTGAGCGACGCGCTGCTCGACTGCCTGGCGGACTGCTCGGGTGCGCTCGCCTGCGACCAGCTCGAGCAGACCTGGGGCCAGTGCATGCAGGCGTGCGGCGTGCCCTGGGCGAACGACGTGCTCGAGTGCGAGCACGGCCACGAGGAGAACGGGGTGTGCGTGTGCCAGGAGGGCTGGGCCGGCGTCCTGTGCGACGACTGCGCCCCGGACTACACGCTGGACACCTGGGGCGAGTGCGTGGGGGTGTGCGGCGCGGACACCTGCTCGGGCCACGGTCTGTGCGAGGTCTCCAACCGGCTGATCCGCTGCACCTGCGACACCGGCTACCAGGGCGCGCGCTGCGAGGCCTGCGCGAGCGGATACCTGGATGTCCAGGGTCTGTGCCGCCCCACGGCCGGCTGCGTCGGGGTCCAGGACGGCGAGCCCTGCGGCGTCGAGCTGCGCTGCCTCACGGCTGGCGTGTGCGACCAGGGGGTGTGCCTGGGCACGGACCTCGACTGCGACGACGGCGTGGCCTGCACCCGGGACGGCTGTGACGAGCTGGCGGGTGGCTGCACGCACGAACCCGCGCCCACCGGCCTGCCCGAGGGCTTCCTCGACGAGCCCAGCTGCGAGAACGGGCTGGACGACGACTGCGACGGGCAGACCGACGCCCTCGACCCGGACTGCCTGGTCGAGCCGTGCACCTCCCCGGGGGACTGCATGGACGACGGCAACCCCTGCACCCAGGCGGCCTGCCCGGCTGGCGCCTGCGCCCACGAGCCGGCCGCGGATCTGAGCGCCTGCCCCGGCGCGGACGCCTGCTCGAGCCGGTACCTGTGCTTCCTCGGGGAGTGCGCGCCCGGCCCGGCCGACCTGGACGCCGACGGCGACGGGGCCGTGGATGGCGCCTGCGCCTACGGCACGGACTGCGACGACGGCGACGCCGCGATCCACCCCGGCGCCGAGGGCCTGCCCGGGGGACCGGGCTGCGCGGACGGCCAGGACAACGACTGCGACCAGGTCGCGGATGGCCTCGACCCGGACTGCTGGCCCGCGGGCTGCAGCCCGGCGGGCTGGTGCTGGCAGAACGCCCGGCCGGCGGGCCACCCGCTGCTCGGCCTGCACGTGGGCGCCGCGGACGACGCCTGGGCCGTGGGCGACGAGGGCGCGGTGGTGCGCTGGGACGGCGCGGCCTGGCGGGAGGTCGAGCCCCCCTCCCTCATGCCGCTGAGCGACGTGTGCGGCTGCGGTCCCGACGATGTGTGGGTGAGCCAGACCCACGGCGAGGAGCTGTGGCACTGGGACGGCTCGTCCTGGACCGTGACGTACGGGCCCATGAGCGCCACCGGCTTCCAGGCGCTCGCCTGCGTGTGCACGACCTCCCCCTGCCAGGACGTGTGGGCCGTGGGCCGGAACGGCGCGGCGGCCCACTGGGACGGCCTGGCCTGGGTGGAGGTCGCGACGAGCACCAGCGCGGATCTCGAGGGGCTGTGGGCGGCCGGCCCGACCGACCTGTGGGCCGTGGGCGACGACGGCACCTTGCTGCGCTCCTCGGGCGGCGAGTTCAGCGCCTGGACGAGCGGCACCAGCGAGGATCTCCAGGGGGTGTGGGGCCGCGCGGCCGACGAGGTGTACGCGGTCGGCCGCAACGGCGTCGTGCTGCGCTTCGACGGCGCCGCCTGGACGCCCGAGCAGAGCGGCACCGACCGCCACCTGTGGGACGTGTGGGGCACGCCGGGCGGACCGCTCTACGCCGTGGGCGACTCGGTCTACGGCGGCGTGCTGCTCTGGAGCCCCGTGCCCGGGGCCTGGCAGCAGCGCACCGTGCTGCCCGAGACCCCCGGGCTGTACGCCCTGGGTGGCACCGCGGACACGGACGTGTGGGCCGTGGGCCTGGGCGGGGCCATCCTCACCAAGAGCGCCGGCAGCTGGCGCTCCTCGAGCGCCATCACCCGGCGCCTGACCGACGTGTGCGCCCTGGAGCACGCGGACGGGACGATCGAGGGCTGGGCCGTGGGCTGGTGGAGCTCGGGCGTGCTGCGCTGGGACGGCGCCGGCTGGCAGCCCTTCGAGCTGGCCCACAACGACCAGCTCCAGGGTGTCTGGTGCGGCGGGCCCCAGGGCACCTGGGCGGTCGGCTCGAACGGCCGCGTCTGGCGCTGGGGCCAGGGCTGGTCGAGCGCCATGACCATCGGCGTGGACGCCGACCTGAACGCCATTGCCGGACGGGTGGTGGACGGCCGGGCCGAGGTGTGGGCCGTGGGCCAGGACGGGACCATCGCGCGCTGGGACGGCACCGCCTGGGCCGTCGAGGCGAGCGGCGGCCAGGCTCTCCACGGCGTGTGGGCCGCGCCGCCCGGCGGCACCTTCCAGGCCTACGCCGTGGGCGCGGAAGGCACCCTCATGGCGCGGGGCGCGCAGGGCTGGACGGCCATGGAGAGCGGCACCACCCGCGATCTCCAGGCCGTGACCGGGGAGACCTGGGACGACGCCTGGATCGCGGGCGCAGGCGGCACCGTGCTGCGCTACGGTGGCGCGGGCTGGTACCCGCTCGACCTGGCCGGCGCGAGCGACGATCTCCTCGACGTGCAGGTGGTCAACCCCCTCGAGGCCTGCGTGCTCGGGTTCCGCCAGGTGCTGTGCTACGCGAGCTCGAGCTGGATGCCGGAGGACCTCGGCTCCTACGGCCTGCAGGCCTTCACCTACACCTCCAACCACGCCTGGGCGGTGGGCCTCGAGGGCAGGATCCTGCACCAGGATCGCTGAGCGATGCGCGTCCCCCTTCCGCTGCTGCTGATCGCCTGGCTGCTGGCCGGCTGCTGCCCACGAAGCGAGGCCTACCTGCGCGCCGAGGCAGACGACGCCCTGGCCCTGGCCGCGCTGCCCACGGGCCCGGACGGCCCGGACGGCGCGCACGTGGCCGTGCAGCTCCGCCTGGCGAGCCTCCACCGCCTGCTGCAGGCGCCGGCGCTGCTCGCGGCCCTGCCGCCCTTCGAGCGCAGCCTCGAGCTGCCCCTGCCCTTCGCCGCCCGGGGCGTGCCGCTGGCCGTCAGCTTCCGCGTCACCCGGCTCGGGCTGGCCCTGGCGCCCGGACAACCGGTGCGGCTGGCGCTGCGGGTCGGCTACCAGGCGGCGGTGCGGGTGGGCGGGCGCGGGGCCGGCCTGGAGGTGCTCCTGCCTACCGGCGAGTGGGGGCTGCCGGCCGAGCTCGCGCTCGAGGCTGCCGTGCGGCTGGTGGCCGAGCCCGACGGGTCCAGCGCGCTGGCCCTGGACCTCAGCCGGGCCGCGCTGGGGCTGTTCGAGCTCTCCCTGGAGGCCCTGCCGGCGCCCCTGCCCGGGGCGCTGCGGGAGCTCCTCCTGCCGCTCGCCCGGGCAGTGGCCGACGCCACCCTCTCGGAGCTTCGGCTGGCGCGCATCCCGCCGCTCCCGCTCGGCGCGGGCGGGCTGCGGGTCTCGGCCCGCAGCCTGCGGCTGGACGCGGCGCGCGACGAGCTGCAGCTCGGCCTGTGGACCAACCTGGCCGTGCCCGAGGACGGGCTGGTCCGCCCGTCCCTCGACCGGCCGCTCGAGGCCGACGCGCGCATCCGCCTGGCGTCCGCCCTGCCCGAGCTGGCCACGCGCGCGCTCCTGCACCAGGGCGGCCTGCCCCGACGCCTCGACACCGACATGCGCCCCGACCCCGAGGGCGCGCGCGCCCTGACCCTCACCCACCTGGAGTTCGAGGGGCAGGAGCTGCGGCTCGCCTTCCGCCTGTGGTCGCTGTGCGTCCCGGTGTTCCAGGCCGACCTCTTGCTCCGCGCCCGGCTCAGCCAGGGCGCCGACGGACGTTTCGCGCTCGAGGCCGCGCCGCTCGAGCTCCTCGCGGCCAGCGACTACGCGGACCGAATCCGCGCCTCCCTGGCCGAGCCGGCCGAGGGCCTGCGGTCGCTGCTGGATTCGCTGGAACGGCTGCTCGACGAGCGTTGGCTCTCCCTCGGCCCCGAGGCCAGGCTCGGCTGGCGGCCGCTCGCCTACCGGCTCGGTCCGGAGGCGATCGAGGTGGATGGCCGGCTCGAGGTCCGGGGCGCAGAGCCGCCCCATCCCGTCCCCTGATCCAGGAGCGCCGTCGCACGCGGGCCTGGTGGGTCGAGCACCGGGCTGGCTTCACCCCGAAGCGCTGAGCGCTCAGGCAGCGGGCAGCTCGAGGGTGAGGAGCTCGGCGGCGGGCGGCTCGAGCCGGCCCACGCCCAGCTCCTCGGCCAGGCGCAGGTGTTCGATCTGGCGGGGGGCCATGCGCTTGCCGTACAGCGGCGCCAGGGTGACGCCCGCGGCGTCGACCGCCACCGGGTCCGTGCCGGCCACCAGGCTGTCGGCCGCCACCAGGGTGCCCGGGCCGACCGGCCCGTTGTCGGTCATCACCTCGAGCCCCTCGAGGATGCACAGGTGTGGCCGCACAGCGGTGCCGAGGTCGGCGATGGCCTGATGCAGGTCGAGGTCGCCGTGGAAGCAGCGCCGATCCCAGATCACTCCCATGGCGCCCTTGAGCACCCCGGTGAAACGCGCGCCCCCATGGCTCTTGGCCAGGGGCAGCGCGATGTGCACGTCCGCCTCCAGCACAGCCTTCAGCACCTTGGTCCGCTTGAGCGCCCGCCCCCGGGGCACGGCCACGTCCGCGAACTGGCCCTCCTCGCCTGCGATGAGGAGCTCCACGGGCAGCCCCTTCAAGGCCTCGGCGTAGCGGTTCGTGGTCAGGATCTCGTCCCCGTCCCGGCAGGGGTAGTCGGCGATCAGGATGCGCTTGGCGCCGCAGGCCTGGACCTTGCGCACCACCGCCGCGGTCAGCCAGGGCGAGGTGGTGGCGCGCACCGCGGGCGCGTTGGGGAAACCCAGGTTGGGCTTGAGCACCACCGTCTGGCCGGCTCGCACGAAGGCGGCCATGCCGCCCAGCGGCGCGAGCACCCGCTCGAGGGCGCGGTCGAGGTCCTGCCGCGCCCCGGGCCCCTTGCCGACCACCAGCCGCGGTCTGGCCGCGCTCGCCTCACCTCCGTCCGGGGACGGAGGTGCTGCCGACGCCGCCAGCGCGCGGCCTCCGAGGGACAGCGAAGCGAGGCCCAACGCCGTGTTACGCAAGAATTTTCGACGATCGATCGGACCGCTCACGAGCCACCTCCGTCCCCGCCTGGTTGCAGGATACCTCAGGGGGCTCTTCAGGACAATAGGACCTTTACTGTCCCATACCAACCCTGTTTTCCTGACTGCTTCCGTCCTTCGGAGGTGGACCCGGGCCCTGCCCGAGAGGATGATGGACCCATGCTGTCGATGCTCGCCTTCGCCTGGCTGCTGCTGTCACCCCCCGCGCCCGCGGTGCTCGACCGCGTGGCCGCCTCGGTGGACGGCGAGGCGGTGCTCCTGTCCGAGCTCCTGTCGCGGGCGGGTCCCGCCCGCCTCGCAGCCGGCACGGCCGCGCCGGAGCCCGGCGCGCCGCTTTCGCCCGCCGAGCGAGGCCTGCTCGGCCAGGTGCTGGACGGGCTGATCCGGGAGCGGCTGGTGGCGGCCGAGGCGGGCCGGCTGGGGATGGCCGTCTCGCCCGAGGAGGTGGAGGTCGCCCTTGGCGCGGTGGCCGCGCAGAACGGGCTGGAGCGGAGCGCCCTGCTGGCGGAGCTGCCTGGTCTGGGATTCTCGGAGGCGAGCTACCGGGTTCAGCTCGGCCACCAGCTCCTGCGCGCCAGGCTGCTCCAGGTGCGGATGTCGAACCGGGCCAGGCCGCCCGGCGGGCCCGAGGCCTGGCAGGCGCAAGCCGTGCTGGAGGACGAGGCCCTGGACCGGGAGCTGGAGCAGACGGCCGCGATCGAGCGCCTGCTCGAGCTCCCGGCGCCCGCGCGCCCGGCACAGGATCCACCGCCGGAGGCCGCGCGGGCCCCGGGCTGCCCGGGTCAGCCGGGCCTGCCCGAGGCGCGCGCTCCGCTGGTGCGGGCGCCAGCTCCCTGGCCCGCGGCGCGCCTGGCGCGCGTCACGGTCGTCTCGTCCGATCCCTGGCGCGCCGCCCTGGGACGCCTCCTGGTCTCCACGCATCCCGGCGAACCCCTGGACACGGGGCGGGTGGCTGCGGATCTCCGCCGGCTGTGGGCCGAGGGCGACGCGGCCGAGCTCTGGGCCGAGGCCCGCACCGGGGCCGAGGGGCTCGAGCTGGTCTACGTCCAGCGCCCGCGCGCCGTGCTCGGTTCGCTCACGCTGAGCGCCCCGGCCGGGCTGGGCCGCTCCGAGGCGGGAGAGCTCCTCGAGCTCACGCCCCAGGCGCCGCTCGACCCGCGCGCGTTGCGGCGGGCCGAGCGAGAGCTCGGCGAGCGCCTGCGGCGCCGCGGCTACCTCGAGGCCCGCCTGGCGTGGCACCACCGGATGCAGCCCTCGGGCCTGGCGCTGCCCGCCCCGGTGGAGCTGTGCCTGCAGGTCCAGCCCGGGCCCCGCTACCACATCGGCCCGCTGCGCTTCACGGGCAACCGGCGGCTGTCGGAGCAGCAGCTGCGGGCCTGCATCGGCCCGGAGCCGCTCGAGCGCGCCTGGGCCGAGCCGGACCTGGCCGCCATGCTGCTGCAGGCCTGCTATTACGACCGCGGTATGATCCAGGCCCGCGTCGAGGCGCCCGCCCCCAGCGCCTTCCGCACCGGCCGCGTGGTCGCGCTGAGCGTGCGCATCGAGGAGGGCGAGATCTACTCCCTGGGCGGGCTGCGGGTGCAGGGCGCCCTGGCGGCGCCCGAGGCGGACTACCTCGCCGCCCTGGGACTGGCGAGCGGCGCGTGCTTCTCGCGGGCCGAGGTGCAGGCAGGGCTGACGCGCGTGGCCGAGCTGCACCGCAAGCTCGGCCGGGCGGAGCTGCGGGCCGAGCCGCGCACCGAGATCGACGCAGAGGTGCGCCTGGTCAACCTGACCCTCGAGATCCTGCCTCCCTAGGCCGCCCGTGCACTTGCCCCTCGACAGGCACGTCCAGGCACGTTAGATCCAGGGCACACGGGCCCGCGCCCGCGCCAGGAGGAGCCAGAGGATGAAGTCAACCAGCCTGCTCGCCGCGGCCTTGCTCGCCGCCCAGCTCGGCGGGTGCGCCCACGCGCCCGCCTCCCAGGAGGTCGCCATGCCGGCCAGCCTCGACCCGAGCAACCCCTTCGCCTCCGCCTGGGACACTCCCTTCGGGGTGCCGCCGTTCGAGCGCATCCGCGAGGAGCACTACCTGCCGGCCTTCGAGGCGGGCATGGCGCTCCAGCGGCAGGAGCTCCGCGCCATCGCGGACGATCCGGCCCCGCCCACGTTCGAGAACACGCTGGCGGCCTTCGACCGCAGCGGCGCCCTGCTCCAGCGCGTCTCCCTGGTCTTCTCCAGCCTGAACGGCGCGCACACCAGCGACCGGCTGGATCAGATCGCCCAGCAGGTGGCGCCGCAGCTCTCCGCGCACGAGGACGCCATCCTGCAGGACGAGAAGCTCTTCGCCCGCATCCGGGCGCTCCACCTGCAGCGGGACACGCTGCCGCTCGACCCCGAGCAGCGCACGCTGCTCGGGGAGGTCTACCTGGACTTCATGCAGGGCGGCGCCGAGCTGGACGGTCCGAAGAAGGCGGAGCTCCGCCGGCTGAACGAGCAGCTCGCCACCCTCATGGTGCAGTTCGGGCAGAACCTGCGCAAGGACTCGAACGCCTTCGAGCTGTGGCTCGGCTCCGAGGCCGAGCTGGCCGGGCTGCCCGACAGCGTGCGCGCGGCCGCCGCCAAGGCCGCGGCCGAGCGAGGCCGGCCGGGTCAGTGGCTGTTCGGTCTGCAGAAGCCCAGCCTGCTCCCCTTCCTGCAGTTCTCCAGCGTGCGGCCCTTGCGGGAGAAGCTGTTCCGCGCCTACACCGAGCGCGGGGCCCACCCGGGCGAGCTGGACAACCGCCCGCTGACCAAGGCGATCACCGCGCTGCGCATCCTGAAGGCCCGCCTGCTGGGCCGTCCGACCTTCGCCGCCCTGCAGCTCGAGCGGCGCATGGCCAAGACGCCCGAGGCGGTGCGCGAGCTGCTCGGGCGCCTGTGGCAGGCCACGCTGCCGGTGGCCAAGCGCGAGGCCGCGGCCCTCCAGGCGCTCGTCGACGTGGAGGGGGGCGGCTTCAAGCTGCAGCCCTGGGACTGGTGGTACTACGCCGAGAAGCTGCGGAAGGCGAAGTACGACCTGGACGAGAACGAGCTGCGGCCCTACTTCCAGCTCGAGAACGTGCTGCAGGGCGCCTTCCTGGTGGCCGGCCGGCTGTACGGGCTCAAGTTCCTGCCCCGGACCGATCTGCCGCTCTACCACCCGGAGGTGCGCGCCTTCGAGGTGCAGGAGGCGGACGGGCGGCACCTGGGGGTCCTGTTCGTGGACTACTTCCCCCGGGAGAGCAAGCGCGCCGGCGCCTGGTGCGGCAACCTCCGCGACCAGACCTACCGGGGCGGCCAGCGGATCGCGCCCCTGGTGACCAACGTGGGCAACTTCACCCGGCCGACCGCCGAGCAGCCCTCGCTGCTGTCCTTCGACGAGGTCAGCACCCTGTTCCACGAGTTCGGCCACGCGCTGCAGGGCCTGCTGAACGACACCGCCTACACCGCCAGCTCCCAGAACATCAAGGTGGACTTCGTCGAGCTGCCCTCCCAGATCATGGAGAAGTGGGCCTCCGAGCCCGAGGTGCTGAAGCTCTACGCCCGGCACCACCAGACCGGTGAGCCCATCCCGGACGCCCTGGTGGCCAAGATCCACGCCAGCCGCTTCTTCAACCAGGGCTTCGAGACCCTCGAGTACCTGGCCGCCAGCGTGCTGGACCTCGACTGGCAGACCCTGGAGACGACCGAGGGCCTGGAACCCACTGCCTTCGAGGCCGGGTCGCTCGGCAGGCTGGGGCTGATCCCCGAGATCGTCAGCCGCTACCAGAGCCCCAACTTCCAGCACATCTTCAGCAGCGACTTCTACGCGGCGGGCTACTACAGCTACATCTGGTCGGCCGTGCTGGACGCCGACGCCTTCGAGGCCTTCCGCGAGCGCGGGCTGTTCGACCCGGCCACCGCCCGAGCCTTCCGCGAGCTGCTCGCCAGGGGAGGCAGCGAGGATCCCGACGTCCTCTACCAGCGCTTCCGGGGCGCCCCACCCAGGCTCGAGCCCCTGCTCGAGCGGCGGGGTCTGCGGCCCGAGTGAGCGTGGTGGCACCCGTCCGGGTCCGGGAGGAGCGCATGCGTCACCGCGAGCAGTGGTCTGGCCTGGCGGGCCTCGGGCTCCTGGCCGCCGGGCTGCTCACCTGCCAGTCCGGAGGGGTGGCGCCCGAGTGCCCTGTGGGGGTGCTGGTCGAGGGCATCTGCTGGCCGCTCGACTGCACGGGCCGGGACTGCCCCGACGGCTTCTTCTGCCTCGAGGACGAGTGCGTCGAGGAGGCCTGCCTCGAGCTCACCTGCCCGCCGGAGCAGGCCTGCGCCGGGGGCGGCTGCTTCCCGAGGGACTGCGCCTGGCGCACCTGCCCGGGCGTGGCCGAGGTGTGCGTCGACGACGAGTGCGCCCCCGCCTCCTGCGTCGCGGTGGACTGCCCGGAGGGCCAGGCCTGCGCCGCCGGCCGCTGCTACCCCGAGGAGTGCGACACCCGGGCCTGCCCGGGCTACGGCGAGGTGTGCATCGACGAGGAGTGCCTGGACCGCTCGTGCGTCGGGGTGCGCTGCCCCGCGGACCAGGTGTGCGCGGGCGGACACTGCTACCCGTCCGACTGCGGCGCGCTCGGCTGCTTCGGCGCGCGCGAGGCCTGCGTGGAGGGCGCCTGCGCGGTGCTGCCCTGCGCCGGGGTGGCCTGCGCGGGCGGCCGGGTGTGCGGCAACGGGTTCTGCTACGATCCGGACTGCCCGGCGGAGGACTGCGCCGCGCTCGCCGAGGCCTGCGTCGAGGGGCGCTGCCTGCCGGCCGCCTGCGCCGGGGTGGCGTGCCCGGCGGACCAGCGCTGCGCGCGCGGCGAGTGCTTCCCCGACTCCTGCGGCGCGACCGCCTGCGCGGATGACGAGGTGTGCTACCAGGCGGCCTGCCTCGACTGGAACTGCGTGGGGGTGGCCTGCCCCGCCGGGGAAACCTGCCTGGACGGGACCTGCGGCCCGATCCGCTGCGGCTCCGACGCCGAGTGCGACGACGGGAACCCGTGCACGGCGGACACCTGCCGGCCCGACCAGGGCTGCGCCTACACGCCCCAGGACCAGCCCTGCAACGATGGGGACGGCTGCACCATGGGCGATCGCTGCCAGGCCGGGAGCTGCGCGGGCGAGCCGCTGGACACCGACGGCGACGGGTACGTGGCCGCGGGCTGCGGCGGAGGCGACTGCGACGACGCCCGGCCGGCGGTCCACCCGGGGGCGCCCGAGGGCGGGCTCGGCGACCCGAGCTGCTCGAACGGCCTGGACGACGACTGCGATGGGTCGACCGACCTGGCCGAGGCCTCCTGCGGCGAGTGCGCAGCGGACGCGGACTGCGCCGACGGCGACGCCTGCAACGGCGTGGAGACCTGCGTGGGCGCGCTGTGCCAGGGCGGCCAGCCGCCCGTGTGCGACGACGGCAACCCCTGCACCCAGGACGGCTGCGACCCGGCCACGGGCTGCACCCACACCAACAACTCCGCGGCCTGCGCCGACGAGGGCAACGCCTGCACCAGCGACGTGTGCAGCGGCGGCGTCTGCCGCCACAGCTACATCGGCGATCACCAGGGCTGCGGCGGGATCTCGTCCCTGCGCTGCTGCGGCGGTGGCTGCGTGGACATCCGCTACGACACGAACCACTGCGGGGGGTGCTACGCCGCCTGCGCCGCCGGCCAGGGCTGCGAGGACGTGGCCGCCACGACCACCTGCAGCCCCCACCCCTCCGGGCTGACCGGCCGCTGCCAGTGCGCCTCGAACCTCCAGTGCCCGGACGGCCAGATCTGCCGCATGGGCCAGCCCAGCGTGAACAACCGCTGCGCGCCGGAGAACGCGGCCGACTGCCCCGACCGCGCCTTCGTGGATGTGGTGTCCTGCCCGAACTACTGCAGCTACTGACGGAAGGGCGGCGGGCTCAAAGCTGCTCCACGACGGTGCTGGTCCTGCCCGCCCGGATCACCACCGGCACGCTCTTCTTGGCCTTGGTGTTCGGGTTGACGAGCAGCAGGTTGTAGCGCCCGGCCGGCAGGCGGACGCGCAGCAGCGGCGTGGTGCCGAGCTTGGTGCGCCCCAGGAACACCTCGCTCCAGGGGTTGGAGTTCACCTTGAGGTAACCCATCGGCTGGGCCGCCGCGCCCGGCAGAGCCCGCGGCGCGAACTCCAGCAGCTCGCCTTCCCCGGAGATCAGGGTGACGCTGCGCTCCTCCGGCGCGTGGCCAGGGCAGCTCACCTTGAACTTGTGGGGCAGGTCCGGCTCGAGGTCGATGGCCTCCATCGGCGTGGTCCCGGCCAGCCTCCGCCCGTCCAGGACGACCCGGCAGCCGGGCGGCATGGTCTCCACGGCCACCCGCGCGGGGGGCCGGATCATCAACCCGGCGTCGGGATCCGGCGCGGCCAGGCCGGCGTCGGGAGCCGCCGCGGCCAGCCCGGCGTCCGGCGCCGCCTCGGCCAGGCCGGCGTCCGGCGCCGCCGCGGCCAGCCCGGCGTCGGGAGCCGCCGCGGCCAGCCCGGCGTCCGGCGCCACCATGGGCTCGGGCTCGATCGGCGACGGCGCTGACGGGTCGCCAGGCAGCACCAGGGCGAGCACCACCACCAGCGCCAGGATCAGGCCTCCCAGGATCGCCGCCACCACAGGGAAGCGACTCCTCACGGGCTCCCTGGCAGCCTGCACCGGCCTGGACACCACCGCCGGCATCCTCAGGGTTCCACCCGCGGGCAGCGCCTCGAGCCCGGGTCTGGCGCCCACCGCGGTGTCGGGCACCTCGTCGACCGGGTCCTCCGCCCCCGCAGCGGCCGGCCCCGGGGAGGCGCCAGGGCGGGTGCCCAGCTGGGTGTCGGCGGCCTCCTCGTCGTCCTCGGCGGGTCCCTGGTCGATGGCCTCCGCGGGCACCTCCGCGGCGTCGGGCGCCTCGAGCGCCGCGCGCTCGTGCGACCCGGAGGGCATCGACTCCCCGGTGTCCTGCTTGAGCTCGTCCGCCACGATCTGGCGGCCGTCGGAGGCCAGGGCCTGCTCGACGATCGATCTCCGGCGGGCGGCGCGCTCGGCGAACACCTCCGCCATGAAGTCGGACACCTCGCGCGGGCCGGAGCGCAGCCCGGCCGCGCGCATGGCCTCCCGCAGGGCCTCGCCCATCTCCCCCGCCGTGGCGAACCGATCCGCGGGCTCCTTCTGCAACGCCCGCAGGGCCACCTTGTCCAGGGCCGAGGGCACCTCGGGCCGCACGGAGCGCACCGGGGTGATCGGCCCGTACACGATGGCGTGCAGCGTGGCCACGTCGTGCTCGCGCTTGTACAGGCGGTGGCGGGCGAGCAGCTCCCACAGCACGATGCCCAGCGAGAACACGTCCGCGCGGGAGTCCATGGTGCCCGCGATGCACTGCTCCGGGGACATGTAGGCGACCTTGCCCTTGAGCGTCCCGACCTTGGTGGTGCTGGACGAGCCGGCGGCCTTGGCGATGCCGAAGTCGACCAGTTTCACCGCCCCGTCGTACTGCACGATGATGTTCTGCGGGCTCACGTCGCGGTGGATCAGCCCCAGAGGCTTGCCCTGCTCGTCGCACAGGTGGTGGGCGTAGTCCAGCCCGTCGCACACCTGGGCCAGGATGCCGGCCGCCAGCTCCACGGGCAGGTGGCGCTTCAGCGCGGCGCAGCGCTGGACCAGGTAGGCCAGGTTCTCGCCGTCCAGGTACTCCATGGCGATGTAGAAGTCATCGCCGTCCCGGCCGAGGTCGTAGATCTGCACGATGTTGCCGTGGGTCAGGCGGGCGGCCAGGCGCGCCTCGTGGATGAACATCTCGACGAAGCGGGGCTCCTTGGCCAGGTGGGGCCGGATGCGCTTCACCACCGCCAGGCGCTCGAAGCCCCGCAGGCCGGTCAGGCGGGCCAGGTAGATCTCGGCCATGCCACCCATGGCCAGCAGCGCCAGGAGCTCGTACCGGCCCATGGTCTTCTTGGGCAGGCTCGCGGTGGTCGGCTGTTCGCTGTCCGTCATCCGCGGCGAGTGTACCACGGCCCCCCGTGTGGTTCCCAGAAAGTGTCCAGCGATACCCGCCCGTTACGGCCAGCGGCGGGGCGGCGGGGCCGTCCTCAGGCGATCATGTCCACCGTGGGGCGGCCGCCCTCGACGGTCACCCGGCCGACGAGCTGCCCGTCCGAGAGCACCCACACCTCGGGTGACAGCCTGTCGTCCGAGTCCTCGGCGAGCTTGCCGTGGGTCCAGCGGGTCACCTCGAGCAGCTCCCCGCTGAGCGCCCTCTCGAGCGGCGCGGCGAACAGGAACGGCCGGCCCGGGATGCCCACCGCCAGGAACTCGGCCTTGAACACCTCGGCCTGCAGGTAGCGCATGAAGGCCCCGTGCAGGACGCGCTCGACGGCGAAGGGATCCTGCGGGCCGCTGGCCACCTCGAGGGTGCCGCCGCCCGGCAGGTTGATGGTGGTCAGCGAGCACACCGGCTGGTTGCGCGAGAGGTTGCGCAGCGCCTCCTCGATCACCTGCTCCGCGGTCTGGCCGAGCTTCTGCAGGCGGGCCGGGCCGACGAAGGGGCGCAGGTCGGAGCCGGGGTAGTTGAAGGCCACCAGCGGTTGCCCGGGCAGCTTCAGCCCGGGCAGCAGGGGCCGCACCACGTTGGCCTTGGCGCCGGGCCAGCCGGCCGGCTTGAGCACCGGGAACACGGGGCCGAAGTCCATGGCCTTCCTCCTGGCAGGGGTTCGGGTCATGGTACCACGGCGGGCGCCGCGGGTGGGTCGGAGCTCACAGGTCGAGGCTGGTGGCGCCGGCTGGCAGGCCGAGCTCCTTCACGGTGACCTGGAGGTCGCTGCCGTCCCAGCGGATCTCCTGGCGCCGGAGCTGGATGGTGTGGTCCGCGGCCGGGGAGCGCACGAACAGCTTGAGCGCCACCCCCGAGCGGTCGTTCGGGGCCAGCAGCAGGCCGGCCAGCCCGACCGGGGCGGCGTCCACGGCCTGGCCCACGCTCACCTCGCTGCCGGCCTTGACAGTGGCCAGGCGCAGGTCCGCGCCGAGATCGTCCCAGGTGACGAGCACCAGGCTGCCCGGCCCGCGGAAGAGCTGCAGCTCCTTGAGCCGGGTCTTGAGCCCCTCGGCCACCTTCCTCGGCTCGCCCGCGCCGGCCGGCGGCGCGGCCAGCAGGCGGGCCAGCCTGGCCGCCGACAGCAGCTCGGCCCAGCGGCGCGGATCGGCGGGCCCGGGCCGGCCGGCGGTGGAGGCCACCTGGCGCTCCAGCCGCAGCGCCTCGTCCACCCGGCCGGCGCCAGCCGCGGCCGCGGCCAGGCGCAGCCAGAACAGGGCCTCCCTGGGGAGCTGCTCGGTCAGCGTGCGGTACTGGCGGTAGGCCGGCTCGAACCAGCCGTGCGCCAGGTACACGTCGCCCAGCAGCAGGCGTGTGCGCGGGTTCTGCGGATCGAACTCGACGATCTCCGAGTAGGTGCGCACCGCCTCGTCCGTGAGCTTCTGGCTGGCCAGCACGTCGCCAAGCTCCCGGGCCAGGAAGGGGGTGGTCAGCCCGGCGTCCCGCAGCCGCCGGCCCTGCAGCAGGGCCTCGTCGAGCTGGTTGCCCTTGACCAGCAGGCGCACCAGGCGGATGAGCCCGTTGGGATCGTCTGGGTTGCGGGCCAGGATCTGGCGCAGCTTGGCCAGGCGCTGGGCGGGCTCCTTGATCTGGCTGAGTTCCCCGTCCACGCTGGCCCAGTTCACCTGGTTGCCGAACAGCACACCCTCGACCACCGCGATGATGCGCGCGTCCACCGTCTGGCGCAGGATCAGCCGCGCCAGGTAGCGCTGGGTCTCGGGCTCGTTGCGGAAGTAGGTCAGCACGTAGCGGGCCGCGCCCTCGTCGGTGATGCGCGGCTGCAGCAGCTCCAGGAAGATGGCCTCGGCGAACCAGTCCGGCAGCTCGCAGGCCTGGCGCGCGGACTGGAAGCGGCCCACCAGCTCCTGGGGGGTCTGGGCCGTCGCCACCCGCTTGCGCCACACCAGCACCCGCTCGTACAGCGGGCGCCGGGCCGTGTCGGAGCAGACCTGCAGGGCCTGCGCCAGCCGGCTGTCCGGCGCGGCGGGCACGGGCTGCAGGGCGGCCGCGTCCCCGGGCACCGGGCCCCGCGGCGCCGACGCCACGGCCGCCGGTGGCTCCGCCGGGGCCGGGGCCGCCTCGAGCCGGGCCTCGGCCTCCAGCGCGTCCTCGGCCGCGCTCTCGCGCGGCGCCGACTTCCTGGCCGCGGCCGGCCGGGCCCGGACCGCGTCCGGGGCGTCGGCGCCCGTGCCCAGCCTGCTCCCCACGCCCACGGAGGCGGCCTGCACCAGGGGCCGCCGGGGAGCCGCCTCGGGCTTCCGATCCAGGTCCGCCAGGCGCAGCCCCCGCAGGGGCAGGTAGCGGCGCTGGACGCCCATGGCCTGGTAGGCCTGCTCGCTCTCCAGGGCCAGGAAGGAGGTGAACGGGGTCATCAGCCCGTACTCGATGCCCAGCGACATGACCTTGCCGCGCACCGCCTCCGGCTCCTGGGCCGAGCCCAGCAGCCGGCGGATGTTCTCGGCCGCCCACAGCCGGGGCACGAAGGCCGTGGCCAGGCTGCGGTCCCACACGGCCGGGTACTCGCGGCTGAAGGCCTGCCCGCCCAGCCGCCCGTGCGCCTTGATGCGCGCCGGCAGATCGTGGTGGGTGCGGGCCAGCACGATCACCTCGTCGCCGCTCTTCAGCTTGCCGTGGATGTTGTCGAACACCTCGTCCAGGCCCGCGCCCAGCTCCAGGCCGAAGTCGGTCAGTGTGGGCGTCTTCAGCTCCGCCACCATGCGCAGCGCGCGCTCGGTGGCCGCGCGCGGCTCGTTGACCTGGAAGGCCTCGCCGCCGCCGGCGGACGCCAGGGCTTGGAGCAGGCTGCGGTTGGCCTGGGGGCCCGCCCCCACGGTGAACAGCCGCGCCCGCGAGGTGGCCAGCGCGCGGCGCAGCTGGGCGATGAGCGCCGCGTTGCCGAGCTCGCCCGAGGTCGGCAGGCCGTCGCCCACGTAGATCACCGCCGGCTGCTCGGCGCCGTGCAGCCGCTCGAGCGCCACGTCGAAGAGGGCGGACAGATCGGTGGCGCCGCCGCTGACGTGCTCGGCCAGGAGCTTCAGCGCCGCGGCCACGTTCTCCTCGCTGGCCGCGGCCAGGCCGTCGGCCGGGTAGAGCACGCTCGGACGCACGTCGAGCGCCACCAGGGCGAAACGGTCCTCGGCCGAAAGCGCCCGCAGGATGGCCTGGGCGGTGGCTGCCTTGAGCGAGCGCGAGCCGTCGTCCCCGCCGGCCGAGGTGTCCACCACCAGCACGATCTCGCCCCGCGGCTGCTTGACCTTGTGCCACTCCACGTCCGGCACGTAGCGCGCCATGACGTAGTCGGCCGCGTCCTGTCCGGCCGTGAAGCGCAGCAGCCTGAGCGGCTCGCGCTTCCTGGCCTGGCGGGCCTCGAGCTGGAAGTCGCAGCGGGGCACGAAACCCGAGCGGCGCATGCTCACCCGCCGCCCGCCGTCCTCCACCCTGGCGTCCGCCAGGGTGGTCAGCGACATGCCGCGCCCCTCCTCGCCCAGATCGACGGACAGCGAGAACTCGCCGATGCGCACCGGCTCGACGGCCTGCAGCGGGTACAGGTAGCGGAGCTGCCCGCCGTTGGCGGGCAGCAGCTGCAGGTAGCGCAGCACCACCCGGCGCGTGCCGATGGCCGGCACCGGGAAGATGCGCGCGCGGAAGGTGCGGCTGTCGATCCACTCGAGCAGCGCCGGGGCGTGCCCGCTGCCGGCGGCGCGCTCGTACTGCGCGGCGGCCTCCTGGCGCTCGATCAGCTCGCCCTCCACCAGCACCCCGTTCGTCTCCAGCGCGAAGCCGGTGACGCTGGCGCCCTCGGGCACCTTGAACCAGTACCAGCCCTCCACCGCCCGCTCGGTGGGGTTGAAGAAGGTCTGATCCACCTCGGTCTCGGCCAGCCCCGCCCGCAGCACCACCCGCACGGCCTGCCGCGCGATCTCCAGCCGCTCCGCCGGGGTGCCCGCGGGCGCCTGGCGATCCACGCCGAAGATCTGCCCGGAGCCCTCCCCCGCCAGGCTGCCCAGGATGGGGTTGTCGGCCATGCCGCCGGTCCAGTCCTCCCAGAAGGCCACCGGCTCGACCCTGGGCTTGCCGGCGTTGGGGATGCTGGCGGCTTCCCCGGCGTGGACCTCGGCCCGCCCGCCGGGCGCGGTGGCGGTGGCCAGCCCCCGGGCCACGTACAGCCGGGCCCCGTCTCCGGCCTGGCGGATGGAGAGCCCGGCCTCGACCGCGTACACCAGCACGTCCCCCACCCGGTAGCTGAGCTCGCCGCGCTCGCTCGGCGGCGCGTCCACCCACAGCTCGCCCGCGACCAGGCGCACCTGGTCGGCGCCGATCTCGGCGGTGGTCCCGCCGCGCAGGAAGAGCGCCGCGCCGTCGGACAGGCGCACCAGCGCGCGCGCCCCCTCCCCCGTCTTCACCCGGGCGTTGGCCAGGAGCGCCGCCCCGGACAGGGCCGGCTGGCCGTCGACCTGGACGTCTCCCGCGGCCAGCTCCAGGCGCGCCAGCATGGGCGCGGACGGGGCGGGCAGGCGCGGGGCCAGGAGCAGACCGAGGAACAACACCTGGAGTGCCTGGAGCATGAGTGTCTCCCTGGGTTCGGGCGGCCTCGGGAACGCGGACAGCGTAGGCTACAGACGAGGCACGACGCAAATGGTTCTGCCGGGGCCTACCGGGGCCGCCTGCGGAAGCGCTCGACCAGCGCGCCCGCGATGTAGAGCGGGTAGTACAGGGCCGCGCCCAGGCTGAGCGCCAGGTCGCCGGCCACCCGCAGGCCCATGCGATCGCGGAAGGGATCGTCGTCCACCAGGTAGGTCCAGGTCGAGGAGGGCCCGCGCAGCTCCTCGGCGAGCCGCTCCAGCCCCGCGGCGCTGGGCTCGAGCCGCTCGAGCGCCTCCAGGCAGTCCGCCTCCAGCCGCGCGCCGAGCTCCTGGAAGGCCAGGTCCGCCTGGCGCTGGAACTCGGTCAGGGGGTCCATGGCCCCCAGGCGCACCATGTGGATACCCTCGCGCATCTCGGCCAGGGCCGCCAGGTGCTCGGTCCACAGCCGATCGTGCGCGTGCAGCGCGACCCGGCGCTCGAGCTCCTCCGCCCGCTCCGCCCCGCAGGCCGCCACCAGGGCCGCCCGCCGCGCCGGCCGGGCCGCGGCCCAGCGCGACGGCGCCGGCGGCGCTCCCTGGACCAGCGCCTCCCGCCGGGCCCGCCAGTCCGCGCGCTGCACCTCCTGGATGGCCGAGTAGCGCCACAGGTTGCGGCGGATGTCGAAGTTCTGCCCGGCGATCACCCGCTGGGCCCAGTCGATGCGCCGCCGCACGCGCGGGTCCGCCAGGGGCTCGTCCTGGCGCGCGCGCCGGGCGGCGGGCAGCAGCTCGTCCACCCCGTAGCGCACGATCAGCTCGTCCTCCAGGCTGACGAACAGCTCGCTCACGCCCGGATCCCCCTGCCGGCCGGCCCGCCCGCGGAGCTGCCGGTCGATGCGCTGGCTCTCGTGCCGGTTGGTGCCGATCACGTACAGGCCGCCCGCCGCCACCACCTCGGCCCGCCGCCCGCCGTCCGCGCCGCCCAGGCGGATGTCGGTGCCCCGCCCGGCCATGTTGGTGGAGATGGTCAGCGCCCCGGGCGCGCCGGCCTCGGCCACGATGCGCGCCTCCAGCTCGTCGGTCTTGGCGTTGAGCACCTGGCAGCCGAGCCCGGCCGCGGCGAGCTCGGCCGCCAGCTCCTCGCTCTCGCGCACGCTGGCGGTGCCCACCAGCACCGGCTGCCCGCGCGCGTGGGCGCCCGCGATGGCCGCGAGCAGCGCGCGGCGCTTGGCCTCGCGGTGGGTGAACAGGCGATCGGGCAGGTCCCGGCGCTGGCAGGGCCGGTTGGGCGGCACCACCACCACCCCCAGGCCGTAGAGCTCGTCGAGCTCCTCCTCGCCCCCGCGCGCGGTGCCGGTCATGCCGGCGAGAAGCGGGTACAGCCCCAGGAAGTGCTGCAGGGTGACGGTGCCGAGGATCTCGCCCGCGGCCCCGAAGCGCAGCCCCTCCTTGGCCTCGAGGGCCGCCTGCAGCCCGTCCGGCCAGTGCCGATCCTTGACCACGCGCCCGGTCAGCTCGTCCACCAGCTCGATGCGGCCGCCGCGCACGATGTAGTCCACGTCGCGCCGGAGCAGCGCCTCGGCGTGCAGCGCCAGGTTGAGCTCGCAGAGCAGGCCGGCGTTCTCCGGGCCGTGCAGGCCGCCGCGACCGAGCTCCCGCTCCGCGACGTCCAGACCCGCCTCGGTCAGGAACACGTTGCGGCCCTGGCCGTCGGTCTCGAAGTGCAGCCCGGGCTCGAGGGAGCGCACCAGGGCGCACAGCCGCGCGGCCTGGTGGGCCTGGGGCGCGCGGCTGCCGGCAATGACCAGCGGCACGCGCGCCTCGTCGATCAGGATGGAGTCGGCCTCGTCCACGATGGCGAAGTGGAAGGGCCGCTGCAGGGGCGGCGCGCCCGGGGGCCGCAGCCCATCGCGCAGGTAGTCGAAGCCCGCCTCCTTGGCGGTCAGGTAGGTGACGTCCGCCTGGTAGGCCTGGCGGCGCGCCTCCGGGCCCGAGCCGGCCTCGAGATGCGCCACGCTCACCCCCAGGAGCTCGTAGATCGGCCCCATCCAGCGGGCGTCGCGCCGGGCCAGGTAGTCGTTGAAGGTGAGCACGTGCACGCCCTGGCCGCTGAGGGCGTGCAGCACCGCGGGCAGGACCGCCACCAGGGTCTTGCCCTCGCCGGTCTCCAGCTCCGCGACCTTGGCCTGGTGCAGCGCGAGCCCGCCCAGCACCTGCACCGGGTAGGGGCTCAGCCCGAGCGCGCGCCGGCCGGCCTCGCGCACCAGGGCGAAGGCCTCCGGCAGGAGCTCGTCCAGGTCCGCGCCGCCCCGGGCCCTCTCCCTCAGGCGATCGGCCCGGGCGCGCAGGTCCGCGGCCCGCAGCTCGCCCTCCAGACCGAGCACCCGGGCGAGCCGCGGCAGGTAGTGACGGAGGTCGTACTCGACCCGCCTGCCCCGCCAGCGGTCGACCCAGCGGCGCAGCGCCCCGGGCGTGCCCGTGGCGCGGCCGAGGGTCGGGGTTGCGCTCGCGTCCATGGTCCCTCAAGATGGCCATGGATCGGGCCCGGCGCAAGGGGCCGCCTCCGCCGGGAAAACGACAGGATCTCATCGAGGTGAGGAATGACCAGATTCCCATTCTTCCTCGTTCTCGGCGCCCTGGGGGCGGTCGCCTGCACCGGTGGCATCGCCGCACCCGATGGCGAGACCGAGGAGGAGAGCGACGCGGCGGACGGCGGGCTGGACGATGGAGAGGACGGCGGGCAGATCGGGGACGACGGCGCCCCCGCGGCAGACGACGGCGGGCCAGTCGAAGATGACGGCGGGCAGTTCCAGGACGATGGCGCGCCAGACGGGTCCGATCAGGGCGGCCCGGCGGGCGCGCTGAGCGCCGTGCTGCGCGTGGATCACCTGGGCTGGCGTCCCGGGGACCCCAAGCAGGCGGTCCTGCTCGGGCACGCCGGGGAGACCGTCGAGCTGCGCCGCGCCGGTGACCAGGGCGTGGCCGGGAGCTACACCGCGGGCGGGCTCGCGGCCGACGAGGACTCCGGGGACCAGGTCGCCCTGGTGGACTTCAGCGCCTGCGCGACGCCCGGGGAGTACTACCTGCTCCTGCCCGGGGCCGGGCTGCGCTCCTACCCCTTCCGCATCGCGGAGGACGTCTACGACGCGGCGGGCGCCGTGGCCATGAAGAGCTTCTACTTCCAGCGCTGCAACCACGACAAGGCCCTGCCCTTCGCCGGCGACGCGCTCGCCGGCCTGCCCGGGCTGGGCGGCCGCTGGCTTGACGGCGACTGCCACCCGGCCGACGCCGCCCTGGGGCCGGGCCCGGGCTCCGCGGACCACGGTCCGCTGGACGTGCGGGGCGGCTGGCACGACGCGGGCGACTACCAGAAGACGCTGTGGGGCCGCGGGGTGCCGGAGATGCTGTGGGCCTACGAGCTCCACGCCGGCGCCTGGAGCGACGGGCAGCTCAACCTCCCGGAGAGCGGCAACGGCGTCCCGGACATCCTGGACGAGCTCGGCTGGGAGCTCGACTTCTACGTGCGCATGCAGCGGCCCGACGGCCACTTCATGTCCTCGGCCAAGGGCCGCGACGCGACCATCACCTCCCCGCCCAGCGCCTCGGACGAGGCGCGGGTGTACTTCGACTGCACCTCGCCGGACGGCGACGGCTGGTCGGGTGGCGGGGTGACCCTCGGCCAGGCCACCGGGAACGCGGTGCTGTCGCTGGCCCACGCGGCGATCGCGTTCCGTGCGGCCGGGGACACCCAGCGCGGCGACGGCTACGCCGACGCGGCCCTCGCGGGCTGGGCGTGGCTCGCGGCCTACGCGCCCCAGGGCGACCAGGAGCGGCGGGTGCGGGCCGCGGCGGCCGCGGCCGTCTACCGCCTCGATCCCGCGCAGGCCTCCGCGCGGGCCGTGGTCGAGGGCTTCCCCTGGGACACCTGGGACGGGATGATCCCCGCGTGGAGCGTGACCCCCTCCGAGAGCACCCTCGCCGCCGGGGCCTGGCACGTGCTCGCCAACCCCGCGGCCAGCGCGGCCCTGAAGGCCGAGGTCTCCGAGGCCGTGCGCCAGGCCATCGTGGAGGGCGCCTTCTCCGAGGCGGGCGCCTACGGCGGCATGTTCGGCGGGCCGGGCAACGGCTGGGACTGGAGCTGGGGCAGCAACCGACAGCAGTCGAGCTACGGCGCGAACCTCCTGCTGGCCGCGCACTTCGGCGCGCTGGGCGGGCGCAGCCGCGCCGAGGTGGAGGCCCAGGCCCAGCGCTACCTGCACTTCCTCCTGGGACTGAACCCGCTGCAGATGGTGTACCTGACGAACATGGCGGCCTACGGGGGCGAGCACTCCTCGTTCCAGCTCTACCACGGCTGGTTCTCGTGCCAGGGCGGGGATGGCGATCACGGCAACCCGGACTACAACGGCAAGCCCGCAGCGGTGGACGAGCCCGCCTACCCCTACCACCCGGACGACGCCCAGGCGTCCACCTACGGGCCGGCCCCGGGGCTGCTGGTGGGCGGGCCGAACCCGTACTACTCCTGCGCCTATGACATCCCGAACCTGGACCGGCCGGCCTACGCCTACCGGGACTTCTCGGTGGGCTGCGACTGGGACGGCGGGCAGTGCCTGGCCTGTAGCTGGGAGATCACCGAGCCCATGGCCGCCTACCAGGGGCCGTTCGTGCTGCTGGTGTCCTTCTTCATGAGCGCTCAGTAGGGGCGGGTTCGCCAGACCCGCCCCTAACATCCTGGCCCCGAAGGGGGACGTTTGCAGAACCTCCTTGTGTGAATCTCTGCGGGCATTTCTTTGATGGTGAAGGACGGGAGGGCGAGGCGGCGGGCACCTGCCGGAGGGGTCAGAGCAGCTTGAGCACGAGGGTGGCCGAGCCGTCGTTCGTCTCCTCCTGGGACTTCTTGCCGCCCGGCAGGACCTGGTCCTGGCGCCACTTGAGGGTGCCCTTGACGAACACGTTGACCTGCTCCCCAGGCTTGGCCCGGGGGGTCCAGCGCACCCTGCCCTTCTCCAGCTTCCAGTACGCGCCGCTCGAGGCCCTGGGATCGTCCTCGAGCGCGCTGTTCGCGGACGGCTTCCAGTCGAAGCGCTCCTCCTGGATGAGCCAGGCCGAGCGGGCGTTGCCCTGGGTCGAGTGGTACACCAGGCTGTCCTCCGGACCGCCACCCGGGCCCGGCTCCAGCACGATGGTCTTCGTCTTGGCCGCGTAGGCGCGCTTGTCCAGGCAGAACTGGCGCCGCGCGTCCTGCACCCGGGCGGTGAGCACCACCGGGGCCTCGAGCTCGAGGGTCTGTCCCTTCATCCCGGCCGTCACCTCGGCGCCGCCGAGGGTGAGCTTGAGGGCGCGCAGAGACACGTCCACCACCTGGACCCGGAAGCGCGCCCGGCCCGCCGCCTGCATCCAGCGGAAGGCCTGCCAGGCCTTCTCCGCCTCGGCCGCGCCCTGGGCGGCCTTCACCTCGGCGTCCATGGCGCGGGCGACCGCCATGACCTTCTCGCGGGAGGCCTCGCAGCCCTTCAGCAGCTTGGCCCCGTCAGCGATGCTCACGAAGTTGTCCTTGAGGAGCTTCACCTCGGACAGCCCGCCGGTGATGGGCTCGGCGATGTACTTGTCCATGAGGTAGCCGTTCAGCCGCTTCGCCCCCTCGACCACGAACTCCGTGAGCTCGCCGCCCGGCCGGCCGGGCGCGTTCTCCACGGTGAACTTGAGGGCCGAGATGGCGATGGTGGCGAGCTGCCGGTTCTTGGCCTTCAGCAGCGCGTCGCTGGCCGCCTGGCAGTCCTTGTTGAGCGCCTTGGCCGCGGCCAGGGCGAGCTTCTTGGCCTCCTTGAACTCGGACAGCCGAGCGAGGGCCGGGCTGTCGTCGAGATCGAGGGACAGGCCCGGCGAGTAGCCAGGCTCGCTCTTCTGCACCTCCCGGGCGAGCCGCGCCATCTGCTCCAGCACCTCGGTCACCCCGCGGATCTGGAGCGTGGCCGTGTCCATCTTCCTCTGGCGCAGGAGCTCGCGGATGCTCTTCACCCGCTCGGCCAGCCCGCGGTCCAGGAAGCCGATCTGCTTCTTGGCCTCGGCCGTGTCCTGGGCGCTTGCGGTCTGCACGAGCAGCAGACCAGCCGCCAGAACGACGACGATGGCTCTCAGAGATGGCTTCACGATGACCTCCTGACCTCGCTGCACGAAGCACGAAGCACCAGGCACGACTCCTACTTGTCGACCTTGCGCACGGCCTCTGCCGGCACCCACTCCTTGGAGCCGTCGTCGTACCACACCATGACCTTGCCCGGCTTGAGGGTCTTCACCACGCCCGGGAGCTCCTTGCCGTTGCCCTGCCACTTGCTCATCACCCGGTCGCCGACCGCCAGGCCGGCGGGCATCGAGGGAGCGGGCTTCTCGACCACGGCGGGCTTGTCGGCGGGCTTGTCGGCCGGCTTGTCGGCGGCGCCCTTGGCAGTCCCCGGATCGGCCGGCGCGGCGGGCTGGCCACCGGCCGGCAGGCCCTTGCCCCGGGCGGCCTTGAAGGCCGCGACGTCCTCGGGGGTGGCGCGCCGGAGCTGGTTCAGGGGCATGTCCTCGTAGCTGCCGTTGTCGAGGTACACCAGCCCGATCCCGGGGTCGTCCCTCTTCATCTGGGCGATGGTACCCAGGTGCTCGACCTTCCACTTCGGCAGCTTGCCGACCACCTGGTCGTCCACCTTGAGGCCCAGCGGGTTCGGGTCCACCTCCGGGGGCAGGGTCTCCACGCAGGCCGTGCCCTCGGCCACGGCGGCGACCTCGTCGGCCTTGGCGCCGTCGGCCAGCTCGAGCGCCAGATCGTTCACCCAGAAGCCGTCCCCGCGGGTGTCCACCCGGATGTAGCCCCTGTTGCCCCTGGCCTTGTCGTAGAAGTACACCGACACGCCGTTGGCCGTGCGCTTGCCCGGCCGCTCCTGGAGCACCAGCTCCGGGCAGTACTGGCGCTTCCACTGCTCGAAGGGCTTGATGAACCAGTCCCTGCCCTTGTCGTAGGCCTCGGGCGCGAACTCCCCGTGGTTGCGGATGAGGAAGGCGTCCCAGGTCTTGAGGTCGCCCGTGCGCAGCGCCTTGTAGGCGTAGCGGGCGAACTCGGTCTCGTTCTTGAACTTCTCTGGCGCGCCCAGGGCCGCGTACTTGGGGGTGACCCACTTGTCGAGCCCGATCTGGAAGAGCGTCGGGATCTTCTTCAGCTGCTCGGCGGACATCTTCCGCGAGGAGACGTCGAAGCGCTGGCCACCCGAGCCGATCCCGCCCAGCAGGCAGGGGTTGTCCGGCCGGCAGGCCGCGGCCCACTTCTCCTTGGGCGAGCTGCGCTTCAGGCCGACCGTGCCGGTCTGCCTGACCCGGCGCAGCTCGTCGGAGGAGATCACCTCGTACTCGACGACCAGGTTGAAGCTCACCTCGTTCGGGGAGGAGAAGGAGAACTTGGGATCCTTGTCCAGCTTGACCGAGAACACCTGGCTGGTCTGCTTCTGGAGGTAGGTGTCGAACAGATCGCCCGCGTTGCTGGCCTCGACGGCTTTCTTGATGTCGGCCTCGGTGGGCTTGTCCACGCCGGTGTACCAGGAGTCGTTCTTGCGGAAGCGGACGAACACCCACTTGTTGCCACCCCAGTGGTACTCCACGTCCCCGCGCAGGATGTAGGTGACGCCCTTCCACTCGGTCTTGTAGTGGATCTCGATGGTCTGCTCCCAGTAGATCAGTCCCTCGGAGTTCTTGACCGCGCCGCCGCCCGGGCGCACGTCGATCTTGAGGACGTCCTTGCCCCAGTTGTCCTTCTTGATCTGGGCCGGGGTGAGCGCCGCGACCTTCTCCGCGGCCGCGTCGAGCGGCAGCAGGCTCAGGCCGAAGAACGCGGCCGCGACGAGAGCGAGGATGCCCCCACGAGTGCGTGCCATGTCGGCGGACCTCCTTGGGTGGACCGAATTGGGAGCAGGTTACCACCGTGCGGCGCCGGGGAGAAGCGGGGCGGGCGGCTCACGGAGGGGCCGGGGGCTGGACGGGGATCAGCGCTGGCGCCTCCTCCCCCTCCGCCGCCTCGGCCGTGGCGGGCGCCGCGGAGGGGGCGCCGGCGAGCTGGCGCTGGTGCCAGCGCAGGTGGGCCTCGAGCGCTCCCAGCCAGGTGGCCCAGTCGTGTCCGCCCCGGCTCTCGAGGTACTCGTGCGACACGCCCTGCCGGTCCAGCTCCTGGTGCAGCGCCTCGTTGGATGGGTGCCAGCGGTCCTGGCGGCCCACGCTCAGCAGCCAGGGCCGGTCGCGGAAACGCTCGGGCGAGCTCCGGACCAGGTGCAGGGGGGAGCGCTCCAGCCAGGCCTCCGGCCGCTCCTCGTACGGGCCGAGCAGGCGGCGCAGCTCGCCGCGCTGCCGGAGCCGGGTGAGATCCACCGCGCCGCTCATGGAGCTGGCCGAGGCGAACAGCCCGGGGTGGCGGGCAGCCAGGGTCAGGGCCCCGGCGCCGCCCATGCTCAGCCCGAGCAGGCCTCGCCGCCCGGAGACCGGCAGCCGGCGCTCGAGATCCGGCAGCAGCTCGGCCGTCAGGTAGCCCTCGATGCGGTTGGTGGGCTCGCGCTCGCTGTCCAGGTACCAGCCCCGCCGGCGGCCGTCCGGCGCCACCAGCACCAGGTCGAGCGCGACGCTCAGGCGCTGCAGCTCCTCGTGGGCGTGCTCGGACCAGTCGGTCCAGTCCCCCTCCCGCCCGTGCAGCAGGAGCACCACGGGCAGGCGCACGTCCGCGGCGTAGGCCCTGGGCGGCACGAAGGCCAGGTAGGAGGTCCGCTCGCGGCGCAGGCCGGAGTCGAGCTCGAAACGCCGGACCAGCGCCAGCTCCGGCGCGCGCGGGGTGAAGTTGAGCTCCCGCTGCAGGCGGGCCACCAGGCGATGGGCGGCGAAGTCGGCCCCCAGCAGCGAGAAGTGGATGCCGTCGGACAGGCGCAGCAGGCCCCGCTGGCCCCGGTAGCGGATCTCCGCGCGGTACCGGCCGTGCTCGTCGCTGGTCAGGTCCCAGAGGGGCACGAACACCGCCCCCGCGCGCTCGGCCTCCTCCTGCAGCACCTCGTTGAGCTGGTGCAGGCGGCCGGCGAAGGAGGCCTTGCGCACCCTGGCCTGGCCCAGCAGGACCGCCCGGGCACCTCCGGCCTGCATCTGGAGCAGGAAGGCGGACAGCCGCCGCCGGTACTCGGCCCGCCAGCCGGGCGTGCCGTAGTCGTGCAGCCGCCCGTCGACCTGAATGGGCTGGCAGTCGTTGCCGCCGAACAGCGCGATCACCAGGTCGGGCTGGAACTCCGCCTGCAGGGCCGCCAGCCTGGCCGGCCAGTCGAACAGATCCGGGCGGGTCAGCCCGGTGGACAGCTTGCCCAGCCGGAACACGCTGACGCCCTGGAAGTCGCCGAGCCGCCGCTCGAGCTCGGCGCCCAGGTAGAACTGGATGGAGGACGCGCCGATGAGCAGGACACGGCCCGGCGCGGGCCGGCCGTTGGCCTGGGGGTCGATGCGCGGCTCCGGCGGTGGGGCCTGCCCGACCCGGACGCTGGCCAGGGCCACGGCCAGGCGCCGGGCCGCGTCGGCCTGCTCCGGGCTGGGCGCCGCGGCGACCGGGGGCGGCGGGGCCGTCGGCACGGCCTCGCGGCGTGGCACGTACACCACCGGCGAGCTCCTGAGCTCCTCCGCCCAGGCATCCAGGCGGGCCTTCCCGGAGACCAGGCCGAGCTGCTGCGCGAGCTCGAGGTTGAAGGCCACCACGGGCAACCACAGCCGCCGTCCCACCAGCCGGTCGTCCAGGGCCACCAGGGCGTACAGATCGTTCGCCGACACCAGCGCCAGGCAGGCGAAGGTCAGCCACAGCGCCAGGACGACCCACAGCGGGCGCGCCTCGCGAGCCCGCGAGTCTCGCGCGGTCGGGTCGCGGGTCGGATCGGGTTCGGCCACGGTCCCTCCTCAGAACTGCGAGTAGATGTAGGGCGCCACGTCGGAGGGCTTCAACAGGAGCAGCGCCAGCCCGACCGCGGCCCACAGCAGCGGCCACAGCGGCGCCGGCGTGCGGGTGTGCAGCCACAGGAAGCCCCGCCGGATGGGGCGGCCGAAGAAGTTGAGCCCGATGCCCAGGCTGGCCACCGCCAGCACGCCCAGCTCGAGACCGCGGCCCGGGGCACCCGGCTCGAGCATGCGCCCGAAGTACACCCAGGCGGTGCCGATGTCCGGGGAGCGGAAGAAGACCCGGGCCAGGGCGCAGGTGTGGAAGGTCAGCAGCCAGCCGAGCGCCAGGTACCACCAGGGCCGGGCGCGCTCCACGGCCACGCCCAGGGCCCGGCGCAGATCCAGGGAGGCCTTGTAGATCGCCAGGGCCAGGCCGTGGATGGCGCCCCAGGTGATGAACTTCCAGTCGGCGCCGTGCCACAGCCCTCCCGCCATGAAGGTGAGGATCAGGTTCAGGTAGGTGCGCAGCGGGTGCCCCCGCGAGCCGCCCAGGGGGAAGTAGATGAAGTCGCGCAGCCAGCGTGAGTAGGTCATGTGCCAGCGGCGCCAGAACTCGCCGATGTTCGTGGCCGCCAGCGGCGCGTTGAAGTTCTCCGGCAGGTGGAAGCCGAGCAGCAGCCCCAGGCCGCGCGCCATGTCGGTGTAGCCCGAGAAGTCGCAGTACACCATGGCGGTGTAGGCGTACACGCCCACCCACAGCTCGAAGGCGGAGTAGTTCTCCGGCGCGATGAAGGCGTCGTCGACCAGGTGGGTGGACAGGAAGGTCGCCAGCACCACCTTCTTGAACAGCCCCGAGGCGATCAGCGAGACCGCCAGCGGCAGGTCCGGGACGCGGTTCGGCGCCTCCCCCATGAGCTGGGGCAGCAGGTCCCGGGAGCGGCAGATCGGCCCGAGCAGCAGCTGGGGGAAGAAGCTCATGAACAGCAGGTGGTCCAGCAGCGAGGCGGCCTTCACCCCCTTGCCCTGGTACAGCTCGATCGTGTAGGCCAGCGTCTGGAACGTGTAGAAGGAGATGCCCACCGGCAGGATCACCTCGAGCACGGGCAGGTGGGCCTGCAGCCCCAGCAGCCCGGCCAGGTGGGCGACGTTGACCTGGAAGAAGTTGTAGTACTTGAAGAACCCGAGCATGGCCAGGCTGGTGACGAGGCTCGCCAGCAGCCAGGCCCGCCGCGCCCCGCGACCTCTCGCGCGGACGATCATCTCGCCGGTCAGGTAGCCGATGAGCGAGGACAGCAGCAGCAGCCCGAGGAAACGCAGATCCCACCAGCCGTAGAAGAAGTAGGAGGCCGCCAGCAGGAAGACCTTCTGGGCCGGGCGGGAGCGGCGCACGGCCCAGCTCACCGCCAGCACCACGAGGAAGAACACGGCGAAGGGTACGGTCGGGAACAGCATCTCGCGGTCTCTGGCCTCCAGGCGTCGACGGCCGGTCCAGGCTATGGAGTCCGGCGCCGGGAAGCAACCCCGAAGAACAGGGGACGGAGGTCGGGCTGGCGCCGCCCCGCGAGCGCGGTTATCCTGGGGCCATGGGGGGCTCCCGACCCATCCGTCTCGCCGCGCTGCTCGGGCTGGCCGCCTGGCTGGCCGGCTGCACCAAGGAGCCCCACGCGAACTCGACCGATCCTCCCGGGGACTACGCCGCCTTCGCGGTGCAGGAGACCTTCCCGGCGGTGGCGGCCTTCGCCGGCCAGGACGCCGCGCTCGTCTCGATCGAGGCCTATGGCGTGACGTCCTCCGGCGCCGTCGATCTCCTGCGACCCGTCCAACTCTGCGCCGAGCTGCGGGACCCCCACGTGCGCTACCAGTTCGTGCGCCCGTTCCAGGCCGTGGCCGTCGAGGCGCCCACGCCGGAGGAGCAGCAGGAGCTGGAGGCCAGGATCCGCGAGGGCGTCAAGCGGGTCCAGGTGGCGCCGCCTGGAGCGCCCGCGGGCTACCCCTACCAGGCGGTGGAGGTCAGCGTGGGCGAGCGGCACTCCTTCAGCATCCCGAGGAGCACCTGGGCGCGCTTCGACGTCAAGCGCATGGCCCGGGAGGTGAAGCCCGCGGACCGGCCCGGGCTGCAGGTGCCGGCCCCGAAGATCGCCTTCTCGAAGATCTGGGCGATCGCCCTGGCCGAGGGCGCGCCGCCCGAGGACATGGCCGCCATCACCTACGACCTCGACGGCTACCACTTCGTCCTCGAGGAGCTGGTCATCCTCCAGAGCCCGCAGGGTAGCGACTGCTCCAGCCACACGATCTTCGAGATGCAGGTGAGCGTGGACGGCCAGCTCCTGTTCAGCCGGGGCGCCAAGGGCGTCCGGGACGAGCGCGCCGCGGTCTTCAAGCCCGAGCGCGGGACCTTCACGGACGGGCGCGACGGGAGGAGCTACAGGTCGATCGCCATCGGGCGCCAGGTCTGGATGGCGGAGAACCTGGCCCACCCGAGCCCGGGCTCCTGGTGTCACTCGAACCAGCCCCGCAACTGCGAGAAGCTCGGCCGGCTGTACACCTGGGACGAGGCCAGGGCGGCGTGCCCCGCGGGCTGGCACCTGCCCAGCGACCTGGAGTGGCAGTGGCTGGAGCGCCACCTGGGCATGAACCGGCTCGAGCTGGAGGATCAGGGCAAGCGCGGCGAGGCGGACAACGTGGGCGGCAAGCTGGCGGACAGGACCGCCTGGAGCCGACGCGGAACCGACGTCTCCAACGAGAGCGGTTTCTCCGCCCTGTCGGCGGGCTACCGCATGCCGGACGGGACCTTCACCGGGCTGGGGCGCTGGGCCGAGTTCTGGACGGCGACCCGCGGGCCCGAGGGCCCCTTCCACCGCGGCCTGCACTGCGACTGGTACGAATCGGTGGTGCGCTACGACCACGACGCCCCGGAGACCGGCTACAGCGTGCGCTGCCTGAGGGACCGGCCGCGGTTCGAGTAGTCAGGGAGCGGGCGTCAGCTCGATCAGGGTGAGCTCCGGGCGGCACAGGAAGCGCACCCGGGGGGCGGCGCCGCCCTCCACCCCGAGCCCGCGGTTGACGTAGAGGTGCCCGCCGTCGAGCCGGTGGAGCCCGGCGGTGAAGTACCTCCCGAAGCGGCTCAGGCGCACCAGCTCCCCGAGCAGCGGGAGCCAGACCTGCCCGCCGTGGGTGTCCCCGGAGAGCGCGAGATCCGCCCCGCGGCGGGCGCCGAGCGCGGCGACCTCGGGGTAGTGGTGCACCAGCACCCGGACGCTCCCCTCCGGGGCGCCGTCGAGCAGCGCGGCCACGAGAGGCTCGTTCGCCTCCAGGGCGCGGGCCTCCCAGCCCTCCTGGACCGCGAAGCCCGCCAGGTGGAGCTCGACGCCCCGCACCACCAGCCGCTGGGCGCGCTCGCCGCGGAGCTCGATCGCCCCGGTGCCGCCGAACAGATCGAGCCCTCCGAAGTACCAGACGTCCCAGTTCCCCCGCACCACGTAGGTGGGCGCGAGCCTCACCAGCTCGGTCAGGAGCGCCCGGAACACGGGCAGGCCTCCGGGCGCGTTCAGCGCGTCGCCGGCGAAGACGATGAGATCCGGGGCCAGCCCCGCCAGCGCGCCCGGGAGCTCCCGCTCGAGGTGGGCCTCGGGCTCCGAGTGCGTGTCCGACAGGAGCGCCAGGCGGACGGCCGGCGCGCCCGGGGGGAGCCCGCGGAGCGGCACGGACACGCGCTCCACGGCCAGCCAGTCCGGCTCGACCCAGTGGGCGTACGCGCTGCACAGCAGGCCGGCCAGGGCCAGGGCCAGCACGACCCGCCGGGCCCACACACGTGAGCGCAAGACGGCCGGTGGCCCCTCGCCCGCGACCCGGGCGCTCCGCCTGGCACGGACCTCGAGCAAGAGCGAGACCAGGCCGCGGAGCGCGAGCGCGCAGACCACCGCGACGGCCACGAACGCGAGCAGGGCGCGCCACAGGCTCAGCACGGCGGCGAGCTCCCCGCCCGGGCTGGGTGGGCCCGGGTCACGATCCCCCTCGCCTGCCGGACCCCGGCCGGGGCGCCAGCGCCTGGACCTCCTGCTCGGTCAGCGCGCGGTACTCGCCCTTGGCCAGGTCCTCCAGCCGCAGCGGCCCGATGGCGACGCGCACGAGCCGGAGCACCTGGACGCCCAGGGCCGCGAGCAGCCGGCGGATGTGCCGGTTCTTGCCCTCCTCGAGCACGATCTCGAGCCACGAGTTCTTCTGCCCGGTGCGCAGCACGACGGCGCGCGTGGCGCCCAGGCGTTCGCCGTCCACGTCCTGGCCCTGCTCCACCTGGCGCGCCAGCGCCGCGTCCGCGACGCGGTCGATCTGCACGTGGTAGGCCTTGGGCAGGTGGCTCTCCGCCGCGGTGATCCGCGCCGCCCAGCGCGTGTCGTTGGTGAAGAGCAGCAGCCCCTCGCTGGCCTTGTCCAGGCGCCCGACCGGGGACAGGAAGGGCAGCCCCTGGCCCTGGAAGCAGTCGAACACCGTCTCGCGCCCCTGCTCGTCGGAGCGGGTGGTGACCAGGCCGCGCGGCTTGTTGAGCATCAGGTAGACGGGGCCCGCCTTCTGCAGGGCCTGCTGGTCGACCTCGACCCGGTCGTGCTGCAGCTCCACGGACCGGCGCCCGTCCCGGCAGACCGCGCCGTTGACTCGCACCCGGCCGGCCTGGATCAGCTCCCAGGCCTGGCTCCGCGAGCAGAAGCCCAGCTTGGAGAGCGCCCTGGCCAGGCCCCGGCCCTCCTGGTCGGAGCGCGGCGCCCGCGGCTGGTTTGACTTGTTCTCGGTCACAGCGACCCCGCGGCGGTGGAGAATCCAGGCTACCGGTGTACCGCACCCAGATTCCCGGACACAAGCTGGAGCAGGCAGCCGGAGCGCTGGCGCCACTGGGCCCGGGCCCGGGTGGCCGCCGAGCCGGGGGCTGTCGCGGAGGATCCGCCGCGTGCTACGCTGCCTGCGTCCGACCCAGGAGGTACGCATGAGGCGCGAGACCCGCCGTCACGTCCCCTCGTCCGCCGGGCTCCCCGGTCTGGCCCTGGCGCTGTGGAGCCTGACCGCGGCGGCGCAGGACCGGCCCGCGCCCGCGCTGCGGGTCGCGGCGGGTCAGGACTTCTCCTGCGCCCTCACGGCGGACGGCAGCATCCGGTGCTGGGGCGAGAACCAGGATGGCCGCGCCTCGCCACCGGCCGGCGCCTTCACGGACCTCGCCCTGTCGGAGGGCTTCGGCTGCGGGATCACCCGGGAGGCCGCGCTGGTCTGCTGGGGGCGCCGCCGGGGCGGTCCCTCCCCGCTGGCCGGCCGCTTCCGGCAGGTCGCGCTCGGGTCCGACTTCGGTTGCGCCCTGGCCGAGGGCGGGCAGATCGCCTGCTGGGGTGACGACAGCTACGGCCAGGCGAGCCCCCCGCCGGGCACCTTCACCCGCCTGGCCACCGCGGACTGGCACGCCTGCGCGCTGGACGAGGCGGGCCACGCCCACTGCTGGGGCTACAACCGCGACCGCCAGTGCGCGGCTCCAGCCGACGAGCTGGTCGACCTCGCGACCAGCCGCCGCACGAGCTGCGGCCTGCGGACGGACGGCACCCGCGTCTGCTGGGGCGAGCGGCGGCCCGCGCTCCCGGGCAAGCTCGCGCGGATCGTGGTCGGCTGCGGCCTCACGGATCGAGGGGAGGTCGTGTGCGAGGAGGGCAGCCCGCCCGCCGGCGCCTTCGCCCAGATCTCCCGCCTGGGCCCGAACCTGTGCGGCCTGAGGATCAGCGGCGAGGTGCTGTGCTGGGGCTCGAACCGCCGCGGCGAGCGGGATCCCCCCGAGGCGCTGGCCGGACCCGCGCCCGCCGTCGGCCCCGCGATCTCGACCCGCCCGCCGGGCGGTCGGATCGCGGCTGGCTACAACCTCGCCTGCCGCGTTGGCCCGCGCGGGCGGGCGGCCTGCTGGGGCAGGCCGGAGCTGGTGCGCGGGCTACCCGCCGAGGAGCTGCGTCAGCTCGCCGCGGGCGAGAACCACGCCTGCGGCCTCAAGCTCGACGGCATGCTCGAGTGCTGGGGCGACGACACCTACGGGCAGACCCTCTTCCCCAGCCTGATGCCCATGACGGATCTCGCCCTGGGCGAGGCCCACGGCTGCAGCGTGCGGGCCTCCAGCGGCGCCATCGTGTGCTGGGGCGCGGGCCGCGATCGCTCGGGCGGCGCGCACCGGGGCCAGGCAAGCCCGCCCCGGGGCGAGTTCATTCGGGTTGCGGCCGCCGGCCTCGACACCTGCGGCCTGCGCCGCGACGGGGTCGCGATCTGCTGGGGGGCGAGCTACTCCGACGCCACGACCCGGATCGACGGGCCGTTCGTCGAGATCGCCCTGGGCAACGGTTTCGGCTGCGGCCTGTCCCCTTCGGGCGAGGTCCGCTGCTGGGGCAGCATGCAGGGGCAGCCGCCCGCCGCCGGGCTGAGCGCCGTGCGAGCTGGCTACGCCACGGCCTGCGGGATCCATGCTGACGGGAGGGTCACCTGCTGGGAGGGCTCGCTCGGGGATCCTCCGGCCGAGCTGCGCTTCGCGGACATCAGCCTGGGCCGGAACTACGCGTGCGGTCTCACGACCGAGGGCGCGACCGTGTGCTGGGGGAGCGCGGGGCACGGGCAGACCAACCCACCGAGGTAACGGTGCCCCGTGGGGTTCCGGGGGCCCCGTCCGGCGCCACCCGCCTGGCGCTGCCCTTCAGCCCGGCCTCGAAGACCAACGTCCCGTCCCAGCCGGTGGCGTAGATGGCCCGCTCGATGCGCAGCGGCTCGAACCGCTTGGGCCCGACGGCCACCTGGGCCTCGAGCGGGCGCTCGCGATTCCCGCGCACCGCGCCGACCAGCCGGGTCACGGCCACCTTGTTCGGGTAGCCGAGCTCCCAGGCGGACCCGGGGGCCTGCCGGCTGCTGGGACCCACGCTGATCACCGCCACCTCGGGAGTGACCTCGTCCATGAACTCCCGGTTCGGCCCGGTCCCGCCCCCGTGGCGCGCGGCCTGCACGATGTCCACGTCCAGGGCCCTGGAGCCGATCATGGTGCTCAGCAGGACGGAGCGGCCGGTCTTCTCGAGGTCCGACAGCAGCAGCACGGAGGTCTCGCCGAAGTCCACGCGCAGCACCATGCTGCGGTTGTTCAGGTTCTCGAAGTCGCGCCGCTCCCAGTCGGTGGGCTGGAGCTCCGGCCCGCTGTAGAGCACCCGGATGTCCGGATCGAAACCCGGACACTGGATGGGATCGACGACCGCGTCGGACAGCCCCCGCATCGGCAGGACGTCGTTCTTGGCGATCCGCGCCAGGGGGATCTGCTCCGCCGCGGCCCACAGGTGGATCCGCTTGAGCTCCTCCGCGCCCGAGGAGGACTCCTGGCCGTTGGTGATGATGTTCTGGATCTTGAACGGAGAGTCGATCGCCAGGAGGAAGGAGGCCCCGCGCACGTGGTCGATCAGCGGGTGGGTCACGGCGACCAGCGCCAGGGTGCGCTGGAGGTCGGCCCGGCGCTCGAAGAACGCGGTCAGGTAGGACCTCAGGGCCTGGACGCCGTCGAAGGCGGCGTTCTGCTCCCCGCCGAGGTCCACCAGCATGGCCCCGCAGGGGAACTCGAACAGGGTCGCGTTGCCCTGGCCGACGTCGATGAAGTGCACCCGCATGGAGGCGCGCGGGTCGAGGGTCGCGGCCGGCGGCCCCGGATCCGGCAGCACCTCGGCGCCGGAGCAGGCGGCCAGGACGAGCGCGAGGAGCGCCGGCAGGCAGGTCGGAAGGGTGCGTCGCATGGTTCGCCTCCCGGGCGGATGGTAGCACCCCGCCAGGAGCCCCTTCAACCCACCCCAGGCGTCCTCTGCCCCTCGCCACCCCGGGTGGCGCGCACCTCCGCACCGAGGGCCCGACCAGGAGCGCGGCACCTCACCTGGGCCTCGCGGACCGCCCGCACCGGAACCCGAGGTCGTCGACCGCGTACAGCGGGCCGTACCTGAGCCAGAGCGAGGCCCGCTGAAAACCCGGGTCGCCCAGGCTCCACGAGCCGCCGCGCATCACCCGGGCGAGCCCCGCCGAGGAAGAGGTCCACTCCCACACATTCCCGCTCATGTCGCACAGCCCGCTCACGCTGTGGCCCGCGGGCTTCGAGCACACGGGCCAGGTCGAGTCCAGCCCGCAGCCCCTGCCGCCCTGGCTCCAGATCGCCCGCTCGCAGCTCACCTCCTGATCACCCCAGGGGTACTGCCGCTCGCCCCCGTCCGAGGCCTCGGCGAACCACTCCTGTTCGGTCGGCAGCCGTGCGCCTGCCCATTCGCAGAAGGCGGTCGCCTGGTTCCAGTCCACGCAGTTGACCGGGTGCTGCTCCCGGCCCGCCTGGCCCCAGTTGCAGCTCCAACCGGTCTTCGGCGCGCTGCACCTCTCGGCCTCCACGCAGGCGCGGTACTGGGCCACGGTCACCTCGCTCCTGGTGAGCTCGATCCCGGCCGGACGGCTGAAGACCCACTCGAGCGCTGCGTTCCCCGCCGGTCCCCCGTCCGGCCTGCCAGCCTTCTTCTTCTCCTCCTCCTCCAGCGCGAGCTTCTGCGCGAGCTCCTCCTCCAGGAGCCTCTGCTTGCTGCCATCTCCGGTCTGCTTGCGCGGCCTGGCGTCCTGGGCCAGGGTCCCGAAGGTCGTGGTCAGGGCGAGGCCCAGGTAGAGCAGGCCTGCGGCCATGGGGCGGATGCGCATCCGGGACCTCCGGGGTGATCCTGGGAGTGATGGTAGGCCTGGCCAGGCGTGGCGGGCAAGGTAGCGCGGGCCATCGGCTGCAGAAGGGCTGCGCCCACGGCCTCCTGTAGCTGCTGTGGGTGGTTGGCACCAGCGTACCATGGGGACACGCCAACGAGACGGAACGCCTCCTGGAAAGGTGCCGGGACCCGCGCCGGCTTCCGCCCCGCCTCGTGTCGGCCCTTGTACTTCTTCGAACAGTCGGATACTTTTTTCAAGCCGGTTATCCGGACAGAGAGGCTGTGAACATGGACGAAGTCCGCGCAGCGCAAATCCTGGATGCGGCCCTGGACATGATCGGCAAGCAGGGCTCCCACCGGGTGACCCTGGAGGGGGTTGGTAAGCGGGTCGGGCTCACCAAGAGCGCCATCTACCACTACTTCGCCAGCAAGCAGGACATGGTTCGCGCCCTGATTCTGCGCGAGGGGACGAGGATGATGACGGCCCTCGAGCGCGCTGCCGAGCACACCGCTGACCCCGCAACCAAGCTCCGGGCCATCCTGCGCGCCCGGGCCGAGTACCTGTCGCGTATGGGCGGACCCTTGACCTGGAGCCTGGAGACCGCGCTCGACATCGAGTCCATCATCCGGGAGGTGATCCCCGTCCTCCGCGGGGCCGAGCAGGACCTCTACGCGAGCGTCCTCAGGCAGGGCAAAGCGAACGGCAGCCTCGCGGTGGCCAACCCTGAAGCGGCGGCCAAGATGCTGGGCAACTGCCTGTACGGCTTCGACCAGGGCACGATGTACACGCGCAACGCGAAGGCCAAGAAGGAGCAGCTTGACGCGCTCCTCCAGATGGTGGTCGAGGGCTTTCTGGCGAGGGGCAAGTAGGACGGATTCAACGTTCCTCGAACTCGACCTGCGTCTCGACCCCAGTCACTTGCTCACCCATCGCCTCCAGGGCCGCCTTGGCGGCCTGACGGACGTAATACTCACGGTGGGGCTTGCCTTCGCTCGGATAGACAGACACGTAGGAGTCGTCCTGGAGAAGGGTCCTGAGAGCGGGGATCGCCTCCCGGATGTTCATCTGCCCAACGGCCAGGGCGCCTGTCTCGCGCTCCACAGGCTCCTTCGAGGCGAGCAGCTCCACCGCCCTCGTCCGGAACCAGCGAGTTGCCTCGGCCAGGGGCTCCTTCGGCGGCGTTACGGCGACACGGCCACGGCCCAGGTCGAGGACCACGATCTCGCCGGAATCCGACCGGAGGAAGAAGTACCGCTCGTCCTGGCTGATGAACCCCATCGCGTTCCGGTACCAGTGCGTTCCCGCCGTGGTCAAGCGCCTCCCCCACCGCCGTTCGAGGTCAGCGCTGAGTTCCTTCAGCCCGAGCTTGATCGGCTCCGGGGGGGCAGCGCGAAAGATCTCGAGCGCGCCCTCTCTGGCCGTGGGGTTGAGCCGCACCTCGACCTTGCCGCTGGTGCCATGGAACCGACGACTCGAGTGGGGCGTGGTGGCCCGAGATGAGCCCTCAACGAGAAGAAGCAGGGCCAGGGCGGCCACGACTGGGGCGGCGAAGACACGCATCGGGAGCCTCCTGGCGGTTCTGGGGATGGATCGTAGTCGGCCAAGGGCGGGAGGGCAAGGGCGGGAATGAAGGTCTACTGGAGCAACTCCGCCGGGATCTCGACCCTACTCAGCGTGTCGATGCCCCCTACGAATATCCTGCAATGGTCTCGCGTGCTGACGACCGCCTCGAGCGACTCCTCGTCGATCCAGGCGCTCGCAAGCCCCACACCCGTGGCCACGTCCATGACGCCCAGGATGCTCGGTGGGTCGTTGAAGGAGTACGCCAGAGCCACCCTGGTCCTGCCTAGCACCGTGCCATCCTCGCACCAACCCGGCTGGAGGTTGGGATGCTTACCCAGGCGCTCCCAGGTGTCGAGGTCGCGAACCCACCATTGCGTCGACAGCCCGCCACCTCCGATGAGGGTCCGGAGGTCTTCATCCACCTCGAGCCAGGACGCACTGTCCAACCTGTTCACCATCTCGGCCACCTGGTTGGTGTCGAGGTCGAGGGTGAAGTCGTGCATGCTCTCCGGGGCAACGACCATGTAGGTGGCCTGTACCAAGTGGCCATCAAAGGCTATACCGACAGTCGTGCCGTGGGTCCCGGGGATATCGGCGCGTCTCTCCATGGTCAGTTCGCCGGTCTCGAGATCCAAGATGGGCACGTCGATGCCCGCCTCGACGACCGCGTCGAACTCGTAGTGTTTGGCAGGGCCAAGGGCGAAGACCGCGCGCTGGCCATCGTTCATCGGTGCGAGCCCGACGAAGTTGCGACCGGTCAGGTCATAGACATTGCCGTTGTAGGGGGAGTCCGGGTCCCGGTAGGACGGGAACTCCCAGAGCGCGTCCAGCCCCCGGGTGGCCAGGTCCACCTTGCCCATGATCATCCTGGAGGGCGAGGCCGAGGGGAAGTGGGAGTTGCCGTAGTAGGCGTAGACCTTGCCCCCGATGCGCTTGATGCGGCAGTAGCCGTCCGGTCGGTCCGGGTCCTCGCCCAGGGTCACCCGGGCCTTCTCCTCGAGGGTCTCGGCGTCGTAGAGGATGACCTCGCCGCCCATGGAGCAGGCCACCACCTCGGTCTCATCCTCGCTCAGGGTCACGTCGGCCAGGAACTCGTCGTGGGTGCTCCTGGTCACGAACTCGAGCTTCAGGAGCCCATCGGGGTTCACGTCGCCGTCCAGGGAGCCGTCCGAGTTGCCCTGGTGGCCCTCGTCGCAGCCGACGGGGAGGCCAGCGAGGAGGAGCGAGAGAACGGCGGTTCGGACCTGCATTCCTGTCCCTCCCGAAGGACCGATTCGCAGCTTCCATCCAATGAACCCGCGGCACAAGGCCCAAAGGTGGTCCGCATGAACCCACGAGGGCGCATGATGCGGGCCGGCGGGAACCCTTGGCCCAGCTCCGCTGGGCCGAGGGCTGCTCGGCCTGCGGCCTCGCTGTCGAACAGGGCATTTTCGTGATTGTACCGCCGCCGACATTCGCAAAAAGGGCTCCCCAGGAGGGGGAGCCCTTTTTGCGGATGGAGGCGGCGGGAATCGAAAACTAGAAGGGGCGTTTTGAAAAACCTTGGCGGCACGCGCCGTTAGACCAATTTCTCTTGCGCCTCTTGAAGTTGCTCGTTCCGTCCTGTTCCGTCCAGTTCCGTCTGAAACCGTCCTGTGGTGCAGAGTCACGGCCCCAGTACGGCCCCGGTTTCGGACCCACAGTGGGTCTGGGCCAGCGCCTGGACCCTCAAGGACCGACGGCCGCGGAACCAGCACAGCGAAACCCGAAGACGCTGTACCCGACGACCGGGGGAATTCCGCGGCGGGTGGAGGCACGCGAGCCCCAGGTACCGAGGTCCCAGGAGCCGCCCCGCATAGAACGGTTTTCTCCGCTGCTCAGCCCGGCCGGGTCGCGCTCGGGCGAGCCCTGGTAGTAGCCCTCTCCATACCAGTCCGCGCACCACTCCCACACGTTCCCCAGCATGTCGTACAGGCCGAAGGCGTTGGGCTGCTTCTCGCCCACGGGGTGGGTCACACCGCCAGCGTTGCCTCTGTGCCAGGCGATAGCATCGAGTTCCCCGTACTTCGGCCTGGTCGTCCCTCCCCGTGCCGCCTTTTCCCACTCCGCCTCGGTGGGCAGACGCTTCCCGGCCCATTCGCAGTACCCCTTGGCCTGGCTCCAGTCCACGCAGTTGACAGGGTGGCTCTCCTTGCCTGTGACACCCCAGGTGCATTTGTCGCCCTTCGTCGGCGCGCTGCACCGACCTGACTGCATGCACCTCTGGTATGCCGCCACCGTGACCTCGGTCGCGTCCAGGGAGAACTCACTCACCCAGACCTTATGGGCCGGCTTCTCGGGGTCCTCGCACTCCTCGTCCCCGGGGCTGCAGCCCATCAGGAACTCTCCAGCCGGAATGAGCACCATGCCCTCTGGTAAGCCCCTGAGCTCCACCTCCACCTTGCTGACCTGCTTTTCCACGAGCGAGAGCGCCTTCTTGATCGAGCCCAGCTTGGCGTGCCGGACCTCGACCTCCTTGGCGCACACCGACACCTTGAACCGCCCCGGAGTGGTGCCCACCTTCACTCCGTCGACCAGTACGTCCGCCTCCAGGTCGTTGCCCTTCCCGTCCTTGGCCTTCACCTCGAGCCCGGCCTCCTTAGCCGCCGGGCTGACCGACACCTCGCGGACCTGGCCGAGTTCAACCTTCACCCGCTCGCCGGCATCCGCATGGCAGGGACCGCCCACCAAGACCTCGTAGCCACCGGGCGCCACCTCCTTCTTCTCCAGGGGTGTGTTCCCGGACGGCTGGCCGTTGATGGTCACCGGCAGCCCGGCTGGCGTCGAGCGGACGGTGAGCCAGCCGAAGGCCGGCTTGAGTTCCCATTCGAGCTTGGCGCCCTTGACCACCACGACCCGCTCGCTGCGCTGCGATCGGTTTCGCTACTTTCCCGCAGTTTCCCCACCCTCCGTCGGCTTCACAGTGGGCCCGTCCGTATCGGCGATGGAAATGTCGATATCGTAGGGCGGTTTTGCTTCCAAGACAACATTGCCACCTGCAGAGATCTTCGTCACAAACGAGAGTTTTCCAGATTCAGCAACTGGAAGAGTGATGGACGGTGAGGCAATTCCAAACAATGCCTGTCGCCCAGTCGCCGTGATAGTTCCATCAAGCCTGGCGAACTCCTTTGCACCATGAAATATCAATATTTGAAAACTTTCAGGAATTGGATCTTGCGCTTCAATAAAGAAACGGAAAAACACCGCACACCGAAATGGAACCGGCCTAGGCGTGCCAGTACGAACTTGGAGGGCAACATTATGTCCAAACACGCCCATGAATGAGAGCTTGCCTCCTACTTCACTCCGAATATCATCACAAATAATGAAATCAAGTAGCTTCATGCGTTCCTCGTCTGTTGAATACAGCTAACGATTCAACACTCACCAGGCTTTTCAGCGATATATTCCAGGGCAGGTTCTGGCTTCGCGATCTCCCAGCCACTGCTGGATGTTTGGATGGAACCAGCATTCGCATCACGAAGCTGAAACTCCGCGCGTACATTCACAATCCCTGCAGATGCAGCAACGCCAACCTGAACAGAATCCACTCTTTCTCGCAGCTTAGACAATAGCAGATCGGCAGCAGCCCTAACGAGTTCGGAATTCGCAGCAGAGCGATCAAACCCAGAAACAGCAACATTCAGTAACCATGGAAATGTCCATACGGCGCGAAGGAGAGCAAGAGGTGCAGCAGAGAGTCCACCCACCTTCCACCGGGCAGTAGTGCGCGCAGGGAGACGAAGAGCTCTCTCGAAATAGGCCAAGCTGATGCCCATCGCCGCAAGACCATCAAACATCTTCACGACAGACTCATCAATGGATTTCTTCATTGCGGCTTCGACGATCGCGTCGTTCTCGCCGGTAAAGTCTCCAGATTCACCACATGTGGCGCAGGTGTACTGCGCAGTTGTGAACGATGCGTCAACTCCGTACGGTACAGGCAAAGTCTCTTCAACCCGCTCTCGCTTCACATCAGTCGAACCACAAGCTGGGCATCTAATTTCCATAACCTGCCTCCTACTATCGTCCCGCTGGGAGTGCGGGCGTTTTCGCGACGAGGCATCGAGGATCAGGATGAATGTTTTCCTTGAATGACTTGACTATCCATTTGTATCTTCCGTTTCTACTCTGAAAAATTGCAATGTATCCGAAGATACGCGACTCGAAGCTATACGCATAGACAAGAATCGGGTTTGCAAGATCTGGGTTATTCATCCATGGCACGGAGTTGATAAAAACTGGATGCTCCAAGCCTCCCCCAGCGATGAAGCCAATGACTTCCGCTTGGGTCAGAAGGCGAAAATCGCTTCTTGCTGTCTCAAGTGCTCCTTTGGTCACCCAAACAAGCTTCGGATGGTCGCAATCGGCTACGAATTCTGCAAAAATTTCTAGAGGTGTTGGTGTCGTTGGCATTTTCACGCTACGCTCCAGAAAGTAGCCATTATTTATACGCTCCGTGATAAAAAGCAAGGGAAAAATGCTTTTCGGAGTGCCCCGAGATCGTTCCTGAATACCGGAATTACCAACCTGCTCATGACGATTTCCTGGTCGGCGATTCTCACCACACGTGGAGCTTCACCCTCAGATCCTCGACCATGCTCTCAGGCAAGGGTATCAGATCTAGCTGGCCAGAGGCACCCTCGGCCAGGTCATGCTCGTCCGAGCCCTCACGGTCCGCGGCGGCCAGGTCGCCGCCGGTCAGGAACTCGAAGGCCTGGGCACGCAGGCGCAGCTCCTCGAACATGCGCTCGTCATACGTCCCAGCCAGGAACGGCAGGCCGATCTCGAGGAAGGCCCCATCTTGCCTGGCGTGCTCCCGGTCGGCCTTGCTACCGATGCGATCGGTGCGGCCGGTGCGCTGCTCGAGCACGGCCGGGTTCCAGGCCAGGTCGTAGTGGATCACGTTGCGGCAATGACGGTGGAGGTCGATGCCCTCCTGCCCCACCGAGGTGCAAATGAGGATCTCCGGTTGCAGTGGGGTGTTGAAGCCGATGAAGATGCGGCTCCTGGTCTCCTTGCCTTGCGAGCCGGTCACCAGGGCGACGTACTTGTCCTTGAAGCGTGTCGCTTCCAGGAGGGCTCCCCGGGCGGTATCCGTCTTACTGGCATCACCGCTCGCAGCCCGCAGGTCCCCCAGGAAGGCGACCATGCGGTCGGCCATGCTCTCCACCTGGCCTTCCAGGGGCGCGAAGAACCGCTCCACCAGCAGGTGGCCCCAGCCCTCCTCGGCCAACTCCGAGCGCTCGGGTAGCAGGCGCAGGAGAACCGACTCCCGAAGCAGCGTCCGGCGGAGAGCCTGGAGGACCAGCCGCCGGGTGGACCAACCGGTCTCACCGTCCTCCGTGGTCAACGCCTGGAGCTCGCGGTGCAGGGCCCTGACAACGGCAGGCGCGCGGTCCTTCACGGCCAGCGTCCGCGGGTCGGCCCCCAGCCACAGGCTCGGTCCCTGGCTATACGCCCCAAAGATGCCTCCTGCGGTCGTCTGGGTCCGCTTCCAGCGGTCCTCGAGCACGACGGCCAGAGCCGCCACCTCGGATTCTCCAGGTTCGGCGGTCTTAGGTTCGTAGACGGTGTGGATACCCCGTTCGTCGAACTCGGCGCGCTCCGCACCCTCGTCCCCGTCCTCATCCTGGTCGTCATCCACGTCCGGATCATCGCCGTAGGGCCGCTTGACCCACATTGGATCGACCATCCTCTCAAGGAGGGCCTGACCCACGGCATCGATCCCGGGCAGATGCAGCAGCCGATGCGCGAGCACGTGCTCGGTCGCCCGGTTCAGGAACACCCGGTCCACCTTCTCGCCACGGAAATCCTCGTTGCGGTAGCTCAGGGACAGCTTCGCCAGCTCCCCGAAGTCCTTACCCTGGAGATCGAGGTCCTCGGGGTCGAAAGGCGCGGGAGTGCCCTCGGGCCGTCCCCAGTACCAGGACCACAGCACCCGGTCCAGCCCCAGGGTGATGAGGTCCCGGTCCCGTCCCTGCAGGCGGCTGCGGAGTGCCTTCAGCGACTCCTTGCCACCCAGGCAGCGCTCGCGCCTCCGGGCCAGCTCCTTGCGAATGTGCTCGTCGAGGATGTCCCGGAGCCGCTCGGCCGTGTTCAACCGGAAGCAGAAGATCAGGGTCTTCTCACCCGCGCGCCAGGCCGCCATGACCCGCTCGGCCATGGCCTTCACCTTGGGATGCTGCGGGTCCTGTTCGGGCGAGACCAGCTCCCGGAGCAGATCGAGGTAGGCTTTGCCCTTCCCAGTAGCGCCGAGCTCCCGGTCCACCTTGCGGCCCTTCTCGCTGTGAAGCAGGGTCGAGTAGCAGCCGGTGAGCTCGCTCCCCAGCGCGGTTTTGCCCCTGCCCTTGTTCCACAGGGACACGCAGCGCATGAGCAGGTAGTGGGGCAGCTCCCCCTCGCCTCGCACGTCGATGCCCGGTGAGGAGTGGATGAGGTGTCGGTCCGACCGCTTGGCCACAGCGGACACACCGGCGGGGTACTCCCGGCCCACCAGGAAGGCCCTGTGCTGGGTCCGCCGCCTGTGACGGACGACCAGCGCCCCCAGCTCCTGGGAGTAGTCCGCGTTGTAGGCGTAGAGCTGCAGGGCCACTCGGACCAGCTCGCGCAGGTTGGGGTCCAGCGGGGCCACGGCCGGATCTACGATGGCGCGCATCGCCTTCTCGTCGAGCGTGCCCTTCTTGGTGGCCAGCTCGTGGAGCTGTTCCCGCGCGGTCACCAGGGCTGGGGAGCGCCAGACCCTGTCCAGGTCGGCGCTGCTCACGTCAACGGGCAGCCTGCGCCAGGCCTTGGCTACCGCACGGCTGCAGAGCTCGGAGCGCTCCAGGACCGGACGGATGGTCTCCTCGCGGTGCTTCCTGAGATGCTCCTGGCGTTCCTTCCGTTCTCCTGCGCCGTTGCCTATGCCCATGTGGTCGGAGATCTGGAGCACGCTCAGGATCTCCTCGGGCCGGAGCTGGAACGGGGTCGCGGTGAGCAGGAGCGCCCGCCGGGCGCGGGGCGCCAGGACCTCGATGAACCTGTCGTAGCCGTTCTTGTGGTTCTTCCAGTTGTGCGCCTCGTCCACGATCACCAGGGGGATGTGCCGGAGCAGCAGGTGCGGAACGATGGACCGGTAGACTTCCGTAAGCCGGTTGTCGAGCTTCTTGAACTCCTCGTCTCGGTTGCGTGCGTAGGGCTGGGCAATGGCGCGGCAATCCTCTGGCAGGCGGTCGAGCTCGTCCCTGTCCCGAAGCTTGCCGAGCGCCCCCACCGCCTCGGCCTGGGTGAAGATCTCTCCGCTCTCGCGCTCTTCCTCGTCCATGAGGGCGTCAGGATTGGAGGGCCAGCCCTCGGGCGCACCCTTGAGCAGGTGCGCGCGCTGGTCCCGGGTGAACGCCCGAGCCCAATGGCGGAACAGGGCCTGCAGGATGAACCGACGCTTGAGGTCGTACTTGCTCAGCTTCCCGCCCGAGAAGATGCCCATGCTGGCTACGATCACCCGGTCGTTGACGCTCCGGTCCCGGAGCGCCAGGGCTAGCTCGTCCAGACGCTCAACCCTCCTTGGGGCGAACCAGGCCTGGGCCTCCTTGCGGAAGGGCTCCTTGACGCAACGCTTGACGAACTCACCTACCTCCCGCACCCACTTGTCGAACAGCGCCGGGTTCTGCGGGGTCAGGACCACCACCCGCCGGTAGCTGCTCGAGAACTCCGGCTCCATCTCGGCCTTTCGGAACTCGAGCAGGATCGAGTAGGCCACGGCCAGAGCCACGAAGGTCTTCCCCATGCCGACTTCGTCCGCCAGGATCTGGAGCTCCCATCGGCTGCTCGGCCGCCGGTGGTAGAAGCGATCCAGGATCTCCTGGGCCGTGGCCATCTGCCGCTTGCCGTCGTCCGGGTCCTTCAGCCGGGTGTGGTCCAGCCCAAGGTCGATCTGGTCCGAGAAGGCGATCACGACCCCACCTCCTCGTCCCTGCGCAGGCTGGCCACCATGTTCTGGTACCTACGGAAGGCGCTTCGCCCGCCGAACTCGGCCCGGCCTCCCTGGATCTCGGCCAGGAGCCGCTCGAGCTGTCGCAGAGCCTCCTGGGCGTGCTCGCGCCAGACTTTGCCCGCGTCGACCTGGTCCGCGGCCTGGAGAACCTCGCGCACGCAGGCCATGAGCTCGACCACCTCGAACGCCCCCGCCACCGCGGTCCGGCGCCCGGTCTTCACCGCCTCGAGAGCCTTCCGTGAAAGTGCAAGCGGGCTCAGCGGGCCGAGCAGGGCAATCCGCATCCTGCTGGCGATCAACCTGGAATCCGCCAGGACAGCGCGGACGCCGGGCAAGGCCTCGACGAATTCCCGGACCTGGTAGGACTGGATGCGGGACTTGTCGACCTCGCTCTCGGTCATGGGCTGGAGGCCCAGAGGCGACCGTTCCTCCTCGCTTCCGGCCACGGCCTCCTCCCAGGAGATCCGGCCCCGGAAGTAGTCCAGGAGGCTCGCCTCGCTGAGATCGTCACGCAGCTCGCCGAGGGGCAGCTCCAGCCGCCCCTCCTCCGAGAGGTTGACCGGGAAGGCCACCGGCGCCAGCGCCGCGGGCCAGGCCACCAGCACCTGCTTCTGGGCGAGGAGCCGCCGACGCAGGTCCTCGTCCAGGGCGACAGCGTGCTCGACAAGGGCAGACTTGCCGCTCGCCTCGAGCAAGAGGGTGTCGGGGCCGCCGTCTCCACCGACGGAGACCGCCCAGGAGGCGGGCTGTTTGTCAGGCTCGGTCACCAGGACGAGGCGGAGGTCCTGCGTCCCGGGCGAGCAAGGTTCCAGCCGCGCCTCGCGCAGGAACATGGGCCAGCAGGGCGCGTCTTCCTCCTTCACCTCGATCTCGTACTCGGCCACGGCCTTCGATGCCGACGGGCCGATCGTCAGCTTCTCGCCTTCGAAGGGAGGCAATAGCGCCGTGAGCGACTCCCTGTCCTTGCCCTGGCGGAGCAACGCCACCCCGGCTTCCACGTTGGGTACGACATGAGGCAGGCCGAAGCCCCAGCCGCGAAGCGTGAAGTTGGCCGAGCCCAGGTAGGCCAGCGATGATGACTTGCCCGTGAGCAGCACCACCTTGGCATGGAGCGGTCGCACGCCCTGGTAGTCTTCGATGTCGGGTGCCTCGCCGCTATCGGGCACAAGCCTCACGGCCCGGGCTGTCCCGGTCGCGCCCAGGGCAGTCAGGTCGAAGCGCCAGTGGTCCGCTGGCAGCAGTGGCACGAGTCCATGCTGGGTGGCGGCGAAGCCGGAGCAGTAGAGCTCGACCTGGGCACCGGAGGCCAGGCATTCCCGACGCCGGAGCTCGCCCAGGAAGGTCCCCAGGGTGGAGGCTGCGTGGCCCTTGGACCAGAAGGGCGACACGATGGCGATTCGCTCCACCGGCTCGTCGGCGGGCCAACGCTCCAGGAAGCTCCTCCACAGCGGCCGGCCAGCGCCGGACCAGAGGAAGGCGTCCTCTGGTCTGTCGGCACGAACTAGCCGGGCCGCCCGCCAGGTGCGCAGCTTGTCCCCTGCATCCTGGAGGACCTGGCGGTCCGATCTGTCGAGCCAGCGCCCGAGGACTTCGCCCAGGCCGTCGATGGCCGAGAGCAGGAGTGAAGCAGACTCGATCTGCTTGGGGCCGGCCTCGATCCAGGCGGCCACTTCGCGGTTGGTGCGGTAGCCCGGTTGGGTCAGGTTGGCGCTGCCCACAAAGAGGCGGACCGCCTCGCGGTGCACCAGGAGCAGCACCTTGGCGTGGAGCCGGCCCTGCGGCAGGCCCACGGGCCGCAGGTTGATGTGGATGTGGCTGGGTCGGCCATGGTAGCGGGTGGCCTCCATGAGCACCGAGGCACTGACGAGCTCGGCCAGCTTCCCGATCAGGGCGACCTGGCTCGTTCGGCTGCGGTCGTCCCAGGCGCCCAGCCCCAGCACCGAGGGCAGGAAGTCCGTGTCGAAGAACTCGGGCTGCAGCTCGTAGGTAGTGGCGAGCAGGCCCTCCAGCGGTCCGTGCTCGGCCCCGAGCACCAGCCGGTCCACGAGCTTCCGGGCCTCGATGCTCTGGTCCTTGGGCTTCATGCCGACCTCGACGCTTCGAGCAGGGCCAGCACCGACCGGAGGCGGTACTCGTGGGCCGGGATGTTTTCCGGCGCAGTCACCTCGCGCTGCCAGCGTCCCACCCGCAGTATTGTCAGGCTCAGGCCCTTGTCGCCACGCTTGACCCACGAGGACTTCTTATGCCCGCCATCCCACTTGCCGCTCTGGATCTCGGAGTGCCGGTCGATGAGGGCATCGATGAAGCCAGTCCCGGAATCGCAGGTCGCGCTCAGGGAATCCAGGAAACCTCGGGTGTCCTGGATGCGCAGCCACTCCCCGACGGCCTGCAGGTACTTCTGGAGCTCGTCCAGGGTGCGCGTGAGGTTCTGGATCTCAGCCGGCAGCCTCTTTCGCGCCTCACGAAGGGCATCGTCCTTGGCCAGTTCTTCGGCGCAGGCCAGGCCGGTCGCCGCCTGGCGGCAGCCCATGAGGATGCGCTCGAAAGCCATCAGGGTGAGGCGGTAGCAGCGCTCGTAGGCCAGGATGGCGCGCATGGCGGCCCGAAGATCCGCGTCTTCGCCCTTCTCCGACAGCTTGCCCGAAACCCGTTCGAGCCACTCGAGCTCGCGCTCCTTCTGCTTCAGGGGGTACTTCTGCAGGAGCCTCGCGGTCCGCCCCCTGTTCATCTCCCGCTCGTCGAACAGGGCGTCCCCGAGCAAGCGTCCTTCGACCGGGCCAGGGTCCGCGGTCAGAAAGGCCTTCTCCCCCCATTTCGCAAGGGTGGCGAGCCCTACTTCCCCATTTTCCCGCACGGCGCGCTTGAGTGAGTCGGGTGCCTGGGACTCTCCGAAAAAAGCCTCTGCGAGCCTCTCGCCGGAGTCCGGGGTGAGCCCGTAGGCGGTTCTCTCCAGGAGCCGCATCTGCTCGGCCACGGCTCCGTAGATACCGAGTGCGCCGTAGGGCTCCTGGCGGGAAAGCAGCCGGAACTTCGAAGAGCAGCTCGTGGCCGAGCGGCGGTCCAGAGACTCGGCCTCGGCGAGCGCGTAGGTCACACCCCGGAGCCCGCTGCATTCCTCCTTCCTACGCCCAGCCGCCAGCACGTTGGCCAAGGCCCAGAAGCGCTCGAATCGCAGGGCGGTCTCGCGCCGCTTGGCGCGGGCATTCCGTGGCGCCTCGCCCTGTTCCACCTCAGCGAGCGGAACCCCGGCGCACAGGAGGGACAGGTAGCGGGGCTGATTGGCCACGTTGGTCAGGCCGGGCAGGATCTGGTCCGCCAGGAACAGGTATCCCCGCTCGAAGCCCATGGGGTCCACGCTGGAACCCGGGAGGTCACTGGGGTCGAACGATGACAAGAATGCAAGATTGGTTCTCATACCTGCAATCGCTCTACTGTCTATATTGGACGCGTTCAGAAAGGTACCTTGATTCGTCTCTTGAGTTTCTCATCCATCCTACCTGTGATGATGAATCTGAAGAAGTCCTCCTTTTCAAGTAGTCTTATCTGTCTGCTCCCAGGCTCACCCTCACTTTCGACTCTTTCTCGTGCTTCTTCTGTAAAGCCAAATACTGACACAAAACAAAGATTAGCATCGCCAATTTTCTCAAGAATGTCTTCGATTTCTGGCCAATCTACTTTGGAATCCTGGCGGCGTTTTACCTGAACTCGCCATATATCAAATCCAAGCTCACCGCGATCGAAACGCGCCTCAGCATCAATTACTGGCTGGTTGCCGCCAACTTTCCCCACCTCTGCACCTTGCGCTCGAAAGTACTCGGCGACTAGAGTTTCCCAGTCCTTCTCATTAAGCACCATGCAGCGGTCCATCACAATTTTCTGTAGATTCTGATAGGCAGCTTCCAGTTCTGGTTCCGCTGCAGCGATCTCTTCAGGCGATACCTTGTTGGCTAGGCCCTCGATCGTCTCGTAGCCCCAGCTGATGTCCCAAAACGACATTCGCGGGCCCAACAAGCTTCCTTTCAGTGCCCCATAGAAGTCGAGGATCGGGATTGGATCAATCGGATACTCGACCTTACGATAATGCCAAATGTCAGTCTCATCATTCGTCTCAAAGTCTCGATACATTGGGTCCGATACAACTCTGCAAATTCGTACGTGCTTCCTGGGTGGGTCATAGTAGAGCATGTAGTCGCCAACACTGCATTCATGATAAAAAGACCAAAGCTGTCCAGCAGACCGTCCGGCAGCTCCGCTGCTTGAGCAGTAGTCAGGGTAGTTCTTCCGAAGAGCGGTCTTTAAGACGCCCCAATCTTCCTTCTTTATAACTTCCGGGTCGATCTTGGGCCATCCGAGGCCAACAACTCGGCGCTTTTCGCAGAAGTCCACACAGATTCCCCCGGAACCCAGCTTGATCGCCCAAGCTCGCTCAGCCATGCTTATTCTCCCCTTTTTTGTCTATTTCATTTCCCTCTTTAGTTCTCGAACTATTGGGTCGAAATAGAACTTCTATGCTCCTCTCCATTGACCTGTTGAATGCCAGCTGCATCTCTATAATCGGTTTCAGTCCCCTTGGATCACAATGCCTGCTTAGGAACCAACTCCGAAACGACTGTGCAATTCCTTCGTTCACAATTACATTTCCGAATTCTATCCTTGATACATACTCTATTAGGTATCTGAAAATAGTGATTCCGCCGCCAGCCGCGACGAATGCCATCAGCTCTTCTGAGTCAACAATATGCCATCCTGCAAATCTAGATCTGTTTTCGTCAAACCATTCACTTTCTTCTTCATTGAGTCGTTGCTTCACCTCAGATTCTACATATTGCCTGAAGATACCCATATGGAAAATGGGTGGCATCGTATTCACAACACCCAGCAGAAATATTCTTCCTGCGGTAAGAACGCGTCTACTGGTAGTTTCATTCTCAGGATTCAGGCGTCCCTGCTTCGCCCCCTTCTCTAGGTTGAAGAGGTACTTGATTGACTTCCAAATAGCCTCTCCCAGCGCACCATGCACATCTTTCTTTATAGCATCAAGATCATATCCAAAAAATGCCCCCGGAGAAAGGCTCTTCAACTTAGCTTGTATGAGTACTAGACTATCCCCATTGAAAATTCCGAAATCTGGACTATCTAGACTTTCTGGCTTGCCTTTTCTGCTCAAGTACCTATGCTGACGGAATAGGTGTTCTGGATTTATTGTTTTTTTCAAGCAGAAGGCAACGAGTTCTTCAAACCTATTTCCCATTCTCTCGCTAAATTCATTGGTCCAATATGATGGTTGCCCAAGTTTCTTACAGTGTTCTCTTGCCAGCGCAAGCGTCTGAAACAAAGTCAGACCGTAAGCTGCCATTCTCATGTAGGGATGCGGACCGCAAAGAAAAACACTTTCATTGAATTTCAACACTGGCGTAGTCGAGAAGAACGCCATAACAAGAGCCTCATTACGATAGTGTTTGTAATCAGAATGTATTTTACTTCTAATGTTTCTGGTTTCGCAGCTCTTAGTATCAAGAATACTTCTAAGTATTTCAATTAGTTTTGCACTGTTAGATGATTCGCTAAATATCTTTTCAGGGCTAAAGCCGTCGTATTGTTGTGAGTGAGCCCATAAGGCCAGCATGATTGATGCATACTCTCTTGTGTTACAACCAAATGCCTCTTGGAATAATATGTCATATGCGCTTGCATCCAAAGAGGCACCAGATACTATATCCTCCAATTCCAGCAGGTATAGAGTGCGTGCAATCTGATGTATGTAATCACCCTGAAGGCTGGTTTGCCCGCAGAGTAGTCTCAAAGTCAAGAGCGCTCCTTCGCTCTCCTTTTCATGCGGTTGCAGTGTGTTTGGGATTCCCTCGTAAACACCACTGGCTCGATATAATAGCTGTTGAACATCATATTCATTGAGGCAAGAAATCTCATGACCTAAAAATTGAGGCAGGGTCTCTCTGTTGAATGCCGCCAGAATTATGGCTCCGTGCTGCCATGCATGGAAAGCGCTGCTTTTTGGCATGCCATTCATTTCAATGTCAATACGAGCGGATCTAGTCGCTGAAGCGGCTACCGTATGAGGATCGCATGGAAGACTTTCTATGTAACTGCTAAAATCCTCGAAAGAAATACGCGGAGAATTGGGTCCAAACCGAATGTTGGATTTCGTTTTTTCTGGAGGCTGTTGATTCGCAGCTCTTAGTAGACAGCATTTCTTGTGTTTTAAGCCGCTTCCACATGGGCATGGATCGTTGCGTCCGATTTTGATGCGCGAACTCACAACAATACCTGTTCTTCTACCTTTGGACGGCACCACCTCGGATCCACCGGAGGCGGGCCGAGGCGGGTCTGGTATGGTTTGCTGGTCCGGATGTCCTCATCCATCTCGTCGCAGATCTCCAGAATGACTTGCCATGCTCAGGGGGTTTTCCCAAGGTCTCGCGCATGCGGTGACTCCAGCGAATCCCATCAAGTTTGGGTCAGGTAGATCCCCATTTCCTCCAGATGCACCGCCACGCTGCCCTCGTCCTGCAACGCCTCCGCGGTGATCTCGACCACGTGGAAGCCCTTCATGCGGGCCTTGGCCCTGAGCAGCTTGTCCTTCCTGGCCCGCTCCGGGTCGCCGTGGAGGGTCCTGCCCATGCCATCGATGAACACCAGCACCTTCTTCTCCGGGTAGGCGAAGTCGGCCACGGTGTAGGACCCGTCGTCGAAGATCACCTTGAACTGGGAGGCCGTGGGCGCCGGGAAGTCGTGCCGCTTGCACACGGCCACGAAGTCCGTCTCGGCCTTGCTGTCGTCCTTCTTGCTGTCGAGCTCGGCCTGGGCCAGCGCGTGCGGGATAGCATGCGGCAGGTCGACGGGCAGCTGCAGCTCGGAGAGCAGGTTCACCGCCGCGTGCCGGTCCAGGAACTCGTGCGCCATCTGGTTCCGGAAGTGCTTCAGACAGGAGTAGCAGGCCTTGTCGCACTTGGAGGCGCAGTGCTCGAGCGCCTCCCGGGCCCGCTCCACGATGACCTCCCAGAAGGCGAGGAGCTGCGGCAGGAAGCCTGAGCCGCCGGGCATGGGATCGAACATGACCAGCCACCTGCCCCCGTGCTCGTCGGCCTCCACGAACCCCTCGATCTCGGTCGTGCCCATGTCCAGCACCTGGCGCGCCCCGATACGCAGCGCCTCCAGGATGTTCAGGGCCGGCGCGTCGTCCTTGAACGGCCCGAGGTGCAGGGTGTCGGAGGCGTCCTCCACGTGGAGCGCGTACTTCCCGGTGGTGGGCCGGCCGTGGAGCTTCTGGTGGTCCTCGGCGAACTTCGCCAGCTCCCCCTCGCTGGCGTAGGGCGAGCGGGTCGCGCCGCAGGCCGTGCACAGCGGGAACAGGCTGAAGCCGGGCTCCTTGCTCACCGGGACCCCGAGGTTCACCAGACGGAAGTCCTGCCGCCGGAGGTACTTGAGGGTGTAGGGCCCGACCTTGCCCTCCTGCCCGCCCGCGTGCCGGGCCAGGGTGGAGCCCAGCACCCGGAAGCTCGAGCGCCGCCGGTCCTTCTCCCGGTCGTCGATGTCGTCCTGGGGGTGCATCTCCACGTCGGTCAGACGGTAGGAGCCGAAGGGCACCGGCGCCCGCGCGTGGCCACCCTCGACCTTGGCCTGGCCCTTTTCGAACACCCGGTCGTGCTCCGGGTCGAAGACCATGGCCTTCTGCAGCACGGCGGTCAGCGTCTTCTCGTCCCGGGCCTTGACCTTGTAGAACTCGAGCTTCCGCACCCGGAAGACCTTCTTGTTGGCGTAGATGAAGTTCGCCGGGGTGAGCTCCCGGAGGGCCACGGCGGAGGGCCGGGAGAGCTCCAGGTAGGGCTGCAGGCACTGGGCGGTCACGCTGTCCCGGGCGAGCGCGTAGCCCGGGAAGAACCCATCCGAGCCCAGGTAGCTGAGCGCGTAGTTCTCCTGGCGCCGGTCGTCCTGGAGCACCTCGAGTGCGTGCTGGAGCCTGCGGCGCTGGTTCTGCTCGTCGTCGCTCAGGCTCTCCCCGTGGTCCTCCACCTTGCGCAGCTCGGCCAACTCGCTCCGGAAGGTCTGCACCTGGTCGAACAGCCGGTTCACGTGGGCCTCGAGGTCCGCCTGGAACTCGGCCACGAAGCGCTCGAGCGCCGGCCGGTCCACGGCCTCCCGCTCCTCGGGCGGCCAGGTCGCCGTGAACGTTCGCTCCAGCATGGCCACCAGGGCTGGCCCGTGTCTGGCGACCAGGGCCCGCAGGTCCTCGAGCCCGCGGGGCCGGTCGAGGTACCTGACCTTGCTGCCGTCCGGTACCCGCTCGGCGAAGTAGGCCGAGACGTGGGCCGGGAAGGCCCTTTCAAGAGCCTTCTTGTCCTCGGGGCCAGCCAACGCCCGGAGCGCGGTCAGGATGGCCGAGTGGGCGTGCTTGCGGATGAGGGGCTCGTTCCGCAGCGAGAAGGCCGGCACCCGGATCTCGCCGGCGATCATGGCCCGGGGGTCCTCGAAGAAGTAGCGCCCGTGGGCCCCCGCCTGGCAGTGGGTGAAGACCACGGCGATGCGGTGCCGGCGGCCGGCTCGGCCGGCCCGCTGGGCGTAGTTGGCGGGCGTGGGCGGGACGTTCCGGAGGAGCACCATCTCCAGCTTGCCGATGTCCACCCCGAGCTCGAGGGTCGGGGTGCACACCAGGCAGTTGTACAGCCCGCCCTTCTCCCGCTTGAACTCCCGCTCCAGCTTCTGGCGCATGTCCTTGGGCACCTGGGCCGAGTGCTCCCAGGGCTTCAGCGGCACGAACTGGGTGTGGGTGTACTGGTAGACGTCGTGGTGGCTCTCGTCCCGGCCCGCCTCCTTGAGCGTCCCCTTGCAACCGTACTCCGGGCAGGCCCCGGTGGGCGTGGTCACGGTCTGGGCCCGCTGGCAGGCCGGGCAGAAGAGACGCCGGTCGGTGAGCCGCACGCCCAGCTTCTCCACGTTGATCTGCTGGATGCCGCCCGGCACCTTGAGCGCCTGCTGCTTGCCGTGGTGCTTGTAGGTCAGCGTGGTCCCGACCAGGACCTCCTTCTCCCTCAGCCATTCCCACAGCTCGGTCAGGAACTCATCGCGGGCCTTCTTGTCCGGCTCGCCGCCCAGGCCCTTCTTGAAGATCACCTGGGCCACGGAGCGGCCGTTCTTGGCCAGCCAGCCCCTGCTGTAACCCTTGCCGTAACCCGTGTCGTCGCTCCGGATGGGCACGAGTGCCTTGGGCCGGTACTGGTCGTACACCCCCACCAGGCCCTTCCGGACCTCCTCGTCCTTGTCGTTCCACTTGCGGCACAGGAGCGGGTCCGAGACCACCCCGCGCCGCCTGTGGTTGTCCAGGATGAGCCGGACGACGCGGGCGAGGGCGGCGGGCGCCGCGCCGAGCCGCTTCGACCACTCCTCGTAGAAGCGCGGGGCGTCCTCGACGCCGATGCCCTGGGTCAGCACCTCGGCCAGCGCGAGCGTCTCCAGGCTGCCACGGCGCTGGCCGGAGGCGGCGAACTCCTCCAGCAGGAACCACTTCACCCGGATGAGGTTGTCGTCCTCGTCCCAGGTGCCGGGCTTCAGCACCCCTTGCTGCTTGGCGAGATCCACCACCCGGCTGGTGAGCTTCTCCAGGCTCCAGATCTTCTCCCGGTCCTCGGCGAGCACCTGGACCAGGAGGTGCCGCAACCGGAACCGCCGGGAGCGCTCCTCCATCCAGCCGGCCTGGAAGGCGGCGTCCTGGCGGCTGTCGGTGAAGATGAGGAGCTTCTGCAGCGACTCCTCGTGCATGGCCGAGAGCATGCTCTGGGCAAGGATGGTCACGTCCGCCACCTCGCTCGAGCGCGCGGGCGTGACGATCTCCTCGTACCCCTTGGCCGAGGTGCCGCAGGCCCTGCACTTCTTCATCTCGCCGTCGAAGCGCCGCACCCCGACCAGCGTCCCGGCCGTGCGGCACTTGCCGTTCAGGCAGGTGTCCGACTTCGCGTCGTGGAGCGCGCCGCACACCCGGCACAGGAACGCGTCTTTTCCTTCGCTTGGGCCTTGATCCTCGTCTTCCTCCTCATCGAGGGCCACCAGGTGATCGGTGAGGTACACCAGGGTCTCGTCCGGTCCGGGCAGATCGTCCCGGCCAGGAACCCGGGTCAGGCTGACCCCGATCGCGCCCTCGCGGACGGGCTGGCCGGCGAACAGTCGGAAGTAGTGCTGGCCGCACGAGCGGCAGAGCCACAGCGGCATCACCTTGGCTCCGCCCTCGGCCTGGCCGGCCTCGACGTCGAAGCGCACCTCCGGCTTGCCGTCCTTGTCCAGCGAGCAGCCCAAGCCCAGGAAGCCCTGCACGAAGTAGTGGAGCCGTGGCCTCAGGATGGGCTCTCCCTCGAGCTGGGCCAGCGCGCCCAGCACGAGGTAGCAGAGCAGCTCGGCCACCAGGTCCTCGTCTCCGGCGCCGCCCCGGTCGAGGGCCTTCATCCGGGGCAAGGCCTTGGACAGAAGGTCCGGGCTCTTGAACACGTCGCCGAGGAGCGCCACCAGGCGGTTTCCCAGGAGCAACCGGGCCACGCGCTCCATGGCTTTCGTGCCTGCAGGCGCGGCCCGCCCGCACAGCCGCTCGCAGAGCGCCAGGAGCGCGGGTCCGAGATCCTCGACCTCGTCCTGGAGCTGGAGCACCCGCGAAGCCTCGAGGAGCTCGGCCAGGAGCTCCCGCGGTTTGGCCGGGATGGGCGGCAAAAAGGAAGCCTTGCCGGGGTCGGGCAGGCTCTCGCGCTTGTACCGCTCGGTGACCAGCTCGACCTCGACCTCCGGGACGCCGAACAGGCGGGAGGCGAACTTCCGGGTGGCCGCCGCGGCGTCCACCTTGGACTCGGTCTCCTGGACCGTGGCCGAGGTGCCGACGCAGATCACCTCGTGGGCCTGCTTCCCGGCCACGTCCCGGAGCCGGCGGATGAGGCAGGCGGTCTCGGAGCCGAGCGCGCCGGTGTAGGTGTGGACCTCGTCCAGCACCAGGAAGCGGAGCGGCGCGCCGCGGAAGAGGTCGAGATCCTTGTCGCGGAGGAGCAGGTACTCGAGCTGGGAGTAGTTGGTGAGCAGGATGCGGGGCTTCCGCGAGCGGATCTCCGCGCGGTGGTAGCACTCCTCCCAGGGCAGAGGAACCTTGTCCTCCTTGCCCTCGGCGAGCAGCGTCCGTTCGGCCGGGGTGTAAGCGCGGGGCTCGCTGAGCTTCCCCTGCTCGGGCGCATCGTCCTCCGGGGTGACGCCGGTGTACCGGCCGAAGGTGACCCGGGTGCCGGCGAGCAAGGGCCGGAGGCGCTTGAGCTGGTCGTCCACCAGGGCGTTCATGGGGTAGACCAGGACGGCGACCACGCCCTCGGGGGCCTTGTCGTCGCGGAGGCGAAGGCAATGGTCCACGATGGGCAGGAGGAAGGCCTCGGTCTTGCCCGAGCCGGTGCCGGTGGCCACCACGGTGTGCATGTTGTTCTTGATGGCGCGGAGGGCGAGCTCCTGGTGCTTGTGGACGCTGGCGAAGGAGAAGACGCTGCGGATGGCCGGGTGCAGGCAGAGGCCGTCCTCGCGGCAGAGCTCGTCCACGGTTGGGCCGGTCTCGAAGGGGCGGGTCAGATAGACGTAGGGGCCCTTGGCGATCAGCCGCTCCCCGCCGATGTCGTGCTTCAGGTGCTCCCGCACCTGGGCCGCCATGGAGCGGTCGGCGATGGGGAACGTGGTGAGCAGGTAGCGACCGAACTGGTCGATCACCTCGGTGCCGAACTGGACGGGATTCAGAGTCACGCATTCATCCTTATAAGAATTCTAATCCTGACCATCTAGTCCACCATAACCGCCATCTCCGCCTCACCTGAGCTTCATTCGTAAAATATCTCAGCTAATCTAATTCCGCCATTACTGGTAAAGGCAGCTGCAGCCCAGACAGTTTCTTCACTGTCTCTACATGCTCCCTTAAGGTTCCCATAATTCGTTTATTTACACCCTTCAACGTCGCTCCCCTCCAAATTTCTGACATGATCTCTTCGTCTTTAACTAGTTCCTCTGCCTCCTCAGGTCTAACAGGATCAATTGGGTCGCCAGCGCCATGCACAATTGCTCGAAATAGCCAGATGAGATTATCCTGTATTCTGACGTCGCTATGCGCCCTAGTAATAACAACATCTCTGAACCATCTAGTGTTAGCTTCGCTCCAGAATGGACTTCTCTTTCTCAGTAGCATATAGTAGACAGCCATGGCGTCAGGAAATACCAACCCATCCAATCCGCCAGGCCTAAGTAGAAGGTCCTTTGTATACTCAAGCAACCTACCCTCCAATACCTTCATTACTTCAAGATAAAGCTCTTTTGACTCATCATCTCGAATTTCCAATGGCTTATGCCATGGGCTAAGTTCTCGATACACAGAACATATATCAAGTGGAGCCTTCTCGGTTAGTTTCAAAAGTAGTTCTTTTTCTATGCGCCTCAGATCTAAATACTCCCTCCCCGAGAAATGCGCCCATCCTGCGAACTGCCGAAATATTTTCAAGTAATTATCATTGCGTATTGCGCTCCGGTAATCTCCCATATCTCCCACCAGCAGTAATTCAAAGACATCAAGAGTTTTCTCTGCCTGCTTAATGCATTCAAATTGCTTTTCCTTCGTACTCAATTGCGACGCCATTTCCAACAGTCCGTTCCTATTGACCCTTGTTTCTACGGTCTAACTGTGCTTAATGCCTGAGGTATGCCAAAACGAGGAACCAAGCAAGAACTCGAGGCTCGCCGGATGCTTGCGGTGCCGATGCTCCGGCGGGGCGAAAGCGTC